>PPCM01000063.1_pt1 | contig 194906 bp, 159 predicted proteins | sample 1555541 | NCBI WGS metagenome assembly PPCM01 (sample SAMN05284479, study PRJNA326546) | Marine sediment metagenome, whole genome shotgun sequencing project. | isolation source: marine sediment | place: Germany: Wadden Sea | collected 2012-09-05
CCAGTGGAATTAATATGCAATGGCATTGCAGCAAGTGACGCCCCTACTACGACCGAGGGTTACTCCGTGTGGTCAAATTTAACGACGAACGTATCCGGCAACTGAAGAAGTTTTTGTATCCCGTAGAGCTTGTGAGCCTCGTCGACGTGCACGAGTTCGAGGATCGCGTGGGTAACGCGCCTTCGATCCACACTGAGCTTTAGATACTTTTCGCCATGTTTGGCAAATATCTCATAGAAGCTTTGGGCACCTCGATTGGGTTGTTCGATCGGCGTCAGTCCTGCACCCTCAAGATATTCCAGATGCTTGTCCTTGAGCGTCTGGAGATTGATATCATCGGCGATCGAAAATTGAGCATACTCTTTCATTACGACACCTTCTGAGAGTGACTGAATGTAGAAGCCCTCAGTTTCCGGGAAATTGAGAATCAATGAGTCCAGCCGGATCTTGAAGTCGTCGGGATTTCGGGACGTTTGTTTCCAGTAATCAAAAAAGCTGTTGTAGGCGAAGTCACAAGTATCGCAATAGAGCTTCGTCGCTTCGTCCGAACGCATGCAACCGCCACTCCAGACTTCTTTCTTGTCGAGCCTCCTCTTCAAGTCATCATCCAAAAGAAGCATGCCATACATGATTGGGATCTCACGCAGCGTGCGATGCCCCAACGCACAAGTCTCAGGCCGGAGTTCGTATTCGTTGCTAGTTTCACTCGCGAGTGTGCAATGAGTTATGCAAACGAGCGATAAGAAGAGCAAAGAGAGGCGAGTCGGCATAGGAGGCATTCTATGGAGGAGACTCGTTTTGGATGAGAGCGTTCCTTATTAGCGATCTATTTCAACTTATGCCCGGCCTGACTTTGAATCTAAGTTGGTTTGAATTGAGCCTTATCGTTGGCCTTCATATAGGCCTCCTCGATGGTGATCACGCCTTCGTCGAGGAGTTTGCGGAGTGAAACGTCCATCGAGATCATGCCCGAGCTGCGGTTTTGATCGATGATGTTGCGGATGCTGGAGAGGGCGCTGTTGCGGATGCAATTGGGCAGTGAGCCATGTTTGAGCAAGATTTCGTGCACTGCGATGCGGCCACCATCTTTGCGTTTGCAGAGTAGCTGCGAGACGATGCCGCGCAGAGATTCTGCCAGCATGGTGCGCGCTTGATTTTGCTCATCGGCTGGAAAGGCGTCCACGATTCGGTCGATGGTTTTGGTCGCGCTATTGGTGTGTAAGGTGGCAAAGACCAGCATGCCCATTGCCGCGCAATTCAATGCGAGTCGAATGGTGTCCATCCCGCGCATTTCTCCGATGAGTATGACGTCGGGATCTGCCCGCATGGCGCCTTTGAGTCCGGCGGCAAATGAATGTGAGTGCTCGCCGACCTCACGGTGGAGAATTGTAGATTTCTTATCGATATGTGTGAACTCGACGGGATCTTCTAGTGTGATGATCTGTCGCTGGCTCGTTTCATTGATCCGGTCGATGATCGCTGCGAGTGTGGTGGATTTTCCGCTGCCGGTCGGTCCGGTGACCAGCACGAGACCTTCTGTGTAATTGGCGATATCTTTGAGTGCCTGGGGGAGCCCGAGCTCATCGATTCCGGCGATGCGTGACGGGATCTGGCGCAGGACGGTGGCAATGCCCTTGCTGTTTCTGAACAAGTTCATGCGGAAGCGAGCGATTCCGGGGATTTCGTGGGCCAGATCCGTGTCGCCTGTCTGTTGGAAAATTTCCCAACGATGTGTGGGGGTGACGGCTTGCAGCATGGACTCCATCTCATTCTGTTGGATGGGTTGTTCGTTGAGCGGATGAATGACGCCGTCAATTCGCGTCTTGGGCACTGCGCCGACAGAGAGGTGTAGGTCGGAACCACCTCGTTCGAGCATGTCAGTCAGCAATTTATCTAAATCGTTCATATACTAAAAAGTTTTCTGGCTATGGATGCGATTAATCTTCGGCGTTATGTGTGTTTTGGGCGGCGACTTCCGGAGATATCTTGCCCTGCGCGAGCAGTTCTTTGACTGAATCATTCATCGTGCGCATGCCGAATTTTTTGCCCGACTGCATGGCGGTATTCAGGCCGGTGTCTTTGCCATCACGGATGATGTTGGCGACAGCGGTGGTGTTGACCAACAGTTCACAGGCAAGGACGACTTCATCGTCGGTACTCGGGAGCAGTCGCTGGCAAATGATGCCGCGCAGTGAGCCGGCAGTCATCGCGCGGATTTGACTTTGCTGTCTGGGTGGGAAGACATCGAGCAGTCGATTCAAAGTGGAGGCAGCGTCACGAGTATGCATGGTCGCAATCACAAGGTGCCCGGTCTCTGCCGCAGTGATGGCCATCTCAATGGTTTCTAAATCGCGCATCTCTCCAATCACGATGATGTCCGGATCTTCGCGCAGTGCCGATTTGAGGGCGGAGTTGAAGGATTGGGTGTGTTCGCCGACTTGTCGCTGCGTCACGATACTATTCGCGGATTCCTGCATCACTTCAATCGGATCCTCGACCGTGATGATGTGTTCTTGTCGGGTTTGATTCAGTTTGTCTACCAGACTGGCAAGTGTGGTGGTCTTCCCGCTGCCGACGGGGCCGGTTACGAGGATGATGCCGTTATGGTAGGCGAGTAGTTTTTCGATGTCGGGTGCATTGGGGAAGCCTAGCTCTTCGAGGCTCATCAAGCGGTCTGCGATCACTCGATAGGCACCGGAGATGCCGTTTTTCTGCTCCATCAAATTGGCGCGAAACCGCATATTGTAATCGCCGTCCTCACTGCCGATGGTGAGGGCATAATCGAGATCCCAGTCGGCTTCGAATTGTTTCCGTTGCGCATCGCTGAGCAGGATCAAATTCATACGGCGTGCCAATGCGTCGGAGAGCGGTGTGTTGCTCAGATAGACGATCAGTCGATGGTGACGAATGCGTGGCCGTGAGCCGCCTGTGATATGTAAGTCGCTGGCACCAATTTGTTGGCACTGCGTGAAGAGATCTTTCATCGCTGCGTGCAGTTCAGCATCACTAAGATCGTTGAATGTGGAAAAAACCGGGAAGTCGCCGAAGCTGGATTCCTCTTCAGGGGAGATGCCGGGGATCTCCGGTAATTCAAATCCCTCTGCCACATTTTTAAGCGCTGCATCGACGGCACTTTGCAGAAACTCCGCGTCTTTGACCCATCCTGTGCTGGTCAACAGTTTGGCGACGGCGTGGATATCCGTCGATGGCTCGAGATTCGAAGCCATGCCTGATATTTGATCGGCGGTTAATAGTTCGTTGTCGGAGCAAAAGTGAAGGAGCCAATGGATTTCGGGGCGCATAGGGTGAAGATACGAAATTAGATGAGTCGAAGCGGTAATTATGGACTTATATAAGGTCGCTTTCAACTTATTCTGCTTGGTTGGCAACTTTCAAACTTTTCCTTCCCAATCGAGCGATTCACGGTTCTTATGTCTGCTTATGCAAACTACGAAAATCGAGCTGAAGGAATTGGTCTTCTTTGCCCGTCACGGGCTCTTGGAGGAGGAGGCCAAGTTGGGGCAGCGCTTTCGGGTTGATGTGGTCGCTGAGCTGGATGCCGGGCTCGACCTTTCGCAGGACACGCCCGAATCGACGGTCAATTACGTCGAGCTCTTCGACACGGTGAAGGCCGTCTTTACCGGGCAGCGCTTTAATATGATCGAAGCAGCGGCCGATGCCATTGCCGCGGCTATTTTGGGGCAGTTTTCCAAAGTGCGGTCCGTCACGGTGAAAGTGAAAAAGCCCTCCGTGCCGGTTGATTGTGTGTGTGAGTATTTTGCGGCGGAGGTGACTCGATGCCGGTAGGGCGTCGTCACGTAGTTGGGTTGGCTCTGCCGCCCGACAGACGAACCCCACGGACACACGCTATGACAGGGCGGCAGAGCCAACCCTGCTACGTTTGTGGTCTCAGTTACAAGGAGAGAGTCCCTGCCGCATGACTGAAACCGAACATTCGGAAACTGTCCGCGCCTACATCGCGCTCGGCAGTAACTTGGGCGAGCGTCTATCGCAGATGCAGGCAGCGCTCGATACTTTGGTTGCCGATGGCGCGCTGCGCATTCTTCAAGTCAGCCCCGTCTATGAAAACCGCGCGGTGGGCATGGGGGAGGTTGACGACTTTCTCAATGCCGTTGCCGTAGTCGAAACTTCGCTTGCGCCGCTTGACTTACTTGATCGGTGCTTGGCTGTAGAATCGCAGCTCGGGCGCGTGCGCACGGGCGAGTGGGCGCCACGCACCATCGACCTCGATGTGATCGCTTATGGCGACGAAGAAATTGAGCACCCGCGCCTGCATGTGCCACATCCGCGCATCGCTGAGCGCGACTTCGTGGTGCACCCGCTCAATGCGATTGCGCCGGAGCTGCGCATCGGTGGGCAGCGTGTTGCCGATCTCGCCGCGGCCTTGCCGATGGATGGGTTGAGGCTTTGCAAAGAACGTTTGAAAATTTAGTAGCACAGGCATCCCTGCCTGTGTTTGCTACATTCCGATACTCAGGCAGGATGCCTGTGCTACATTATCTTCATGAAACCTTCTATCGAAATCGAATACTGCCCAGGCTGTCGCTGGCTCCTCCGTGCGGGCTGGACGGCTCAGGAACTTCTCACCACCTTTGAGGCGGACCTTGGCGCGGTTACGCTGCGCCCTTCGGCTGTGGGTGGCACCTTTCGTGTGAGCTCTGACGGCCACTTGCTCTGGGATCGTAAGACGGAGGGACGTTTTCCTGAAATGAAAGAACTTAAACAGCGCGTGCGCGACCACATCGCGCCGGAGCGCGACCTCGGGCACAGTGATACTACGGAGAGACAAAGCAATGACGGCTGAATTTTCCAATGGCGCCATTGAGGCCGCCGAACGCCTCGCGGATGCGGTCGACGCGCTGCATTTCGCGCCGCCGACCACGCACATTTATAATCCACTGCGCTATGCGTGGCCTGGCCATCGTAGCTACCTGGAGCAGCACGCGGGGTCGAAAAAGAAAGTCATCTTTATGGGGATGAACCCGGGGCCTTTCGGCATGGCGCAAACCGGTGTGCCGTTTGGCGAGATCGCGCTGGTGCGTGACTGGATCGGCGTTGAAGAGACTATCCTCAGCCCGGAGAATGTGCACCCGAAACGCCCGATCGAGGGCTTTGCCTGTCAGCGGAGCGAGGTCAGCGGCCGTCGTTTATGGGGGATGTTTTCCGAAAAGTATCCCGACGCGGTCGATTTCTTTGCCGATCACTTTGTGGCCAATTATTGCCCACTTGTCTTCATGGAAGAGAGTGGGAAAAATCGCACGCCTGATAAATTGCCCGCTACTGAGATCGCTGAGCTCTACGCGGTCTGCGATCAGCACCTGCGTGACCTCGTCGACGTGCTCCAGCCAGAGTGGGTCATCGGTGTCGGTGCCTTTGCTGAGTCGCGAGCGAAGGAGGCCTTGCTCGGCTACGATTTGAAGATCGGCCGTATTCTGCATCCGAGTCCCGCCAGTCCCGCTGCGAATCGCGGCTGGGCGGAGCAAGCCGAGAAGCAGCTCAAGGCGCTGGGTATCTGGTGAAAGTCCTAATCCTATTCTTACTCATAATCTTAATCCACTGTGCCTTCGATTAAGATTAAGATTAAGATTACGATCAAGAGGTAGAGAATTTAATCATTCCAACCAGTCGGACTAATAACAGGCCGCATGCTTTCTTTAATTTCGACTTATTTTAATTAATCCTCACATTAATTAATCTTATGTTGAACACTTTAGATTCCTCTCCGGCTTCGGCCTATCCTGAAATCATCCAAGGCGGTATGGGTGCCGGCGTCTCCAATTGGCGACTGGCTAACTCGGTCGCGAGGTTAGGACAGCTCGGTGTGATTTCGGGTACCGCGCTCGATACGATCCTTATCCGCCGCCTGCAAGATGGCGACGAAGGCGGGCACATGCGCCGTGCCTTGGCAGCGTTTCCTTACCAAGAAATGGTAAAGCCCATTCTCAAGGACTGGTTCATCGATGGCGGCAAGCCCGAGGATGAGCCCTATAAACTCAAACCGCTGCCCGCAGTCGATATGCTGCGCGAAGATGAAGAGCTCTTGATCGTGGCTAACTTCGTCGAAGTCTATTTGGCCAAGGAAGGCCATAGCGGCATGGTCGGTGTCAACTTGCTCGAAAAGATCCAATTGCCGACCTTGCCCTCTCTCTTCGGTGCGATGTTAGCCAATGTCGATGTGGTGGTCATGGGCGGCGGCATTCCCCTCGGCATCCCCGGCGCACTCGATAAGATGTCGCAGCTCGAGCCGGTCGAGATGAAGCTAAACGTCGTGACCTCGGATCGTTCGCAGGAATTTATGAGTTCTTTCCACCCCGGCACACACGTGTCCGCAGTGCAGGAGCCGCTCAACCGACCTCTGTTCTTTGCTGTGATTTCCTCCGATATTTTGGCCAAGACACTCATTAAAAAGGCCAGCGGTAAAGTCGATGGTTTCGTGATCGAGCACTACAACGCGGGCGGCCACAACGCACCGCCTCGCCGTGGTGACGAATACACCGAGCGCGATATCTGCTCAGTCGAGAAAGTTGCGGCGCTGGGTATGCCATTCTGGCTGGCCGGTGGTTGCGCCTCGCCCGAAGGTCTGCGCAATGCTAAGGCGCAAGGCGCATGCGGCGTGCAAGTCGGCACCGCCTTCGCTTGTTGCGAAGAGTCCGGCATCACGGAAGAAATTAAATCAGAGATTATCCAGAAGCACCGCTCGGGAAAGCTTGAGGTGATCACCGATTTTCAAGCCTCGCCTACGGGTTACCCCTTTAAGCGGGTCGAAGTTGAAGCTAACTCGGGGCGCGACGCCTGCCGCGCCTGCGACCTCGGGTATCTGCGTCACGTCTATGCCAAAGAAGACGGCACGCTCGGCTATCGTTGTCCTGCTGGGCCACGCAAGCCCTACTTGAGTAAAGGCGGCACACCCGAAGAAACCGAGGGCAAGCATTGCCTCTGCAACGGACTGCTCGCTACGATCGGCATGGGGCAGATACGACGCGGCACAAAGGTACAGCCACTCGTGACTTGGGGCGAAGATATGCGCTTTCTCGATCCGATCCTCGGTGCCACGAAGTCGAGCTACTCGGCCAGCGACGTGATCGATTATCTGCAATCGTAGCGATTTGCCCGTAGGGGCGACACTTGTGCCGCCCGCCGAAGCACGGCCAGAAGGCGACGGGCGGCACCCTTCGACAAGCTCAGGATCTCTGACAAGTGTCGCCCCTACGTTTTTGACACATTCCAAGTACAACTTACTCTTTCAATCATGCAACAACCCGCCATTCGTCATCACAGCTTCGGGAAGCCTCTCGAAGTCCTTCAACTGGAACAGATCGCACAGTCCGAGCCCAAGGCCGGCGAGGTGCGCGTGCAACTGGAAGCCGCTACGATTAATCCCTCCGACTATGGGATGATCGGCGGTAGCTACGGTCGACTCCGCGAGCTGCCTGCCGTCGCCGGACGCGAGGGCGTCGGCGTTGTCGAAGCACTCGGCGAGGGTGTCTCTGGTCTCGAAGTGGGTACGCGTGTGCGCTTCCCCGGCGAAGACGGGGCTTGGCAGGCCTCGGCCTGTATCGCGGCCGACGAACTGTTGGTTGTGCCTTCAGAGGTCCCTGTCGAGCAAGCTGCGATCTCTTTTATTAATCCACCGACCGCTTATTGCCTGCTTCAAAAAATCGTCGATTTGCAAGAGGGTGATTGGGTCGTTCAAAACGCGGGTAACTCTGCGGTGGGGCTCTCCGTCATTCAAATGGCTAAAGCTTTCGGCTATAAAACGATCAGCCAAGTGCGCCGCGAGGAGCTCATCGAGCCGCTCAAAGCGATGGGAGCCGATCATGTCGTGCTCGAAGGCAGCGGCTGGGCAAAGAATGTGGCCGATCTAACTGGTGGCGCACCAGTCAAGCTCGCGCTCAATTCGATCGGTGGCGAAAGCGCTAGCGACCAAATCAAAGCCCTTGGCGATGGCGGCACTCAAGTGACCTTCGGCGGCATGGTCGGCGATAAGGTTCGTTTTCCCACACGCTTTTTGATTTTCAACGACGTTCGCCTAGTCGGTTTCTGGTGGGATCAGTATGCCCGCCGAGAAGGAGTTGAAGGTGTGCGCGCGGTGATGGACGAAGTTTACGCGATGATGGCTGATGGCCGTTTGAAGCTTCCAATCGAGAAGTCGTATCCGTTCAGTGAATACGAGGAAGCGATCCAGCACGACGGTCAACCGCGTCTGGGGAAGATCTTGTTGAAGCCGTAGGCGCCATCCGCTTCAGCTGTGTGTATTATGAGAGTCAGGGCGTCCCGCCCTGAGCGTGTAGTGCAGGGCAAAATGCCCTGCCTCCTGTGAAATGCTTTAAAGCGCCTCGCTAAGTTATTCTGTCTGTACGGCCGCCTTGCGCCGAGACTCAATTCGGCTGCTCCTTTCGGAAATGCCACGAAGATGATTCACGATTCGCCCTTCTCTATCCGCGATTCGTCATTACACGCGAAGCGTGTCACTTTAGCCACTGCTTCCAACTGTCGCGGTAGTCTTCGGCGTTACGCCAATCGACGACGCGTGGAGTGGTGCGTACAATCACATCTTCCGGCGCTTGATCGTTGTGGAGCTTCTCCACCATCGTTTCTACGCTCTTGGTCCCCCAGTCGTAGTAGGGGTGGACTACGAGCGCATCGAGGTAGCCTTGGTCGACATAGATAAAGGCGGAAGGGGAGGATTGGATCGCCACGACGGGTAGTTCCTTCGGCTTCCACGGTAGGGCGGGCATGCCGAGCAGCGGCCAGTCTTCGAGGAAGACCCAGCCCTTAATCAAGTCGTTGCGGTCGGCCTCCTCGGCGGCGCGGATCGCTTCGATGGACGATTGGTAATCCGGCTGGCAAGTGACGGTCGTCTCAATGCGGCGATAGCCCAGCACCTCGCGGAGGCCTTGCATGCGTTGCTCCAGTTCTGCTCCGGGAGTCTCGCTGGTGAGGATGGCAACACGTGCCTTGGTCGGCAGCTTTTTTAAGATTTCGCGGCCTGCCATGCGCCCGGCTTCGACCTCGTCGGCGAGCACCGCAGCGAGGGGTTGTATTCCAGTGAGTTGACTTTCGAAAAAGACGACCTCTTGCCCTTGTTCGAGGGCGAAGTCGACCGAGGCACGGACGGCCTCGGTATCGCTCGGACTGATGATCAGGCCGTCGGCATCTTCGATAAAGAGCTCCGCCAGCGAAGTGGTCTGGCTGCCGCCTTGAGATTTGTTAGGCGTGAAAATCACCAGCTCGACATCGATGGAATACTTTTCGCTTAGCTCCAAGGCGGCCGCGAGTGCGCCCTCGTGGGCGGCTTGATAGATGGCGTCTTCCTGGTCGCGTCCGATGATGCCGATGCGATATTCGCCCATCAGCTCGCGGTTTTGAGCCGAGAGGGCTGTGCCCCAGAGGAGGAGCGTCAATATTAAGAGTCGTCGAAGCATATACAGTGGAAGCTAGGGATGTATGCAGACAGTTGGCAACTGGCTTTGTTCGTGGAAATGCAAAAGTAGCGGGGTTGGCTTGCGCCCCACCGTCGAGCCAAGCGCTCACGCAACGTTCGGGCAGGCGGTAAGCCAACCTGCCTACGATGTCTCCATCCGCGCCAAACTCTCTGTCAGTCCGCCTTCGCGGCTGTGGCGATGCCATTGAATGGCAAAGTCGTCGATCAGTGTCTGTCGATCCTCTGAAGGTTTTTGCTCAAGGCAGCGTTCTAACCCCGTGCGGTTGAGGCGCACGGCGAGGGCGATCTCTGGATCGAGGCCATCGGTGGGGATAGCGTCGAGCGCTTCGGCGCAGCGGGCGAGTTGGTCTGGATTTGTGAGACGCCTAAGGTCAGAGTCGATCTTCGCTTCGCTCTCGAAGAACGCGGAGTTGAGAAAGCTGGTGGGCGGCGCGGGTTGTGTGAGCATGCCGTCGATCGCGCCCAGTGCACAGAGGGCGGTGCCGTGGCCGCCGGGATGCTCGGGGAAGAAGAGTGTGTCGATTTGTTCGGCCAGCTCTGCGCGACTGAGAGTTTGCCCGTGGGCAGCCGCGGCGGCCAATATGAGCGAGGGGTAGAGCGTAAGCCACGGTTGGTGATGCCCGTTGTCGCCCCAGGCGGTCAGCAAGAGACCTCGGGCGCCGTGAGCGTGGCCACACTCGGCGGCGAGCTGGATGTTGGCCTCGGCCACATCGAGGCGGCCGGAAAAAGAGTTCCAGTTGCCCGCGCCGGGGGCGACATAGAATTGATCGGTAAAGCCGGCTTCCGCCACGATGCGGCATTGCTCGGCAAAGGGCGAGTCGGCCTCGTAGCCCCAGATCACAGGGATCACGCCCTTGGGCAGCTCCGGCACCAGATCAGGCCGTTCCATTATGATGTCCGCCCAGAACTGCGGCGTGTGCCCGTGCGCCTCGGTCAGCGCAAAGAGCTGCTTCATGAAGTCGAGATACACGCGGTGCTTGCCCTCGCGCTCCACTCGTTCCGCGCTGCGTCCTTGGCCGAGTTCCCATGGCTCGTCGCCCCCGATGTGGAGCTGCTTTGAACTGAAGTTGGGCAGCAACTCGGTGTAGAGCTTGTCCATGAACGCAGCGCTATTGTCGTCGGGGTAAAGCGTGCTCCCGGCATCGCGCCAACCGGAAAAAGGATGCTCGAAGCCATTGGGCGATTCAGCAAGGGGGCGATAGGTGTCGTGCCGCAGCCAGCGCTCCATGTGGCCGAAAGAATTTTGATTGGGCACTAGCTCGATGCCCCGCGCCGCGCAGTAGGTATCGAGTTCGCGGATCTCTTCGGCCGTCATCGGCGAGGCCTTTTCCCAGACAGTTGCGTGATCTGCGTAGGCAAAGGTGTGCTCCGTGTAGAGCTGCAGCTCGTTGTAGTGCAAGGCCTGCAGCGCATCGATGAGCCGCCGCAAGGTGGCCATGGTGGGCACGCGATTCCGGCTGATGTCGAGCATCAGCCCGCGGCGTTCAAAGAGGGGAGTTTTTGTTAAAAACATGAGCAAAAAAATGCCACGCTCCGGGGGAAGCGTGGCGAGTTTTTTCAATATGGTCGGGCCGACAGGATTTGAACCTGCGACCCCTTCACCCCCAGCGAAGTGCGCTACCAGACTGCGCTACGGCCCGACTCAGAAAGATTGCGAAAGATGGACGAGCGTACGGGGGCGTCAAGCCCTTTATCTTTATTGTGTGACCGAAACGCGAAGAAAGGCTTTTTCGTGGTCGGTAATGGGAGCAACTCTACGATAGACGTAGCGGTCAAAGTCACCAGGCTCGGTTTGAATGGCTTGTAATACGACCTCGCTAGCTATGCTGGTCCAGGTGCCATTGAGGTCAGTTACGGTTTCGACTGTGTACGTCAGATCACTTTTGAAGGTAGGTTTGCGGAAGCTGATTTCCAAGTAGTCCTGACCACCGTCGGTGACGGTTTGGCTGATGGGTAAGATGTTGGAATCTCCACTTTGCTCAGGATCTCCGCCGAAGGCTTGTTCGAGTAGGTTAAGGATTCCGTCGCCATCTGGATCGTCGGTGGGGTCTTGATCGGCGAGTGGGGTGGTCGTGAAGGCGACCGATGCCCAAGCGTTGAAGTCTTGGTAGAGTTCGCTGCGCCAGGCGATGGCGTAGTCGGCAGCTAAGTCGGTGGTGACCGTTAAGGAGTAGTTGCCTTCCGGGAGAGCATTGCTGCTGTCTCGCCAGATGTGCTCGATGTTGTCGACAGGGCTATTGCTGGTTTGTGTTATGCCTGAGGGTTGCTGAGCCAGCGTTAGTGATAAATTTGCCAGATTGTTCGGTGTATAGATGATGAATCTACGGCCAGTTCGCGTGACGGTTCGATTCCAAGTGATGAGCGCCGACAAATTTCGGAGCGTAAATCCATTCGGCACAAAAAGGCTATAAGCGTGTGAGCCGCCAGATCCCAAGCTAGTAAAATTCCAGCCGCGTTCATCAATCGTGCTGCCAGCGATTTGTTTTCCTGCCTGCTGAATAAAATAGCTCTCATAGACGTCGAGCTGGCCAGCGCCATAGATGTCGTCCAGTGGGCGTAGGGAGGTTTGGTCCCATCCAGCAAAGGGAGACTTATCGGCAGCCGCGAGAAGTGTCGCTTTAAGCACTTGTTGCCGTTTGGCATCGGTATCCGTCCCCGCTGATTCGATGAGCATTGCCGCTGCGGCAGTAATATAGGGCGTAGCAAAACTCGTGAAACTGTTTGGTGCAACGATTTCAGGTTTTATACGGCCGGGTCCATCGGTTGCTGAGGTGAGGCCTGTACGGTGGGTGCCATCGCTCACGCCGACTGAGATGCCGTTATACATACTGCCATAGATTTCGGGTATATCGCTTGGAATGGTTTGAGAGTCATAGTCGGAGTTATAGAGCCCTGTGACGGGGAGGAACCCATCGCGCACGACAGCATAGTCCATACGTGCTGTGGCGGCATTGCTGGAACTAAATCCGACCCAGCTATGGTTTTGGAGTGGGTTGGTTTCGACGAATGGGTCTCCGCTTTGCCAGCCCTGATTATTTAGCCAATCGTTGGCCTCATAAACGTCGATGTCAGCAATGCTTGGAGCCATGGAGCTGGTGTTGCCGTAGAGATTTTTACCGACATTGGTCGCGTGACCAGAGGTAATGCCGCCACTTGCTACATCGGTAATTGTTTTTCCAGTAAATTGAGAGTCTGCCGTATTTGGCATGTATGCATTAGTGGCTTCTAGTGCTTCCACCTGAGTCACGCTGACTCCTGAACCAGTAGGCACTGAGATACCGCGAAGATTGAGTTCATTCACTAACTCTGTGTGGTGAATCGTGTCTTTGTAGTTCGCGAATGAGCTCTGCGTAAACAGAATGAAGCTAACGATAAGAGGTGTATGTTTCGTAAGCATATGAAGGATAGTAGGATAAGTAGGATTTCATGTTTTTGGCGATTATACAATCTTATATGAATGAAAGATGTGTAAAATATAGAGGTTTCACCCTAGGGGGGCATAAGAAAGCCCGATCCTTGCGAATCGGGCTGTGGTGAAGTTTTTACGTTTTAGCCTACCTGCGCGAGGCCAGCAGGTAAAGTAACCAGCCAAGGCTGCTGACGAAGGCGGCCACGTAAGTGTAGGCGGCGGCGTCGAGGGTCTTGTTCACTCCGACGAGTTCGTCTTGGTCGACGATGCCGAGGCCGACGAGCTGGGCTTTGGCGCGTTTGCTGGCATCGAATTCCACAGGGAGGGTGACGAGTTGGAAGACGGTCAATACGAGGTAAATGGCGATGCCTATGTTAATCGTGATCGGGCCGAAGCCGAAAAAGAAGCCCCCGAACATGACGATGGGGAGGAATTGTGAGGCAAAGCCTGTGATCGGCACGAGGGCCATGCGCAGATTGAGCGGTGCATACTGCTGCTTGTGTTGGATGGCATGTCCCGCTTCGTGGGCAGCGACGCCGAGGGCGGCGAGGCTGGAGCCGCGGTAGTTGTCCTGACTGAGCGCAAGGCGCTTATGCGTAGGATCGTAGTGATCAGTTAGCGTGCCGTGACACTCGACGATTTCGACATCGTGGATGCCCGCGCTGGCCATGACGGCCTGCGCGGCTTCGCGCCCGGTGATGCGGCCACGCGAGGGCACCTGCACATACTTTCCGTAGGCGCTTTTAACTTTCATCTGGGCCCAGAGGCCGACGACGATGGGAATGATGATGAGAACTATAAAGGTCATGATAGATGTGTGGTTTGTTGGAACCTAAATAGCAATTGGAGTTCCACATATTCTCAAGTAAGCGAGAGCGATTTATCCAATATCTGAACTTTGGCTATATTTATGGGAATACATCCGCTCTGCGGCTATCCTACAATCCGAAACGTAATACGAACCCAAATGATACTCACTATGCAAAAAATTCTATTGATTACACTTCTGAGCTTACTTGGTCTGCAGGCATCCCTATTTGCGGGGGGCGAGGCTTGGATGACTGATTTTGAAGCGGCCAAGGCCAAAGCCGCCGCCGAACAAAAGCCGCTTCTGCTTGATTTTACCGGATCTGACTGGTGCGGGTGGTGCATCAAGCTGGACAAGGAGGTCTTCAGTCAAAAGGCCTTTCAGGAATACGCGGCCAGTTCATTGATTCTGGTTGAATTGGACTTTCCCCGGAGTAAAGACCAGTCGGCTGAATTGAAGGCGCAGAACGAAGCGCTCGCTGAGAAATACGGTATCCGTGGCTTCCCCACTATATTGGTTCTCTCCTCGGAGGGGGAGTTGATTGAAAAAACGGGGTATCAGCGCGGCGGTGCCGAAGCTTATGTGAAACATATTCAAGATATTTTGGCTTCAGCGAATTAGCCAGAGCCCTTTGGTTTCAATTTATAATCGTGCAGCTCTCGGGCTGCGCGATTTTTTCTGCTCAACCTGCCCGAAGAGAGCCGAATGAAAATGTGGAAAACGCTGGCTTAGAGCAGGTTCACTATGTGCGTGAAAAATCCCCAAAGTTAGGGTTGCTTTTCGAGTTCTCTATTTTATTGTGCGCGGTTTTCTCAGTTTCGAGCCATTCTCCAAAATGGCATATTTCAACAGATTTTAGACATGCAACAGTACACACTTAATATAGCTACTCGTGAAAACACCGGTCGTGGTGTCGCTCGCCGCCTACGCGCGGAGGGTAAAATTCCTGCCTCTCTTTATGGTCAGGGTAACGCTCGCTCGATCTCCGTTTCTGCGGTTGATTTTCGCGACCTTAACCGCGAAATCGGCGGTGGTGCGGCTCTGGTCGAGCTGACTGATGAAAAGGGCGAAACCGCTCTTTGCTTGGTTCAAGATGTTCAATACCATGCGGTTAAGAGCACTGTTGATCATATCGACTTCCAAGAAGTCGAGCGTGGCCATGCGTTTACGACTAAGGTGCCCGTGCATCTCGTCGGTGAAGCTGATTGTGTCGGCGTGAAAAACGACGGCGGCGTGCTCGACCATAAGTCGCACGAAGTCGAAATCCGTTGCCGCCCATCGAAGCTCCCTGATCACGTCGAGGTTGACGTGTCTGGTCTCGGCGTCGGCGAAGCGATCCACATCAGCGAGCTTCCTGCGCTCGAGGACGTCGAATATCTCGGTGAGCCGATCCAAGTTGTCGTATCCGTGCAGCATCCGACAGTCGCTGCCGAAACGGATGAGGATGTTGAAGCAGTTGCTGCTGACGAAGTCCCTGCCACTAAGGTCAGTGAAGACGACAGCGAGGACTCCGACTCTGACGAGAAATAAACTTTAACCCGGCGAGCCCAACGGGGCTGGCCAACAACGTTCTTTTATAGATGTCCATCGCGGTCATTGCCGGTCTGGGAAATCCAGGCTCTAAATACCGCAACACCCGACACAACATCGGCTTCGCCCTTGTTGATCTACTCGCCGCGAAGCACGGAGCGACATGGAAACATGAAGCTCGCTTTGAAGCCGAGGTCGCCGTGCTTCAGTTCAACGAGCGCAAGCTCATGCTGCTGAAGCCGCAGACCTTTATGAATCAAAGTGGTCGCTCCCTCGGGGCGGCTCTGCGCTATCGCAAGCTGTCTCCGGAGTCGATGCTCGTGATCTATGACGATCTCACCCTCGACCTCGGACGCACAAAATTGAGTGTCAACGGCAGCGCGGGCGGTCACAACGGTATTGCTGATTTGCTCACGCAGGTCGGCACGGGGTTTGCCCGTTACCGTGTCGGAATCGGTGCCAAGCCGCATAAAGAGATGGATCTCGCAGATTATGTCCTCAGTCGATTGACTAAGGACGAGCAAACACTTTTGGCGGATCGCCGGTCAGAGTTTATAGATCAGATACACTTGATCTTGAACGAAGGCCTCGAAGCCGCCATGAACACAATTAACCAACGCAAAGCTATACCGCATGAGCGCAACGACTAAAAACAACTACAAAGCCACCTTCATCCTCGACCTCCGCGAATCCGAAGACGATTCCGCAAAGGTTATGGCTGATCTGAACGAACTCCTCAAGTCCATCGGGGGCGAGCCTTCCGATAGCGAAGACCTCGGTATGCGCGAATTCGCACGTGCCGCTGACCGCCGCTACACACAAGGCCACTATGTCGAAATCTATTTCGAAGGTGCCGGCGATGTGCCCGCTACTTTGAACGAGAAGCTCAAGCTCGACAAGCGCATCAATCGCATCTTCATCGAAGCTAAATAATCCCGCTAATCATCGTATACCATGGCCTCATTCAACAAAGTCATCCTTCTCGGAAACTTAACACGCGACCCCGAAACTCGCGTCACGGCCAATGGTAACACGATCTGCAAGCTGGGCATGGCTGTCTCCCGCGTCTATTCGACCAGAGATGGCGAGCGACGCGAGGAAACGACCTTCGTCGATATCGATGCCTTCGGCAAGCAAGCCGAAGTCATCACCAAGTATATGCGTAAAGGTCGCCCACTCATGGTGGAAGGTCGCCTCAAGCTCGATCAATGGGAGACCAATGATGGGCAAAAGCGCAGCAAGCTCGGCGTCGTGCTGGAAAATTTTCAGTTCGTCGGTGGTCGCGATGACAACGATTCCGGCGGCGGCAACTCCGGCGGTTACGAGCAAAGCTCTCCGCCCAAGCGCGAGTCCAAGCCAGCTTCCGGTGGCGACTTCTCCTCGGACGGTGACACCCTCGACGAAGACGTTCCTTTCTAAGCAGCTGCATTCCGCAGCCACTTCCTCTCTTTCCAATCATTATTTAAAATAACGTATCATGGCCAACAATCAGGTTCTCCTCCTCCAACCCATCAATGGACTCGGCGCCGAAGGCGACACAGTCACCGTAAAAGCAGGCTACGCCCGCAACTTTCTGCTTCCTCGCAAGCTGGCTCTGCCTATTACGCAGGCTAACAAGAAGCATGTCGAAGCGCTCCTCAAAGCACGCGAAGCTCGTGAGCAAAAGGAATTCGAAAATGCACGCGCACTCAGCGAGCGCATCGAGAAGACCAGCATCGCGATCGCAGTGAAGACAGGCGAAGGTGGTAAGATGTTCGGTGCTGTTACAGCCAACGATCTGCTTGAGCGCCTCAAGGAAGAGGGCATCGAGTTGACCAAGAAGCAACTTCAGCTCGCTGCGCCTATCAAGGAACTCGGCTCCCACACTGCTGGTATCAAAATCCACGCTGACATTGAGACTGAGCTCAAGTTTGAGGTCGTTTCTGAGAATCCCATCGAAGAAGGTGCGGATTCCGAAGAAGACGCTGCAGAAGACGACGAGTAATCCATCGGCACTGTCGTATAGACAACTTTCCATACGATGCCGTCTGATTCTAACTCATCCTTTGGCCGAGATCGCTCGGATCGCAATTTCAAAGGCAAACGTAAGAATTCCATCCCAGAGGGTGAGATTCGCGTGCAGCCGCATAACCTCGAAGCCGAGGAAGGTCTTCTCGCCGCCTGTCTAATCGACGGCGGGCGGGAGATCATTACCGAGTGCATCGAGGCCAAGATCGCGCCCGAGTTTTTCTTCAAGACCGCGCACCAGGAGATTTATCGTGCGCTGCTCTCGCTCTACGAGACCGGTGATCCGATCGACGAGATCCTGCTACTCGAGTATCTGCGTAAGAACGGGCTCGAAGAAGAGGTCGGCGGCATCAGCGTGATCTATGCGATTCAGGATCGCATCGAGACGCCCGCCCACGCGCACTACTTTTCCAAGATTGTCCACGAGAAGTATCTGCTGCGCCGTCTGATTCGCACCTCGCGCGAAGCGATCGAGGCCTGCTACGAGCAGCAAGAGGATATGTCCTCGTTCATCGAAAAGATCGAACAGGACATTTTCGAAATTAGCCGCGATCGGATCACCGATGCGGCCAAGCCCATCCGCGAGTCGCTCGACGAGGCTGTGGCCGATATCCACGCGCTGCTTAATGGCCGCGACGATGCCGACGGCGTCCTTTCCGGATTCCGCGATCTCGATGGCATGACTTACGGTTTCCACCCTGGGCAAATGATCGTCCTGGCTGCCCGTCCTTCAGTCGGTAAGACCAGTCTCGCGATGAATTTCGCCGAGCATGCCATGATCCCCGATGGCGGCCGCAAGCCGTCTGGCGTGCTAGTATTTAGTTTGGAAATGACGGCTGCGCAGCTCGCCATGCGTCTGATTTGCAGCCGTTCCCGTGTGGATATGAAGCGGATCCGCGACCGCGTGATCTCCAAACAAGACTCGGCCGACATCGCCACGACGGTCAAAGAGCTCAAAAAGTCGCCGCTCTGGATTGACGATGGCTCCAGCTCCACGATTTTGGACATCCGCGCCAAGGCACGCCGCCTCCACACGAAGAGTCCCCTCGGCCTCGTCGTGGTCGACTACCTCCAGCTCATTCGCGGCACCGATAATCGCGTCCAGCGTGAGCAGCAGATCGCCGATATTTCCCGCGGCATGAAGGGCATGGCCAAGGAGCTCAATGTGCCCGTGGTTGTGCTCAGTCAGCTCAACCGTGAGTCAGAAAAAGAAAATCGCGATCCACGACTCTCCGACTTGCGTGAATCCGGCTCGATTGAGCAGGATGCCGACGTCGTGTTCCTCCTCCACCGCCCGAAGAAGAGCGACGATGATGAGACAGTTGAAGGCGGCGGCCTCTATAATGAGCACGAGCATATTAAATTAATCATTGCAAAGCAGCGGAATGGCCCCGTAGGTGAAATTGACCTAACCTTTGTCCGCCGCTACACCCGTTACGAAAATTTCCACCGCTAGCGGCTCTGGCCGACACTTTTCTCACATGCGCATCCTCCAGACACTACTTCTCGCCGCCGCTAGCGTGCTAGCCTTCGGTTTGCCGACTCAGTCCATGTTTGCCCAAGAGGCCGAAACGTATCCGGTGATTAATCGCATCGTGCCTGAGTTCACCGGCTTCCGGTCGGTCAGCGATCAATACATCGCCAGCAATATCCAGTTGCGCCCCGGGATGAACTACAACGCGGCGCTCCTCGATCAATCGATCCGCACGCTCTACAGCACAGGACACTTCGAGTTCGTCGAAGTCCGCGTCGAGAAAGCACAAAACGAGACGATCGACGTCATCTTCGAGCTGGTCTCCAAATACACTATCGAGCGTATCCGCTTTAATGGTAACGAAACCTACTCCGACTCACGCCTCGCTTCCAAGGGCGAGGTCGAGAGCGGCGTGCCACTCGATGAGTATCAGATTAGCGTAGCCTCCGACGCCATTCAGGCCTACTACGTGGAAAAAGGTTATCCTGATGTCGAGGTCGACTACCGTATTCAGCGCGACGAGCAAACGGGGTATGCTGTGGTCAACTTCGACATCGACGAGGGCGGCAAGGTTCGCATCGATGAGATCAACTTTGAGGGCAACGAAGCCTTTACCGATAAGAAACTGCGTAAGCAGTTGGAAACCGACGAGCACGGATGGCTGTCTTGGCTTACAGGTTCTGGTAAGTTCGATGAGAAAAAGTTTAAAGAAGACCTAAAGATTCTTCGTAAATTCTACCGTGATGCCGGCTATCTCGACTGTGAGATCGATCAAGATAAGATCTCCCTGGATTTTGTCGAAAGCGATGAAATCGTGATTACGATCCCTGTGGTCGAAGGGCAGCTCTATTATCTAGGGGAGTTTTCCGTCGAGAATGCCACCATTTACACCGAGACTGAGCTTTTGGGCGAGGTCCAGCTCGTGCCTGGGGATCCATTCTCGCCACAGGGCGTGGACGATGCAGCTACGGCGATCCGCGATTACTACACGTCGAATGGGTTCCTAGACTCCGGTGTCCGCGCAGAGCGTGTGCCGAATATGGAGACGCGCCGTATCGATGTCGTCTTTCGTGTGCGTGAGAGTGAAAAATTCTATGTCGAGTCGATCACAGTCGAGGGCAATACGAAGTCCAAGGCGCGCGTCATCATCCGTGAGCTCGCGCTTGCCCCGGGCGATGTCTTCGATCGCAAACGAATGGAAGTGAGCGAGCGTCGCTTGAAGAATACTAATTTCTTCGAGGATGTCCGCCTCAGCCCGGAGCCGACCAATATCCCCGGACGCAAGAATCTGGGCATCACTGTGCGGGAGGGACGCACCGGTAACTTTACCTTTGGTGCCGGCTTCGGCTCTGTCGAGAGTGCCGTCGTCTACTTCGAAATGACTCAGGGTAACTTCGACTTGTTCAACTGGCGCTCCGGCTTCCAGGGGGACGGCCAGAAATTCCGCTTCCGCGCCTCCGTCGGCACGAGTAGTAACCAGATCCTGATCGCTTTCGAAGAACCTTGGCTCTTTGAGCAACGTCTCGCCTTTGGTGTCGAACTCTACCGCACGGAGTCCGATTACAATAGTGCGGACTACAACGAGCTGCGCACTGGTTTTGAGCTTTATCTGCGCCGCCGCCTCTTTGAACTCGTCGAAGCTCGTCTCTCCTACCGCTTAGAATTGGTCGAGATCTTCGACGTCGACCGCAACCCGCCGGGCGCAGGTCCCAACCCCGATGGATCTATTAAGGACGACGGCGTGCCCGATGTCTTTCAAGCCGCTGAGGGCGAAGACCTCGTTTCCAAGGTTGGCTTGACTTTCCTCCGCGACAACCGCGAGACCCTCATCTTCACCCGCAAGGGTAACCGTTCCACTCTGGACTTCGAATACGCTGGCGTCGGCGGCGATGTCAATTACTTCAAGATCGAAGGGCGCACCGCCCATTTCATCCCCACCTTTGAAACGCTCGAGCAGTCGCTCTCGATTGTGGCGCGCGCCGGTAGTATCTCGCCCTTTGGGCAGAGCGCCGATGTTCCCTTCTACGATCGCTTCTACCTCGGTGGCCCGGATACCCTTCGAGGCTTCGACTACCGTGAAGTCGGGCCACGCGATCAGGATAAGTTCGCCAATGACCAAGCCATTGGTGGTAACGCCTATTCCTTGGTTTCTTTTGAATACGCTTTCCGAGTTGCGGAACCTTTAGGGCTCGTCGTGTTCTACGATTGGGGATTTGTTAACAAAGATGATTTTGATTTCAGTATGACAAACTACGCAGATAACTGGGGCGTTGGTGCGCGCATTATGCTCATGGGCTCCCCGCTTAAGCTCGATCTTGGTATTCCCATTACCTCCCCATCTGGCGTCGGAGGGGGCACGCAGTTCAATTTTTCCTTTGGCACACGCTTCTAGCCGTGCTTAATTCTCAAGTCATCATCCCAAAAAAACACATCATATGAAAAAGTTCACTACAGTAATTATTGCCTCTATTTTGATCGCCACCGGTCTGTTCGCTCAGAAAACACCTGTTGTCGGTGTCGTTGACGTGCAACGCGTGCTCAACGATTACGATGCTTTCCAAGCCGCCGTCGAAAAAGTCCGTGGCTCGGTCGCTCCGGTCGAAGAGGAGATGCAAAAGATGCAAGCAAGCATCGAAGGTATCGTGACTGAAGGTCGCGCCGTCGAAACTAAGGCAAAGAACCCAGCTGCAAGCGAGGAAGCTCGCGCTGAAGCTCAAGGGCAAGTCGTCGAGCTCCAGCAAAAACTGCAAAAAGCTCAAGTTGAGCTGCAGCAGTTCCGCCAGCAAGCACAGCAACTCGCACAGCAAGGCCAACAAGAAGAGCTCGCTCCACTTCAAGCCAAGGCTGTTGAAGCAGTTAAAACAGTTGCCGAAGACAAGGGCATCGATCTTGTCGTTCCTAAGAACGCCGTCATCTACGCTTCCGACGCACTCGAAATCTCTGATGCAGTGATCGCCGTGCTCAACGCCGGAGAGTAATTCGTTAAGCTCTCAAATTTTCAAAAACCCTGTTCTCGCATAGGACAGGGTTTTTTGTTTTTTATCTATTATGGCTTTAGCATATTCCACTAAGCGTATTCTTGAGATCCTCGGCACTGACTGCGAATCCGTCGGTGCCTACGATGGCACGATTGAGGGAATTGCATCACTTTCCGAGGCGCAGGCGGGCGATCTCTCCTTTCTGGGTAATCCGAAATATCGCTCGGCGGTTGCCGACTCGAAAGCTTCGGTTTTGCTTGTCCCCCGCGATTACGACGAGTCACCCAAGGCAGGGCAACTTTTCCTAAAGCTGGAGAATCCGTCGTTCGCCTTGGCTTTGATCTGCCGCGATATCGAATGCACGCTTTTGCCAAAACCGCCTGCTGGAGTTCACCCGAGCGCGGTGATCGAGGCCGGTGCCGAAATTTCGCCGGAGGCCAGTGTCGGTGCCTTTTGCTACGTCGCTGCTGGTGCCAAGGTCGGAGCGGCCGTTCTCGAGAGCCATGTCACTGTGGGACGTTCCGCACGTATTGCAGACGGTGCTCATTTGTTTCCGCGTGTCACCGTGGGGGATTACTGCGAGGTGGGGCTCCGCAACCGCCTCATGCCCGGTGGCGTGATCGGCTCGGATGGTTACGGTTACGAATATCTTGAAGGAGCGCACCAACGTGTGCCGCAGATCGGGAATGTCGTCTTAGCCGCCGATGTCGATGTCGGTGCCAACACGACGATTGACCGAGCACGCTTCGGTTCTACCCAGATCGGGGTCGGCACGAAAATCGACAATCAGGTGCAGATCGCGCATAATGTCAGAGTGGGGCAGCACTGTTTGATCGTTGCTCAGGTCGGTATCAGTGGCAGCACGATCTTAGGTGATGGTGTCGTCGTCGGAGGCCAGGCTGGACTCGCGGGGCATTTGAAGGTCGGTTCTGGCGCGATGATCGCAGGCGGCACTGCCGTCGTCAGCGATATCGAACCCCAAGCCAAGGTGCGCGGATACCCTGCCATGCCTATGATGCTCTTTAACCGAATGGCGGTTTTGCAACGAAAGTTGCCAGATCTTTTCAAAAGGTTTGATCAACTGGAAAAAACGGTGGAGTCTCTTTCCAACCAGCCTAAGTAACGGATCCCATCATGATGAAAGAAAGCGCACTTAAAATTTTCTGCGGAAATTCCAACCCCGCTCTAGCCAAAGAGATTTGCGAATATCTCGACGTGCCCCTCGGCGAGGCGGATGTTATCAGCTTCCCCGATGGAGAGAGCTTCGTCCGTATCAATGAGAACATTCGCGGTGCGGATGTCTACATCATCCAGTCCACCTGTAATCCGGCCAATCAGAATTTGATGGAGCTCTTCATCATGATCGATGCCGCCCGCCGTGCCTCGGCCAATCGCATTACTGCCGTGATCCCTTTTTACGGATACGCCCGCCAAGACCGTAAGGATCAGCCGCGCGTGCCGATTACCTCGAAGCTCGTGGCCAACTTGCTCGTCTCTGCCGGCACCGACCGTGTGCTCACGGTGGATCTCCACGCGCAGCAGATTCAGGGCTTCTTCGATATTCCCGTCGACCACCTCTACGCGTCGCCGGTACTTTTTGAGTATTTGAAAGATATCGAGACCAGCAATTTGACGCTCTTTTCCCCCGACATTGGCGGTATGAAGATGGCCTCTGCTTACGCGAATATGCTCGACGTGCCTCTTGGCTTTATTGCTAAGCGCCGTGTTTCTGCGGAGGTCGTTGAAGCCACTTCACTCGTGGGCGAGACCGAAGGGCGCGATATTCTTTTGATCGACGATATGACCGAAACCGCAGGCACACTGTGCGCTGCAGCTAAGTTGCTTAAAGCCAATGGTGCCAAGAGTGTGATGGCGGCCGTCAGTCACGGGGTATTGAATGACATGGGCTACGAACGTCTCGCCTCCGGTGTGATCGACCAACTGATCACCACCAACACCACGCCGGTCGAGTGCCGTGAAGGTGTTCCGATTACTGTGCTGAGTGTGGCCGAGCTCCTCGGCGAAGGGATCAAGCGCATCCATAACAATGCGAGTGTGACTGGTCTTTTCGATATCAAAGGCTTTTAGCGCCTGAAATGATTTTCATAAAACACGAAGGTGTAGCGATGCGACGCCAGTCGCGTCGACAAAGTGCGTGCCAGACCGCTTGCCCGTCGACCTTGCTGGCGCAAGTTCGCTACACACGAGGAATTAACCCATTCGAAGCTCGATCAGCGCAGATCTAGCAAGCGTCCACCCTAATGATCGGGCTCAATGTTGATATCTTTTTCCTGCTCTATTTAGGGGCGGGCTTCGTTCTGCTCTTTGGGCTCTGGTTCTACTACGATTGGCGGGATGGCCATATTCACGACGCGCAGCGGTCTAAAGTCATCTACCACTGTATCAAATGCAGCCAAATTTACACCGGGCCTTACCTTGGCGAAGAATGCGATTGCCCCCAGTGCGGCTTTACCAATGGTCGGCTTCGCTTCTAGCGAAGCAGTTTTTAGGTTTTCAGTTCACCAGTTTTCAGTTCATCTTCATTTGTTCATTCAGCGCCCGTAGGGCACCCGCTTCATTCACCCCTTCGGGGCAAATTGTTCCAATTTACCATTTACGCGCTGTCGCGCTTCATCAGCATTTCATAAATCTCAGCGTTTCACAATTTCAGCATTTCAGTTTTTCCTACCATGCCAGACATCATCGCAGTTCTCGACTTCGGCTCGCAATACACGCAGGTCATCGCCCGCCGCATCCGTGAGGCTCACGTGCTCTCCCGAATCTATCCGTATAATACCAAGGCCAGCGTCCTTAAAAAAGAGGGCGTCAAAGGCATCATCCTCTCGGGCGGGCCTTCTTCGGTTCTACTCAAGGGCTCCCCGCGTCCTGATAAGAAAGTCTTCGAGCTCGGCGTGCCCGTGCTCGGCATCTGCTATGGCGAGCAGCTTATGGCGCACATGCTCGGCGGCCAAGTTGGCAAAAGCACGGAGCGTGAGTTTGGGCATGGCACACTCAACATTTCTAAGAAGGGCAAGCTCTTTGCCGGCATCCCGAAAAAGCTCCGCGTCTGGAATTCCCACGGCGACCGTCTCGAAAAACTGCCCAAGGGCTTCGAAGCCATCGCTTCGACCGAAAATTCGCCCTTTGCCACCATTCAGGATGCGAAGCGTAATTTCTACGGCATGCAGTTCCACCCCGAAGTGGCGCACTCCGAGATGGGCATGGAAGTGCTCTCCAACTTCCTGCTAAAGATTTGCAAATGCAAGGGCGAGTGGTCGATGGCCAACTACATCGAAGAGTCCATCCGCCAGATCCGCGACACTGTCGGCGATAAGCGCGTTATTCTCGGCCTAAGTGGGGGGGTCGACTCCTCCGTCGCCGCGGCGCTCATCCACCGCGCCATCGGTAAGCAACTCACCTGCGTGTTCGTCGATAATGGCCTCCTCCGCCTCCGCGAGCGCGAGCAAGTCGAGAAACTTTACGGCGATCACTTCGACCTCGACCTCCGCGTCGCTAAGAAGGCCAATCTATTCCTCGGTCGCCTCAAGGGCGTCTCCGATCCTGAGAAAAAACGCAAAATCATCGGTAACACCTTCGTCGAAGTTTTCGACGAGGAGGTTAAAAAACTTAAGAAAAAGGGCGACTACGCCTTCCTCGCTCAAGGCACGCTCTATCCCGACGTGATCGAATCTGTCGCCATCGAAGGCAATCCCGCCGCGCTCATCAAGAGCCACCACAATGTCGGTGGTTTGCCTAAAAAGATGAAGCTCGACCTCCTCGAACCCCTCCGCGAACTTTTTAAAGACGAAGTCCGCGAACTTGGCTCCGAACTCGGCCTCCCCAAAGAAGTCGTCTGGCGCCAGCCATTCCCCGGCCCCGGTCTCGGTGTCCGTGTTATGGGGCCGATCGTCAAGAAAGACCTCGACGTCCTTCGCAAGGCCGACGCCATTCTCCACGAAGAGATGATGGCCGCCGACCTTTACTACAAGGTTTGGCAGTCATTCTGCGTCTTCCTCCCCGTCAAGACCGTCGGCGTGATGGGCGACGAGCGCACCTACGAAAACGTCGTCGCGCTGCGCATTGTTGAGAGCGTCGACGCCATGACTGCCGACTGGGCGCGCGTGCCTTACGAGGTGCTTCGCACCATTTCCAGCCGTATTATCAACGAAGTCACCGGCTGTAACCGCGTCGTCCTCGACATAAGCTCCAAGCCCCCCAGCACGATCGAGTGGGAGTAGGGTGAACATTCTTCCGCTTTCAAGGTCTGTAGCTCTATCCACATATGAAAAAAATACTCCTTACATTTGTTGCCTTAATGGTCGCCGCTTCACTCAGTGGACAGGAGGCCAGCGAGAAGGATGTTATTGAGCGCGCGCGTGCCACCGTCGGTGCGGATGCAACTCTGGATGGTTTGGTCACGTTGCAACTGGTCGGTAGCCTCGAGCCCGTCGATCCGGATATGCCCTCGGCCACGCTCCTGATCATCGCTCGAAAGCCCACCTCACAACGTCTCGAAATCAAAGTCGACGACATGGTGGAAACCACGATTCTCAACGGTGACAAGGGCTGCATTATTCGATCCAACCTCAATGCGGGTGCCTCGCAGATGCGTGACCTCGTCGGCTCGGAGTTGGAGCGTGTGAACTATAGCACGCGTCAGTTTTTTAACTTTTACCGACCCGATTTCAAGAATGGTGAAAAAGTGAGCCTCGAAGGGATTGAAGACTACCGTGGTCAACGCTCGTACAAGTTGGTTTACCAGTATCCAAGCGGACCAAAGACGACCCGCTATTTTTCGGTCGAAGACGACACCTTGGTTTCCACCATCACTGAAAATGGCGTCGAAAGTCTCGGCGTTGGTTCACAGACAGTGGATGGTATTAGATTTCCCGAGAAAATTGAATACTACGAAGGCGAGCGAAAGCTTCACACCATCGTGCTCCAAGACGTGAAGGTCAACAAACCCCTTATCGCAGGTATCTTCGAGATTCCCGAAGGCGATACACAGTAGGCAACACACCTTTTAACGTCGGGACTTCACCAGTGGAGCCCCGATCGTCTAATTTCTCCAATCATGCAAAAAATCGAATTTTCAGAGTCGCCCAAATTTCAGAATGCGCTGCGCACCTTCTGTGAGCAAGCGATTGTCTCCGGCGATGTCAGTGATGTCGTTACCTCGGTGTTGGCCGATGTTCGTAAGCGCGGCGATCAAGCTGTGCTCGAATACACCGAAAAATTTGATCGTGCCAAGCTGAGCGCGAAGAGTACGCGCGTGTCGCCCGAGGCACTAAAGGACTCCGTCAAAAGCCTCACAGCTGCCGACCGCAAAGCCATCCGCGAGTCCATCGCGCTCGTTAAAGACTTTCACAAAAAGACTCTGCCCAAAGACTGGAAGGCCAAGAACGCCCAAGGCGGGATCGTCGGCGAACGTTTTTATCCGATCCAGCGCGTTGGCCTTTACATCCCCGGTGGCAATGTGCCGCTCGTCTCGACCGTCGTGATGACGGCCGTGCTCGCCAAGCTCGTCAAGTGCCCGCAGATCGCGGTCTGCACGCCGCCCGACGCCGAGGGCAATGTCGCACCCGGCATGCTCGCCGCGCTCTCCATGATCGGGATCGACGAGGTCTATAAAGTCGGTGGCGTTCAAGCCATTGGTGCGATGGCCTACGGCACCAAGACCATCCCTGCCGTCGATAAAATCTTCGGTCCTGGCAACGCCTTCGTTATGGAAGCCAAGCGTCAGGTACTTGGCACCGTCGGCATCGACTTGCTGCCCGGTCCCAGCGAGGTCATGATTATTGCGGATGCGGGTGCCAACCCCCGGCACGTGGCCGCCGACCTCCTCGCCCAAGCCGAACACGGTAGCGGCAAGGAGATCATCTACCTCGCCACCACCAGTAAGGCGCTCCTCGCCAAGATCGAGAAAGCCGTCGATAAACTCATGCCCGCGCTCAGCCATGCGGATAAGTGCGCCAAGGTGCTCAAAGACCGCTGCCTCGCAGTGACTTGCAAGACCCTCGCTCAAGCGGCCGAAGTAGCCAACTACATCGCCCCCGAGCACTTGGAGCTTCAAGTCGCCGATCAGTCGATTGAGCTACTCAGCAAGCAGATCACGACTGCAGGTGCCATCCTCCAAGGCTACCTTACGCCCACTGTGCTAGGCGATTTTACAGCCGGGCCCAGCCACACGCTGCCCACCGGTCGTGCCGGGCGCTTCTTTAGTGGCCTCCAAGCCACTGACTTCATGCGGCGCTCCAGCACCGTGCGTTACGATGCCAAGAGCCTCGCCAAAGCCGCCCCCGTAGTGGAGACCTTCGCCCGCCTAGAGCAGTTGGACGCGCACGGCAAGTCGCTGACGATCCGCTTGTGAGCATGCACCCGTAGGGGCTTCAATTGTGAAGACCGCAGTGGACTGGCCCATGCACGACGGTCTTTCACGAGTGAAGACCCTGCGAGTAAATCAGGCTTCGTAAACGCCCGCATCCGTCAGCTTCTGGATACTTTCGACCACGCGCGCCTTATCCTCGGGGTAGGTAACGCCAAACCAGGGGCTCTCGGTTTGGAGCACAGGGCACTCGACCGCGCCCTCTTGGATGAGGCTATCGACGAGGCTGGGTAGATAATACTCCGACTTCTCTTCGCCGCCACGGGCTTGGACGAAGGCTTCGAAGCGCGCCTCCAGCGGTTCGAAAATCGCGGGGCTGAAGCCCCAGAAGTTCATCGAGACCACAGCATCCTTCGAGAGCGGCACACGCTCACATGCGAGGTTTTCGCCGCGTAGTGCGCCGTCGGCGTCCACGCCGATACTGGTGTATTCTTCGACGCTTTGTAGATTGCCGTCCTTCAGCGAGCAAATTCCGCGATTCACCGTGCCGTGCGGCGAGAGCGTGTGGTGCAAAATATACCCGACCATACTGGCGGCCAAGGTGTTGCCAGCTTCGTGGCGTGTCCGCTCGCGGACGCCTGCGTTGGACTCGCCCTCTGCTTCGTGTCCAAGCGCTTGAAGGTGCGTGGCCATCTGGGCATAGGCTTCGCGCCCGTAAAAGTCGTCGGCATTGATCACGGCAAAGGGCTCGGCGATACAATCGCGCGCCGCACGCACCGCGTGCGCGGTGCCCCACGGTTTGGTGCGCCCTTCGGGCACGGTATGGCTGCCGGGCAGGTCGTGGAGGTCTTGAAAGGCGTAGCAGACATCAATCTGATCGCTGTGTCTCTCGCCCACTTGTGTGCGGAAGGCCTCCTCAAAATCCTTCCGAATCACGAAGACGACTTTGCCAAAACCTGCGCGGCAGGCGTCTTCGACGGCGTAGTCGATCATGGTTTGGCCGGACGGCCCCATGGCGTCGAGTTGCTTGAGCCCGCCATAGCGGGAGCCCATACCAGCGGCGAGTAAGACAAGAGTCGGTTGCATGGGTAAGTGGGATAGGGCGGCTGAGTCGCCTGCTCAATCTTAATCATAATCCTACTCTTAATCGTAATCTGGGGGCAGGCATTCTTATGTAGCGGAAGCGCGACCGTGTGCGGCGTAGCTCTAGAGCGAAGACGTAGGCGCTTTCGATTTGCGAGCGCGGTTCGGCATGGGCGTCGAAATGGGTTCCCCATTCCGCTACCGTGTATGTTGTCGTTTTGGATTACGATTAAGAGTAGGATTATGATTATGTAAGTGTATATTCCAGTTGAACCCTGCAAGCGAATCGTTCTTCTTCCCTCTATCTAATGAAGAAGACTTTCGATGCCCTCCAACGTGCGCTCCCGCACATTCAAGATTTGCACGCCTACGTGCCGGGCGAACAGCCGCAGGGCGACGGTTGGGTGAAGCTCAATACCAACGAGAACCCATATCCGCCCTCGCCACAGGTAGGCAAAGCCATCGCGCGTGAGCTGGATCTCCTGCGCAAATACCCTGAGCCAACCAGTGCGAAGCTGCGCGCCGCGATCGGCCAGCGATTTGGGCTCACCCATCAGAACGTGATCATCGGTAACGGTTCGGATAACATTCTCGATCTGATTACCCGCTGCTTCGTTTCCGATCCCGGCGCGGCGCACACGGTGCCGAGCTACTCCCTCTATCCGGTCGTGGCTGGTATGTCGGGGCAGGCCTTGATCGATGTGAATTTCGATCGTGCCATGGAGCTCGACGTCGAGGCTCTCGCCGCGACGCAGGCCAAAGTCTTTTTCCTGACCAATCCCAATGCGCCGACCGGCGTCGCCTTTTCGCGCGCGCAGATCGAAGCCGCGCTCCAAGCCATCGATGGCTTACTCGTGGTCGACGAGGCCTATGTCGATTTCGGCGGCGAGTCCGCTGCGCCGCTGCTTAAGGTCTACGAGAACCTCGTCGTGGTGCGCACTTTTTCTAAGTCTTACGGCTTGGCCGGCATGCGCGTGGGCTTCGCTTTGGCCAGCACCGCGATCATCGGTATGCTCGACCGCGTGCGCGACGCCTACAACCTCGACCGCGTGGCACAAGCCGCCGCGCTCGCCGCTTTTGAGGATGTGGACTACTTCGAAGTGCAGCGCCAAAAGGTCATCGCCACGCGCGAAGCGACGCAGGCGCAACTCGACAGCTACGGCTGGTTTACCTATCCATCGGCCAGCAATTTCCTTTTCACCGAGCCGAAGAATGCGGCTGGCGAGTCGAGCGCCGAAGTGGCCAAGTGCCTATTCGAGCATCTCAAAGCAGAGCGTGTTCTCGTGCGCTATTTCCCCTCGCATCCTTTAACTTGCGCTTTCATCCGCGTCAGCATAGGAACAGATACTGAAATGAAGGCATTTTTAACCGCCGTCGAATCATGGCTAAAGCACGCATAGCAAAAATCACCCGCAATACGAAAGAGACTCAGATCCAAATGGAGCTGAATGTCGACGGCACTGGCGTGTCCGAGATCGAGACCGGCATCCCGTTTTTCGATCACATGCTGACCCTGCTCTCGAAGCACGGTTTGTTCGACCTAAAGGTCAAAGCCACCGGCGATATCGACGTCGATTATCACCACATGGTGGAGGACACCGGCATCGTCCTCGGGCAAGCGTTTAAAGAAGCGCTCGGCGAGAAGCGTGGCATCCGTCGCTACGGTTTTTTCCTCTTGCCCATGGATGAGGCGCTCGCACGCGTCGCGCTCGATCTGTCCAATCGCCAGGCTTTCGTCTACAAGGTCGACTATGCGTTCCCCATGGTGCGCGATTTCAGCATCGTTCTGGTCAAAGAGTTCTTCCAAGCCTTTGCGAATGAGGCCGCCTGCAACTTGCACATCAATCTGGAATACGGCGAAGAGCCGCACCACATCGCCGAAGCTATTTTCAAATGCTTCGCGCGTGCCCTCGATGTAGCGACGACGATTGATCCTCGCTTAGGCGACGCATTGCCCAGCACCAAGGGCACGCTCTCCAGCTAGACTAGGTCGACCTTACAAGCGGCTCGCCAGATCCGGGTGTACTTGTTTCAGTCTGTCGATTTCCTTTTCAGTTAAAGGATTTGTTGAGAAGATGCGGACATTGTCTTCGCCCTTTTTCTGGTAAAAGAGGCAGGCATAGAAACTGCCTCCTGGAGCTTCCGCGATGAGTACGTCGAGCTTGACGGGTTGACCTTCTTTCCAATTCATCCATTTGCCAGTTCGAGTCTCTAGATCCATTAGCTTGGGGCCTGGCTCATACTCGTCGTAGTTGAACTCCGAGTAGCTGTTGCTTAGGCTACCATCAAATACGATCCTGTTGTTGGCTTGCACGATCATAGCATCGTCGGCCTTACCGACAAAACGAAAGGAGCCGGTCTCTCTGGGAGTGAACTCGCCTGAATAGAGTGCGAGAATCGATACCGCCTGAATCTCATCGCCAGCGTTGAAGGCCTCAGGTGCCTTCTGTGCGGAGCCTCTTGGGATGTAAAAGTAGGATGCGTAGAGTTTTTGCTTTGAGCTTAGGTATTTTCGTTCCAGTTGATTAATGTTCCAGCTGCCGTCAGTAAAATCATATGTGATCTCCTGCATGCGGGGTGTGAGCCAGCCGTTTACAGTATTAAAATCGATTTTATCCATGTCCACGATCGGCTTCCCTTGTGAGTTGCGTTTCGTGTCGAAGAGTGTGCCTTCTAAGGTGCCCTCGACAAAGCTGCTGTATCCGAAGTCCGTCAAATTAATCACCATTTCCCGCATGTCGGAGATCCCCGTGCCGACGCCTCCTGTGCCTCGACCATAGCTGGATGAATTGGCCACATTCACATCAATGTTGAGTGCCGGTATCGTGATGTCCGGAGAATCGACGACGATCGGATTTGGGCGGGGTGGCGCGCTGGATTGGTTTCGCTGCTCTAAATTAACTTCATACTCTGGTTGTTCTTCAGGCACTTCCACGATCTCGGGTGCTTCAAAAGTTTGCTCCTCGCGCGTGATACTCTCGACGATTTTGTAGGTTCCAAAAATGACCAGGGCAAGCAAGTGTAGGCCAACACTGACCAAAACTACTAATCCCAGCGCCTTGTTGCGGGCATATGCGTTACTTATATTCATGGATTGACTGGCTCTTGAAATGAGGGAGGGGGGGGGAGGCGAAGACAGGCTGCGATGTGGTCTTTGAAATTGTATATATATTTCGGTTAGATCAAATCTCTTTAGCGATGATATTGTGGGTGCGATGTAATACACAAGTCGCAATGACATTCAGCATAAACACGTAGGCATAAGATGTTTGCGTCGACACCGCGCTGCTGTGGGTTTATGTCTGATCTGTGGATTGTTTTACGTTCTCGTCAGTTTAACAATTTTTCCTAAATCTGGTAGATAGATCTGCAGATGCTCTCCGCTGACGGCTTCGAGTTCTTCTCGATGCATGAGCAATGCTGCGGTCGACCACGAATCGGCGACAGCGGCAGATTCTGTGACGAGCCAGATCAGTTCGTGCAGCTCTTTGGGGGTGCTCGGGTCGGGGGATATGATATGGCTACCTTGGATGCCTGTGCCCGATGCGCTAAGAGCGGCGTTCTGTAGCTGAATGGTATGCTCGGCTTCGCCTGCTTGAAGTGCGATTGGCCAGACTGCATCTCCAAAGGCCAGCTGTGTGCTTGCACCGGCGGAGAGCAGGGCTGAGTGGATCCCATGCGCGAGGCAGATCTCTTTGAGCCGATCCAACGTGTAGCCCTTTCCAATGCCACCTAGGTCGATTTCACGCCCGGGTTCGATGCAGTGGATCGCCGGTCGCTTCGGGTCGATCATTAGCTTTCCTTCGAGTGCTGGTACGGCGCCGTCGAGCTCGTTCTTGTGGTGTTCGATATGGCGACCGAGTGTAATGTCAAAGAGCCCGCCGGTTTGTTCGTGCGCTTGCATGGCGAGTCGCAGGCAGGCGTAGCAATCCTCACTCACGAAGAGCGATTGGTCGGCCTTCATGTGGTTAATCTGCCAGATGTCGCTGCCCGCGTAGTGGCGACTGAGTTGACTCTCTAGTGTATCGATACATTCGATACAAGCGCTGCCGACTTGCCTCGCAAGCTGCGCATCGTCGGAGAGCAAGCGTAGCGCGTAACTCGTTTTCATCGCCTCGTGCTCGATGGTATGTAGCTTAGAAATTTTCCACCCCCATGTTCCATTGTTCCCAGATGTCTTTGCGCAAGTAAACCATAAGCGAGACGTTGTCGCGCAGAGATCGAGGGAGCTGCTCGTGGCTGTTTTTCAACAGTGCATCCGCAGTGGCCACTTGTTCCGGCATCACCATGACGACCGGAAAGTCAGTAAATTCAGGCTGTACTTCCGGCCAGTATCCTACCGTTTCCAGGCCGCGAAGATACCAAGGCAGTGGCCAGTAGCTGCTGCCGACGACTGCAGCCGGCGACAGGGGCTCGATTTCGTCGAGTGTCTCTAGCCAGTCCGAAAGTCTTTCTGCATCTCGGCTCGTAGGCACATAGGCGTAGGGGTTGCGCGCGTCGTTGACGAATCGTCCAGTGGCCAATAGACTTTGTCGACTTTGCCAGAAGAGCGTCAGCAGTAGAAGAAGCGAGAGTGTGATGCGCAGCGCCCGCGCAGATGCCTGCCAACGGGCGAAGGCCATGCCGCCCAGCAAGCAGGCATGCGCCCACGGGAGTAGCATGAGCCAAGGCGTCTTATAGCCGATCAAGCTATAGATCAGGAAATGTGCGACGAATGAAAGTGCAACGAATAGGAACGCGCTCGAATCTCGCGTGCTACGGAGCGTAAGCGGCAGCGCCGCCAGTGCGAGTATCGCAATCAAGCCCTCCGACCACCAAAGCCCGAGGCGGTGCTTCGGCCAGAGTAGATTGTGAATATAATAGAAGAAAGGCTTCTCGTGCCCTGCCGTGGTTTCATAGGCGAAGTAAGTTCGGAAGGCATCGACGTAACCTGCGAGATGGCGAAAACCATCGGTGTAGAAGTACGCGGAGGTGTATAGCGCTGCGGCGACGAGGCAAAGGGCAGGCTTTAGGAAGGCTCGCATGCCGGGAGCGTCCTTCGCGCTTTGAGTGATCCATACTAGAATGCCTGCAGCGAAGCCCCATGAGAGTATGGAAATCGCAACGGTCTCTTTCGTCGCAAACATGAGCCCGGTGCTGATCCCGCACAGCAGGCCACTTCGGTAGTCAGGCTTTTGTATGACGCGAAAGATGCCGGAACAGGCGAGCATTCCAAAGAGTGCAAGCCAGCTTTCGTGTATATACATCCGGTTGTAGTAAACGATTAGCGGTGAGCTGGCGAGTAGTGCGGCCGCCGCGAGGGCGCCTTGTGCGCCTAGTTCCTTGCGCCAGAGCAAGGGAGTGAAGCAGAGGAGCCATCCGGCCAAAACGGTATTGTAGCGCAAGGTTTGCACACTGAGTGATCTCCAGTTCTTTTCACCTCGGATGTGTGCGATGGGTACGGTGCTTTCGCGTAGCCAGGGGCCGTGGAAATGGATCGGATCAAATTGAGGTGCTTCGCCATCCAGTTGCATCGCCATCTGACGCGCGCCGGTTGCTTCGTCAAAATGCACGGGTGCCTCGCTCAAATCATGCATGCGGAGATAGAGCGCCAGCACAGCGACTGCGATCCACCCTATCCATATGAGATAGCTCCGCTTCATCGTATGTATCTATAGAAAAGTAATTTCGAGCCTCTGCAATCATGCTTTACGGTTGTGCTCTAGGGTAGCTGTTTTAGCATACGGTGGTGTCTCCTTTCGCTGAAATAGTTTTAGTGACTCCTGTTTGGAACGATAGTGAGCGCTTGGCTCATTTTGCCCCGAAGCTGGTCGCAGCCCTTAAGGCTTCTGCGATGCAGGTCGTATGGGTCATTGCCGACGATGGCTCGTTACCTAGAGAAAAGTGCCGGCTGCAGGAGCTAGCCAGCAAGATAAAGGCGGACTTCGATTCGATCGATTTGATGCATTTCGAAAACCGCTCGTGTAAAGGTGGAGCCATTTATCAGGCTTGGGATCATTTTCCGAATGCGGATTGGCTGGCCTTTGTCGATGCGGATGGAGCCGTGAGTGCCGAATCGATGCTTGAATTGATCCACCAAGCGATGACGCTTGGAAAGGAGGGCGGTGTGATTGGTGTGCGCCATCACAGCAATGCCACGCCAGTGCACCGAGGTTTCGGGCGAAAATGTAGCTTCTACCTGTTTCGCAGTCTGATGCGTTGCCTCGTCGATTTAAAAGCAGAGGACACGCAATGCGGTGCGAAAGTTATCCCTGCGCGCATCTACCGTAATTTTGCAGCGCAGCTTCAAGAGCGAGGATTCATCTTCGATGTAGAGTTACTGATTTTGCTTAATACTTATGGTGCAAACATAATAGAACGCCGGATCTCTTGGGCAGAGAGATCTGGAGGGAAGATTCGACCCGGTCGCGATGTCTGGGGGATGTTGGCGGCCTTGCTCCGCATTCGCAGGCGTAAGCTGGCAGGTGAGTACGAGCCGACATGAAAAACGAAGAAAAAATTCCCAGTCCTCAACCTTTGGTGTAGACCCGAAAAAGCCCTAAGCTGTTTGAGCTTAGGGCTTTAGATGGAGCCACCTGTCAGAGTCGAACTGACGACCTGATGATTACAAATCAACTGCTCTACCAACTGAGCTAAGGTGGCCTGATAATAAACTGTCCTACTGGATCGGGGACTCGAACCCCGAACCAATTGATTAAGAGTCAACTGCTCTACCAATTGAGCTAATCCAGCAGGTGAACCAGTGCTTAACGCACTAGCGAAGTGCGGGATACTGCTTCTGCGCCCTTTGCTGTCAAGTCAGCGATTAAATATTTTTTGCCCATTTTATTCCTCGGGTGGGTGGGGCGGTTTAGCCCCTTTCCTTTGCTTGCCGGGAGGGGGTAAAAATCCTTCTTCCTCGAAGGCTTTGGCGCGCTCCTCTGGAGGCATCGCGCGGAGTTTGTCGCGCCACTCGCGGCGTTCCTCGGGTGTCTTCTCGAGCCAGCGCTGGCGCATGGCATCTCGGGTCTCGGGGTCGATCGCTTCAAAGCGCTCACGCATCGCGTCGACGCGCTCGGGGGGCATCTTTTTTAGTTCGCCGATGCGCTCGCGTAGGAGCTCTTTTTCCTCAGGCGTCATGCGCTCGATCTGCTCGATGGTTTTGCGCAATGCGGTGAGCTCGGATTGCTCCATGTTCAAAAGATGATGGAGCATGCGCGTTTCGTGCTCGTTGCTTTTCGGTGGCTGAGGCTCCTTGGGCGTGTCTGCTGCGAGAGGCAGGGTGCAAAGGAGTGCGAGTATCAGAGTGGTGAAGGCTGTTTTCATAATTTAGATCTCCAGGTAGAGGGCGTCGAGGGCATCGAGTAGCTCTTCGCTGCCGAAGTCAGTGGTGCCGACTGCAGCGAGACTGGAGAGGCTCTCTTCAAGTAGAAAGATCTCTTGAGCATCGGCGTTACTCAGTGCGGGGGCTTCGGGGGCCGAGCCGACTGTATCGGAGCTGAGCGGGAGCAAGCTGATGGTCAGCGCGATGGCGGCGGCGAGGGGCAGGGCGAAGGCTAGCAGTTTGCCGAGCGGGCGTTTCGTTGTGCCTTTGGGGGCGCGATCGTCTTCGGCTGCGGCAAGTACGCGTGCGGCAAAGTCGTCGCTCGGTTTCAGCGGGCGGCTGCTCATCAGGGCGTCGATCTTTTGGTCGAGTGGGTCTTTCATAATATTAAAAAGGATATGGGATATGCGCTACGCTGGATATGGGAGATTTTGGAAACTGAAGATTGAAAAACTGGGAACTGGAAAACTGTCGCCTCAGGCGAATTCTTTAAGTTCTTGGCGGAGATGGGTGCGGGCGCGGTGGATCCAGGTCTTCACGGCGCTGACGGTGGCATCGAGCGCTTGGGCGATCTCATCGTAGCTGAGACCTTGCTGCTGGAGCATCAGGATGGCGTTGCGTTGATTGCCGGGTAGGGCGGCGAGTGCGCGGTGGAAGGCTTCTTCGATCTCGCGGGTGTGGTCGATCTCTTCGGGCTGACTTTGCATGAAAAACTCGCCGGGGTCGACGTATTCGAGCGGGCGGCGGGATTTTTTACGGTAGCCGTCGATGAGTCGGCGGCGGGCGAGGGTGAAGATGAAGGCGTTAAACGTGCCCTGCGCTTGGTAGCGCGGCGCGGCGCGGTTTAGCTCGATAAAGGTCTCCTGTGCGAGGTCTTCAGCGTCGGCGCGGTTGCCGGTGGCACGGTAGAAGAAGTTGATCAGCCGCGTTTGCCAGCGGTCGACGATCTGGGCAAAGGCGGCGCGGTCACCCTCAGCCAGCGCGCGCAGGCAAGCGCTGTCGATGTCTTCGATGGGGTGGTCGGGCGTTGGCGTGGCTGTCGGGTGCATATTCCGTGGACGGGTTGCGAGCTGTCCGACCCATCTGGACGGTGTATAACTTGTAAGCGAGGAGGCCATGTGTAGAGATTAAATCGCCGCTCATTGAAGAAAGTTGCAGTGAATTTGTCCGCGATTTCGGAGCCAGAAATCGCTATGCGTTTACGCATCAGTCAGATGCGGTCTGAGCATCGTGCGTAGCCGGAAAATTCTCTGTGAAAATTTGTGCAGGTGCTTGCTTCTGGCTGAAGACTTGCTCACATCTCTGTGTGAATAAGATGTTCACAATTACTACATATAGTGGCGATTTCTGGAAAATATACGATATATTGTGTTCCTTTTATTGACATGGGAATTTTGAGCACACATGCTCCGTTCACAATTTCGGTTCTGTTCACTGCGTAAAACGCACTATCTCGCTACCCTTCAACGCCTTCAGTTCTCGCGTGAGCTGTCTCTGATTTCAGGGATTCAAGCCCGCCTCTCGGATTTTTTTAACTAACCTCAAACCTACTCAGACACTACATGGAAAAAAGCTACACAATCGGTGATAAAACCTTCGTCCTCGACCAAGCGAAAGCAGAAGAGGCCTTCAATGCGAAGAAGATCATTAATGGTAAAGACACGATGTTCTTTAACATCCTGCCACTCAAATATCAGTGGGCCTACGATCTTTACAAGACGATGAAGAACAATCACTGGGAGCCGGAAGACATCCCTATGCAGAAGGATGTTGAGCTCTGGCGCAGTAGCGACCTTTCCGATGCGGAGCGCTGGATCATCAAAATGGCGATCGGCTATTTCTCCGCTGCAGAGGGCATCGTCGGCGACAACATCCAGCACGTAACCCGCGAGCTGGTCACCGCTCCCGAGCTTAAGCTCCTGCTCGGTCGTCACGCCCACGAGGAAAACATCCACGCCGACTCCCTCGTTTATATGATCAGCTCGCTCGGCATCAACCCGCACGAGTGTGAGGCGATGTTTGAAGACATCCCCACCATCGAGAAGAAGACTAATTTCGTGGTCAGCAACTCCCGCGCCCTCCGCCGCGACATGGATTTGACCACCACCGCCGACAAGCAGGCCTTTACCAAAAATCTCTTCCTCTTCGGTCAGTGTATGGAAGGCACTCAGTTCTACGGCCTCTTCGGCATGGTGCTCTCGCTCTACCGCCAGAATAAATTCCCCGGCCTCGGCCAGATGTTCCGCTACACGCTGCGCGACGAGTCCAACCACATCGAAGTCTTCCGTAACTTGATCATGGATCTGATCGAAGAGAACGAAGATGTCTGGACGCCCGAATTCAAAGAAGAGCTCCGCGACCTCATGCGCGAAGCCGTCTCTCTCGAGAAGGACTTCATCCGCGACTGCCTGCCGGTGAATTCCGTCGGTCTCAGCGCCGATGAGTTCTGCCAATACATTGATTACATCGCAGACCGCCGCCTCGAAGACGTCGGCCTGAAGCCTCTCAAGCCCGGCGTGGAAAACCCCTTCCCATGGCTCGCTGAGATGATGGACATCAAGAAGGAGCAAAACTTCTTCGAAGGCCGCGTCACCGAATACCAAAAGGCATCCGCCCTCGGTCAAGTCGACGACGACGAGCTCTAGGTGAAACGCTGAAATGCCGAAACGCTGAAATGCTGAAAGTCGAATTTTAACTTCAAACTTACCACCGGGGCGTTCGCTCACTACGGACGCCCCGTTTCCCATGCCCCCGATTCGGTTACACCCAAACAAACAACCACTAACAACCTTCCCACTAACAACCACTGCCATGATACAAAAACTTTCCTTCGAAGAGGATCTCGAACTCAAACGCTACGCCTCCACACCCAAAGATAAGAAGCCACGCTTCGATTGGGGCACCGTCATCGGTGAAGACCGGCCCTCCAGTTCTGAAATCAAGATCGATGCCGATGGTCTCGAGCGTGATTTCGACCTCGCCGAAATTGCCGATACGATTGGTAATGCCCTGACTGACCTGCTGCTTTCCCGCCAAGAGGAAGAGATCTTCACTGAAGTGAATCGTAAATTCGTCGCCAGCGTCGCCGAGAGCGTCGGCTCCGTGCTCGCCACTTCCATCGATCAAGGCCGTGCGCTCAAACTCTCCACGCACGACATCCACCTGCTCATCGAAAAAGCGCTCATCGAAAACGATGCGCACGACGTCGCCCGCAGCCTCATGTTCGGCCGCGGTAAGTCCTCGCAGTCCGACGAGCGCGCGCCCGTCGCCATCCGCTTGATCCGCCGCAATGGTCAAGTCGTCCCCTGGAGCGAATCCAAGATCGAGATCGCCGTGCGTAAGTCCTTCCTCGCGCTGCACCTCGACTCCGAGCCCGCTGTCGAGATCGCCCGCGCCGTGACCGATCGCCTCAATGTAGGCGGGCAAGCCTTCATCAATATTGAAGACGTGCAAGACACTGTCCAAGAAGAGATGATGCGCCAAGGCCACTTTAAGGTCGCCGAGTCCTACATCCTTTACCGCGCGCACCGCTCTCGTGTCCGCGACGAAGAGGGTCTCCCTTCTTTGGATGAGTCGCAGCAAGAGTCCATGATAGTGGTCACCGAAATCAACGGTGATACCAACTTTTGGGATGGTGTCGACCTCAAGCGCCGCATCGATTTCGCCTCCATCGGCCTCGATCTTAATATCGATTCGGATACCATCGAGAAGGAGCTTCGCCGCTCACTCTACCCGGAGATGAAGCGCGCCGATCTGCAAAAGACCATCATTCTCAATGCCAAGAGCATGATCGAGAAGGATGCCGACTTCGCTCATTTCGCCGGTCGCATCCTCCTCACTTACATCTACGAAGAAGTCCTCGATTGGGACATCGTCCGCGACGGCGTCGACAGCCTGAAAGAAGCGCACCGACGCGGCTTCAAGCCTTACCTCAAGCGCGCCATCGAGATCGACCGTGTCAATCCTAAGCTGCTCGACTTCAATATCGACCAGATCGCTGCTTCGCTCGATCCATCCGCCGACCTCGACTTCGACTACCTTGGTGTGCAGACCATGTATGATCGCTACCTCATCGTCGATAAGACGCAAAAGAAGCACCGCCGCCTCGAAGTGCCCCAGTATTTCTGGATCCGCGTATCCATGGGCCTTTTCCACCACGAGAAAGAAGACCGCGAAGGCTACGCCCTGCGCCTCTACAATCTCTACAAGAGCCGTCGCTTCTGCTCCTCCACGCCGACACTCTTTAACTCCGGCACACTCCACTCGCAGCTCTCTTCCTGCTACCTCTACAAGGTCGACGATAGTATCGAGTCGATCATGCACCGTGGTATCGCCGACAACGCCTTCCTCTCCAAGTGGGCTGGGGGACTCGGTGGTTCCTGGACAGCCGTTCGTGGCACCGGTGGTTTCATTAAGGGCACCAACGGCGAGTCACAAGGCGTCATCCCATTCCTCAAGTTGCACAACGACCAACTCGTCGCCGTCAACCAAGGTGGCAAGCGCCGCGGTTCCGGCTGCGCCTACCTCGAAACATGGCACAACGACATCGACGATTTCCTCGAACTGCGTAAGAACACCGGAGACGACCGCCGCCGTACCCACGATATGAATACGGCCAACTGGATTCCCGACCTCTTCATGAAGCGTATGGAAACCCGCGGAGAGTGGACCCTGTTCCGTTCTAACGAAACACCCGACCTCCACGAGCTCTACGGCAAAGCCTTTGAAGACCGCTACTGCGAATACGAGGCCATGGCCGAACGCGGCGAGATCTTCGGCCAGAAGCGCCCCGCGATCGACCTCTGGAAGTCCATGCTCAAGATGATCTTCGAGACCGGCCACCCCTGGATCACCTTCAAAGATCCTTGCAACGTCCGCAGCCCGCAAGACCACTGCGGCGTCATCCACAGCTCCAATCTCTGCACCGAGATCACGCTCAACACCAGCGACGAAGAGACTGCTGTCTGTAACCTCGGCTCCGTCGTACTCGACTCGCACCTGGATAAGGACGGCAACCTCGACCACGAAAAGCTTCGCGAGACGATCAGCATCGCCGTGCGCGCCCTCGATAACGTCATCGACATCAACTTCTACCCGACCGAAGCCGCCAAGACAGCCAACAGTCGTCACCGCCCGATCGGTCTCGGTATCATGGGGCTGCAAAATGCCCTCTATAAGAAGCACATCGCCTTCGCCTCCCAAGCCGCCGTTGAGTTCAACGACGAGTTCATGGAAGCCATCGCTTACTACGCCTACGAAGCCTCCAGCGACATCGCTGCCGAGCACGGCACCTACAGCACTTATAAAGGTTCCAAGTGGGATCGCGGCCTGATGCCACAAGACACCCTCGACCTGCTCGCTGCCGAGCGTGGCGAAGAAGTCGAAGTGCCCCGCGCCGGTAAGATGGACTGGAAGCCACTCCGCGAAAAAATCGCCAAGCACGGCATGCGTAATTCCAACGTCCTGGCGATCGCGCCCACCGCGACGATCTCCAACATCATGGGCACCACGCCCTGCATCGAGCCCACCTATAAGAACCTCTTCGTTAAGAGTAACTTGTCCGGCGACTTCATCGTGCTCAACGCCCACCTCGTCCGCGACCTCAAGGATCGCGGCCTCTGGACGGCTGAGATGCTCGATCAGGTGAAGTATTTCGATGGCGAGCTCGCCTCCATCGAAGGCGTGCCACAAGACCTCGTCGAGAAATACACCACCGCATTCGGTATCGAGTATAAATACTTCATCGATGCCGCCGCCCGCCGCCAGAAATGGATCGACCAATCCCAATCGGTCAATCTCTTCATCGCCACGCCCGACATCAAGACACTGTCCCACATGTATCGCGACGCCTGGCGCAAGGGGCTCAAGACCACCTACTACCTCCGCAGCTTAGGTGCTTCCAATATCGAGAAAGCCACCACCAGCCATAAGAAAGAAGTCCGCGGCCGAGCCGGCCAAGTCGAAGCGGCTCCGGAACCGAAAAAGGAGTTCACCGCGGCCGAGAAAAAAGCCTGCTCCCTCGAAGCCATGATGAACGGCGAAGAGTGCGAAGCCTGCCAGTAAAATTCAAAACCAAGAGCCGCCCGAGAGGGCGGCTCTTTTTTGTCATCGGTCAAATCTTTATATTTTGCGTTTGACCCGAATGGCGCTAACTTAATGAGGGAAATTGCTTTTTTAGTGGGATTATGTAGTGGCTGCTTTAGCTGCCATATAGCTGTCTGTAAGCGTTTAGGCCTGATGGCGACTGAAGTCGCCACTACGGAAAGCAAGCTTAAGTTACTGCCATTCGCGTTTGACCCGAATGGCGCGCGCTCTAGCGAAAAGGCCGTTACTCCTAATCGAGAATACACTAATAAAACTGATCGAGAAAAGAATGAAAAATGAAATTCTGACCGCTTTAGCTCTTCTGAGTTGTTCGACTGCTCAAGCCGTATCGATGAATCTATCGTTTTCACGAACAGTTAGCGTAGTCCCCACCACCGTTGAGCGTGACGGACCTGTTCGATATTTATATTCAGAGAATTTCATTTTAACCGAGGAAGAACTTTTTCCTTTTGTAGATCAGACCTTAGAACTAGTGGCACTATATGAAAATCATGACACGGTTGGCATGGAAGCGAATGTTTTCGCAGTCCCCGAACCGAGTTCAGCCTTTCTGCTAGGATTGGCATCGCTTGCACTCGTAACCCTAAAAGCTCGATCCAGACGCAGCTATCAACACCTTTCGCGCTCCGCGCTACAGGTGCGATAGTGCTCTACGTTCGCTGAAAGAAATGAGACCCTTTTTTTTACTCTCGAATCAGCAATTTACTACGAGAACGCAGATAGTATTCTATTTTCTACGTTTGACCTCTTTTACTTGCCCCTCCCCCAGGAAAAATACACTGTGACAATCTTCAAAAGCTCAATGGAGAACAATGGATGTGCAAGTGATCTCAAATATACTAATAAGGCATAATAGTGGAAGTCATTCTGACTAGATCGGGTCGGTCCGCCTTACTGCTTGGCCTCAAAGCCCTCAACTTTGGGGTAGGAGATACGGTGCTTATTCCCAACTACATCTGCAATGCCGTATTACAACCGATTCGTCACCTAGGCTTGAGCCCTCGTTTCTATAGACTCGATTCACAACTTAATCCCTGTCTCGAAGATGTAAAAGAGCAGGTGAGTTTAGCCAACGGCAACACTGGCATTATTGTAGTCAACTATTTCGGTTTTCGTCAAAATATCGCCCCTGTCCTCGACTATGCAAAGCGATGCAATGTTACGGTTATCGAGGACAATTGCCACGGTCACCTCAGTGCCCTGGGGAATGACGAGATTGGCAACGCTGGCGATATAGTAGTATCTTCACTTCGAAAGTCCTACCTTATTCCCGACGGAGGGTACACGTTACTGAGGAGCGTAAGCCTCGCTTCGGGAACTGATCTGAATCTGGAGGTTGATGGGAATTGGCCGTCCTACCTGTCTGCTCTGGCTAAGAGTAGAATAAAGACCGAGATTCGCAAATATCCGCGACTGGAGATAGCCATCGAGAACTCATTTGAAAAAGAAGCTTCTTGCATTCCACCTTTAATGATGGGAACTGCGAGTTTCCTTGCTAGCCGGGCGGCCAAAAGGACAGGACATTTCACAGCACAAAAACGAATCCAGGGCTATAAGAAAGCCGCTGCGCATTTGAGAAAGCTTGGTTATGAACCCATGTTTGAAGCACAGCTACTTCAAGGAGCAGTGCCATATGCTTGCCCTTTCCAAGTGGAATCCAGCCAAGAACTTGTTCAGGTATTGAAACTTTTGAGAGGGCGGGGAATGCGAGGACATATTTGGCCTACCCTACCCTTGGAATTGAGGAACGACAAACGAAGAGAGGAAGCCTTACTTCTCAGGAGGAGAACAGGAATCATTCTTCTTGGGCACAAGTAATTATCTCTCAGATTATCAGTTCAACCTGCTAGAGATATTAAAAGGATTAAAAGGGAAGCAAATTGGGGGAAGCAAATGGGGGCAAACGTTGAAAATTGAAAGGCTCCAAAGAGTAAGACCATTCTTTGTTCTCACCCCTGATGGCAGATTCGTTTGAATGCGGTGCATTGGCCTTGAGATCCTCGACCTGCTTTGAATACTTTCCGGTATGAAAGCATTTGTGATCGGAAATGGAGGCTGGGGCACCGCGCTGGGTATGGTGCTCGCGGGCAATGGTAACGAGGTCACAATTTGGGGGCCGTTTAAAGAGGAGCTTTGCACGATTCGGGATACAGGTGAGAACAGTGCCTACCTTCCGGGGGTCCAGATTCCCAACGGCATCCGTTGGACTTCCGACCCCGAAGCCGTTCGCGATGCCGAGCTAGTGGTGGTCGTGACGCCGTCGCGCTTTTATCGTTCCTCTCTAGAATCGTTCAAGCCCTACCTGTCGGACGATGTGCTCATCGTGAGTGCGACCAAGGGGCTCGACGAGTCCACCCACCAGCGGATGAGCGAGGTGGCGCGCGAGGTCCTCGGGCGTCGCGTCGCTATCCTGTCAGGGCCCTCCCATGCGGAAGAAGTCGCGCGCGGCGTCCCCACTGTAGTGACGATCGCTGGTGAACGTGCGGAGCAGATGCAGCAGGCCTTTCTCGGAGAGAGCTTCCGTGTTTACACCTCCGACGATCCGCTCGGCGTCGAAATCGGCGGCACCTTCAAGAACGTGATCGCGGTGGCCGCCGGCATTCTCGATGGCATGGGTTTGGGCGACAACACCAAGGCCGCACTCATCACCCGCGGGCTGGCTGAAATCACCCGTTTAGGCGTCTGTCTCGGCGCCAAGCCGGAGACCTTTTCTGGACTCAGCGGGATCGGCGACCTCATCGTGACCTGCGACAGCCGCCACAGCCGGAACCGCTCCGTCGGCGAGCGTCTGGGCAAGGGCGAAAGCCTAGAACAGATCATGGGCGGTATGAAACAAGTCGCCGAAGGCATTTGGAATGCAAAGGCCGCGCGCGATCTGGCTGCCGAGCACAATATTCAAATGCCGATCACCGAAGAGGTCTGTAAAATCGTCGAGGAGGGCAAAGATCCCCGGCAAGCCCTCAAAGACCTCATGGCTCGCGAACCTGGGCCCGAATAGGTGGCTCAAATGGAAAGGCTCAATTCGAGCGGGCAGTGTAGACGAGCCAGTTGGTGTTACTCTTCGCGGTGGACGTGATGTTCATATCGGTGCCGAAGAATGTGATCTTGTTGGCGGTGTGCTTTTCCACGCCAAGAGCGACCTCTTTGGAGACCACTGCCAGCTCGATCTCTCGCTGGGCATCCGCCCAATGATGTGTGCGTTGGTAAATCTCTTGGCCAGGCTTTGCTTTTTTCTTCAGGCGCCGCCAGGTGGCTGGGCTGGGGAAGGGCTCTTCTTCCATTAAGGGGCAGCGGTAGGGCTCCACCATTTGAATCAGTCGCTCCCATTCGGCCTGCAGCTCTTTATCGATGGAAATATCGGCCGGGAAATTATGGTGCACCTGCACTTCGATAAGTTGCCCTTGTGCGTCGAATAAAAAGCGTAGAAACTGTCTTAAGGTTTCTGGTTTAAAGGTGATCCATAGGGCATTGGGGTCGGTTTCGTCTAAAAGTTCATTCGGTAGACGCAGACCATCGTGCGCTTGAATTTTTAGAATTACTTGTTTGCGCGATTGGCCGAAAGCGTAGCCCTCGTAAGCGGCTTGAAGCATTGCCTCGATGTCTTGTTTTTGTTCCCACAAGTCCTTTTGGTTCTCCGCCAGCCATTTCAGGTCGAGCTTCTCCCATTCGATGAGGACCTCTTTGTGGCTGCCTTTGGGCTGCGCGCGGATGCCCTCGGCTTCGACGGATCCGATCGCAAACTCGATAGTTCTGCCATTGGCGCCCTTGAGAGGCACATATTCAGCCTGCAGAATCGCGCATACGGCGGAGCACAGGAGTGTAATAATTAAGTGGGCTTTGAACATGCGGGGCTATCAAAGTGATTCGTTGAAGGAATGGGATTAAATCCCATCTCACTAAGCAGAGGGCAAATGTTAGGGCAGGACTCAACAAGCGGGTCACTCATCATGGAGTTACCTAAATGCAACATGCTCTAATCATAGAGACTCCGGAGGTGGCGCTTGTGTTTGAAGTGTAACGTGAAGGCTTCGGAGCCGAAGAGGATCCAGCAACCAATGACACTGAGAATGACGGGGAAGGTCGCCGACCATACGATATCCATATAGATGTGTTTATGGATCAGGAGGACGGAAAGAAAAATGGCAGCAGGTGCCGCTAAGGCGAACCCGATCCGCATGATCCAGAGTGCCCACTTATGCCCGATGAAGAAAAAGAATGCCATTGGCACTTCGAATATGAAGCGGAAATACTGGTAGGCAAGGAAGTCGGCCTTAATGGTTTTGACCGCGTAGTAGCCCCATACTTCGATCAAAGCCAGGAGTAGGATGGCGAGAAGCGCAAGTTGCGCTCCTGCACGGTATCGAACCAAGTCCTCATGTCTGTGTGAAGGTTTTGTCTTGTGTGGGGTCATATGCCTGAAAGCTGAAGGGGACTGCGGCTTGCCGTGTATCAATCACATGGTTGTCACTTAACAGTGTTAGGAGATTACATGGTATGATGTGATGAGAAGCGGGTAGCTCAAGCTAAAGATGCCGGGGCGATTTTTGGGATTCGCCCCGAAGATTGTGAAATTTTGGCAAACGTGCTTTTGACGCAAGCTTAGCCGCAATGGCTCGAAAGCAGGTATTTAGCTCAACAAATTTTGGCGAGGAGTTGCTGCAAGCTTTGAGAAAATTGTGCTTTGAAAAGGTTTCACCGCGACCCTCTATGACTGTTGATTAGATTAATGCATGCTTGGTCGAGTGTGCTGCTGTAGATCCGTCGTCTTTAAGTTTTTGAGATCGCAGGGCATCACTGTCCGTCTCATAGATGTATTCATGGAACCCATCGTGATTGCGGAGGATCTCGACCGCGAATTTTTTACTGAAGAACAGTGCTACATCACTGAACTGTCGAACTCGCCGAACGATCCCGATGTCTCAATCGCTCGCGCCCGAGTGAAGCCTGGCGTGACTACGCGCCTGCACCGCCTTTTAACATCCACTGAGCGCTATTGTATACTCAGTGGCGAAGGTGAGGTTGAAGTTGGCAACTTGCCTCGGCAAGTAGTGTGTCCCGGCGATACGGTGCTGATCCCGCCAATGTGTCCCCAGCGGATCACAAACACTGGAGCGCACGACCTGATCTTTCTCGCCATATGCAGTCCTCGCTTTGCGCCGGAGGATTATGAGGATATGGATGACTAAGGGATTTGAAGGGGGCCGCTGCCCGGCGTGAATATGCGTATCGACGCCTTTGCTATGAGATGTTCGCCCATGGGGAGATGGGCGGTCGAGCGAAGCGCGGAAGCGAATCGGTGGCTGCAAGTGAAAGTCTCACCTGCATGCTTGGAGGCACAAAAAAGTCGCGGCTCTCTTTCGAGAACCGCGACTAAATGGCGGGATAGACGAGACTTGAACTCGCGGCCTCCTGCGTGACAGGCAGGCGCTCTAACCAACTGAGCTACTACCCCAAAAAGTTGGGAAAGAACGGACAGTAGAAATCGGTATGTTCATGTCAAGCGGTGTTTCAAAGAAATAGAAAATAAATTTTTAAGGCGTGAAAGCAGATATATCTGGAAGTGGTATACGCGAAAATAGATTCGTGCTTTACGTTTGATGTTTTAGGGTCGAAGCTGAATGTATGGATGCTCAAGAACCCCGCTGGAACTTTTTTACGAACCACGCGCATGTGCTTTTTTATCTGAAGGCGCACCCGAAGGAGCCCTTGCGCCGTGTGGCGCTGGCGGTGGGGATTACTGAGCGTGCGGTGCAGCGTATCGTGGCCGAGCTGGAAGAGGGCGGATACTTGAATCGCTCAAAAGTTGGGCGACAAAACCAATATTCAATCCGAGGGGACGTGCCGCTGCGGCATCCGCTCGAGGCGCATCGCTCCGTGCAGGAGCTGCTGGACTGGGTGAACGCTCCCGAGGCGGGCGATCCTCTGGAAGAGTACAAGGCGCTCGAAAACTGGACAGTGGGGGAGCACGGCTCCGAAGTTTGAAATAAACATATCATTTTATCCTGATATGTTGATGTAAGCCTTGCAATTCTTCAAAGAATGGCCTTAGTAGGCCATTCTTATGAGCAAAAACTTCATCTTTTCATCCGAATCGGTTGGCGAAGGCCACCCTGATAAAGTAGCCGACTATATCTCTGACAGCGTATTGGACGCCTGCTTGGAGCAAGATCCCAAGAGCCGTGTGGCTTGCGAGACATTGGTTAAGAGCAATTGCGTCTTTCTGGCCGGTGAAATCACCACCAACGCGAAGCTCAACTACGAAGAAATCGTCCGCGAGGCGATCCGTGACATCGGCTACGTGAATGACGATGACATCTTCCATGCGGACAAAGTGTTTATCTCGAATATTCTGACCGCACAGTCTTCGGACATCGCGCAGGGTGTGGATGCGGCTGAGGCCGTGGGTAAAGACACCGCCGAGCAAGGTGCCGGCGACCAAGGAATCATGTTTGGCTATGCGTGTAAGCAAACGCCCGAGCTGATGCCTGCTCCGGTTATGTATGCACATCGCCTGCTTCGCGAGATGGCGCATCAACGCAAGGAGGTTCGCATCCCTTGGCTACGTCCTGATGTGAAGAGTCAAGTGGCGCTCGAGTATGTCGATGGCAAGCCCGTCGCTATTAAGAATGTGGTGATTTCCACGCAACATGCTGCGGATGTGAAGCATGCGACAATTAAAGAATTTTGCATCGAGGAAGTCATCCGTAAGGTGCTGCCTGCCGAACTTCTCAACGACCAGACTGAGTATTTGATCAATCCGACCGGTAACTTCGTAATCGGCGGCCCTCAAGGGGATGCCGGTCTGACTGGTCGTAAGATCATCGTCGATACTTACGGTGGCTGGGCGCGTCATGGTGGCGGCGCCTTCTCCGGCAAGGATCCTTCGAAGGTTGACCGTTCGGCGGCATACTTCACTCGCTGGGTGGCGAAAAACATCGTCGCCGCTGGTCTCGCTGAGGCCTGCGAACTCGAAGTCGCCTATGCAATTGGCCACCCATATCCGACCAGCATCCACGTGGATACTTTTGGCACGGGCACTGTGGCCGACGCCAAGATCGCAGCGGCTGCGCAAAAGGTCTTTAGCTTCAAGCCGGCGGATATCGTCAGCCAGCTTGACCTACTACGCCCGATCTACCGCGAGTCCACGCACTACGGCCACTTCGCTAAGGAAAACTTGCCTTGGGAATCGACTGCGAAGGCAGACGAGCTGAAGGCTGCGCTGTAGTTCGGGAGATTAGGATTACGATTAGGATTAAGAATAGGAGATTTATATATGAGCACAGACACACTGACCAAGACCGGCACCGATTATAAGGTGAAGGATATTAACCTCGCGGACTTTGGCCGTAAGGAAGTTGAAATCGCACAATTCGAAATGCCCGGCCTGATGGCTACGCGTGAGAAGTATGCTAAGGATCTGCCTCTGAAGGGCGTTCGCGTGATGGGCTCGCTCCACATGACGATTCAAACGGCCGTCTTGATCGAGACGCTACAGGCGCTCGGCGCGGATGTGCGCTGGTGTTCGTGTAACATCTTCTCCACACAGGATCACGCGGCTGCTTATGTGGCCAAAAATCTTGGCGTGCCCGTCTTCGCTTGGAAGGGCGAGACGCTCGAAGAATACTGGTGGTGCACCGAACAAGCGCTGACATGGCCGGATGGTTCGGGCCCGCAGCTCATCGTCGACGACGGTGGCGATGCCACGCTCCTCATTCACAAGGGTAAGGAACTCGAAGATGGCAGCGATTGGGTGAATTCCGATTCCGAGAGCATGGAAGAAGCCGTGATCAAGAGCCTTCTCAAGAAGATCAACGCCGAGAAGCCAAACCACTGGAACGAAGTCGTTAAGGAGTGGAAGGGAGTTTCTGAGGAAACCACTACTGGTGTCCACCGCCTCTATGAAATGCACAACGCGGGCAAGCTCCTTGTGCCTGCGATCAATGTGAATGACTCTGTAACGAAGTCGAAGTTCGACAATCTTTACGGCTGCCGTGAATCCCTGCTCGATGGCATCAAGCGTGCCACCGACGTGATGATTTCCGGTAAAGTCGGCGTGGTCTGTGGCTACGGCGATGTGGGTAAAGGCTGTGCCGCTGCTCTCAAGGGTATGGGGGCACAAGTTGTCGTGACCGAAGTTGACCCCATTTGCGCGCTGCAAGCTGCGATGGAAGGTTACCGCGTCTTGACTGTCGAAGACACTCTCGGCTGGGGCGACATTTACGTCACCACGACCGGTAACTACGGAATCATCACTGCCGACCACATGTCGAAGATGAAGGATCAGGCGATCGTTTGTAACATCGGCCACTTTGATAACGAAATCGGGGTGGACGCGCTCAACGACATGCCCGGCGTGGATGTGGAATCAATCAAGCCTGACAATGAAGGTGCGGTTGATAAATACACTTTTGCGGATGGACGTAGCATCTATCTTCTTGCGAAGGGACGCCTCGTGAACCTCGGTTGTGCGACCGGCCACCCCTCGTTCGTGATGTCGAATAGCTTCACCAATCAAGCGCTCGCGCAAATCGAGCTTTGGAAGCAAGTCGAGAAATACACACCCGGTGTTTACATCTTGCCTAAGCACATCGACGAAGAAGTGGCGCGTCTCCACCTTGAAAAGATCGGTTGTAAGCTGACCAAACTCAGCGAGAAGCAAGCTTCTTACATCGGCGTGAAGCCTGAAGGGCCTTACAAGTCCGATCACTACCGCTACTAAGCGGATTGCTGCATATCGTTTTTACAAAAGCGCTCCCGTTGGTTTGGGGGCGTTTTTTTGTGCACAACGAATCAATCATCTGCTGCGCTTGCTGAATATAGCCCCCGCCGAAGAGGTTGGCGTGGTTGAGCAGGTGGTAGAGCTCCTTGCCCCATCTTTGATTCTTTCCAACTACGGAAAAGCCGCTAAAGGATTGCATTGCGGTGCGCCCCGCCAATGCTTTTGCTCCATAAACAATATGGTTGATACTGCAGTCACTCCCAAGATCGAAACGCGTGGCCTCGTCAAGGAATACGGCAAGCGCCGCGTTGTGAATAATGTCGATGTCCATGTCCAAGCGGGCGAAATTGTGGGGCTGTTAGGCCCCAATGGTGCGGGAAAAACTACGACCTTCTACATGGTCGTCGGTCTAGTGCCCGCCACGGAGGGAAGCGTTTATCTGAACGACGATGATTTGACCGATCTCCCCATGTATCGTCGTGCGCGTTGCGGCATCGGCTATCTACCGCAGGAGGCGTCCATTTTCCGGAAAATGACGGTCGAGCAAAACATCCGCGCGATCGCGGAGACCATGCCCTTTAGCAAGGCGCAGCGCGAGGCCTGTATCGAGGAGCACCTCGAAGAGCTCGGCCTGACGCATCTCGCCAAGCAAAAGGCGTACACGCTGAGTGGTGGTGAGCGTCGCCGCTTGGAGATCTCGCGTGCGTTGGTCACGAACCCGAAGTTTCTGCTCATGGATGAGCCGTTCAGCGGCGTCGACCCGATTAGTGTGAGCGAGGTGCAGAAAATCATCGTGCAGCTGAAAGAACGTGGTATTGGTGTGCTGATCACCGACCACAATGTGCGGGAGACGCTTGCGATCGTTGACCGCGCCTACCTTCTACACGAAGGCTCGATTCTGAGCGAGGGCACGAGCGACTTTTTGATCAAAGATCCGAAGAGCCGAGAGTTCTACCTCGGCCAAGATTTCAATATGTAACCCCAGAGCGAGAGGCATGGCCGTGATACAGCGTAATAATACCAAATTCGTCGAAGCCGTTTCGGTTCGAGATTTCTATGAGTCATTCAAAGAGCCCCTGCAGATGGAATTGGTGGCGGGCGAGTCCGGCTTGGACAATATGATCCGCGAGCGGAGCTTGAATCGTCCCGCGCTGGCCATGGTCGGCTTTTTTAAGGCATTTGCGGCCAAGCGTATCCAGTTACTGGGTGCGGGGGAGATGGCCTTTATCCGTGAGAAGGCGGTCGCAGAGCAATCGGCGATTATGACCGAGATATTTAAGCGCAAGGTGCCCTGCATGATCATCTCGCGAAATCTCGCTGCGTCCAAGACGCTCTGCAAGCTCGCCGACAAATACAAGACGCCTCTCATTCGCTCGCCGCTCAAGTCGAAAACCTTTACGACTGAAGCCACGCTCTTGCTCGAAGATAAATTCGCTCCACGCACCCATATGCATGGCACTCTGCTCGACATTCAGGGCATCGGCACGCTGATCTGCGGTGAGAGTGGAGTGGGGAAGAGTGAGTGTGCGCTCGCCTTGATCGAGCGTGGGCATAGCCTTGTGGCCGACGACCTGACTTATATTAAGCGCGTGAGCGAGCGTGAGCTCTTGGGCACCTCTTCGGAGCTGAGCCGCGGCTACATGGAGTGCCGTGGGCTGGGCATTATCAATATCGCAGAGCTCTTCGGTGTGCGTTCGGTGCGTGTCGAGAAGCGGATCGACCTGATTATCAACTTTCATAATTGGACGAGCGGTATGCATGAAGAGCGCACTGGATTGGAAGAGCAGCACATGGAAATCCTCGGCCTGAAAGTGCCTATGATGGAGATCCCTGTCCGCCCCGGCCGCGATATGGCGCGTCTCACTGAAGTGGCTGCGATGGTTCAGGCCTTGATGAAGATCGGGCATGATTCAGCTGCTGAGTTTAACGATCGTTTGATCGCTCACATGACGAAGTAGGGAGATCCCCCTCAGTTTCATCGTCTTTCTAAAAAAAAAATCCATGCCAACATTTTTTTTATTTCGCATATAGCAAAGTTATGATGAGTCATTATTCTGTCGGCCAGATTACCGAACTGCCCATTTTACAGCGGTTAATGGAACTGTCACAGACATGTGACAATCGTCGCAAAAAAACTGTAAAAGTTATTCAGTAATGGAGTGTGAATAACTTGTGCAGAACTTGGCCTTGCCATGTGCATTCCGCTGCCGATTCTCATGGCTGTCGCTGTTATTACGGCTCGCATTTAGAGACTCTATTTCAACGACTTACGTATTTCCTTTGTCACTTTTTTCAGTTTAACTAACCAGCAAGCAACTTATTACCAATTACTTAAGAATTAAGTCGTGCAATATGCCCTGTCTGCCATTTGATTCATTACCTCAATTTTACCGATTTGCCTCTTAGGCTACACAGTATCGCTTCGAATGTTTCAAAAGCATCTCTGAGTGCTGTGAATAATTAACTTTTTCTCTCTACTTTACACTGTCCATGTCATCTACGCCTATTGCAGCCTCTCTCTGGCAAAGCACTCATTCTGAACTTAAAAACCTTTTTCCCGAAGATGTATTCGAAATGTGGTTCAGTGACCTCGTGTGCACTGAAGAGACGGAGTCAAAGCTCGTCCTAAAGGCGAAAAGCGAATTCAACGCTATCTGGATCGAAAATAACTTCCTGGATATCATCGTTCAACAAGCGCGTGGCTTTGCAGGTTCTGCGATCGAGGTTTCTATCGAAGTCGCGGCACCGGAGAAAAAGGAAGCGGTCAGCGAGCCTTCTGCTAGCAATCGTTTGGATAGCCGCCAATCGCCTGATCTGCGAAATGACCGTCCGGTTACGCAATCGGCGCCGACGCATCGCACGCTGATCAATCCGATCAATACCTTTGAGAACTTCGTCGTCGGTTCCGGCTGTCAACTCGCGCATGCTGCGTCCATCGCAGTCGCGAATGCTCCCGGCCGTGCCTACAACCCGCTCTTCGTCTTCGGCGAGACGGGTCTGGGAAAAACGCACCTGATGCATGCCGTGGCGCATCAGATGTTGGCCAACAACCCCAAGGCACGCATTGCCTACGTCTCCACTGAGAAGTTCACCAACGAGTTCATTCACGCCATCCGTGAGAATAAGTTGACCAAGTTCCGTCAGTATTACCGCAATGTCGATGCGCTGCTGGTCGACGACATTCACTTCCTCTCCGGCAAGGAGAGCACGCAGGAAGAGTTCTTCCACACTTTTAACGACCTATTCGAGTCCGGTCGCCAGATCTTCCTCGCCAGCGACCGCCCTGCCAACGAGATCGAGCGTCTGGAAAACCGCCTCGTCTCCCGCTTCCAGTGGGGTTTGGTCACAGATATTCAAGCGCCTGATTTCGAAACTCGTGTGGCGATCCTGCGTAACAAGGCCGCCGCGATGAAGATCGAGCTCGATGACGAGATTATGGAGTTTCTCGCGGAGCGCGTCTCGCGCAACGTCCGCCGAATGGAGGGTGCGCTGACACGTATCGCCGGTTATAACAATCTGATCGACCGCAAGCTGGATCTCAACGCTGTCGAACGTCTACTCAGCGATTTGCTCCACGAAGAAGCGGCGAGCAAGGTGACTGTGGATCAGATCCAGCGCAAGGTGTCCGACTACTACAAGATTCGCTTCAGCGAGTTGGTTGGCCGTCGCCGTACGAGCGCGATCGTCTTTCCACGTCAGGTGGCCATGTATATTTCCCGCACTTTGACGAGTGATCCGCTCAAATCCATCGGCGATGCCTTCGGTGGGCGCGACCACGGCACCGTGATCCACGCCTGCAAGCAAGTGGAGAACATGATGGAGCAAGACGGCAGCGTTAAACGCGGCGTCGATTACCTGATCAAGCAGCTCTCGAAGGAGCGCGTGTAGCTAAACGCTGAATACTCTAGATCGGCGTGATCGTCTCGACTGGCACGATCTTACTATCTTCTTCGAGCTCTTTGAGTTGGGTGGTGCGCTTGGACTCGGCGGCTTCGTGGAAGATGTCTTGTGCACTGATCAGCTTGGCGCCTTTTTTTCGTGGGGCTTTGTGATAGGCTCCGTTGGCTCGGAGGATGCGTGCGTTGCGAGTGTCGGTGAGATAGGTTTCCAGCAGATCCAGAACCCGTGCCCGGTGGTCGGGGTCTTCAATTGGGAAAACCGCCTCGATGCGGCGGTAGAAGTTGCGCGGCATCCAGTCGGCGCTGCCGGCAAAGATGTAAGGCTGACTGCCACTGCTGTTTTCAAAGTAAAAGATGCGGCTGTGTTCCAGATAGCGGCCTAGGATACTGCGCACGCGGATGTTTTCGCTGACGCCTTTGACGTTGGGCACGAGATTGCAGATGCCACGTACGATGAGGTCGATTTTTACGCCGGCTTGGGAGGCGCGGTAGAGGTTGTCGATCGTCTCTTGGTCGACGAGACTGTTCGTCTGCACGATAATGCGAGCGGGCTTGCCAGCCTTGGCATTGCGAGTCTCGGTGCGGATATGTTTTTGCATATTACTATGCAGAGTGAAGGGCGCCACGAGCATCTTCTTGAAGCTTGGAGTCAGTGAGAATCCGGTCAGTGTGTTGAAGAGGCCGGCCACTTCGCTGGTGATGTCCTCCCGGCAGGTGAAAAAGCTGAGGTCTGTGTATAGGCGGGCGGTCTTCGGATTGTAATTACCCGTGCCTAGATGGACATAGCGACGGAGCGTCGTACCCTCTCGGCGTACGACCATGCAGGTCTTACAGTGTGTTTTCAGGCCGACGAGTCCGTAAACGACGTGCACACCGACGTCTTCGAGTTGGCGTGCCCACTGGATGTTATTGGCCTCGTCGAAGCGTGCCTTGATCTCGACGAGCACGGTGACTTGCTTGCCTTGGCGCGAGGCATCCATGAGCGCCTTAATGATCGGCGAATCACCGGAAGTGCGGTAGAGCGTTTGCTTAATGGCAAAGACCTGTGGGTCGCGTGCCGCCTGATTGAGGAAATCGATGAACGGCTGGAAGCTCTCGTAAGGGTGGTGGAGTAAGATGTCTTTGGCCGCGATGTGCTCGAAGATGCGCTCGGGCGTTTCCAAGCCTTTGGGCACGCAGGGCGTGTGATGGGGGAACTTGAGGTCGGGGCGGTCGATCAAATCGTACGCGCTCATCAGGCGCAGCAGATTGACTGGCCCGTCCATCGTGAAGACGTTTTCAGGTTGGAGCTTGAGCGCTTCGAGGAATTCCTGCAAGAGTTTCGGATCCGCGCCCTTGGCGATCTCCAAGCGGACGGCCGCGCCCTTATGCATGTTCATGAGCTCTTCCTCGATCTTACGGAGGAGGTTCTCGACTTCTTCTTCGTCGATATAGAGGTCGCTGTTGCGCGTGATGCGGAAAGGCACTGCAGAGGTTACCCGGTAGCCGGGGAAGAGGCGCTTAATGAAGCGCTGCACGATATCGCTGAGAAAGATATAGACATCGGGGTTTCCTCTGCGAGCCGCGCCGACCTTGATAATCCGGGGGAGCACCCTTGGTATTGGGATGATCGCCATGAGCCGCTCGATGATGCGGGTCTCGGGGTCGTCAATCGAAGCGAGAATATAGAGTGCCTTATTCGTGAGCTGCGGAAAGGGGTGCGCCGGATCAATGGCGAGCGGCGTCAGCACGGGGAAGATCTGCTCTTCGAAATAGTTCTCGACCCACTTTTTCTCGTTTCGTGTCAGCTCGTCATAGCCGCAAAAGAAGATGTCGGCCTTTTTCAGTCCGGGCACGATCTGCTCGTCCCAGCAGTCATACTGATCCGCGACCAGTCGCTTCGAAATGCTCTGGATGCGGCGCAGCTGTTCCTTCGGGCCGAGGCCATCGGGGCCACGTTCGATCGCGCCTGACTTGACTTGCTGGAGTAAGCCTGAGACGCGGATTTCGAAAAACTCATCGAGGTTTGAGCTGACAAAGGCTAAGAACTTCATCCGTTCGAGGAGCGGGTAGTCAGGGGACTCTGCTTGCTCGAGGACTCTACGATTGAATGCTAACCAGCTTAGCTCGCGGTTAAAGTAGGGGAATCGGGGGCTGTTGTTTGAAGTATTAGGCAAGCTCATGATCGTTTAATCCTGTTAATTTGTGTCCATTCAAGCCTTTAAGCAAGCCAGAGCCCGACTCATGGGCGATTTTTTAACATAGCCTGCGTCGAGCATTTTCAAATCATACCCTAACTCAATTGAAGAATACGCCTTAGAGGGTTGCATTCATGAGAAAAATGACTGAACATAACACTGCAACTCATCATATACTATGAAACTATCACACATCATCACACTCCTCATCGCTGCACTCTTCATCACAGGTTGCGCGTCAAATGAAACCGCATCGACTACCGAGGAAGCTGCCCCAGCAACTGGCTCGGCTGCGGCTAGCAACGACGCCGCCGGCGAGAAGACCGCATACGAAGGTTCGACTGGTTCGGGGCTCCTCATGGAGCGCTACAAGTCTGGTCGTATCGAAGGCTACCGCGATTAATCGCTGAGTCTTAGAACATTTCCAACGCCGTTCCCCCTTCATCGGGGGACGGCGTTTTTTTTGTGAAATAATGCACAATTTCCATTTGTGGCTTTCTCCATAACATGTTGATTGATACCTAAAGATTATGGAAAACGTGACTCCTTCCTCTCGCCGCCAGTTTCTGAAACTTTCCGGCTTTGCCGGCGCGGCCTCGTTATTGTCGGGCAGTCAGGTTGCTGCAGCTTCCGGAGCAAAGACCCCGGGGCAGGCTAAAAACGTCATTTTTCTCGTAGCAGACGGCTTATGCCACGGCACGATCGGCTTGGCGCATCATTGGAAGCTTCGTAACGAGCAGACAGCTCTGAACTGGATCGAACTCTTTGAGCGCGAGGGCATGTACCGTGCCTATCAGGATACGGCCTCTGCAAGTTCCCCCGTGACTGACTCTGCGGCGGCCGCCAGTTCTTGGGGCTCGGGGCAGCGCGTCAATAACGGTTCAATCAACGTAGCGCCTTCCGGCAAGTCACTCAAACCGATCCTTAGCTACGCAAAAGAGGCGGGCAAAGCCACAGGCCTCGTGACGACTTGCCGCATCACCCATGCCACGCCGGCTGGTTTCGCTGCTAATGTTCCGCAGCGCGGGATGGAAGACAAAATCATGCAGCAGTATCTGGAGCGCGAGATCGACGTGCTACTCGGTGGCGGTGAGCAATTATTGAAACAGAAGCAGGACGATGGCAGTGTGATCGACTTCTTACCGCGCTTTCAGGGGCAAGGCTACGAGGTCGTGACGAATGCAGACGAGCTTGCTGCAGCCAGCGGTCAGTCGCCTTTGCTCGGACTGTTTTCAAAAAGTCATATCCCTTATGCGATCGACCGGAAGCATGATCGCTCGCTGAGCCATGTCCCCGGCCTGGCCGATATGTTCCGCGCCGCGCTCGCTCGACTCGATGGCATGAGGGATGGCTTCGTGCTACAAGTCGAAGGTGGCCGCGTCGATCACGCAGCACACGCCAATGACCCCGCTGGTATCCTTCACGAGTTTCTGGAGTTTGATGACTGTCTCCCGATCGCGCTCGAATACATCGAAGCGCATCCCGACACTTTGCTTATAGTGACGACCGATCACGGAACTGGGGGCTGCCAGCTCAATGGTGCCGGAAAAGCCTACGCCGAGAGTGGCCCCGCGCTCGACCGCATTAACCAGTTCAAGTATAGTTTCGAGTGGCTGCAGCAGCGCTTCAAAGCGACTGGTCAGTTCAGTCCCTTGCCGATCCAGATGGCCTTTGGTATCACGCCTACGGACGAGCAAGGTTCCATTATTCAGGCTGCGCTCGACTCTGAGGCGCAGTATCTCAGTGGAGCGCTCATGGCAGCATTCGGTGAGCAACTTAAAGAGCTGACTGCCGTGGGTTGGTCTTCGGGCAACCACACTTCTGAATGCGTTGAACTCTTCGCTTTCGGTCCCGGCTCTGAGGCCGTGCCTTCGTTTATTGAGAATTACGAATTGTTCGGGATTATGTCTTCTGCTTTAGGGCTGAAGGTCTAGTCTTATTCCGACCTTGTCAAAGCCTCAACTCGTGCTCGCTCGGGCAGTGCACTGCGCGCGCCCGGTTTCAGGCAAGTCAAGGCCGCCGTGGCGGAGGCTCTGCGCAGATTCGAGCGAAGCTTCATTCCTTCGGCGAGTCCCAGTGCGAAGGCTCCGTGGAAGGCATCGCCCGCGCCTGTCGTGTCGACGGCCTCGATGTCGAAGGCGGGCATGTGGTGCTGTCCCTCATCGTCTTGCCAATACACACCGTCCGCGCCCCAAGTCACGGCGACCACCGGTGCGGCACCATCGAGTGAGGCCAGTGCCGTGCGCGGATCGTCCTCGTCGGTGAGTTGACGGGCGAACTTCTCAGAGGTGATCAGGTAGTCGACTTTGTTGTAGAGCAGCATCGTGCCGTCATGCACAGAACCGGCGTCGAGCACGCTCGGTATACCGAGGCTCCGGGCTTCATCGATTAGCTTGGCCGAGAGCAGGGGTTGATGCCCGTCGACCAGCAGCACGCGGGCGGGCTGTTCGCTCAGGGAAATGGCATCCTCCGGCGCCAGCGCCGAGGGTACACGATAATCGATAATCGAGCGGTCGCCGTCCGGTTTGATTGTGACCGCAGCCACGGGGGTCGGTGCTTCGCTGCGATGGATGCCGGAGGTCTGCACGCCCGCATCGGCCAACTCTTTCAAGTGCGCGTCGCCGAAGGCGTCTTGCCCTAGGTAGCCGGCAAAGGCTGCTCGTCCACCGAGTCGGGCGATGGCTACGGCAGCATTGGATGCAGGCCCCCCGCCGCAACTATGCATCGAGAGTGCGCGCACCTTTTCGTCCGAGGCCGGGTGGTGGGGCGCAGTGAAATTGATATCCACGCAGGCGTAGCCCACGCAGAGCACATCAATCAGTTCTGGATTCTCAGTCATAGCGAAAGTTGAACAAAGAGCGCGTAGCCATAGACCGCCAGCATGCCTGCGGCCACGAGTTTTGGGAGTCCGCGCAGAAGCACCACGCAGAGTAGGTGCACGCCCGCGACCGCCGAGATGAAAAGCAGGCCATTCTGGAAAAACATAGGCAGGGGCATCGGCTTAAAAATGGCAAACAGTCCGATACAGAGCGGGATACAAATATGCCCGTCGCCCACCTGTGAGCTATAGACCACATCGCCGCGCTGCTTCCACGCGTAGTAGAAGGCCAGCACCGCATTGGGCAGCACCATCAGCCAGCCGGTCAATAAGCCCAGTTGCTTACCGCTAAAGAAGCCGTCCTTTTGCGCCATGATCGCGGTCACGATGCCATCGACTGCCAGTAGTGTGACAAAGCTACCAACCAGTATCAGCATCACATCGACCACGATCATCGGGTGCCATGTACTGTTCTGCCGCGTGTTTTCTTTGAGCACTTCAAACACATGGAAGCATTGCCAAAACACGAACAGCCCGACCAGTGCGAAGCCGTCGAAGCGGTCGATCGTGCCGTCCTGCCCGAGCACCCAGACCGTCAGGCTGAAAAAGATCATAGCCACTAGTGTCAGCGCTAGCGAGAGACGGTGTAGCTTCGAGTCGCGCTGTGCTTTTTTCGCGCGCGAGCTGGCGTTCAAGCTCAAGCCCCATAACAAGGCGGGTAGCGCCAGCAGCAGGCAGAGATTGGTCAAGTTATTCGTCCAAGAATTGATCGCCACTTCTTCGGCGGGGCCGTCGCGCTTCAAGACCACCCAGATGAAGATCAAATTACCCAGCCCGGAAAAGTAGGGCATAAAGAGCGTGCCCAGCACCGTGCCCTCGACCCCGCGGTGCGACATCAGTTCCAGCCGCCATATGATTAACAGTGAGCTTAGCAAAAAGAGCGCAACCAACAAGAGGGGTGTCCAGCCACCCCCGAAGTTCGCGATCTCTGTTTGTAGATTCTCCACGCCGCCAAGCTGAGGTGGCGATTCAGGAACCGCAAATAATAATTCAGAGTAGCACAAGGTTGGAGTTCCGCCTTTAGGCGGTCGTATCAAAGTGGCTCTGTCGCGCAGCCGCCTAAAGGCGGGACTCCAACACTATCCCGCACAGCAAGACTTCACTTTCGACTGCCGACTTCGCCACACGGAAAACAACAGCAATCCAATCAGCAAGACGCCGCTACCGTGCTGCCATAGGCTGGTGTGGAGCACCTCGTGATGATGTGCGGCTGCCGCATCGGCTTCGCTGTGGAGTGCGGTGTTAAACAACCAACCCGCTAGCCAAGCGATGGCCAGTAGGCTGATCAAATAAATCGCCGTCGCCTTGCGTCCGAGCATCTTCCAGACGGTGACAATGGTCGCCGTATTCGTCGCCGGCCCCGTGATGAGAAACACCAGCGCTGCGCCGGGCGAAAGCCCCGCCGCCAGCAGCGCGTAGGCCATTGGGATCGAGGCCGTCGCACAGACGTAGAGCGGCAGACTGATCGCTGTCGCCAGTAAAAAGGCTAGCGGCCCCGTGCTTAAAGCGCCGCTCAGCAGATCGTCGGGCAGGAGCGTGGTAATGAACCCCGCCAAGAGCAGGCCTACTATCAAGGCATTGGCCAGATCCGCTGGCAGTGTGACGAAGCCATATCGCGCCGCTTCCATTGGGCTGCGTTTGGGCGTCGTCGGTTTCTTGGTTGCAGAGCAGGCTTTCGGTTGCATCGCTCCGAAGCTCGGTGGAGCCAGCTTGCTCGTTTCCATCGGTGCAAAGCTCATGGGCGGCGTGGCGGGCTTGGTCTCTTTCGTGTCCTTACAGAGCATTTCGATCAAATAGCCGGTGATAATCCCGCAGACGAATGCCACGAAGACCCGCACGGCGGTAAATAATCCTCCGAGTAGCGCGTAGGTCGCCAGTATGCTATCGACCCCGGTTTGTGGCGTAGAACTGAGGAATGAAGCCGTCGCTCCGCGCGTCGCGCCGCTTTTACGTAGCGAGGCGGCGACCGGGATGACCGAGCAGGAGCACAGAGGCATCGGCACTCCGAGCACACTGGCCTTGATCACGCCACCTAGCCCCGGCTTACCGAGCCAGCGCTCAACAAACTCGCGGCGAATGAGAACATGCAAGACCCCCGCCGCACCAAAACCAAAGAGAAGATAGGGCGCCATCTCGGCCACCAGATCCCAGGTGTTGTGTGCAAATTCGATGAGAAAAGAGAGCATGGTTTAAGTTACCGCCTTAATGCCTCATTTATCAAACGTGAAGTGGAGATTACGCCTCCGGAGTGGACGATATCTGTTTTCTTTCAGTTCATGCTCGTCTCAGTCGCGAATTCGGGTTTTGTGTCGAGGATTGCAATGACGACTACGACTACAGGAAAACTCGAAGGGCTGGAAGGCTTTGAGAAACTCGATATCGGTGAGCTATACTACATTGGCGATCGAAATTTTGTGGATCGTGGTTTGGCCTACTATCGACAGTTTGCGGTCGAGAGTCTGGAGTGGGAGGGGCGCGCGAAGCGGATGACAGCCCTCGTGCAGGGACGCCGCCACCATGCCTATGAGGTTTGGCTGCAAGTGAGTGATGGACGGCTCATCCACGAGTGCGAATGTCCGGCTTGGGAGAGCTACGGCGGCTGTAAGCACGCGGTGGCGGCGACTGCGGCGATGTTTCTCTCGGTGCAGGGTATGAGTGTCGGTGGCTACGCCATGCCGGACGATTATGCGCAAGAGCTGCGTAAACAGCTTGGTTATCGCGATGTAGGCGGCAGTGGGCACAAGGGCGAGGTCGAGGTGCCCGAGCAAACCGTCGAATTATTGCTCACCGAGGTCCATAAAAATGGCGGGCTCGGCTTCACCATCGAAGGTGCCGTGCCGAAGACGTTTCTCAGTCAGTTTGGCATTCAACTTTCCAGCAGCTATGGCTTCCGGCTTTCGCGAGAATTCACCCTGGATGATCCGGAAAAGTCACTTGGCGAATTTTTGGAAAAGACGACCGAAGCCAAAATTACAGTGAGCACGATACTTGAAGGCGATGCGTGCCCGCTCACTTTGGAGCCGGAGGCGGTGCACATGGAGATCCATCACGACCTTTCGTCGGATCGAGTGATACGGCGTATGCACTTCTTGGATACTAAGGGCGAAGCGCTCGATGTGGTGCACCTGATTCCGAACAGTTCGCTAGTCATGCTCTCGGATGGGCGCGTGTGCAAAGTGCGTGCTAATGATCTGGGAGCGGCCGGGAATTTAGGTCCCATCCGCTTAGACTTGGAGGTCGAGGCCTTTAACGAGCAGAACCTGACGCCCAACTCATCCAGCGATTGTTTTCAGTTTAAAGTCGACGGTACCCAAAAGAAGTCGAAGCGCGTGAAGCCGGATCAGGTGCGCCTTGAAATCGATCTCACTGCTATGGAGAACGTGGCGGGCGAGTGGGAGGCTTTCGAGTTTGATCTCTTTCTTAATCTCGATGGCTGCCGTGTGGAGCTCTACGAGTTGCAGTCCCGCTTCCTCGCCTCTGTGGCGCATGCCTATGGGGGCAAGCTTCTGAGCGCGAAGCGCCGAGTGCGCTCGCTATGCGATCTAATGCGGCGGGTGCTTTCGTCGGAGAGCGCGCTCGATGACTTGGACTTGTCCATTTATGCAGACGATTATCCTGAGTTGTTTGATGTGAACTTCCGTGTGGGCGTCTGCGGCGTCGCCGAGAACCTCGTGCGTGCAGTCGACAGCTTTGGCCGTGATTTTGAGGTGACTTTGGCAGATTTCGAAAAAGGACGTTGGCTGCGAGGAGCTTTGGATCTGCGCAAAGTGGCGATGCTGCTTTTTAGTTTAAGCGATGTGTCGAGCCGCTCGGATCTCCTTGCCCTTGAGGAGGGGAGCATCGAGCTCGCTCTGCCCGAGCATGGAGCCGAAGCTTTACAGCGCGTCGTTTCGGTCTGTCGCAGTTTAGGCGTGCAGGTGCAGTTTAACGAACAAGCCATTCGCTCTGAGTCGCTCAGTATTTCGGTCGATACCAAGGCTTCGGGTTCCGATATTGATTGGTTTCAATTACATCCGTCGATCCGCTGTGGTGACCGGACCATTGATACGGACGAGTGGCAAAAGTTGATCCTCGGGCAACTATTGATCGAGGATACGGATGGCAGCCTGATCATGCCTCAGCTCGATGCCGAAGAGGGCGGGCTGGAACTGCTCGCCGAGCTGCTGCGTCCTCTGCGTAAGAATCCTGACGGTTCAAAACAGGAGTCGGATGATACCCTGCAAGTTTCGCGACTGGAGATGCTCGACTGGATCATGCTGCGCAAGCATGGCGTTAAAGTGACCTTGCCGGAAGAAGCGGAAGGGCTCTTTACGAGTCTTTCGCAGTTTCGTGGTGTGGGTGATTTTGTGAAACCCGCCAGCCTGAACGCAGAGCTGCGCCCCTATCAGGAAGAAGGCTGCGCGTGGATCGACTTCCTTTACCGCCACCGCTTCGGCGCCTGTTTGGCTGACGATATGGGCTTGGGTAAAACAGTGCAGACGATCGCCTTCCTCGCCCGTCACTTTGAGCGTGAGGGTGAGTCCGAGCTGGCCAGCGTGCTCATCGTGCTGCCGCCGAGTTTGGTCTTTAATTGGCAAGAGGAGTTTGCCCGTTTCGCTCCGAGTTTGAAGGTCGCCGAGTGCTTGCGCAAATCGGCTTGGCCGGAAGCGATGGCCTCGGCTCAGATTATTCTGACGACCTATGACCGTGTACGTTTGGACATGGCCGGTTTCGACTCGCACCGCTTCGAGATCGTCGTCTTCGACGAAGCGCATAATCTCAAGAACGTATCGGCCGCCCGCACCAAGGCGGCCGCACATATTAACCGCCGCTTCACGCTTTGCCTGACGGGCACGCCCGTGGAGAATAACGCTTCGGAGTTTTACTCCGTCATGTCGGCTGCGGTGCCGGGAATCTTCGGAACGCTAAAGGCCTTTAAAGAATACTTCCGCGAAGCCCCGGATCGTATCCTCGGGCGTTCGCGCCCGTTCATCCTGCGGCGCACGAAGGAAAAGATTCTCAAAGAGCTACCGAAGAAGGAAGAGCACGAACTCTTCCTCCAGATGTCGCCGATGCAGAAAGAGATCTACACGCGCACCGTGGCCGAGGTCAAAGCCGAGGTGGCCGAGGCCTACGATGATCGCCCCGAGCAACAAGCCGGGATCGTCGCGCTAGCCGCCATCCTGCGTTTGCGCCAAGTCTGTGTGAGCCCCGAGTTACTCGGTAAACATTTGCCCGAGCACGCACCGAAGTTTGCTTACATGGCCGATAAGCTCGAAGAGCTACAAGCGGAGGGACATGGGGCGCTCGTCTTCAGCCAATTCATCGGTGGGCTCGACCAGATGGAAGCCGTCGCGAAAGAACGCGGGATCGATTACCTACGGATGGATGGCCGCACACCTGTGGCCAAGCGTAAGGATATCGTCAACGCCTTCCAAAGCGGCAAGGGACCCGCCTTTTTCTTTATCAGTCTGAAGACCGGGGGAGTGGGGCTCAATCTGACCCGCGCCAATTACGTCTTCCACCTCGACCCTTGGTGGAACCCCGCAGTCGAGAACCAAGCCAGTGATCGCGCCCACCGTATTGGGCAGACGCGTTCCGTCTTTGTGCAGCGCCTCATTATGCAGCACAGTATCGAGGCGCGCATGCTCGAACTCAAGGCGCGCAAGGCTGAGCTCTTCCGTCAACTCGTCGAAGAGCCGGGTGCGAAGGCGGCCAAGGCCGGCCTCTCGCGTGATGATTTCGACTATTTGTTAAACGGTTAGTAGTTGGGCGTAGCCGGGTTGCTTTAGCGCCCGGCTGAATGGGGTTTGCAGAGTTTGTCGGTACGGTGGCTGAAGCCACCGCTACGCCGTCATGCCGTAGTGGCGGCTTCAGCCGCCATATCCGTAGGTCTAGCTATAACCGACATTGCAGCATTTCTCACCCCGTCTGTGTTCGTCTGAGGGTTTGCACATTCGGTCGGAGGATAGAATCCATCCGACTACTTTTTCAACTCCGTGCGGCCAATACTTCAGCGAAGGGCACCTCTGCGCAGCGCCCGAAGAGTGCGTTGCCGCGCAGGCCGCGCACCGCCGACACGGCTGGTGAGCTGAGCCCGCAGAGAAAGCGAGCTTGCTGGCGGGGACGGCCGAGCGCCTCTGGGTGGGCGGCGATCAACTCGTCGAAGCCTTGCAGGTCGCAACGATCGACGCCAGGGCTCTGACGTGGGGGCAATTCACGCGGGGCTTCGCCCTCACAAATGCTGCAATGCCCGCAGCCTTCGATCGGCTCGCCGAAATATTCGAGCAGTTGCCCGGTCAAGCATTGCGGGGTCTTGGCGTAGTCGAGCATACGGTGGATACGCTCGATCTCCATTTGCTCATGGGTTTGAAATTGGGCGGCCATGTCTTTGGTCAGTTGCTCGATGTCGGGTGCATCTTGCAGCCGCTCGAAACGCTGTCGGTAGCCGGCTAGTTGTAGCTCGGCCAGCCCCTTTTGCTCCATGCTTTCGAGCGCACGGAGAATCACGCTGCGGTTTTGTCCCGTCGTAGCCATGGCTTGATCCATGTCGAGGGTGATCCACTTCTTCGCTTTGCTGCAGCAGGTGAAAATCTTTTTCAAGAATGCGGCCTGATTGTCCGGGTATTGACTGAGTAATTGTTGGCTATCGCTTTTTGGAGCGAAGCGGATGCTGCCATAGTAGTGGCCTTGGGAGCGGATCACGCCTGCGAGTTCGAGCCGGGTGAGCAGGGTGCTGACGACGAGTTGGCGCATGTCGAAGCGTCGCGACAGGTCGTTGAGCGCGATGTCGATCTCGCTGCCGCCGTCGAGCAACTCGTCGAGTAGTCCGCGCAGGCTGGTGGCGTCGGGTGTGTCGCCATAGACGAAGTTTTCCAGTGTGGTGGCGTCGTCCGGGCAGGCGAAGAGTTCGCAGACGGAGGGCTTGCCATCGCGCCCCGCACGGCCGATCTCCTGCATGTAGCTTTCGTAGCCTTTGGGCATGTGGTAATGGTAGACGTAGCGGATGTCGGACTTGTCGATCCCCATGCCGAAGGCGATGGTCGCACAAATGATCGGGGTGCGACCTTCCATAAAAGCCTCTTGCGTGGCCACGCGTTTCTCCGAGGCCATCCCTGCGTGGTAGGCGGCTGCGTTGAAGCCTGCGGTTTGTAGGTGCTCCGCCACTTCCTCGGCATGGCGCTGTAGGCTTACGTAAACGATGGTCGCCCCCACCGGGCGTGCTTTCAGCCGATCAACAAGCAGGGTGGGGCGCTCCGCATCGCGGCAGGCGCTCACGCGCAGCTCGAGGTTTTTTCGGTAGAAGCCGGTGTTCGTCATGTCCGCAGGAGCAATGCCGAAGGCGGTCGCCATGTCGGCCGAGACTTGCGGGGTGGCCGTGGCGGTCAGTGCGAGCACGCGCTCGACGCGCAGGGTCTTAGCCGCTTCGGCCAGTTTCAAATAGTCGGGGCGAAAATTGTGCCCCCAAGACGAGATGCAGTGCGCCTCGTCGACTGCGAGTAGGCTGATCGTTTGCCCCCTGATGAGGTTGAGGAAGCGCTCGTTGCTCAGGCGCTCGGGCGCGACGAAGAGCAGTTTCACTTTGCCCGCGCGGATGTCGTCCGTCACGCGCCGGTAGTCGTCTTCTTCAAGGCTCGAATCGAGCCGCTCTGCCTGCATGCCCTTGGCGCGGAGGCTGTCGATCTGGTCTTTCATTAGCGCGAGCAACGGAGAGATCACGAGTGTCAGCCCCGGCAGCAGGAGTGCGGGCAGCTGGTAACAAAGGCTTTTGCCCGAACCCGTCGGAAAGATCGCCCCGGCGCTACGCCCGTCGAGTAGGCATTCGATGACCGCTTCCTGCCCAGGGCGAAAGGCATCGAAGCCGAAGCGTTCTTTGAGCAGAGCGATGGGAGCGGGGGAGTCGGGCATGGGCTTATGCTCAGATGATGTCAGCCCAAGCGGCAAGCCTCGAAGTAGTAGGAATACGCTGTATTAGTAGCCGAGATCCGTAGTTTGACATGATCTGCCGACAGCCTTGACCTTTAGAGAAAAAAAGTGATCCTATCCACATGGACGCCGCAGTTGAATTGGAAATGAAGCAGAAGCTTTCACAGATGTCAGATCCGGATCTTCGATCAATATCTGCTTATTTGTTACGTCTGCGCCACTCTACTGAGGAGTCGAAAGAAGAGAGATCTCGAATTATGGAGGAGATGGATCGGGGAAAAAAAACTCGTTTGTCAGACTTGCATCTAGATCAGGAAGCTTCGTAGCGTGAGCCACTACGAACCGGTTTTGTCTTCAAAGGCGATGGCCACCTTGCTTGGCCTCTCCAAAAGAAGACAGCGCACACTATCGGATATTCTTTTCCGGTTAGCCTCTTTCCCTAATCAGCAAGGTGATTATCTACTGTCCGATGGATCTGGTAGAGATGTTCAGTATATCATGATCGGAAATTATGTCATCGGATTTTGGCCAGACCACCCCGCGCGCGAGTTGCGGATCGTGGAAATCGACCTCGTTTAAAGCGAATCGGTATTAGATGTCTCCACGCTAGCTCTCCGTCCTCCGCGTCCTCTAGTGAGCGTCAGCGAACGGGCGGTTTAATCTTGCCGAGGCTGAACCGTAGCGTGGCCAGTCCGCCCGGCTCCTGTTGCCCGCGTTTGCTGGCTTGACTGTCGGGCAAGTCCTGTCTGCCTTTTCCAAACTTCATTTTCCCATGATCGATATTAAGCTACTCCGTGAGCAGCCGGACTTCGTCCGCGCTGCCATTGCCAATAAGAAATTCAAGACCGACATCGACGCGGTGCTGGAGCTCGATGCTGCGCGTCGTGCCAAAATCACCGAGGCCGAGCAGGCCCGTGCTGCGCAGAAGGCCGCCAACCAGGAAATGGCCGCGCTGACCAAGGGCTCGCCCGAGTTTATCGCTAAGGTGCAAGAGATGAAAGGCATCGCCGCTGGTGCGAAGGAGCTCGAAGCCGCTGCCAAGGAAGCCGACGAGGCTTTTCAGTCCGCGTTTCTAGAGATCCCCAATCTGCCCGATCCCTCCGTGCCCGTGGGCAAGGGCGAGGACGAGAACGTTGTCGCTTCCACTTGGGGCGATGCGGAGGCTGACTTCCCGCACGCGCTGCCGCACTTCGATATCCCTTGGTTCGAGTCGCGCATCGATTTCGCGCGCGGCGTCAAGACCGCTGGCGCCGGGTTCCCTTTCTATGTCGGCGAAATGTCGCGCCTCGTCCGTGCGCTGATCAACTACTTCCTCGAGGAAGCCCGTAAGAACGGCTACGAAGAGGTGCTTCCTCCGATCGTGGTCAACGCCGAGAGCGCCACTGCCACCGGCCAGTTGCCTGATAAAGAAGGGCAAATGTATGTCGACGAAAACGAAGGCCTTTATCTGATTCCGACCGCCGAGGTGCCGGTGACCAACTTCTACCGCGATGAGATCCTCGACGCCGCGCAGCTGCCTATTTTGCGCTGCGCCTACACGCCATGCTTCCGCCGAGAGGCGGGCAGCTGGGGTGCCCACGTGCGCGGGCTCAATCGTCTCCACCAGTTTGATAAGGTTGAGCTCGTCAAGTGGACGGACGCCTCCAGCAGCATGGAGGAACTGGAGAAACTCCGCGACAATGTCGAGAGCACGCTCCAGAAGCTGGAGCTCCCTTACCGCGTGCTCCGCATGTGCACGGGCGATATCGGCTTCCCGCACGCCAAGCAATACGACCTCGAAGTCTTCGCCGCTGGCCAGAAACGTTGGCTCGAAGTATCCAGCTGTTCTAACTTCACCGACTTCCAGGCGCGCCGCGCGGGCATTCGCTACCGCGACGCCGATGGCAAGCCTGTGACCGCGCACACGCTTAATGGATCCGGCCTCGCGGTGCCCCGTGTGCTCGCCGCCATTTTGGAAAACAACCTTCAAGCCGATGGTCGTGTGAAGGTGCCCGAGTGCCTCCAATATTGGATGCAGCAAGAGTTCATCGGCGAAGCGAAGTAGGGGTGATTCGATCGCCCCTCAGTGGGGCAAGCTCACAGGCGATCGGTCGGAGGGTAGAACCCGTCCGGCTACGCTTTGACTCGCACTGGGGACGTCGTATTCGCTCTCGCCGTCAAACTTTTAAAAGATTCAGCAAAAGCGCTTCTTTCGGTTAGCAAGCTTGCCTTCGTGGACATAAAAGTCACGCTCACTGCTCATGGAATTCCTACAAGAAGCGATCGCCTCACGTAATATCGTCGTCTGGATCATCCTCGTTGTTATTCTGATTATCTTTATCAAGGTTCTCAAGAGCGCGGGTAAGGGCATCGTCCTTCTGCTCATTTTTATCGGGGTCGTTGCGCTGCTGGCTAAAATGTTCCCCGACCTGCTGGCACCGCTCATCGATTTCGTGCGCGGCGGCTGGCTGGGTGATCAACGCCCGGATCGCCCCTGGTAGCTGAGATTCCCCCACAGTTTGGCATTGCACGCCCCGCGCGGGTCACTTTGCTTCTGCCTCTTATGGCTAAGCAGGCACAAACCGCAATCACTCCCACCCGTGCGGAGGACTATCCCGAATGGTATCAACAGGTCGTTAAGGCCGCCGATCTCGCAGAGACTTCGCCCGTGCGCGGCTGCATGGTGATTAAGCCATGGGGCTACGCCATCTGGGAAAACATCCAGCGCGATCTCGACCGCCGTTTCAAAGAGACTGGCCACAAAAACGCCTACTTCCCGCTCTTCATCCCCATGAGCTTCCTGCAAAAGGAGGCCGACCACGTCGAAGGCTTTGCCAAAGAGTGCGCCGTCGTCACTCACTCGCGTCTCGAAGCCGACGAAGACGGCAAGCTCCAGCCAGCCGGCCCGCTCGAAGAGCCGCTCATCGTGCGCCCGACTTCCGAGACTATTATCGGTGAGCTCTTTTCCAAGTGGGTGCAGTCCTACCGCGACCTCCCGCTCTTGATTAACCAGTGGGCAAACGTCGTCCGTTGGGAGATGCGCACCCGCCTCTTTCTCCGCACCGCTGAGTTTCTCTGGCAAGAAGGCCACACCGTCCACGCCACCTCCGAAGAGGCGATGGAGGAGACGCGCAAGATGCTCGAAGTCTACGCCGACTTTGCCGAAAATTTCATGGCCGTGCCCGTGCTCACCGGCGAGAAGACCGAGGCTGAGCGTTTCCCCGGAGCCGATGCCACCTTCGCCATCGAGGCGATGATGCAAGACCGCAAAGCACTGCAAGCAGGCACCTCGCACTTTCTCGGGCAGAATTTTGCCAAGTCCAGCAATATCAAATACCTCAGCGCCGAAGGCAAAGAGGAGTTCGCATGGACGACCTCTTGGGGCGTCTCCACACGTCTCATCGGTGGCCTGATCATGACGCACTCCGACGACGACGGCCTTGTGCTGCCGCCGCGCATCGCGCCTTCGCACCTCGTCATCATCCCCGTCACGCCCAAGGAAGAGACCCGCCAGCAGGTGCTCGACTACTGCCTCGACCTTAAGCAACAACTCGAAGCGCAGAACTACATGGATGGCCGTGTTCGCGTTGAGTTCGACGACCGCGACATTCGTGGCGGCGAAAAAGCCTGGAGCTGGATCAAGAAGGGCATTCCGCTCCGTGTCGAAGTCGGGCCTCGCGATATGGAATCGAGCAGCGTATTTGTCGGCCGCCGCGACCGCGCGCCCAAGGATAAGCAAAGCATCCCCCGCGATCAATTCGTCGCTGGCATCGCCGATCTTCTCGACGAGATGCAAGCTGGCCTATTGGCCAAGGCCAAGGCCTTCCGCAAAGAGCACACTCGCGAGATCACGACTGAGGCCGAGTTTGTCGAATTCTTCACTCCCAAGAATGCCGACAATCCTGAAATCCACGGCGGCTTCGCCTCCATGGGCTTCTGCTGCGACTCTGAGCTCGAAGACAAGATCGCCAAGCAATACAAGGTCACCGTGCGCTGCATTCCCAATGCCACGGTCGACGAAGTCGTGCCCTGCGTCTTCACCGGCCAGCCCGGCAAGCGCGTGGTCTTTGCGAAGAGCTACTAGGGATTATTCACCCAAGCTTCCGCGTCTTCCAAGTTACAAAACGCTTTGGTCGTCCAAGGGGATTTTTCTGCGCAGAATTCGTCGTAGAGATCGATCAGTTTGGCCGCGGTATCACTGACTGCGACGACGGCCACTTTGACGCGTGGGTTGCTGCGTGAAGCCGCCATATCTAGATGCGCGATTTTACGCATATGCTTTTCCGTGACTTCGACGGTTTCGACACCAGTCAGATCGACGATCTGGTATCGGATGTCGTCGAAACGTTCGTCCCCGAATATGTCTAAATTCGATTGCAATAATTCGTTGCCAGTCAGCACGCCCTCATAGCGCCAATAGACGCCGTTGGTTCGCCATGTGATTTGGTAGGTCATGATCGCGTTGTAATCAAAAGTGACTCAGTGGCCATAAAAAATAGAGTTACGGAGTCAGAATTTAACGCTCTAGCCCGAGAATGTTTCGAACATCTGCAAATATCCGCCGAATACTTTGAAAATGGTCATGATCACCAAGGCCGCCACCGCCGCCATGACCAGAGTCGGGTAGGCGAGGGCAGCGAAGGTCATCGCACGATTCGCGCGCTCTTGGTATTGGCGACCGGCGATCAACAGATTCGAGTCCAGCTTGCCGCTGTCCGCGCCTGTCCGGTAAAACGCCCTAAAGTCTGCTGGCAAACATTTGAACTGCTTGAGTTCTCGGGAGGGATCTTTCCCCGCTGCAAACGTTGGTTCGAGTTGCGTCGCCATCTTCGTGTAGCGCGCGTCGTTGACTAGCTTAACCGAGAGCCGCCAAGCGCTGGGCACAGGCACACCTGCCGCGATAAAGGTGCCCAAGGAGTAGGCCAGATCGGCCAATGCTTGCGCATGGCTATAGGCGCGCAGGATAGGGAAGCAACGCAGTATCTTTGTCAGCAGAGGATGGTCGCTCCTCGCTAGAAAAAAGATCGAAAGTATGACGAACCAAATCGGTATGATGATCATCGCGCTTTCGAAGATGTATTGGGGGAGATCCCAGTTCACGCCGCTCTCGTAGTCGATCATCCGAGTGATCGGCAGGAGCAGTGCTGCGACGTGCAGCACACCGATCGGGTAGACCAATCCGAGAATGAGCTTCATCTGCGTCGCGCCGATGCTCGCGTGCCGCTCAGATAAGTTATGCAGCGTGAGCGGCAAGCTGCCCGTCTCCATGCCCGCCACCATAAACTGGCGATCCGCCCGAGGGAGCCACTTTGGCGCCGCTGCAATTACTGAATTGAAGGTGTCGCCGCGCTCCAGTCGTTCCGCCATCGCGGAACGTCCTTTTATAGGCATCCCCTCGCAGAGCCGCAGTGCCTCGGCCAGCAAAACACCTGCTTCCAAATGCTGGCCAAGCTGCGCATACCAGTTTGAGAGGTCTTTGTGCGAAGGCATGGATATAGGGATAGCGATTCTAGCAACAAAAGCGATAGGTAAAAATGCGCGCTTCCGAAGATGCTTAAAGTAGATAGAGCTAACTGTGGGCTCTGATTTGAAGTGGCGAGTTTAGTCGCCATCAGATCTAAGCGCCTTCTTGGTGTAATATGGCAGCTAAAGTAGCCACTACGCACTGCATCTGTTTTCGCATTGCTGGAAAACACCTGAAATTCAGCTTTGATCCTTCGCTCAAATGCTTTTCATTCATGCCACACCCTCAATGAAGAAAATTTTTGTCACTGGTTCGTCCGGCCTTATTGGATCTGAAGTCTGCACGTTTTTTGCCGCAAAGGGTTTTGCAGTGCATGGTCTGGATAATAACCAAAGGGCAGTCTTTTTCGGCGCGCAGGGCGATACGCGCTGGAATCAGAGGCGATTAGCCGAGAGCTTACCTGACTTCACGCACCACGAGCTCGACATTCGCGACCGCGCGGGTCTGCTTCGCCTGATCGACGAGCTTTGCCCCGACGTGATCGTGCATACAGCAAGCCAGCCTTCCCACGATCGCGCGGCGGCTATTCCGTTTGACGATTTCGATACCAACGCGGTCGGCACGCTGAATCTGCTCGAAGCCGCGCGGCGGCATTGCCCCGAGTCGCCCTTCATCCACATGTCGACCAACAAGGTCTATGGTGATGCGCCCAACGCCATACCCATGGTCGAGTTGGAGACACGTTGGGATTATGCCGACACTAAATACGCCAACGGTATCTCAGAGAGCTTCACCATCGACCAGAGTAAGCACTCGCTCTTCGGCGCGTCCAAGCTATCGGCCGACATCATGGTGCAGGAGTATGGCCGCTACTTCGAGATGCCGACCTGTGTGCTCCGCGGCGGTTGCTTGACCGGCCCCAACCATAGCGGCGTCGCGCTGCACGGCTTTCTTAGTTTTCTCATCAAGTGCAACTTAGAGGAGCGCCCCTATACCGTGTTCGGCTACAAGGGCAAGCAGGTGCGCGATAATATCCACTCGCAGGATGTGGCCGCCTTTATGTGGGAGTTTGTCCAATCGCCGCGCTCCGCCGAGGTCTATAACATGGGTGGGGGCAAAGCCAACAGCTGCTCTATCCTCGAAGCTTTTCAACGCACCGAAGCCATCACCGGAAAACCCATGCAGCACAGCTACGATGATGCCGCACGCGTCGGCGACCACATTTGCTATTACAGCGATCTCTCTAAAATGCAGGCGCACTATCCCCAGTGGACGATTTCTAAGAGTTTGAATGACATCTTCAAAGAAATCGTCGATGCTTGGGCGCAACGAGTGGCACTATGAAGATTCTCATCACAGGCATATGCGGGTTTGCGGGCAGCCAGATTGCGCGCCGCCTCACCGAGCAGCTCGAAGGGCTCACGCTCTTTGGCTTGGATAACCTCAGCCGTCCCGGCAGTGAGCTCAACCGCCGCGCGCTGACCGAGCAGGGTGTTAAAATCTTTCATGCCGACCTCCGCATCGCCTCCGATCTCGAAGGTCTGCCCGAGGTCGATTGGGTCATCGACGCTGCGGCCAACCCCAGCGTGCTCGCCGGAGTCGATGGGCAGTCCAGTTCGCGTCAGCTTATGGAGCACAATTGCATCGGCACCATCAACTTGCTCGAATACTGCAAGTCGCGCCGCGCCGGGCTCATTCTGCTTAGCACCAGCCGCGTCTATTCCATTCCGCCACTCGCCGGACTCACCATGCAGGTGCAGGACGCCGCCTTTCAACCCGATGCGGGGCAAACTTTCCCGCATGGCATTTCTCCTTCCGGTATCGCGGAGAGCTATTCCACCCAAGCTCCCGTCTCGCTCTATGGAGCCAGCAAACTCGCCTCTGAAGCGCTCGCGCTCGAGTATGGCCACGCATACGATCTTCCCGTTTGGGTGAACCGCTGCGGCGTGCTCGCCGGTGGCGGGCAATTCGGTCGTCCCGACCAAGGCATCTTTGCCTATTGGATCCATAGTTGGCGCGAAGGCAGGCCGCTACGTTACATCGGTTTCGATGGACAAGGTCATCAAGTCCGCGACTGCCTCCATCCCTCTGACGTGGCCGATCTTTTAATTCTTCAAATGCAAGCCGGTCGCGAAGCTTCCAAGCCGGCTCTCGTAAATGTCGCCGGCGGCATCGACTCCGCCACCTCGCTCGCCCAGCTATCCGCTTGGTGCACCGAACGCTATGGCGCACAGCCCGTCGCCCATGGGTCCGCCGAACGTCCCTTTGATCTTCCCTGGGTCGTACTCGATTCGGCTCTGGCTACACAGCATTGGCACTGGTCGCCACAGGTCGCCCGCGAGGCCATCTTTAACGAAATCGCTGCCCACGCCGACGCCCATCCCGATTGGATGGCGTTCTCGGCGGCCTATTGATTGACTATGTCGGCTCCGGAATCCAGTCCGCTCTCGCTCCTTAGCGTCGTCATCCCGGCGCGCGATGAGGCCGCGTCGATTCCGGCCACCTTGCGTCACCTCAGTGTCGAGCTGCGTCTCAGAGAAGTGCCCCACGAGCTCGTTGTGGTCGACGACGGTAGCAGTGATGCGACTTGGCAGATACTACAAGACCTTCGTGCTGAGCTGCCCGAACTCCAGCCTGTGGAAAACACCGGCCTCCACGGCTTCGGCCGCGCTATCATATGCGGCATCGATCAAAGCCGAGGGGATGCTGTCGCCATCGTCATGGCCGACGCTTCCGATGATCCCCGCGACGTCGTCGCCTATTGGGAAAAGCTCAACGAAGGTTGGGACTGCGTCTTCGGCAGCCGCTTCATCGCGGGTGGGGGAGTGATCGACTATCCGCGCTTCAAACTTTTTGCCAACCGTATCATGAATGGCTTCATCCGCATGCTTTTCTGCCACGGCTTCAACGATACGACGAACGCCTTCAAAGCCTATCGCCGCACCGCGCTCGAGGGTTGTCGCCCCTTCCTCTCGCCGCACTTCAATCTCACAGTCGAGCTGCCGCTCAAGTGCATCATCCGTGGCTTTACATGGACGACGCTGCCCATCACCTGGCGCAACCGCCGCGAAGGTGAGGCCAAGCTTAAGCTGAAAGAGATGGGCAGCCGCTACCTCTTTATCATTCTCTACTGCTGGTTGGAGAAATACTTCTCTCGCGGTGATTACGAAAAGGTTGAGTCGTGAGTCCTCGCTCCCGTTCTAAACCGGTCAGCCGCCTCGCGCTGCTTCTCGCCGCCGCTGCCGTGGTTTACGTGCTCCTCTTTGGCGCAAGCTTCCTCGCTGATCCCCTCGGCCAAGCCCCCGTCCTCGACGCCCGTGAAAACATAGCGTGGGCGCAGAAGCTCCGCGAGGGCGCACTGCCCGAAGAGCCCATTTACCGGGCCTTACTGTATCCGCTTATCCTCTCTAAGTTCCCCGCTTCCAGCCTGCCCACTGCTGCGACGATCTTCGGTCTAGCGCTGCATCTTGGCAGCGCCTACCTCGTCGGTCGCATCGCTAAGCACCTTTGGAAACTGCGCTCCGCCGCATGGCTTGCCGGCCTCGTCTTCGCCGTCTATCCCGTGGCTCTCTATTTCGCCGGTCAGGTGCTCGATATCACGCTGTCCACCACGCTCTTCCTTGGGGGTGTCTATGCGCTGCTGCGGAGCACCCGTCGAAAACAGGGGAGGACTGCTGTCCGCAAACGCCTCACACTGGCACTCCTAGCCGGTATTCTCGGTGGCCTCGCCGTGCTCGCTCGCCCTAACTTCCTGCCCGCCGTCTTGTGCTTCCCGCTCATTCCAATCATTGGCCGAGCAGTTGTAGGACGCGCTTCTTCAGAGCGCGTGCCCAACTCGACCTACTTCCTCCCGGTGCTTTGCACCGCCCTTGGTATCGCGCTCATGCTCGCCGCCCAAGGCTGTATCAATCTCAAACTCTCCGGCCAGTTTCGTCTCTTGCCTTGGCAAGGTGCGTATAATCTTTTCGCCGCCAACCGCGAGGGAGCCAACGGCAAATACTACATGCAGCACATCGCTTTCGACGAGGTGCCGGCCGGCTCGAATACCACTCGCATGGAGTCTGAGCTTCTCTACCGCCAAGCCGTTGGATCCGACGCGCCCCTCGCCATCGACGCCATGGGCGATCACTGGCGCGCCCAGCTCCTTGAAAGCATCACTGACGCTCCCGCACGTTGGCTCGGGCTCATGGGGCGCAAGGTGCTCTACGTCTTCAACAATTGGGAACAATACAACAACCTTAGCTACGCCTACCACAAAGCACGTTGGCCGATGCTGACATGGAATCCACTCGGCTGGGGCGTCCTTCTGCTCGCCGCCTTCGCCGGACTTTACATTGGCTACCGCCATACGAATCGATCCGCGCTCTACGGCATCGCCTTGATCGGGCTTGCCTACGCTGCTGGGCTCTTGCTCTTTTTCGTCAGCGCCCGTTTCCGACTGCCCCTTGCGCCCTTGCTTTGCATCGCCGCCGGAGGCTGCGCTTACTGGCCGCAGCATACGATGAACAAGCGCCAACACCGCATCCTGCTCGCCGGCCTGGTTGGACTAGCGTTACTCAGCTTTGGCAATTGGTTTCTGGCCAAAGATCGCGCCACCTTCATTCAAGACGAACTCCTCCTCGCTAAAGCCAGCAGTCAGGTCGGTGATGATCGGCAGGCGCTCGATCTTGCCCGTGCCATTCTCGCACGCGACCCGGAGCGCCCCGAAGCCCAACGCCTCGAAGTCACCAGCCTTTTCAATCTATGGCTCGTTACCCGCCAGCCCGGCTATTGGCTTGATCTCGAAAGCAGCCTCCAGTCTGTCGAATCCAGCGATGCCGCCGTCGCCTTCATTCAAGGCGTCGCCTACTGGCGAGGTCTCCAGCCCGAGCAAGCCATCGAGACTTGGCAACGCGCCATCAACGACTACGGCGCCGCTGCCCAATCCTGTCTCGATGCCCTTCAAACCATTGGCCAAATCCCAACGGAACCAACGCGGGCGCCCGCCATTGAGCAGATTCGCGGACTTTTGGATTTGTAAGCTGGTTTGGCTTTCAGCCCAGCAGAATTGGACGAATGAAATTCGTAGTTCAAGCACCCAACGCGCCACGAATGATACCACTTTTAGAAAGGTTTGACCTTATTCAGTTGAAATTTTGGTAGCGCAGGCGCGTCTCGCGCCGCAATTTCGTTCTGAGCGCTTCGACCTATCGTGCGGTCTGGGACGGACCTGCGCTATCGCGCCAAACCTTTTTCAAACTGGTACGATTTCGAGCTTTCTTAGCAGCCCTGTCCCGTCTGCTGGTCGGCAAGCCCAGCGGCTGATATTCAATTCTCAGCCATAAGTATCTTCCGTACTTGCCAATTGCTTATTTAGAATGATTCTAAGTTAAGTATGGGTGAATTACAACCGAATCTGGAATCTGTCGAATGGGTCGATGCCTTGGCCGCGTTTTTGCAGTCAAATAGCCGCGTGGAAGCGATTCGTGTCGATGCCGAGCATCGCAAAGTCGAGGTCGCGACGCTGGGCGAGGTGGATCTCCCTGAACTGCAGGCGCGTCTCGAAGCCACGATTCAGCTCATCGAGCAACAGCCGCGCAGTAAGGCGATTGGCGTCTCCGTCGAATCGACGGCCGATGGCAGTCTGGAACTGAGCAAGGCCACTTGCCTCACCGCGCCGAAGCTCTGGCGCTGGCGGGAGCTTTCGTTGCCCGACGCGGAAGCAGTCGAAGAAGAGGAAGACTGGCGCACGCTGGCGCTTCTTGCGGGAGCCTGTGCGTTTTTTGGATTAGCTGCCTTCGGTATCGATTTGGCCGGCGTTGCGCCAGGCTGGGTGCCGATTGCGCTCTACATCGCCGCCATGCTTACAGGCGGATGGGATGCCTTCGAGGACGTGCGTGAAGGCCTGCCCAAGGGCGAGCTCGATATACACTTTCTTATGCTGGCTGTGGCCGTGGGTGCCGCCTCCATCGGCGCTTGGGCAGAGGGCGCGTTGCTCCTCTTCCTCTTTTCCTTTTCTGGAGCCTTGGAGCATTTCGCGCTGCACCGCACGCGGCGAGAAATTGACAGCCTCTTCGATGCCGCACCCAAGACAGCTCTCCTCGTCGATGCGGAGGGCAACGAGCAGGAGGTGCCCGTCGCACGGGTAGCGGTCGGCGATATTCTTTCGGTCAAACCGGGAGGGCAGTTCCCCGTCGATGCCGAAGTGATCGAGGGCAAAACCGCCGTCGACGAATCCAATCTGACCGGCGAGGCCAATCCCGTCGCCAAGCTGAAAGGCGATCCAGTCTACAGCGGCACGATCAATCTCTGGGGCGCGGTTCGGCTCAAAGCGACGAAGCTTGCTGGCGAGAGCGCTTTGCAAAAAGTCATCCGCCTGATTCAAGAAGCGCAGCATCTCAAAGCGCCCAGCCAGCGCTTCACCGATCGCTTTGGCACGGGCTACACCATCGGCATCCTCGGGCTCACCGCGCTCATGTTTTTTGTCTGGTGGCTCGGCTTCGGCATACCGGCATTCACCAACACTGAAGCAGGCTTTTCCGCTTTTTACCGCGCCATGACACTGCTCGTGGTGGCGAGCCCTTGTGCGCTCGTCATCTCGATACCGTCCGCGATCTTGGCCGCAATCGCTTGGGGGGCGAGGCACGGGATCCTCTTTCGTGGGGGCGCGGCCATCGAAAAACTGGCCGAGGTCGATATCGTCGCGCTCGATAAGACCGGCACGCTGACTACGGGTGAGATGGAAGTCGACCGCATCGAGAGTTTCCCTCCCGGGCGCGAAACGGAAGCGCTGGAGCTGGCCTATTCATTGGAGAGTCACGGCTCACACCCGATCGGGCGCGCCATCCAGAAGTATGCCAAGCAGCAGGGCGCGAAGAAGCGCCAGATCGAGGACTTCGAAGCTATGAGCGGCAAAGGCGTTCAGGGCAGGGAAGGGGATGCGCTCTGTGTGCTCGGTCGCCGTGAGCTGCTCGAGGACGGCCCCCTCGCCGAGTGGATCCAATCCGTGCCCGAACCGGATCAGGAGTTCACTGAAAATTGGATATTCAAAGGGGATCTCATCGCTCGTATTCTCCTGAGAGACCAAATACGCCTCGAATCCGCCGACACCCTCAAAGCGCTCCACCAAAAGGGCATTCGCTCCGTCATGTTGACTGGTGATCGCCGATCGGCCGCAGACTCTGTCGCCCGCCAGATCGGGATCGAAGAAGTCCGCGCGGGTCTCCGCCCAGAGGACAAAGTCGCCGCTATCCAAGAGTATTCAAAAGCCGGATACAAAATCGCTATGGTCGGCGACGGCGTGAACGACGCCCCAAGCCTCGCCGCCGCCTACGTGTCGGTCGCTATGGGTGCCCGTGGTAGCGACGCTGCACTGGAGCAAAGCGAGGTCGTTCTCATGAAAGACCGCATTGAGAACTTCCTTGCCGCCGTCGAGCTCAGCAACCGCGCCCGCGCGATCATTCGCCAAAATCTCGCCATCGCGCTTGGCACCGTCGTCCTCATGGCCACCGCTGCCATCCTAGGTTGGATCCCTCTCAGTATCGGCGTCTTCGCCCACGAGGGCAGTACCGTTGTCGTCTGTCTCAATAGTCTGCGTTTGTTGTTTACTAAGTTTAGATCGTGAGGTTTTCACGATTTAAATTCGGATTTTACTTCAATTTTCGCTTGGATTACTATGTCCTGCAGCACTTATGAAAATGCCAATTCCCCGTTTCCCCGCATTCCTTTCTATTCTCGGCCTCTGCTTGACGGCGCAGGCCGACGTGAGCCTTCCGAATATTTTCGGTGACCACATGGTGCTCCAGCGAGAGCAGGCCAACCCGGTATGGGGCACCGCTGACGCGGGGGAGGCGGTCGCCGTGACTATCGGCGGGCAGACTTATGAGACGGTCGCTGACGATTCGGGACGATGGCGCTTGGATCTTGAGCCACTGTCTGTGGGTGGACCTTACACGTTGAAAGTCGAAGGTAAGAATACTCTGAGTATCGAAGATGTTTTGGTTGGTGAGGTTTGGTTTTGCTCCGGTCAGTCCAATATGGAGTGGCCCCTTCAGAATGTCGACCATGCCGAGGTCGAATTGGCGACGGCCGGAAATGCTCAAATTCGTTTAATTACTGTTTCCAAAAAGGGCACTCAGGAGCTTCAGGACGATATCAAGGGGCAGTGGGCGCTCGCGACTCCTGAGACGGCTGCCAGTTTTTCGGCAGTAGGATTCCTTTTCGGGAAGCGTCTCCAAGCCGCCTTGGATGTGCCTATTGGGTTGATCGATAACGCTTGGGGCGGTTCGGCGGCTGAAGCTTGGGTGCCGCGTGATGTCTTAGAGGCTGCCGGTAATTTTGATGAATACATCCAATCTTGGGATAAACGCAGCGCAGAGTATTCGGACGAAGTTCACGCGGAAAAGATCGCTGAATACAAGGCTTGGGAGGCTGCAGGCAAACCGGATCCCCGCATGCGTTGGCCGAACGACCCACGCCGCGGACAACACCGGCCTGCCAATATTTACAATGGTATGGTCTATCCGTTGACGGGGTATGGTATCCGCGGCGTCATTTGGTATCAGGGGGAGACGAATGGCGGACGTGCTTTTCAATACCGCGAACTGTTTCCCTTGCTCATTACAACCTGGCGCGATCTTTGGCAGCAGGGCGACTTTCCTTTTTACTGGGTGCAACTCGCTGACTTTCAGTCGGAAACTGCCGAACCGGGCGATAACGCATGGGCTGAATTACGCGAAGCGCAAACGATGACACTATCTCTTCCGAATACCGGCGAAGCGGTGATCATCGACGCGGGTGAAGGCCGTGATATCCATCCCCGTGATAAGCAAACTGTGGCGGATCGGCTGGTGCGGCACGCCTTGGCCAAAGACTACGGCTTCGATATGGCCAGCGACAGCCCCCGCTATGCGTCGATGGAAGTTGAGGGCAATTCAGTATTATTGACATTCGACAATGTCAGTCATGCTGGCCTTCGTGCTTTTGACACGGACGAGGTCAAAGGCTTCAGCATTGCTGGAGCGGATCAAAAATTTGTTTGGGCGGACGCTCAGATCGTGGGTAAGAATCAGGTCAGGGTCTCTAGTGATTCGGTGGGGGAACCCGTGGCCGTCCGCTACGCGTGGGCGATCAATCCGGTCGCGAACTTACAAGACCGCAACGCTCTGCCCGTCACTCCGTTCCGCACCGACGATTGGCCGGGCTTGACTGTCCTCCAAGTTAAGTAGTCATCCCTAACTAGAATTCGATTATGTTGAAGGTCGTCCAGTGTTGGGATGATGGGGTGAACGATGACATTCGCCTCATTGAAATATTAAGAAGGCATGAGGCCAAGGCATCGTTTAACTTGAACCCTGCCACTCATGGTGAAGTCCGTCAGGGCGACCATAGTGAACGCTGGGGTAAGTCAATTCAGCGTTTGGCTCGCTGCGAGTTGAGTGAGGTCTATGAGGGCTTCACCATCGCCAACCATTCGATGTCACACCCATGGCCGACGAGAATACCTTTGGCCGATTGGCGCGCAGAAGTGGTCGATGCGCGGAAGATTCTTCAGGATTGGTTTCAACAACCGATCCATGGTTTCGTTTATCCATTCGGCGATTGTGATGCCGCCACTGCCGACGTGGTGCGCGAGGCGGGGCACGTCTACGCCCGCACGACCAAGAACGCAACACCCTGCCTTCCGGTTGAGGATCCGATGTTTTTGCCCTCGGATTGTCATTTCCATAACGAGCAATTCTGGGAACGATACGCGCAGGCCAAAGCCTCCCCAGCGGGCGTGTTCTATTTCTGGGGCCACAGCTACGAATTGTGTTCGGAAGCAGAGTGGGCTGCTTTTGACGCGAAGATCGCCCGCATCAGCGAGGACCCGGAAAGCGAATGGGTGAACTTGCCGGACTTATTTTGCCCGAAATCGGCAAACTGCGGTTCGGAGTAATTGAGTCGTTGCCTTAAAAGACGAACAGATCGAAGAAGAACAGCGCGATCACGCACACGCTGATTCCAAACTTCAGCGCAAAGGCCAGCACTCCGCCGACTACCGTGCCGATGCCCGCTTTGCCCCCGTCGCGAAAGCTGCGCCCGGCCGCCAGCTCGCCGATCACGGCGCCTACAATTGGTCCCACGATCAACCAAAACAACGGTGGCGGAACAAAGAACCCAATAAACGCCCCCACAAATGCCCCAACTGCGCCCTTCCAGGAAGCACCAAATTTACGCGCCCCCCAGACCCCCATCACGAAGTCGGCCAACTGTCCAAGCAGTGTGAGCACGCCCGCGAGGATCACTATTTTCCAAGTCACCGAAGCATCCGCGCCCATCCAGAGCCGGTGCACGATCACGCCCAGCCAAACGATCAAGCTCCCCGGCACCACGGGTAAAAGCGAGCCCGCCAAGCCAATCATAAAAATAAGCGTAGCGACACCAAGCGCAGTCCATTCCATTCCACTCATAATAATTCACGTAAATTACCGTGTCCCTCGTAGCTCAGCGAGCGAAGTGGGAACGGTTCAAAATTCATTTCTGACCAAGCCGCAGATCAAAAGCAAAGTCCTCCGCCTTGCCGATCTTAATCCGATCAAATTTCGGATGCCGCGGGTTGAGCAAATAGTTCGGTTCCTCAGGTATGATTGCGCTCCGCACTTCCAGCACCGGATGCGTGCCACGCGCCAGCCAGTCCGCGCCCAGCGCTTGTGTGCGTGGTGAAACCATACAGCTGCTTAGCGTATCGCCCAGCCCTGTGAGTTCTGCCACCTCTATCAAGTGTTTCGGAAACGACACTGCATAGCGCACATAGGCAACCTTGCGCAGAGTGCTCTCGGCGTGCACCAGCGTTTCCAGTGCGGCCAGTGATCGCGTATCCGCCAGATAGACGACTGGGTAGCCTTCCGGATTCCAGCGCCCACCATAGAGTCGTGCACCTTCGCCATCAAAAGCGCGTTCCGCCCATTGCGATTGCACGATGCGCCAAACCGTGATCATCGCCTAGCTAAAGACACCGTGCTCGATCCGCCCGAGTAGGTTTTCCACCTCACGCGCACCCGCCTCAGTCTCGGCGAAGTGTAGGGGACTTTCGTAGCCGAGCGCCCGCGCCGGTTGCTTGAGCCAGGCTTGAGCCGCTTCCGCATCGCCGAGTGTGCGTTCCGCTCGGACATAAAGGCGTGCATAGCGCAACAGCCGATCCGACTCCAGCGCGTCCAGTCGACGGGTCTTGCGCCGACGGATCAACGTACTGCGTGAAATCGCCAAATGCCCCGCCAGTTCCTCCGCGCCTAGCCCGAGTAATTCTTGAAGTGCTTCAAATTCCACCATCGGCAATCCGGCACGGATGCACTCGACCGTTTCGCCCGCATTCATCGCCTGTTTCTTCCTCATCCCGGACATCTCTCCGAAAATTGCGGCAGGCTCTTCCATTTTGAAATCTTGATTCTCTTTCCCTTGTTTCATTTGAACCTAAATATTCACCCGAATGGTCATATTTGCAAGTGTTTCTGTCTAGTTATAGCTTCCATGTTTTCTTCTTTCTCCTCCCCTGGAATTAACGTTCATTCACGTCAATTAACGGTTCAAAACCTTTTCCGTCAGAACGTCACAAGTGCTTATTCATCCACGGTTCAATTTGCGTTTGCCATTTGTGGGCATGCCCGCACATTCGCGGGCTTCGTTATGACAGACCAGAAAGCCAATTCCGACAATACTCACGATCTCTATGCAGTTCGCCTGCAAAAGCTTGAGAACCTCAGCAAAGAAGGACGCAACCCTTTTGCGGCCAATTGCGCGCAGACGCACACTTCGGAAGAGGCGATCAAACTCTACCAAGAAGGCGTCGCCGATGAGGAACAGCCTAAGGTTTCCGTAGCCGGCCGCATTGTCGTCTTTCGCGTCATGGGCAAGGCCAGCTTTATCAAGATCCAGGATCGCGACGGCCAGATTCAAGCCTACGTCACCCGCGACGAGCTCCCCGAGGGTGAATACAATACTTATTTCAAGAAGCTCGACCTCGGCGACATCATCGGCATCACCGGTCGCCTTTTTAAGACCAAGACCGGTGAGATCACCGTCCGCGCCGAGAGTTACACCCTCGTTTCCAAGTCTCTCCGTCCGCTCCCTGAAAAGTGGGCCGGCCTCACCGACGACGACAAGATCTATCGCCAGCGCTACCTCGACCTCATCGTCAATCAAGAGTCACGCCAACGCTTCCGCCACCGCGCCCAGATCATTCAGGAGATGCGCACATACCTTTGGGAGCGCGATTTCACCGAGGTGGAGACTCCCATGCTGCAATCCGTCGCAGGCGGTGCCGCCGCGCGTCCATTTATCACGCACTCCAACGCCCTCGATTGCGACTTTTACATGCGCATCGCGCTGGAGCTTTACCTCAAGCGCATGCTCGTCGCTGGCGAAGACCGCGTCTTCGAGATTGGCCGCGTTTTCCGTAACGAAGGCCTCTCCCGCCGTCACAACCCCGAGTTCACCATGCTCGAACTCTATCAAGCTTACACCGACTTTCGCGGCATGATGGAGCTCACCCAAGGCCTGATCCAGCACGTCGCCAAGAACGTCATCGGCAGCCTTGAAATCGCCCGTCCCGACGGCACCGTCATCAACCTCGACGGCGAGTGGCGCGAGGCGAAGTATAAGGATCTCATCATCGAAGCCACCGGCGACACTGACTGGTTTAGCCACAGCCGCGACGATAAGCTCGCGAAGGCACGTGCCCTCGACATCGAGGTCGACGCCGAACTCGAAGACTATGAGATCACCAACAACGTCTTCGAGAAGCTCATCGAACCCACGCTTATCCAGCCCACCTTTGTCACCCACATTCCTCGCGAGCTCTGCCCGCTGGCCAAGATCACCCAAGACGACGACACCACCATCGACGTCTTCGAGCTTTGTATTAACGGCCAGGAAATCGCCCCCGCGTATTCCGAGCAGAACGATCCGATCATCCAGCGCAAGATGTTCGAAGATCAGGTTGGCGAAGAAGTGCAGGACATGGACGCCGATTTCTTGACTGCTCTCGAGCACGGTATGCCCCCTGCCGGCGGTATGGGGCTCGGAATCGACCGCCTGATCATCCTCCTGACCGGTGCCGAGAGCATCCGCGACACCATCCTTTTTCCAAGCCTCAAACCCCTCAAAACAGAGAGCGAAAAATAGGGAAATTTTTCAGACAAACTATTGACAAGGGACGCGGAGATTAACTTTATACGCGCTTCCCATCAGCCGTAAGGCCAAAGGAAACAAATTTATTGCTCGGTAGCTCAGCGGTAGAGCAGGTGACTGTTAATCACTTGGTCGCTGGTTCGATCCCAGCCCGAGCAGCCATTCAACAGAAAACGTCAACCAACTGCAAAGTGGTTGACGTTTTTTTGTTTAAGTGCTGGAAAATAGAGACTTATGCACTTTTCGGAGTGTCAACTACTTGGCTGACCCCTTCACTTATACGATCAGTTCAGTGCTGATGCGCCTTGACGGCCTTTTCTCAAGCTCGGACCTTTGTCGGATAGTATAAACAAGTCCAGCTGTTTTTAGCAGTTTTGGCGGCTTGAATTTGGGTTCCGGTAGATTTTCAGGCGATTGATCTCTTTTTCTAAATCGGTTAGTGAAGTTATAATCGCATCAAAATCCGGGCAAGGTCCAAAAATCATGTCCTGCATGGATTCATAATCCTTACGCATCGAGTCGAGGACACGAGAGGGCGGTATCAATTTTAGGGTGCCCGGTTTAGCGGCATTGTAGTTGGCCCAACCGCGGGGGTAGAACTTCTTCTTAAAAAGAACCACATCCTCTAATAACTCCAATTTGTCGAATGCCGCTGCCTTCATTTTTTCATCAGCCGCCATGAGACAGAGATCATAATAGTGCCGCGAATAGCGTTCAGGGACGACCGAATCCTCAGGGCGATAGGCCTCATGGTGGAGGATGGTGGCTTTCTCCCAGAAGGTGCGCTCGGCATCGATGGCACGGACCGAGCACTGGGGTTCGTCGAATTGGTCCGGAAAATTCTCAGCCGCGTAGGGCGTCACCGTGTGTTCCGAGTGTGGTAGCCATGACGCCAAGGGGCCGATCTCCAACTGAATATAAGGTAGCAAGCCTTCTGTTTTCACTGTTTTCGGGTATCCCACTCGAACAATATGCCCATGATCTTTTTCCTCCGCTTTGACCTCCAGTTCGCAATGTGAACCGAGGGCTTTATTCAGTTGCGGTAGCATGGTTTCGGCGATGTAGGCACGAGCCTCGTCATTCAGCGCTTCGTTCAACTGGCGTTGCTTTGTTTTCGAGCGCACTCCCAGAGGGTCCTGATCTTGACTCACTACTCTCCAGTCTAAGACCAAGTCGATATCCTCCGAGAAGCGGTCGATCAGGCCATAGACTTTCGACAAGCTTGTGCCTCCTTTGAAGATGAGTTGTTTAGATAGTGCAGGATGTTCAAACAGATGCTTCAACGTCCAGCAGACCCAGAAGTCCTTTTCTATAACCGCGATTGTGCCCATGCCACGTTGTTCAGCGGTCAGCGTGAAAAGTTCGTTCCGCTCCTTTGCGGACAAGGTCGCGACACGATTCATGATGTTTGGTCGCTTGCGATGGTTCGTATTTGGTCACAGACCCAGGATGGAGCCGTTTTCGTATCGCGAAGGATTTTCTGCCATAGCTCAGGCGTCCACTGCTTCGACAGCTTTTGGCGCACCTTGGCATCGATCCGTTCTTGCCCCAGCGCCTTCAGTGCCTGGACGAGGAGTTCGCTCTCCCTAAGCTTGAATCCGGATTCCTTGAGTCGTCTCTTCTTGAAGGTAAGCTTTCGATTGCCGATCTCATAGGTTTTCCCGGGGCCATCTGAGAGATAGACACTCTGTGCGGGCACCTGGGTGGAAAGTCCCAGTAGATTGAGTGCCGTGTTCTCCGAAGGCTGAATACGCCAACCCGATTTACGAGCCAGAGCACTTGCCAGTTCATTAAAATTCGGCCCCATGGGCTGATTGAGTAGCTTACTGATGCGTGGGTAATCATATACCCCTCGGAGAACCCGCCGAATGGTTCCTTTGCTCTCCAATCGTGATAATGCCTTCCGGATGGCTGCATCGCCGCCCAGGTCCACAAAATCTTTCTTAGAAAACGACCAACCCCTCCCGTGGCCGTATATCCTTGAAATGATCTGATTATCAATGGATTGCATCCCTTTTATTTAGACTATTATGTCACAAATTAAAGCCTCTTTTTGTGACAAATTTTACGGTGAACACCTGTCCCTTTTAAATGCAGTGCTGATGGACCTTGAAGCCTTTTCTCAATTTCGGAATCTCCTCCGCTTGAATAAACAAGTCCAGATATATTTAGCGGTTTTGGCGGGGTGGATGAACCGCAAACAGCAGAAGGTGATCGAGTATCTTCTGGAGGAGAACCAGATTCTGAAACAGCAGTTCGAATCGACGGGCAAGAAGCTCCGTTTGGACAATCATCAGCGTCGTAATCTGGCCAAACGAGGCAAAGCCATGGGTTGGGCTCAGTTACAGCAATACGCGACTTTGGTTCGACCGGAAACGATCCTCGCATGGCACCGTAAACTGGTCGCTCTAAAGTATACTGCCAAGCGGATGCTGAAGACGGATCGCCAGAAGCGCATGGAGGTTATTCAGGGGCTGTGCGTTCAATTCGCGGAAGAGAATATGAGTTGGGGCTACGGTCGCATCCAAGGGGCTCTATCGAATTTAGGCTACAAAGTGAGTATGACGACTGTAGGCAATATTCTCAGAGCTAGAGGAATTGTGCCTTCGCCAGAGCGGGGGAAGCAGTCTAACTGGAAGACCTTTGTTCGTTCTCTATATGGACGTGATGTCCGTTGCAGATTTTTTCATGGTGGAAGTCTGGACTCTTCGTGGGCTGGTCCGTTACCACGTATTTTTTGTGATGAACTTGGCGAAGCGTCAGGTTGAGGTCGCTCACATTGGCTGCCAGGTGAATGGAGCGGTGATGTCACAAGTTGAACGTCGCGCTCCTCGGAGGGTTCATGCTCGGCGCGTGCGCTTAATTCGATTTGGACGTAAGGACGAGCGTAGCGGAGTTGCTGATTCTGAGAAAGTGCCTTTGGGTAGGCAAAGTGCAGGATGTGGAAACCTTTTTTGACCTCACTGAGTTTCAGCGTCCAATCGAAACCTTGCAGCTTGTCTGAGAGTCGAGCGTTTAGCTCGGGAATCAAAGTCGTTTCGATAAAGAGGCGTGCGGCTCGGTAGAGCGTCTTAATTCGGTTGTCTCGCTGGCTCTTGGAGAGTTCGGCTAATGCGTCTTCGATTTCAACGCCGAAAGCGGAGGCGTGAATGGAGAGATCGATGTCCTCAGAAAAACGCTCGATGATGCCGTAGCATTTGCTCAGTGATGTGCCGCCTTTGAAAATGAGGTGGTTTTTGACGCATTCGAGTTTGAAGAGTTCGCGTAGGAGTAGCAGACCCAGAAGTCTTTTTCCACTGGGGTGGGGTGGAGCTGCATGCGAGTCGCGGCTTCCTTAATCGCTTCGGCTCGGGTGCTTTCGGGCTGGGCGAGAAACTTATCCATTGTCGCAGTCCTTGCAGATATCGCGGATCATAGGGTGCATCCATGCGGGGGCTTCGCGCAGGTCGTTCAATACCTTGCCCTTTTGCTCGCGGGTGAGGTTCTGTCGGAGTGTTTGTATCTGCTGTTCGGTGATATGCGCCTCCTTGATCTCCCTCAGTGCTTCAAAGACGAGCCCGCTGATCTTGCCAGCCAATTGCATGCGCTTGGGGCTGGCTTTGCGTAGCTCGATGGTTTGGTTGCCGATTTGTGCTTTCTTGCTGATGCCGTCGCTCAGGAAGACGACTTTCATTGGCACTTGTTCGCTGAGGTGAAGCAGGTTGGCGGCGTAGGCACCTGTGGGTTGCAAGCGGATGCCCTCACGCCCGGCCATGGCGGCGGCGACTTTATCCAGATCGGGGCTGAGTTCGCCCAAAACGGGGTTGATGCGAGGATATTCGTAGAGTCCACGGGCAATGCGGCGAAGCTTGCCGTTTTGGACGAGGCGGGAGAGGGTGACCCCTTCACTTATACGATTAGTTGTCAGTAACCACACAGGCCAACCATAGCACGGCGTGTGATGCGGTGCCAGAAAATGAACGCAATGAAACAGCTTCTCGGCTACAGGATTGGAACTGAAACGAGCTTATCTCTGGATCTTCGAACTTGACAAAGTTAACGCGTAAGTTAACTTTGTGGGCGATGAAATGAGTTCAGTTTTTCAGGCGAGCAGATGGCGGTAGTCCCGTTGAGGAGTTTATTGATAATCTCACGGACAAGCAGGCGCAGAAAGTTGCATGGGTGCTTAAGCTTATTGAAGATTTCGATATCATTCCGGCTCAATACTGGAAGAAGTTGACGAATACAGACGATATCTGGGAGGCCAGAATACTGTTTGGCGGTAACATCTTTCGTATCTTGGGCTTTGAAAATGGGGGCGAGTTTGTAGTGCTGACGAATGGTTTTGCGAAGAAAACGCAAAAGACTCCCAAGCGCGAAATCGAGTTAGCCGAGCAACGTAAGAAAATCTATCTAAAGGAGGAGAACCAATGAGTGATCTAAAGAAATACATTAATAAGCGTAAGGCATCGAGTCCCAGCTTTGCGGAGGACTTTGACGAGGGGTATGAAAACTTCCGTATTGGAGTGATGCTGAAGCAAGCGCGTCTTGAGGCGGGGCTTACTCAAGACGAAATCGCCAATGCGATTGGCACACGTAAGACAGCCATCTCACGCCTGGAAAACCATGTCCAAGACGTGAAGCTGTCGACTGTCGAGAAGTATGCTAAAGCTCTCGGCAAACATGTAGAAATCCGAATCGCATGATGTCTTTCCGATCATTTCGATCACGAGATTGATCGTTCCGCGCAGCCCCGCCGAAGGCGACCAATCGTGCAAGATTTTGAGGCTTTTGAGCTGAACCCTGTGTGACTTGAGTGATCGATTTTCAGCCAAAGTGATCGTCCACGAAGTGCCGCATGTGACCAATAGAAATAGGCATGTCGCTCGGGATCCCTTTAATCATGGGCTCTGGGGCTGTTAACCACTTTGCGCCGATTGTCCACCTTCGGTGGCACTGCGTGGAACGATCAGTTCGCCTTTTCAAGAGTGATTGGCCCGCCAGGAATACAGTAATTATATGTATCGGTGAGAACGCGCTCGGCCTGATCGGGGAGACGTAACTTTGCCTGCACTCCGGTCGGTAGAGTCAGTGAGCCTCGGATTTCATTGTCCTGACGTAACCAGGTTGACTGAATTAAGCCTCTGGGACTAGGGATGTAGACCTTGGCCGAGTCCCCGATGAAATTTGGTTCGATGGTGACTCGGTTCCATGCGGGGGCAGTTTGCCGGATGCCGCCGAGGATTTGCATGAGGTGAAAGAGGGGATGGGCCGACCATGCATGTGAAAAGCTTTCCCGCGCTTTATGAGGTTGGAAGTTTTCCCAAGTGGTTCCGTAGTCCACCATTGGCGCCCAGCGCTTTCGAATGTTCGCAACGACTTCGGCGCCATAGCCGCGCTCAGAGAGTACAGTGAAGACGTAATTCACCCAATAGGCAGAGGGTTGGATCTTGGTTTCGAGGGTGCCTGTTATGTAAGGGACGAGAACCTGTTTCAACATCGTTTGCTCGTGTTCAGGGCACAGCTGCGTTAGAATCGCCAGCGTTTGCGTATGGACTGAAGTTTCACTGACAACGGTTCCACTCTCAGAATAGCCGCCTTGCATCAGGCCATCTGAGTTGATTAGTTTTCTCAACTGATCACGTAGCTTCTGTGCTTTCTCTAGACATTGTTCGGCCTGTCCTGCCTTTTGGGCTAAGGAATACATTTCTGCCAAGCGGTCGAGGGCGTGCAGATACCAAAGATTATAAACGCTGGAGCAGCCTTGCTTGTGCAAATGAGTCCAATCCAGAAAGAGCCAATAGCGATCGTCATAGCGCAAGAGTTTTGTAATAGGATCTGTCGCTTTCTCGAAATAAATCAGTGCTTTATCAATGGTGTTTTGATGATGCAGAAAGGGCTCCAGTGAACCCGTTTGCCAATAGTAATCCCATAGGGTTAATATCCAGATGAGAGTAAAATCCGGCAAAATACATTTGTGGGCCATCGTGGGGGCATGACCATAGGTGACTCCATCAGGAGTGGTTTGAGTGGCAATTTGATCGATGCCTCGTTTCAATAAACTGGCATCGCCGCTGAGGTGAAAAGTATTCCAAGCCTGTACCCGGGCATCTCCCCACCACTGAGCCTGCTCTCTGTATGGAGTGTCGACGTAGGCGTCCATACTGCAGACTCGTTCGGTCCAGGCGCAAGTATCCCAAATTTCTTTAAGTGTATTCTCTGAGCTCTCGAATTGACCGGTCACATGATGCGGATACAGCGTCGTTCGTAGTTTGGGGCGAATACGAATTGTGTTTTCCGAGTCGCGTACCATCAAAATCATATGGCGAAAACCGAAAGTATGATAGAAGGCATAGCTTTGTCTCCCCAGTCGGCAAGCTAACCTATTACTGAAGGCCATACGACTGTGGGCGACTGGGTCAAAATCAGGACAGAGTGTTGCGGGGTCGATCGTTTCAAAATGATGGGTTTCTACAACCTCTCCTCCGGTGGCTCCTTCAATCTCCAACAGAATGCTACCGACATAAGTTTTTTTCAGATCAATGAGCACGCTGCGCCACTGTCCCGAACCGCAGGGCTCGAAAACGATTTCGTCAGCATCCGCATGAGTGGGACTGTGTGCGAGGCCTTCATCAAAGTGGTTTGCGGTGAGATTTCGCGTGGTCAAATATTCCGAGCTATTTGAGCCTTGGCTCTGGCCGATGACCGTGCCGGGCCAGATTATCTTTTCCTCCAGCATGGGAATGCCCCGCTGCTGTAGGTTGAACCAAGGAGCGGCATTCCATTTGACTTCCGTGGGAATCGCGTTCCAGCCAGAGTCATCGAATTGAGGCTGCATCCAGTCGGGCGTTTCCTTGCGTAGGTCGACGCTTTCTTGGGTAAATAGTTGTAGGCTCGTGGTGACCAAATCCCGGTGGATACCATTCTGCCGACGGCATTTCCAACTCTTGTCGGTGACGAGATGGAATTCCCCCCAGTTGGCCGCAAGGAGAAAGCCGGCATAACCCTGATGTATGTATTGAAAGTTGCTGTAACCAGGGTTGTAGGCTCGTACTGCGATCAGGTTTAGGCCAGTGTTTAGATACTCTGAAACATCCACCTCATCATAGGGCCAATTTTCTTGAAATCCCCGTGCCGGGCCACGGCAGACATACCGTCCATTGATGTATAATTGGTAGGCTTGGTCTGCTGTAATCAGGAGTGGGGCTTCTGCCGGAACCGTCTTCAGGTCAAAGGTTTTTCTAAACAAGGCATAGCAGTTGTGAATATCCCAATTCGGGCTATCTGGCCAAATCCATTTGGCTTGAGTCACGATCGGATGCGCGGATGTTACAGAGTCTTGAGAATACATAGAGTGAAGTTTTTTAGGTGATGTGTCCTGCAGGATCTGAAGATCCGTTGACCCTCTTCGCTTTGACTAAATCGCAAGCAAGAGACTCTAGCCGAGCAGTTAGCAAGACCGCATAGATTCATTTAGTCGGAACTTCACTCGCTTCTGACAATACAATTATTCTACGCTGATATGATCCATATAAAAGGCTTCGGAAGCCACACTGGAAGTCGTGATAAAGCGCATCTTGAAGGAGGTGGCTCCGAGGACGCCTGTGTAGTAGCTGGACGGAACGGTGATTTTGTAAGGGATAAACGAGGTAGCTCCGGAACCGTTTGCGGAGGAGAGGATGATTTGAGTTCCGGTGTAGGTCGAATCGGTCCCATCCGGGTGACCCTTGTCGGTGAGTATAGTCTGGTAGCCGCTACCGAAATCGACCTGAAAGGCGACTAATCCATCATTGGATTCCAGGCTGCTTGTGGTCGCGTAATCAAAAGTGAATACGAGATCGCCGCTGCCCGAGATGGAGATCGCTGTGTCCTGAGTGAGTGTTCGGTTGGGGCCGTCTGGAAGGAACAGGCTTTGGCTCCCATCTGAGGCCTCGGACGAACTCACCAGCATGCCCGCGTTACTGGTGCTCCAGAGCGTCGGACTGTTTCCGGCTGTATCCGTCTCGAAGCTGTCATCGAAAATTACTACAGGAGACGCGGGCTGTTTAGCCTCGATATGATCTAGATAAAAGGATTCGGTCGCTACACTGGAAGTCGTGATAAAGCGTAACTTGAAAGAAGTGGCTCCGAGGACGTCTGCGTAGTAGCTAGACGGGATGGTGATTTTGTAGGGGATAAATGCAGTGGCCCCGGTGCCGTTGGCGGAGGACAGGATGATTTGAGTTCCGGTGTAGGTCGAATCAGTGCCATCCGGATGTCCCTTGTCGGTGAGCACGGTTTGATAGCCGCTGCCGAAATCGATCTGAAAGGCAACTAAGCCATCATTGGATTCCAGGCTGCTTGTGGTCGCGTAATCAAAAGTGAATACGAGATCGCCGCTGCCCGAAATAGCGACGGCGCTGTCCTGAGTGAGTGTTCGGTTGGGGCCGTCTGGGAGGAACAGGCTTTGGCTGCCATCTGAGGCCTCGGATGTTGAAACCAGCATGCCCGCGTTGCTTGTGCTCCAGAGCGTCGGACTGTATCCGGCGTTGTCTGTTTCGAAGCTGTCGGAAAAAAGAATGTTACCCGGGGATCCCGAAGTGAGATCCAGAATGATCTCCATGCCAGCACAGAAAGGAGTGGCATTGCCATAGAAAAAATCTACTGTGATCGCGCCCTCCGGGCCTGCGTATGTGGTAAATTCCTCAACCACTGCCTGGTAACCTCCGCCAGCGGCAGAGTATATGTCATAGTCCTCTAGTTCGAGCACACCGCCATTAATATCGACGTCAAACAAGCGACTTCCGATATTTTGGTGGGCACTGGATATTTCGGCAAAGTGCAGTCGGATGTTATAGGGGGCGTTCGGGATTAGGTTGCGGATCGTTTGCAGCACTGGATCCGTGCCGCTGCCCCAACGGGCACTCTGGTAAACAGCTTCTGGGGCAGGGGTAGTCACTCCGCTCAGATTAATGGAACTTGAGGTCGTTGTGATTCCGCCATCCTCAGTGAACCCTTCGTCTTCATCAGAAAGCCAGCTTCCCACGGCGCTGGTGCCGCAGTTGACTTGGACCACTTCAGTGGTTTCCCGTCCGTATACCGAGACTGGTAGTGAATACCCGTTGGCAAATTTGACCAGAAAAGCACCACGCACCAGATTGTCGGAAGCACTACTGTTGTAGTTGCTGGGAGTTCGTAGGGGAGCTAAGTCGTGGTCAATAGTGACCATCAGTTCCACACTGCTGTTCGCCGGGATTGTTCCGGATGTCGGAGTCACTAGCAGCCAGTCAAAGGCATCGTTTTTCTTGATCGTGTAGTCGATGGCCACCGGATCCGGGTTGGTGACTGTGACGAACTGTGCGCTGGCCAGTTCACCGGGGATGTAGCCAAGCGGCACCTCATTTACATCAGTGCGCTGGTTAATCGGACGTGCAGGTATCAGGCGATCTGAGCCGTATTCATAGGCACCCATGTCCGGAGCAGAACCGACATAGCCATCTGTGAAGTTCGGGATAATCTGGCCCGCATCGATGCCAGCACTGCCGGCAGCTAGTTCATACAGACCATCGGCAATGCTGACAAAATCAGGCACTTGGTTGAAGATTCCATTCGGCTCTTGGCCTGCGGCGATATCAACTTGGCCTACCGAAGGATCGGTCGCATTCGCGTAGGCGGTGTTCACGATCATGTCATAATCGTAATCGCTGAGTGGATCTTTAGTTGAATCAATGATGCCCCACTTAGCCCCCCGCCACGTGGACCAAGTATAGAAAATATTATTTCGTGTGCGAGCTTGATAGCCAGAGCTGCCGTAACTTCCGCCAATGCCGAGCGATGAATTGAGACTGGTATTGTTAAAAGCCATAAAAGTCGAAAGTGCTCCTTCATATTCAAAGCCAGCTTTGATGGCTGAGTTTCGCTTACCATGAATGTCGCCGAGGTTCACAAAGGTATTTTGAAATACATACGAGGGACCGCGACGTGTCGGCGCAACACTCACGCCCGTATAGCTGCCTTCGACTCGATTGCGAAAGAACTTCACATTTTGCTGTCCGCCGTCGAGCTCAGTGCCGTCGTCATTCGCAAAAGCTAAATAGTTACCATAAATATCACTGTTACTATGGAACCCACCACTTGGGCCTTCGTTGTTATTGCCTTCTATCACATCGTTCCAACGCTTTGCATCACTGCCAACAAAATCGTTGTAACGCACGACAGTCCGACCATTCGCCCACGCACTGCCGTAATTACCCCGCGCATAAAATGCAGTGGGTCCTAGAGGATGCGAAAATCCAGATCCATCCGACCAAGCATTCGCAGTTGGTCGCGGATCATGCACATAGCAGCGCTCGACCAAAATATACCCAGAATTCCTTAAGTTAAACGCTGCATCATAATTGATTTCGGTCGAAGTGCCCACTTCTTCCCAACGCCCTGCAGAATTCCGAGTTTCTTTAGGCTGACGCCCCCATCCTGCAATATCGCAATTTATAAAACGGAGGTGGTGGTTTTTGTATCCACGTATACCATCGCGAATACCTCCGCGGATAATCAGATTCTCAAAGATAATATAACTGGCGGACGATGCGAGTCGAATGGCTGCTGTATGTAGATACTCAGCATCAATCACAGTCGTGCCATCGCCTACGATTTTGACCCAACCTTGAGCTGTGCCTCCCAATGAACTCGGAATCGGCAAGTTAGTATCTGTGGCGGGATCGTATAAATCTGTGATGCTATATACTGTAGCAATTGGCAGGTTTTCGGTCTTTGTCCATGTGCTGAAAGACTCCGTCGCTTGATCATCCTGAACGCCGCCCACGAAATAAGTCACACGCACATCATAGTCTGTTTCTTCTTCCAGATTGATAATACTCCCAGCAAAACTGCTGGTGTTCGCATCCCAGATCAATGGTAGTGCATCTCTCCAAGTGCTAGAGCTACTTTCTTTATATTCTAGTTCAACGGTCGCACTCGAATTTGTGTAATCAGTGGTGATGGCACAGGTTTCCAAGAGTGGTTCGGGGCTAATTGTAAACGCAGACCAACCAATTACAGGGCAGATTAGCGAAGACAGTACGGCGAAGCAGGGTAAAGCTCGATTCATATCAGGGGCTTTCGTTTGGGGGTTATTATGGTTCAGGCCAACGATTTAGCCTGTGATAGGCTGAGAACTGACATAGTCAATGTGCGAAGTCAATAGATAATCAGAAGGTCAGCTGTGGAAAATGTGGGAGACCTAAATATGATAAGTCAAATTGGCGGCACTGTGGGAGATTTGACTACTCCTGCTGGTGTGGTGCTGATGTCTGGCTCGCTTGTTAGTTCATTAGGCTACGAAGTTCGCATGAACAGTACTTTGGATTAGCTGGCCGTGGTGCCTTTAATGGAGGGTGAATTTCCACCTTCGCCGTGACGTTCGCCGGGGGCGTCTGGGAGTGAGCGGTCGCTCCGTGAATACGCGGTAGCGGTGGAACGCTGTCTTCCGGCGTAGATGCTTGATGCCAAGCTATGACAGGCCTACAAAGGGGGGAGGCCAATCGCTGATGAACCTTTTTGGTGTCTGTTATCGGACGCTATCTGCAATTGGAGAAAAACCACAGCGCTTAATTTCGGATTACCTTGACTATGTCATAGTTGCGGGGTTGTTGTGAGTGTCACGGTCAAACTGATGGTTTGTCTATTTCTGTGTGCTATATTTTACTCTGTAGCGTGCTCGCCTATCCCAAAATTGATGATTATGAATTTTATGATGACTCGACACATTGCAACTACTGCGTGCTGTGCGCTCTTGCTTCCCTCGATGGTTTCTGCAGAGGAAGTCTTACGTCGCTCAGTAGACGCGTCTACTCCGGTGTCAGCCAGTTTTATTGACCAAGCACTGACGAACTTAACACCCGATGCGGGAATGGAAGGCGACTTGTCACAGTGGAATGGTGGCGTCAAGGCGGAGACCACTGTTGTGGCTGAAGGGCTCCAGTCAGTCAAAATCGGTGGAGCAAACTTTTATAAGACGTATGAGCACAAACTCATTCCAGCGTCGGAAAGCACTTACTACCAGCTTTCGCTGCAAGCTGCGGTTGAAGGCGTTACTGTAAGTCCAAGCGTCTCTTTTGGGTTTTATGCGGCCGACCGGAAAACTAAGCTTGGTGGTACTGCAACAGTGATCGACCTTGAAGGCACTGCTCCGTATCGCGTGTTGTCCAGTCCTTACTATTTGTCCCCTGTTGGAACTGCTTTTGTGAAGATTGGCATTTCGTTTCCAAAAGGTAACCGAGGCGCAAAGCTCTACCTCGATGAGGTGAACCTCAACCAATCGGCGAATTTGCCTGTCCGCTTAGAATCGACCTACGAGTCAATTAGTGTGTATGTGGGACGGAGCGCGCAAGAGGCGAATGAACGCGCGCATGTCTTTTTTCGCGAGTCTGGGAGGACGCAATGGACTGAAGCTTATCGGCCAGAGTTTGACGCTGTTCGCGGCGAATATCGCAGTAGTATTGTGGGCTTAAATGAGGGGACGGACTATGAGGTGCAGGTCGTTCTAGAGGCGGATGGTGTGAAGCTGGATGAGGCGGGCGCAATGGCCACTACTTGGGATGCTACGCCTACCATTGGGCAAACTATTCCGGTGGAGAGTCTCTACCAAGGAGGTCAGCTATTGATTGAAAATATGCATGGTCATCCCGACGCATGGATTAAAATTATTGGCACGGGTTCGGGGGACATTGATGGTGCGTATGCGGATGAAGCTGCCTTAAGAATTCTCAATAGTAGCTACCTTATTTTTGAGGGGATTGACATCCAAGGGGGTCGTCGGCACTCGGTGCAGGTGGAGATGTCTGACCAGATTCGTCTAGTGAATTGCGAAATGTCTGGCTGGTCGCGTAAGCCAAATGTTATGCATAAAAAATACGCCTATGAGTCTGAGGCTGATGTGAAACGGAGCAAGAAGTTCGCAATTAACAAGGACGCGGGTGTGCATTTGTATGAGAGTTCACGCGTGACCGTGGAGCGGTGCTATATGCATGATCCGCGTGCATCGGCGAACAATTGGGGCGCGGGCCATCCCATGGGACCCAGTGCTATTTACCTACAAAATATCAAAGGTACGAGGACTAAGATCATGAAGGGGAATTTTGTTGTCCGCTACAATGATTTCATAGGGAGTGATGAAATTCGCTGGAACGATGTGATCGAAGGGGAGAACAACAACGGCGAACGTGGATCATTCTACCGTGACAGTGATATCTACGGCAATATGTTGGCCTTCGCAAACGACGACTCCACCGAGATGGACGGTGGCCAAATGAATACTCGTTTTTTTGGTAATCGCATTGAGAGCTGTTTTGTTTCCTTAAGCTTGGCACCGTGCATCGTTGGGCCGTCGTATGTTTATCAAAATCTGATGTTCAATCAGGGAGACGACCGCGACAATTGCTTTGCTATCGTTAAATTGGGAGGTGGTCCCACTTACTCAAAAGGTAAGAGCTTCTTTTTTAATAATACACTCTACGGCAAGGGGAATGGTTTGACCGGCGTAGGCTTCGGCAGTGGGAGCGACCGTAGTATGTTTCTTGCGCAGAGCCGCAACAATATCATCCATACGACCAATTCGGGTTCCAATTACAACAAAACGATTCGCGACTCTCAGCAGAATCCTTGGAACAGCTTCGACTACGACAATCTGTCGACTCGCGGGCTGCCCACGGCGAGCAAAGAGTATGCGGAAGGGCAAGAGGCGCATGGCATCTTAGATGCAGCTCCGTCCTTCGTTAATGTCGCAGCAGGTGATTTTCGACTGAGCAGTGATTCATCGGCAATCGATGCTGGACTCTATCTGCCTAACTTTAAGGATCGTTATCAGGGCAGTGCTCCAGATCAGGGGGCGATCGAATATGGTGATAGTTCAATGTTTCCGATCCGTCCCATTGCAATCAGTGCGGATAAATACTTCGTCGAACTCACTGGCACTGCCGGTGGATCGACGACTCCCGTGGATGTGGTGCTGACGACTGGCTCACTTGGTGATTCAGTAGGCTATGAAGTCCGCATGAACAACACTGTGGATTGGCTGACAGTGACACCTGCTTCTGGTACGCTCTCACCGAACAGCACGAAAGTGCTGACGCTGACACTGCAAACTGCAGACTTGGGTTCTGGAGATCAGCTTGAGGCGACGATCTTAGTGAAACTTGCAAATGGCTTCTCAGTTCCAATCACTGTGAACGCTGAATGCTCTAGTAACCGCTGACTTCGATTCGGATAAAGAGTATAACTGCGATGTCCCTTCCTCTCAACAATACCGTGAGCTCAATCTGTATTTATGGTGATTCTCCAGCTGCAGTCGCGGCGGCGATTCAAGCTTCCCGAGAAGGGTATTCGGTCGTTGTCGTCACCCCCGAGTCGCACATCGGTGGCATGCTCATCGAAGGGCTCGGCTCATCCGATATCGGGAATCACGATTTTGACAACTCGATCGCTGTTGGCGGTATCGCTAGGGAGTTTTACCAGCGGATCAGCGATGCCTATGGGTATGCAGATTTTGGTTTTTACAAATTTGAGCCGCATGTCGCCGAGCGTGTCATCGATGCCTGGTTAGAGGAGGCCGCAGTCACGGTTTTGACGAATTGGGAACTCAAAGCCGTCTCGAAAGCTGAGGCGAAAGTAGTGAGCCTTACATCGGTCTGCGAGCAAACGATTCAAGCGGATGTTTTTATCGATGCCTCGATCGAGGGCGATCTCATGGCGATGGCAGGCGTCAGTTATACTTGGGGACGCGAGGGGAACGATGTCTACGATGAAACTTTGAATGGGATACGAGCAGAAAGTCCTTTTCGTAATTTTACACGACCAGTCGATCCCTACATCCAGCCGGGCAATCCAAGTAGCGGAACCATTCCGACAATTACGGATGAACCTCTGGGGATGGCGGGAGAGGGCGATCGGCGCATCATGGGATTCTGCTTTCGCATGTGCCTGACAGATGAACCTGGAAATCAGCTTCCGTTTCTTGAGCCGGCAGACTACGACCCTCGCAATTACGAGATCTATCGCCGTTATTTTGCTGCAGGGGGGGCAGATGCGTTCTTCAGCCCACGAAAGAATCAACTTCCGAATCGGAAAACGGATCTTGGTAGCTGGCATGATCTTTCCGCGAATCTATATGGGATGAACCACGGTTGGCCGGATGGCAGTTGGCCGGAACGCCGGCGCATCTACGTGGCGCACCAGCAATTTACCCAGGGGCTTTTTTATTTCCTCACAAACGATCCGGCTGTCCCTGAATCGGTTCGTCGGCAATGGCTTCCTTGGGGGTATGCGGCCGATGAATTTATCGACAATGCTGGCTGGCCCAGACGACTCTATGTACGCTCTGCCAGACGGATGGTGGCTGACTATGTGATCAACGAGCATCATCTCTCCACTCGCCAGGGGCGTCCCGTCGCTGAGGATTCCATTGGCGTCGCTTTCTGGCCGCCGGATTCCCACCATGTGCGTCGCATTGTTCGCGATGGGCTTGCTTATAACGAGGGCTTCGTCTTTCCCGAAAAAGGTCAATGGCAGCCTTTCGGCATCAGCTACCGAGCGATTGTTCCCAAACGTGAAGAATGCACTAACTTGCTGGTCCCCGGTTGCCCATCGTCCAGTTATGTGGGCTATGGTTCCCTGCGGATAGAATGGACCTTCATGGTTATGGGACAGAGCGCGGCAAGTGCGGCGGTTATCGCCTGTAAACATAAAATACCAGTGCAGGATGTCCCATACCGGCTGCTGGAAAAAGGCTTAATCGCGAGCCAACAAATCCTGACTGTGAAATATAACGAAACAGTCTGACTGTGATTCGATACTGGCGGTGCCTCGTGGAAAAGGGGCGGCAAGAGTGAGGACATACGCTGTGAATGCGTTCTCAGACTAACCGTGGGTCGCGCCTTCGGGTGCAGGAATGGGGCCGTCAAGGATCGGGTCGTTGGTTGCTTTTTGATGAGCGATCAGCTTCGTCTGAAGCTCGGCCTTGATTTCGGCGTAGGCGGGATCGTTGGCTAGGTTATTCATCTCGTGCGGATCGAAAACGGTGTCGAAGAGGCGCTCTTTGGGCGCGAGTTTTTCGCCCCAGCCAAGCTCCGTCCAGGCGTCGTCCGTAGGACTGCCATCGCTTCGGGGGAAGGTGGTCCACTCATTGTCTTCGTAGCCTTGAATGTAAGCATAGCGTCCGTCGCGGATACAACGGAAGGGGTGGTAACTGTAGCCGTGGTAATTGCTTTGCGTGAAGATCGCGTCGTGCAGCTCGGTTTTCGGGTCTTCCAACACCGGGCGGAGGCTGCTGCCTTCGAGCCAGTCCGGTGCCTCAATGCCGATCAGGTCGCAGAGCGTCGGAAAGACGTCGAGTTGATTCGTGAGCGCATCGGTGACTGTGCCCTCCGGGATGCCGGGACCACTTAGGATGAAGAGCACGCCTGTGCCGTGGTCGGTCAGGTTGTTCTTCATCGATGGGAAGGGCACGCCGTGGTCGGTGGTGCAAATGATGATAGTGTTGTCGCGTTGCCCGGTCTCTTCGAGTTTGTCCAGAATTAAGCCCAGCGCCGCGTCCGGATACTTGAGCGACTCGATGTAGGCGGCCATATCTTTTCGATAGGCATCAGTGTCGGGGAAGGGAGCCGGCGGGCGCACGTAGCGGTCGGCTCCTTCAGGCACCTCTTGCGGGAACACGCGATGTGTTTCGGTGATGCCGATACTGGCAAAGAAAGGCTTGTCCTTGTCTTTCTGGCGCTCGATGAAATCGACTGCAATCGGCCCCATCTTAGCGCCTTTGGCACCGGATCCGGGTTTGAGGCATTCGTCGTAGCCGAGTTTTTCATATTCCGGCCAATTGACGACGTGGTGGAAGCCGATGAGGGCAGTATGATAACCGTTGGGCTTGAGCGTATGGATGAGATGTTTGCCCATGTCGTTGAGCTTCCCACCACGGTGTGCCAGACTGATCATACCGTTCTGGTAAGGATATTGTCCGGTCAATAGTCCTGCGCGGCTGGGGCTACAGGTTGGCGCGACGCAGTGCATGCGCTTGAAAGTGAGCCCTTCTTCAGCCAGGCGCTGATAGTTTGGGCTTGGCACTCCATAGCCGTAAGGGCTGACGTAGCGCCCGGTGTCGTGAGTATGGAAATAGATTATGTTGGGCTGTTTCATGCTTATGATTGAAAAGTCTTTACGAGGGATTGGGCGCTTGAACGCGCAAGTCACATTATGTTGAGTCACTTTGGCCGGTTGGATCCATCTTCATTGCATGACGCCGTGACAGGTAAACTGAAAACAACAGTCTGTCATTTTTCCGAGTGAAGCGACCTGCGTCAGCCATCTCTGCTGGAAAAGGTATCGGGTAATGAAGTCGCAACTGAATGCCTCTCTAAAGAAGCTTCGATTGAGCAAGGTGTCACGCTTGTTTTGTGTCAAAAAGTGTCCTACGCATCACACTAGTTCAGCTGCGGATCGTCTTGCCTTGATTCCAAAGACCCGGGACGAGGAGCGTGCTCGGATTTTCCTTTTTTAACCATTCGATGACATCCGCGCTTCCAATAGGGGCTTAACTTCGAAGGTGTCGAGTGCATAGCCGATTTCGATGGCACGCTGCTGGGCGCCATTCAGCATTTGTTCTGGTCAGAAACTATCTTTCCGGTGACAGCCTTGTGGCATTAGGAATCCGAGTGTCTCTTTGAAATGCTTGCCTTTGGGGGCATGGTTTAGGCTGAGTGAACGGCTCGTCGGCGCCGCAGTCAAGAAGTTGGTCAAGGGTTGAATTGAGAGTGAGTTGATCCCATTCAATCACTCTGCTTACATTTGAATCTTCTCGGTGAGAATTGTATAAGATTATGAGTGATTTAACAAAGAACATGATTCCCGTTCAGCGCGGGGTAACTTTTGGATTCTACGCCCGCAATGGTGTGCTGGGTTCGGACTGGGCGCGACGTGAAGTCGACCACATGGCCGAACTCAATGTCGGGCATGTGGTGCTGACACCTACGGTGATGCAGGAAAACTCACACACCACGCGCCAATACAGGGACTTCGAGGTCACGCCCAATGATTACGAACTGTATCAGATTATTGAATATATGAAGTCCAAGGGGATCGAGGTGACGCTGCGACCAATGCTGGAAACTCAGGACGGAAGCGGGCGCTTGCAGGTCTGGTTTCAACCGGATCGCGAACGCATCCCTGGTCGTGCATCCGATCACTGGAAGCGTTGGTTTGACAGCATGATTCTGCGCAGCCGTCACTATGCTAAGATCGCCGCAGACACAGGCTGCGCGCGTTACGGTCTCGATAGCGAGCTGGATCGCACCATTCAACAGGCTGATGGGTGGAAGGCTTGTATCGCTGCCGTGCGTGAAGTGTTTTCCGGCACGGTCACGAGTTGCCACACGACGCACTGCGGTTTGATTGATTGGGAAAAGCAGATGGAGAACCCCAACCACTGGTGGCGTGATCTTGATGAGTTACAAATGAGCTGCTACGAGGTCGGTGCCGATGCGCCGGGCTGGTCCGTCGAGCAAATGATCGAAAAGCTTAAGCCTGGGCGCGACCGCTTCCGCAAAATCGCCGAAGCTTACGGCAAGCCGATTTCTTTTGGTGAGTGCGGTTGCACCTGCAGTTATGGCGGCGCCATGAGTCCTTCGGGGTGGAAAGGTGAGGGTGGCTATTCACCGATGGAGCAAGCCAACTATTTGGAAGCCGTGCTTTCCGTCTTCTGGGATGAGCCTTGGTGGGCAGGCGTCTATTGGTGGAAGTGGGATGAGCAAAACGTGCGCCCTGCATTCAGCAGCGATCCTGCAGGTGATAAAGGCTTTACCGTTTACGGCAAACCGGCCGGCGAAGTGATGAAGCAGTGGTTCGGCCGGGAGGATCGGACGTAAGCATTCTCCGCCAGATGTCAGTTGCCGTGATGACTTAGCTGATCGGCTCAATCGGCTCGATCGTCTCAAGGAGTTCTTCCAAACTTGCGGTGACGAGTCCAACGCAGGTGTCGGCTGAACCATAGTAGATTTTTACTTCGCCGTTGTCCTCGAGAATCATGCCGCATGGGAAAATGACGCTACCACGGAAGCCTTCGACTTCGTGTTTCAATTCAGGACGGATCAATGGCTCTTTTGCTAAGCCAATCACTTTAGTTGGATCGTCCAAGTCGAGTAGGATGAGTCCACCATGATAGACTTTCTTCCAGTCGTCGTGCCAAGCGTGTAGTTCGTCTTCGACCTTTTCGACGGCATGAATGGTGCAGAGCCAGCCCTTCTCGGTTTTGATGGGCGGGGCGGCTGGGCCGATTTTACTGTTACTGTAGGGCACTTCTTCGCTGCCAAGCACGAGGCGTGTATCACCCCAATAGCGTAAATCGTTCGATTTGGAGGACCAGATTTCAAAGGCTTCCGGTCTCCCGCGTCCGTAGATCGGGAAGGGGCGCTCTAAACGCAAGAACTGACCATTTACTTTCTCTGGGAAAAGCACCATGTTGCGGTTGTCTGGAGTCGATATGGACAAGCACTCATAGTTTTTCCAATCCGTTGTGCTGGCAATGGCACCGACGACACCGTGACGCGTATCCATGGCCAAGCAAAAGATGATCTTACCGTCAAAGACGGTGATGCGAGGGTCATACACGCGGCGGATTTCCGATGGCATGAAGCGGTCGGGGAAGATGTGAGCCCATTGCTCGCGTATCATGTCTACGGTTAAAATTGGCTCAGGATCGACCGTCCAATTGATTCCATCCTGACTTCGGGCGAGGCCGAGATTTGTCCCTGAGAATAGGGTACGTTTCAGGTATTCATAGTCATTACGAAAGACCATCAAATATTCGCCATTGATTTTGGCGACGCCAGCGTTGAAAACGCAAGAGCGTGGCTTGTCCTGATTGTAAGGAACTTGTTCTGCGGTAAGGACGGGAGTCGGGTGCTTTTTCATACTAAAAGGTGTTTTTATGTTTTAATTGAAATGGGGATTTATTGGATGAGATTATGTGCTTATTGACTACTAACGATCGATGGGCGACGTCAATGATCCATAGATATAATTCTATATAATGACGTTTTCAGATTCTTGGTCGAAGAGCGCAGCGCGCTCTTGATTGAACTTGAGGTGGACGGTCTGGCCGATGTCGAAGGCGTGGTTGGCCTCGACCTTGGCGATGAAGGCTTGGCCGCTAAGGGTGTTCAGATAGAGGAAGGTCTCCGCGCCCATGGGCTCGGCCACGTCGATGACGGCGTCGATGCTGGTTTCGCTCTTGGTGTCGGACACTTCGATGTGCTCGGGGCGCACGCCGAAGACTGCCGGTTTGTCGCCTTGCTTCCTGGCGGCCTCTGCCATGTGGCCTTCGAGCTTGAGGGTGAAGGCTTCGCCTTGATTGGTGGGTGCTTCGGCGAAGTAAACTGATCCGCCTTCTTCGATGCAGGCGCCGGGGAAGAAGTTCATGGGGGGCGAGCCGATGAAGCCGGCCACAAACATGTTCTGGGGATTGTTGTAGAGGGTGAGCGGGTCGTCGACTTGCATGATTTCGCCGTCTTTCATCACGCAAATGCGGTCGCCCATGGTCATGGCTTCGACCTGGTCGTGGGTGACGTAGATCATGGTGGCGTTGAGACGGGCGTGCAGGCGGGAGATCTCGGTGCGCATTTGCACGCGCATCTTGGCGTCGAGGTTGGAGAGGGGCTCGTCGAAGAGGAAGACGTCGGGCTTGCGCACGATGGCGCGGCCGACGGCCACGCGTTGGCGTTGTCCGCCGGAGAGGGCTTTGGGCTTGCGGTCGAGCATGCTGGTCAGCCCGAGGATCTCGGCGGCGTCATCGACGCGTTTCTTGATCTCGTCGCGGGGCGTCTTGTTGAGCTTCAGGCCGAAGGCCATGTTGTCGAAGAGCGTCATGTGCGGGTAGAGCGCGTAGTTCTGGAAGACCATGGCGATGCCGCGGTTCTTCGGCTCGACGTCGTTCATGATCTGCTCGCCGATCTTGAGGGTGCCGCCGGTGATCTCTTCGAGACCGGCGATCATGCGCAGGGTCGTGGACTTGCCGCAACCGGAGGGACCGACGAAGACCATGAACTCCTTGTCGCGGATCTCCAGGTCGATGCCTTTGACGGCGCGGAAGCTGTCCTTCTTGCCGGGGCTATAAGTTTTATCGAGTTTGCTGAGTGTGACGGTGGCCATTGCTAAAGAGTGAGAAGTGAGAGTGAAGGTGAAAGTGGTGGTGGTAATTGGCTTCTTAATCTTACTCCTAATCGTAATCTTAATCTATCAGTGGTTGTGGATTAGGATTAGGAGTAAGATTATGATTATGACTGGATCAGCCTTTAACCGCGCCTGCGGAGAGGCCTTTGACGAAGAACTTCATGGAGAAGAGGAAGATGATGAGGAGGGGGACGGAGCTGATCGCGTAGCCGGCCATGAGCTGGCCGTATTGTTTCACATATTCGCCATCGAGGCGGAAGAGGCCGACGGGGATGGTCAGGAGCTGGTCGTCGCGGAGCAGGAGCAATGGGAGGATGGTGTTGTTCCAGGAACCGAGGAAGTCCATGATACAGGTCACCGAAATAATCGACGCGGAGAGCGGCAGGATGATGTGCCGGATCTGCTGGAGGTGGCCGGCGCCGTCGAGCTGGGCGGACTCGAAGAGCTCTTTCGGTATATCTTCGATGAAGTTTCTTAAAATAAAGACCCCGGCGACCTGCCCCCCAACGGAGGCCATCAGCACGAGCGCCCAGAGGTTGTTGACCAGCCCCATTCGGCGGAGCAGATCGAAGAGCGTGACCAGCGCGGCCACGGTGCCGGGCAGGAACATGGTGGCCATGACGAGGTAGAAGATGATGTTCTTGCCGGGGAAATCGTAACGGGCGATCGCATAGGAGCACATCAGCACGATGCACAGGGTGATCGAGGTGCCGAGGAAGGAGACGAAGATGGAGTTGCAGATGTAGCCGCTCACCGTGTCCCAACCGATGGCCCAGTTGTGCCAGTTCCAGCTACTAATCGAATCGAAGAACCAGGGGTTGGCGAGGAACTGCTCGTTGCTCTTGAAGCTGACCACGATCATGACGTAGAGCGGGAAGAAGGCGAAGGTGAGGATGAAGGCGAGGTAGCCGAGCTTGATGGCCTCGCCGATTTTGTTCGATGTTTCCTGTTTCATGTTGGGAAGTTTTGAAAGTGGGAGGTTGGGGAGCCGTGGCTTACTTCTCCACTTTGACGTATTTTTGGTAAACGATGGTCAGCAGCAGGATGATGACGAAGAGCACCATGCCGAGCGCACAGGCGTAGCCGAAGCGGGCTTCGGTGAAGGCCGAGCTGAACATGTAGAGTCCGGGCACCATGCCCTTGCCTCCGGGGCCACCGTCGGCACCGAGCAGGATGAGGAAGATCTCGTAGGTGGTCAGCGTGCCGATGGTCATGAAGATCAGATTGATCCGCACTTGTGTCATGATCAGCGGGAGTTCGATTTTGAAAATCATGCCCAGCGGGCTGACCCCATCGAGCTTGGCCGCCTCATACACGTCCTGTGAAATGTTTTGCAGACCGGACAGGTAGATGAGCACACCGACGGTGCCGACCCATGGGAAGCCCCAGAACAGGATCGCGGGGATGACGAGGTCTTTATTGCCCAACCAAGCGGGCGTGCCCCCCGTGAACTGTCCGGTCGGCTCCGTCCAGATATTGCCGAGCAGGATGAAGGTGATGCCGAGGCCGATCAGGGTGCCGGCGATCGCTTTGATGTAAGGGCGGGCTTGATACTCATCGCGATTGATTCGTAGCACTTCGCTCACAGCGAAGGCCAGTCCTAAGGCGGCGGGGAGTCGCCAGAGATCCGACCAGAAGACACCGACGCCCGCGAGCAGGAGGAAGGGCCAGGCGATCCAACTGCTCCCGAAACGACGCGCACAAAGAAACATCCAGACGATCGCAATGGCTGCGATGGTGAAAACATTGGCTTCGGTCGGAGCGCTTTGCAGGCCGAAGAGCGCGCCGATCGGCATGATGGCGAAGCCCGCGAGTAAGAGCAGGTAGTCACCCCATCGACTGGCGTCCTGCGTCTTGCGCCGCCCTGCGGCCATGATGTAGGCGCCCAACACAATGAGACCCCCGACGCCGCCCACCAGTGGTGAGACCAGCCCGGATTGGATCGGTGCAAGTGCGCCGGCCAGCTTGGGCATCGCCGTGTCCATCCAGTCCAGCAGGTGCATCCCGCCGGTCAGGTTAAGGAAGCGGTTCACCAAGCCGAAGTCCGGGTCGTAGAAGTTTTTCCAGATCAGTAGGAAGACCATCCCGGGGATGATCATCGGAATCACGAAGCAGACCTGAATGTAGTAACGAAGCTTGTCGTTCTTCACCCGGTTCAGCGCGATCGCCGCGAGGATGCCCGGCCACATCTTGATCAGATTGGCGATCAGGAGAATCCCCACCAGTTTGAACGAGTTCCAGAACATCGGATCCGAGAAGGCCTCCTTGAAATTACGCAGGCCAATGAACTCCTGCACCGTCGGTGGTTGCCAGCGGAAGAAGGACATTAGGAAGACGTCAAACTTCGGATAGTAACTGAAGATGAGCAGCGATAGACTCGTCGGTAGCACCAGCAGATAGAGCGCTAAAAACAGCTTACTCTTCTGAAAGAACTTCGCGCGTAGCTTACCTTTTGCGTGCGCGTCGGGCACTGGGATGGGGGGGACGTCGGATCGTGGGGGCATAGGTTAGATGAATCGAATGTGGTGACTCGATTAATAAGTCGGGAAGGGGGATTGAGGATGAGCCTTTTGCCAGACTCTCTCGACCATGACGCCTTCATCGCTGGTCAGTATGGATGTAAGTGTGGCTTTCTCTCTGAGTGCCGCCGCTTCACTACCCAATATACTGCCGAGGCGTTCGACTGTCGCGGATCGGTTATAGGCGCGTGCGCCATCGACTGCTTTTTGATGGCGTGTGGTCCACGCTTTCGGGACCCCGTTGTTTGAGATTACTAATGCTTCGGAGAGGTTCTGAACCATTTGTTGTCGGCTCAAATCCCCGGTCGAGAAGAGGTCTAGGTTAATGTTCCATGCGCTCATAAAAGAGCTTGAGATCGAACCGTAAGGACTGGCGACATCCATCCCCAGATGCGTTGGGAAACCGTCAACGAGAGGGGAAAACGCGGCGATTGATTCTGGGGGAGCAGCGCCTATAGTGACAGGAAGCCATCCGGCGCGCTTGCTAAATTCCTGATTGATTCGGTGAGAGGTAGCGAATCGTAGAAAATCCAGCGCCCAATCGAAATGTGGGGTCTGTTTATTTATAGCAAAAGGGGCGACACCGCGTGCGTCGGCTTCCGACAGGCGCATGGTCAACATGTCAGCCCAGCGTTCATCTTTCGCGGGCAACGGAGAGGGTGCGATTTGCACCGAAAATTGATCTTCCGGGTTATCGCGTTTGGTGATGCCAGCCAGAATACTAGAGGCATCCCAACCCCCGGTGCGGATGATCGCAGCCATTCCTAAGACGAAGCGGCGCTGCGCCTGCTCGCGATCCAATCCTAAATGGCCCTTCGGGTAGAAGGCGGATGTGGCTTCAACTAGGTTGAAGAATTCTTGGAATTCAGGAGACTCAAAACTCCACTTTCCTTGCTCATAAGCTGCAAGTTTTTCGATCGAATCCATCTTGCGTTTCTTCTCTCTGTTGAGGCTAGAGAGGAAGCTTTGTTTGTATTCATCCGCGACATCATTTTGCGGATAGTTACTGCCTGAAATGGCAACGAGATGATCGTTGTTCGTGGCTTTAGCATATTGTTGAACGGCGTTACAGTAGAGGAAGAACTCCCCCAGGGTTTGTGGGATGTCGGGTGTTTGCAGCCATGCGATGCCGTGCTCACGTGGTAAGTAGCCGGCTTCATGGGTGGGCGTTCGCCAGAGTTTGTTCAACCATTCCGGATCGCTTTCCGGCGTGCTTTCTTTCAGCGCAAAGGCCTTAACGCGTTGGAGCATGTCGACATTATAGAATAGGCGCACGCCGCCAGTGGCACAGATTGGTATTCCGTAATAATCACTCAGGTTACCGTCGTATCCGCCAAGTAGACCGTCAAAGAAAGTGTCACGCCAAGGTGCATGAGTCAGAAATTGTGCGGTTTTTTCAGGCAAATCCGGTGACAAATATTCAGGGGCATTATAAGGGTTCGGGGCTTCAATATAGCTGCCGAGTGGTGCATAGAACTGTGCCAGTGCGCTGCCTTTGATCAGCTCTGTGCCGCCCTTGACGGCTATATCCGCTGCCGTCCCGCTGATGAGGTGCACATTCATAAACTGGTTATACACACGTTGTGGCACGGGTGCTTGAATGATGCGAACATGCGCAGCTTTCACTTCCGGTCTGGCATTATATTCTTCAATCACCCAGTCGAGTGCTTCGCGGAAGCCGGGTTCCAGTTGCCAGTGTGTGATGCGTATAATCTTTTGGCCGTCCTCTCCACTGCCTTGGGACAGCTCCTGCGTTGTGGCATAGAAGCGGAATGCGCTGTAAATAAAGGCGCTGCATAATAGACCAACTGCGATCCAATTTGTGCTGAATTTTTGGAAAAGTGCTTTCATTCGCTATATGTATATGGGGTATGTTTGATCATCTTGGATGTCGAGGATAGCTCGTGCCTACAGTGTATCGGGCAGACCAATGTTCTCTTCGGGGTATTTTTTTTGTATCTGCTCTAGTCGCTCCATGCTGACGCTTCTGTAAACGGTGCGTGGGAATTCCTCTATGATTTGTGTATAGGCTTTGGCTGCGAGTAAGTCTCGACCCGCATTTTGTGCGAGCACTCCCATACGCCAAAGGATGGAGTCTGTGTCGGCGTGTCGTGGCAGGCCTGCTTGGATTGCCATTTGTAGGGGGTCGACCGCTTTATGGGGTTGATCTAAGTAAAAATCATAGAGTTCGCCGATATACTGAGAAATCAGTCCGATCCATTCGTCGTTCGTTTGCTCGTCAAGACATGCATTCAGCAAGTCGATTGCTTTGTGAATCGAATCCGTTTCCAAGGTCTGCACGTACGTTTGCGCGAGGAAGAGCGTCGCGCGTGTGGACATCGCACTGTTGGGGAATTCCGAGCGGACGCGTTCATAGTAAGTACGGGCAGTGGTCACGTCTGTCGGATCGCCGCGAAAATCGGAGATTTCTGCAATACGACCTAGATCCAGTGTGGCGCTCGCGGCATAGGTTGAGCCTGGCACTTGCTCAACGACCGATTCTAGAAGGCTGACGCCCAGGGCAACACCTTCAGCGGTAATGGGAGTCTTGAGCCAGGCTGAGATGGCGTAGCTGTAGGTGATCAGCGGCCAATTTTCATCGTCAATATCAGTTGAGCCATGGAGCTGCTGGAAGAGCTCGAAGGATCGACCGAAATTAAATACGCGCAGGGCTTCGAGTCCGGCGGTCAGAGTCTCCTCATCGGTGGCTGGAATGTCGTGTGACTTGTTCGAACAAGCCACACTGCTTAGCAGAAGTGATATCGCGAGAAAGACAGTTGGGATTATAGATTTGGAGTTCTTCACGTTGTGTTTGGGGAGCAGGGGATTGATTCGTTCCTTTTATGATCGTCTGATCATATCCGCTAGTATGACAAGACCCACCCGACTTTATCAGTTAGCTTTAGTCTGCCATGTTCTTTTGAGGAGTTCTTCACAGTCCCGCCTCAAAGGGAGTTGCGGTACGGCTCGGCCGCTAGGACGCGCTCTTTTTCTGTCGTTTTGCTTTTTTCGCTGAGCTGTCGCGGAGTGTGGTTCCCTCGGACCAATCCCCTTGCACCAGGATTGCGTTGGAATGTTCGGGTATGCCATAGGCATTGCGCAGCAGATTCGTGTGTAAGCGGTCCACGGCTGTGGCGCCGATGGTCTGTAAGTTCTGGTTGACTGCGGAAATATGGGTATTCTCCGTGCTGAACTTACTGTAACAGATGACCCCTACATCGCTCGGTGCTTTCAACCCGCGTTCATTTAATAAGTCTAAAATCGTTAAATCACTGTCGTTAATGATGACATCTGGTTTGTGGGAATCATACCACTGCCAGAACTCGGATGAAGAGAAATCATCTTGGAGTAGGGGTGGAATCGTGGTTTCTTTATTCACTCGGTATTGATCCCCTAAGTAGGCATCAAATGAGTTATGGCGCACGCGCATGCTGGGATTGCGTAGTAATAAACCGATACGCTGATAGCCTTTTTGGCGGAGCTTGTGCAGGGCGACTTGCATGGCGTCATGGTGATCAAAGGCCACCTGGTCTAGTTTTGGAGTAGCCATCGAAGTGCCTATGGCCACTGCGGAAAAATATTTCCATGTCAGATCCAGATGACCATTGTCTTCGGGTAGTGGCGCAATCAGTAGCCCCTTTATGCCCCGGTTGAACAAGATCGAGCTCGCTTTGCGTTGCGTGCAGTCGTGTTCTCTCAACCAGTAGGGCACCACATCATAGCCGTACTCAAGTCCGCGTTTTTTGGCTCCGATCAGAAATTCATTCGTGTAGCTCCATTTGGGATCATCCTTCGTGGGATAGTTCGTCACGAAGGCTAATTGTGCATACGAGTTGGCGGGGCGCGTGCGGCGACGGTAATCGGCCAGTGCTGATAGGGCGGGATCCGGTTGGTAGCCCATCTTATCGGCACATGCTTGGATTTTCTTACGAGTCTTCTCGGAGACTCCGGGCATCCCTCGTAGGGCGATGGATACCAGCATTGTGGATACACCGACCTCGGCGGCGATATCTTTTAAGCGGACGCGTTTGGATTCAGGCATAATTGTGATTCTTTACTGGGAGGAGACTAGGACAGTGGCTGCATAACTCGTGATATAAACTAACTGATAAAGTAGATATAGGGTTGTCAATGTCCAAGATTTTAGCGATCAGTTTTAGTGTCATCCCTACCATTATTTCCCTGAACCCTTCTGAACTTTTTATTCCCCATGTCCCCAATTACTGAGCAGTCTCGAGCCAAAGGAGGGTTTGCCCTCATTATTGCCCTGAGTCTGATGGCTTTTGTGCTTCTTTTGCTCTTAAGTATTTCGACGCTAGTTTCTGTCGAATCCAATCTGAGTGCAACGAATCAAACGAAACTCCTCGCTCAGCAAAACGCCCGGCTTAGTCTTCTCATTGCACTTGGTGAACTGCAAAAATACACTGGGCCAGACCAGCGCACGACCGCGCGCTCGGATATGGATGCAGCCCTTGTGGGCACATCCAGTGCGAGTGGCCGCTGGACGGGGGTGTATGGGAATGGTGGCGTTGCTGATTATTCTCAAATTCCTGGAGATATTTCCGCTACCGTTGTGGCTGCATCGGATGCCCGTGGAAGCCAGGCTCAGCTACTGAATTGGCTGGTGAGTGGTAACGAGTCCACTGCCTTTAGCCCCTTGGATGATGTGGGCGTGGCGGGTGATATCGAGAATAGTCCAGCCAGCTTTCAATTCACGCCAAGTAGTGTTGTTAGTGCACTGTCTGCGACTAGTTCCGGCCTAACGGATACGCTCGAAGTCGGAGGTAATCCTGCTCGTTTACTGGTAGGGCCTAATACTGTCGACGACTCTGTTAACGATTATGTCGTTGCTCCGCTGGTTGATATACCTGCCGGTGCGAACGGGTCTCCTTCCGGTCGTTATGCTTGGTGGGTAGGCGATGAAAATATCAAAGCTCGTTTCAACTTGCCGATGGCAACTGAAGATCAAGTTGAAAATGCGTTTGTGTCCTCTCAGCGCTCTGCAATCGAATTGATGGATGCCGTCAATCCTGAAGGCAGCACGACACTGGAGTTTGACGATATGCTGGATCCTGTCGGTGCGGATGCTCGCTACGATCCTAGTAGTGAGGTGCTCCCAAGGGTGTTTACTGCGGAGCAATTGCCAATGCTTTCCACCGCGGCGTCCGACGCTTTGGATACAGTGACTAAATACCGCTTTCACGACATCAGCGCTCGTTCGGCATCCGTGCTTTCGGATACCTACGCGGGTGGCTTGAAGAAAGACTTGTCTGCGCTGTTGGCAACGGGGGCGACGGAACCTCTCCATACGGATCTAATATTTCCACCTGAGCTCGGTAGTTACGATCATGTGGGGGTGCCTACTTGGGGACAGTTGCGCTCCTTTGCGCAAACCACTGCATCGAGTGCAGGCCTACTGCCAAGAGTGCCGACCATGGAGCTGCATCCGGATATTGGTGGAAGCGGTCCGGTGGCCACTAATGTGGGCGTTTCTCCGGTCATGACCTATGCGGCGTATGGTTTTCGATTTATTGCACCCGAGGGAGATGACGAAGGTAGTCGTGTCGGCATGGCCATCGTGCCGATCGTCGTGCTCTGGAACCCATACACTTCAACGATTCGAGGGGAGGATGAAGAGGGTGATGCGATTCGCTATGAAGTCGGCTTTCGAAAAGCATACAGCTCATTATTTCAACTTCAGGGCCGTCCTGAGACGTCGGGTGCTCCGGGTTCTTACACCTGGGGCTCAAGCGATGTGCTAGATACGTACGATATGAGCAAGGATGGTACGGATAAGTTCTTTCGCTTCGTGATTGAAAGTCCCACAGGGGGCATTGGTCCGGGAGAAAGCTTGATCTTTACTCTTAAGAATAATGGCGATGATTACGCGACGGGACAGAATGTTTTAACCAACGGCATGAATGACAATTACTTTGTGATTGTGCCGGATTTTTCGACTACAATCACTGCTGCGCTCGGGCCGAATGCCTATTACCGAGTCGCGGTGAATAATGATAACGATCTTTCTGGCGTACCTCAGACGATGTGGGGGTATAAGAAACAATGGTCTGCGGATCGTTATTGGAGGAGTGGTTGGTTAGAGGCATTTTTTGGCAGTTCAGGCATGGGTTCCGATTACCCTAATTCTTCCTATCCGTGGGATTCGAGTTATAATGATTCGGGCGTCTACCAATTTTTTTCCCCAATTTCGTCTCCGTTTAACAATCGCCCACCGTATGGAAGTGGGTCAAGTGGCTATGCAGTGTCCGGTGGAGCTTCGGGACTTTTACAACCCGAAGGACAGCTGGCAACGAACATGACAATTGCCTCGCCTGCTTGGAGAATTGTTGTAAGAAGCGCGTTTTCCAATATCGCGAGTGATAGTGCAAATCTTGAATTTGGACGTGGGAGATGGATGCTTCAAAGCAATCCACGAGCTTTCTATATGTTGAATGCGCTAGGGAAACCCGCCAATACGAGCTGGCCCAGTGGTCTCTTTTCAGAGGATGACATTCACGCCTCATCTGGCACTGGATTCCAAGAGCCTTTGAACGATACTATACTTTATGAATTTCGTTCTGATAGTATGCCGCTACTGGGCATTGGTCAGTTTCAGCATGCCAATCTAGGCTGGTTTCTTAAAGCACCGTCTTATTCAATCGGCAACAGCAATGGTGGTTCGGGTATCCATTATGATGACGATGGTGTGCTGCAGCCGCAACAGCTTTATAAAGAGGCAACTTTTTCAAGCTTAGGGAATAATGCGCCTGCGCCCAGAATTAAGGCGTACTATGATTATGCCTGGCTGCTGAATCGCGCCATTTGGGATCGCTACTTTGTTTCTACGGTGCCTCATGCGGGCACGGGAAAGCAAGCCACGCCTGCGGATACGGAGAGCACCGAGATTCCGGATGTACTGCCCAATCCTAATCATCTTCAGCAGGTCAATGCGGTAGCATCTGATTTGCGCGATGCCGATAAGGCGGCGGCGAATCTCATGTTAGAGGGGGGCTTTAATATTAACTCTACTTCGGAGCAGGCATGGCGTGCCGTTTTAGGAGGCTCGAATCAATTGGGCTTTGATCCTACCGACTCTGGCGAGGGAGGGGCCGCTTGGGATACAGTTACCTTGTCTCGATTCTCCAAGCCTACCACGAATGATACATCGAGTGCATGGCTTGGTTACAAACAACTCGACGAAGTTCAAATTGCGGCGCTGGCTAAAAACATAGTCGCTGAAGTTCGTGCGCGAGGGCCATTTGTCTCTCTCGCCGATTTTATCAATCGTCGCTTGTATACTGAGAATGCTACGATCCAGGAAGACGATGTGCGGCTGAAAGGCCCCATTCAGGCCGCGATCGATGCGGTGACTACTGGGCCAGAGGCGATTAATAGCATAGATGCGGGCTCTCCATTGGAAATACTAAAGAGCACTTCTGACAGTTATAAGGTGGTCAGCTCTTTTCGTAAACCTGTTACGGACCCTTTCACTGCGGGTAGCAGCACTCCGGAAAATCCAACGCCTCCTTATGGTACCAGTGGTGCGGGATCACCACAGTTTTTGACTCAGGGTGATGTTCTCAGTGCGATTGGTAGCCAGCTCACGGCTCGATCGGATACCTTTGTGATCCGTGCCTACGGTGAGGTGCTTGATCCGGTGAATTCCAGTTCAGGCTCTCCAGATATCTTAGCCCGGGCATGGTGCGAGGCAACAGTTCAAAGGTTTCCTGAGTTTGTAGATGATTCTATTTCACCCGAGCAGACGCTTTCAAGTTTGCCTGATTCACCGTCGAAAATCACCAACACTGACTACGGCAGAAAATATAAAATTGTATCCTTAAGATGGCTATCAAACGACGAAATTTAGCGTTCATCCGCACAGTATGCATGGCGGCTCTACTTGCTGGAGCCAATTTGTTGACTCCGTCCGATGCACACGCAGCCGAACTGGAATCTCAGCAGTTTCGAGTGCTCGCGCTTGGAAGTCCTTCTGGTCTGAAAGGGCTCTATTATGAGCTGAAGGGCGAGTCTGTCTTAATTTATCCATCGGATGTCACTCTTTCTCCTCTCTATAAAACGCCGGGCAGAGGTCAGCTTGAACTCTATCGTAAAATACCTCCAGTGCCGCCGAAGACCGAACCCACCAAAGAAGTCGTGCTTTCCGTCGATCTTGGGAATGAAGGGCTTAGCTTGCTGGTCTTGAAGTCTGGCGCCTCCGGTAGCGTGAGTGGCTTGGTCGTGGATGATTCATGGGAAGCATTTCCGGGGAGACGGGTGCGCGTCTTAAATTTATCTAAGCGAAAAGCCGCAGCTCAGGTCGAGGGTGCGAATCATGAAATCGCTTCAGGGGATAGCCACCTATTCACTTACGAGTCGAACAAGCCCCGCATCCGTATCAAGGTGGCTAGTTTCGATGAGGGCGCATGGAAGTTAAGGTTTAATAATTCTCAGGCGATCATTCCCGGTGCGCGTATCAATATGGTCGTTTCCGACTTCGAGCCCACACCGAGAGACCCCAACCCAGATGGCGTGCAGGTGATCAAAATGATCGATCCATTGCTACCACCTGAGTCTGAAGGTCTTTAATTGGCCTCGAGGCTTCTTTCTCCGACTACACGACTGCTTCCTTCGCTGCATGTTTCAGAATCTATATTTCGTATTAGGTCTAGTCTTAGCTCCGTTTTTATGCATCGGTTCAGATTATAAACACCTCGGGGCAGTCGAGACGCTCGATAATGGTGTGGTGAAGCTACAGGTCGCGTTGGATATTGGACGGATTGTTTCGTTTAAACAACATGATGCACCGGATTGGATCGTGGCCTTTGATCAGGCAACCATCCCATCTTGGCACTGGCATCCCTGGGGCGGCGATCGTATTTGGCCGACCGCACAACACCTCAATCTTCAGATCTATAGTAACGACGGCTTTGATCCCGTGATTGATGGTCAGCCCTGGGAGCTCATTTCAAAGACCGCGACGTCATTAGAAATGCGCAGTGGTCTCAGTCCGGAGCTTGGGCTCCGGGTCACCCATAAAATTGAGCTGGTTACTGACAGTGCTGAAGTGCGGCACAGCTACTCAGTCGAACGATTGGCCGAGAGTATCTACCCGGTGCATGTCTGGGCGGTGACCGGTGTGCGGGAGGGCGATTATATTTTGATGGAATCGGTGGATCCGGCGAAAACACATAAGTATGGTCGACCCTATAAGCGCTGGTCGGCGACATTCCCTGAAAAGCCTGCTGTCTCAGTCCTTCCTGATTCGAATGTTCTGAAGTTTACTTGGTCGAAAGATTCTCAGCAAAAGATCGGAAGTTATGGCCATTGGATTGCCATGGTCAGTGGACGTCAGGCATTTCTTCAAACGATTCTCTATCAGCCCGATCAGCTTTATCTGGAACATAGTAATCTCCAAGCCTATGCGCATCCGGAGCGGGCGACCTACGAAATCGAAACGGTCAGCCCGTCTTGGAACTTATCAAAGGGAGAGAGTCGGCAATGGACCGTGCGTTGGCAGTTGGTCGATTTTCCGGAGAGTGCTGTGACACCTAAGCAAAAAGCAGCATTTATTCACACCAAGGCGATGCGCGACACCCGATCTGTTGACGGGAATGGCACTTAATTAAGACGCTGAAACAGTCAAAACGTAGAGCCTTCGCTTGCGAAGGTCGCAGTAGAAAGTGCATTAGGCAGGCTTATACCTGTCGTTCTTTACTGTTAAAGTTTTTAGTGGCTTGAGTCGCACTCTGATCGGTGGTCCTTTATTCAGGTATGATCGATTATAGACGATTAGCCATATCAACGAATCATTCAAATTACCCCTAAAATCATGATTGTTATGCGAAAACTTGTTTCTGATAGACTATCCAAAATGCTGATGCCGGCATTCTCCTCTGCAACTGCTTTTGCTTTCTCCATCACGTTTTTGGCCGCCTTCGCAGGAAGTCTACAGGCTGCCACGACCTACACACTCGCCGATGATGCTGAGGTCTCCAGTGCCGGCAATGTGGACTCCACAGCTTCCGATTATCTGTATGCAGGTTTCTCGGGCAGTACCAGTTTCTCGGCGGTGTTCGTGTTCGCGCTGCCAGACCTTGCGGCCGATGAGGCGTTCACGTCTGCCGACTTCTCTGCCAATCTGAACAGCATATACAGCAGTCCAAGCTACAACGGCGATCTCTATGGCCTGGACTACCGAACCAGTTCGAGTGTTTTGGCAGGCGACGCATACTCGGGCACACTGGACGCCAACGCAACGCTTGTCCAGGACAACTATGTTACGCCCACGATCGGAACGGGGACGAAATCCACTGATGCTACGGGCGACACCAATCTTCTGGGCTACTTGAACACCCAGTTGGCGGCGAGCGCGACGGACCGCGGGTTGGGGAATGTCGCCTATGTGTTCATTCGCGTTAGTGCTGATAAGACACTCTCCAGTAATTACACCCGCTACCGATTCCGCCCGCGGGAGTACTCCACGAACAGTTACTACTGGGGTGAGCTTCAATACGAAACGGGCGTGGTTCCTGAGCCTAGCACTTTCGCGCTTCTAGCCGGTTTCATAGCATTGGGTTCAGTGATGGTTCGCCGTCGTCGATAGTTTTAGAATTATATAGGGTTAAAAGGCGTAGTGCTTCGGCACTGCGCCTTTTCTGTGTGTGCCCGGCAGGGCGCACTGACTAGACAGTGATTATGATGAAAATTGATAAGGCACCTTATTGCTTTCGGATGACTCCATGATCGATCTGGGAGCGGGGGCTTCCGACCTTATACCAGTTTGAAAAAGGTTTGGCGCGGTAGCGTAGGTCCGTCCCGGACCGCACGATAGGTCGAAGCGCTCAGAACGAAATTGCGGCGCGAGACGCGCCTGCGCTACCAAAATTTCAACTGAATAAGGTCAAACCTTTCTAAAAGTAGTATTAGCTTCCTCGACAGCAGTGGAGAAGCTTGGGCGGACTCAATTGTTTTAAGTATTTTGAATTTCGATGAAGGCGTCGATAGCATTCGATTCGGAACGGATGCCTCGGGTTTGACCGAGACTCAGCTCTCTCAAATCACGCTGAATGGCGGCTCTGTCTTTCTCGATGCGAGTGGCTACCTGTCCGCTGTTCCTGAACCTACTACGTTCGCGATTCTACTCGGTTTGGCTTCGCTCGCCACAGTCGCGACACGCCGTCGCGGTTCGAAGTCCTGAGCGATTCACTGTCTCGGGGTTCGAGTCGTGGATTTTATCGCGAGCTATTTGAATGTTCGGGTCTAGTCTGGGGCGATAAGTGAGACTAGGTATTAGGGCTAAATAAGTCCTTTACTGTTAAAGTTTCAGGTCTCTTGTGAAAGGATCAAAGTTGGTGTTAAAAACCATACATCGTCGATCGAATTGTATGATTTTTGGATGACGATTGCTCTCAATAAAGACCCGTTCACCCCTAAAGACCGTTTCCCCGCTATGAAATATTCTACTATGCTAAAATTACCAAAAGTAATCCCTTGTCCTGATTCGAGAATGATCAGACGTTTCATACCTGCCTCAGCAGCCGTCATTGCATTAGCCGCAGCTCCTTCAATGTATGCCCAGACGACCTACACTTTCGATCCTGCGCAAACTCCGGGAACACCCTCTGGCGGGACAGGCACCTGGGACACCACCAGTGCTTTCTGGGAAAATGGCGGAACAGACTTCGCGTGGGCGAATGGCGGAGCGGACACGGCGACATTTGCCGGCACCGCAGGCACTGTCACGGTCGGCGGCACCACCATTAACGTCAATGCGATTAACTTCGACACCGATGGTTACACAGTGACCGGCGGGACTTTGAATTTCACTGGAGCCACACCGACGATTACCAGCGGCTCGGGCGTCTCCACCGATCTAACGAGCACCTTGACCGGGAGCAATGGATTGACCCTGGCCGGCAGCGGGACGATCAATATCAATAACGCGTCGAACTCCCTTAGCGGCGGTATTAGTCTCGACTCAGGTACGCTAGTCACCAACACCGCGGGCTCACTCGGCACGAATGTGCTCACCCTCAACGGCGGCACCTTCGTGCCACGTACGAACTTGACCAACGACATCCTTGTTACGGCTGATTCGAATATTAGTGCCTCTGGGACTAGTTCCACCTACACCTTGGGCGACCTTTCGATCGGAAATCAGACATTGAGCGTTCTCGTCACTAGCTGGAATAACGGCAAGATCAATTTTGGCAACACGACACTGACCGGAGATGCGACGATTCGCACTAACAAGGGGTCATCCGGCACAAATGAGTATAGCCCCAGTGCTATTTTTGACGACGTCACGGTCGGTGATAGCGTGGCTACGGGAACTACGACTACCTTCACTTTAGGCTCGACTAGCAGTGGTGTGGACCGCGGCCGTCAGATAAATCTGAATGGCGTGCTTAGCGACAACGCCAGCGATGGCACCAAGATCCTTGGCCTCGCGGTTGACGCTGGAAATAATGCGAGCCTCATTGTGAATGTGGGTGGAGTGAACACCTATACCGGTGGCACTAGCATCTCGGGGCAAGCGAGCTACTACGCAGCTACCGGTACTCTACGACTGACCACTGGCAATGACCGTCTTCCTACGGGGACGATCCTCACCATCAATGGCGGCAGCAAGGCAAAGGCAAATGGCGTGCTTGATCTGAATAGCTTCAATCAGACCGTCGGCGGCCTCGTCGGTGGTTCTGGAACCGCTCAAGGCACTGTAACCAATAATGACTCTGGCACCGGCACTGCGACCCTCACCGTTTCTAGCACGACAAGCGATTCCACCTTCGACGGTCTCATCACTGACGGTGCCACTGCCAAGGTCGCGCTCACTAAGGCTGGTGTCGGCACCTCCTTAACTCTCACAGGCGCGAACACCTATACCGGTGCGACGACCGTCAGCGGCGGCACCCTGGCACTCGGTGCGGCCAATAGTATCGCGGATACCAGTAACCTGGTGTTAAGCGGCGGCACATTCGCGACCAATGGATTTAGTGAAGACATGGGCACCTTGTTGCTTTCGGATGACTCCACGATCGACCTAGGGGCGGGGACTTCAGACCTTAGCTTCCTCGACAGCAGTGGAGAAGCTTGGGCGGACTCAATTGTTTTAAGCATTTTGAATTTCGATGATGGCGTTGACAGCATTCGCTTCGGAACGGATGCCTCGGGATTGACTGAGACTCAGCTTTCTCAAATCACGCTCAATGGCGGCTCTGCATTTCTCGATGCGAGTGGCTATCTGTCCCTTGTTCCTGAACCTACAACGTTCGCGATTCTACTCGGTTTGGCTTCGCTGGCCACAGTCGTGACACGTCGTCGCGGTTCGAAATCCTAAGCGATCTTCCCGTCCCAGCATTCCTGAGAGGGTATCCATTTCAGGAAACTGAATCCCTTTTTCGGGCAGAGCCTATCTCTGCGCCCAGCCCACGGTATGCCCACATTCCATGAGGCAACCTACTAAATTTCTATGAAGTTTCCCAAAGTCAACGTACTCATGGCAGGTGTCTGTAAGGCATTCGCTCTCTTGCTCGCCTGCTCAGTTATTGCACAAGCCGAGACCGCCTCGGATCCAGCTGCTTCTTCTGGAAGCTGGACGACGGTTCCACTCGGCGGTGGCGGCTATGTCACTGGTTTGGCCAGCAACACTGATGGCAGCGCTATTTATTGTCGCACGGATGTCGGAGGCGCATTCCGCTGGTCGCCTAAGCTAAATGATCCGCAAGGCAATGGTACTTGGATCTCCATGAGTGACCACATGGTTCCGTTTGGAACGCCCGGCGCCAATAAGCTGATGGGTGTCGAATCCATCGCAACCGACCCCAGCAACTTGAACCGCGTCTATGTCGGTGCCGGTAATAAAATTCTAGTCTCCGAGGATCAGGGTAGTTCCTGGACTGAGATTCTTTCGGGACTTGCCATGGCACCCAATTCGCCCACGACGCGCTTCTTTGGCGAGCGTTTGGTGGTCGATCCGAATAACCCTGACATCATTTGGTATGGCTCGATTCGGGCAGGCCTACAAAAAGGCGTGAACTCCGGTGGCACCTGGACCTGGTCGCAGGTTCCCGCGAGCTCCGTTCCTTTCGGTGTGGCTGCGAAGAAAGGCCGTGAAGCGGGCGTGACTTTTGTTCTCTGCGATGCCAACGAGGGGCAGACGATTACCTATGCCGGTGTCTTCGACGGTGGTTCCAGTCCCAGCACGGGCGGTGTTTATAAAACCACGGATGGGACGAATTGGACGAAAGTCTCGATGTCCTCCGGTAGCTTCAACACACCACGCCGTGCACAGCTGTCTAGTAATGGCACGCTTTACATCACCGGTGGTGGGGAAGGTGTCTTCAAATTGCCACGCGGTGGTTCGATGAGTGCGATCACACCGTCGATTTCAAAAGCTTATTTCAATGGGGTCGCGGTGGATCCAAATGATGCTGATGGCAATATCGTCTATGTGGCCGACAAAGCTTCGAAGAAGATGTGGCGCTCCGCAGATGGTGGAACCTCTTGGGCCGAGCAAAATTCTACTAGCCACGATCGCCAAGAGCCGGATGGCACGCCCACACTCAATGGCTATTGGTTTGGCAACATTGCTTCCTTGCTGGTGAATCCAGCGGATTCTAATGAACTCTGGGTCTCCGACTTCTTTGGTGTGGCGCGCACGCGCGATGCACAAAATCTCGGTGCCTCGGGATCCACTTGGTACATGCTGCAAAATGGCATCGAAGAAACGGTGGTAATGGATGTCCTCAATGCGCCTACGGGGCCGCAGCTGATGACAGGCGTCGCGGATGTCTCAGGTTTTTATTATTACGACACGACCGTTCGTCCCACAGGTGCCGGCGGTGGTAAGCTAACCAATCCGTCCGGAGCCAACTCAACCAGCCTCGATTTTAGTGAAGCGGACCATGATGTTTGGGTGCGTGCTTGGCATGGGAACCATCGTAACGGGAGTGGCGGTTATTCCAGTGATGCCGGGCAGACCTGGTTGCTCTTCGGCCAGATGGATCAAGTGACGATCCAAAGCGGCGCCGCAGGGTGGGAGAGTTGGGATCTAAGCACCTATTTGGCGAAGCAACAGGCAAAAGGCGTCTCTACAGTGACGCTAGTCATCGTCTCTAAAAATGCGACGAACTTTACCAAGAAGCCGGTTACCTTTGCCTCGAATGAAGCAACCGATCCCAGCTTGCGTCCACAGTTAGTCATCAACGGAGCGACGAGAAATCCATATTCGCCTATCGTTGATACTTATGTCGCTGGTTCCAATTCAGACAAAGGAAATAACTTCGGAGCTTCAGAAGTGCTTAAGGCGGCGCATACCTACACGACCAATACCACGAGCGACCTTCAGATTTACATGAAGTTTGACTTGGCAAATATGCCGACCATCAGCTCTGCCACACTGAAGCTCCACCGACTCGATGCCAGTCCCGGTATTGTCTACGGGGTGGGGGTCTTTGCATGCTCCGATACGAGTTGGACAGAGTCGGAGCTCACTTGGAAGAATCGCCCACTGACCTATGCTAGCAGCAATTCGGCTCGTAACCCTTTTGCAGAGCCCCGCTATAAGAGCGCAAAGGGCGTGAGTCTCGGCGGAGGGCGCGTCGCCGCGTCGTCAACCGATCCCGATAAGCTCGTTTGGCTGCCAGCAGGCACGAAAAATCGCGCGTATTATAGCGATGATCGTGGCGTTACTTGGATTCAGTCCACCGGTGGACCCACATCCGAAATTTCCGGCGTCTATACTAATGGTGGCAGCACGGACATCTCTGGGCAACCACTCGCTGCCGACCGGGTGAATGGCGACTTCTACATGGCCAATTTCGGGAGCTCCGCACATAAGATTTATAGGAGCGCCGACGATGGTGCGACCTGGACGCTGGCATCTAGCCTCAAGAATGGCTGGACCCACAATATGCGCACGCCTCAAATCATTGCCGCGCCCGCGTCGCCTTCCAATCCTTCGGGAGGGGATGTCTGGGTCTGTGACGATTCTGATTACAACAACAATCTTGGAGGACTCTGGCGTTCCACCGATTCGGCGGCTACCTGGTCTAAGTTCAAAGGCGTGAGCAAGGTAACCGCAGTCAGTTTTGGTCAGTCACAGTCAGGCACCGGTTATGCCGTCTATATCTATGGACGCGTGGGCTCCGAGTTCGGGGTCTATCGTTCGGACGATTATGGCGCGAATTGGACTAAACTCGCAGACCCTACCATTAAAACGGTCACTGCCATTTCAGGTGATCGTCAAAACTTCGGACGCGTCTTTATCGGCACTGCCGGTCGTGGCGTTTTTCAATACTCACCCACAACTAGAACCCCATAAAACATATGAACTACCTCAAAACGACCCCATCCATAGCCCGAAGCCTCGGGATATGTTCTCTGCTCCTAGTATCCTCAACGATCGCTCATGCCTACAAAATCTATGGCTTGTCTGATGATCGCCAAGTCAGCAGCACCGGCAGTCTCACAGATTCCAACTCAATGAAGACAGGTTACTCTGGCTCCAATGGGTTAAACTCAGTCTTTGTATTTCAACTGCCGACACTTCCTGACGGACAGGAGTTTTCGACAGCATCTCTACGATTCTATTTACAAAATAAAACGGGCACTCCGTCCTACAATGCAGATTTGTATGCACTGGGTGTCTCCGATCAGCCTGATGTTTTGGCGACGGACTTCTATGTCGGTTCCAATGATTCAAGTGCGATCTTGATTAAAGACAACATCATGGACCCGTCTAACTCGGGTGGTCCGAAGTATGCGAGTGATCAGGTTCTGACTGATTATTTAAATGTAGCCTACAATTATGGGGATGGTGCGGGCGAATATGTCTTTTTTCGCCTCAGTCCGGACGTTGCTGGGCTGAACTGGAACTATACCCGCTATAATGTTTACAGCAAGGAGGCCTATGGAGGCTCCTATTATTGGCCTTCGCTAACTTACGAAACGGCCGATATTCCCCCAGCCTGGACCTCAGTGCCACTCGGTGGTGGCGGTTACGTGACTGGCTTGGCGAGTAATGCGGATGGTACGGCTATTTATTGCCGCACGGATGTTGGAGGCGCCTTCCGTTGGTCACCTGATTTCGGCGATCCACAAGGCAATGGCACTTGGGTTTCAATCAGTGACTACATGGTTCCATTCGGCACGACGGATGCCGATCGACTTATGGGCGTTGAATCCATTGCGGCAGATCCAAGTAACCTGGATCGCGTCTATATGGGCGCTGGAAATAAAATCTTTGTTTCTGATGATCAGGGCACGACCTGGACGGAGATTCTGTCAGGGCTCACAATGAAGCCAAATTCCGGTTCGACTCGTTTCTTAGGCGAGCGTCTGACCGTAGATCCAAACGATCCTGATACGATCTGGTATGGCTCTGTTGAAGATGGATTACAAAAGGGCGTGAAGTCCGGTGGCACATGGAGCTGGTCGACGGTTGCGTCGAGCTCAGTGCCTTTTGGGGTGCCGTCATCCGGTGGCACTGATTACGGGGTGACCTTCGTAATTTGTGATGCCAATGGCGGCAACACGATTACTTACGCCGGAGTTTTTGATGCTGGCTCCAGCCCAACAACAGGTGGGGTGTATAAAACAACCGATGGCACAAATTGGACTAAGGTCTCCATGGCTTCCGGCAGTTTCAATAAGCCTCGCCGCGCACAGATCGCGAGTAATGGCACACTCTATATCACTGGTGGTGATGAGGGCGTGTTTAAACTTCCACGCGGTGGATCGATGAGTGCCGTGACTCCTTCAGTTTCCAGTCCATACTTCAATGCAGTGGCCGTGGATCCCAATGATAGCAGTGGCAACATCGTTTACGTTGCCGACAAAGCCTCAAAGAAATTGTGGCGCTCATCCGATGGTGGCTCAAGTTGGTCTGAGCAGTCATCCTACAACGGCACACGTGAAGAGCCGGACGGTACACCTACGTTGAACGGATACTGGTTTGGCAATACGGCGTCTTTGCTCGTCAACCCAGCAGATTCGAATGAGCTCTGGGCCTCCGACTTCTTTGGCGTGGCTCGCACACGCGACGCTCAAAACCTGGGCAACTCTGGTTCGACATGGTATATGTTACAACATGGCCAAGATGAAACGGTCGTGATGGATATTCTAAACGCACCGACTGGGCCACAACTGCTTACAGGTCTCGCTGATGTCACTGGTTTCTATTACAATGATACCACAGTGCGTCCCACCGGGCTGGACGGAGGTAAATTAACCAACCCGTCAGGAGCCAATACCACGAGTCTCGATTTCAGTGAGGCGGATCATAATATCTGGACCCGTGTTTGGCACGGCAATTATGGCAACGGCAGCGGCGGTTATTCCACCGATGGGGGACAGTCTTGGCTACTCTTCGGTCAAATTGCTGAACAGACAATGAACAGTGGTGCCGCTGGTTGGGAGACTTGGGATCTGAGCACATACTTGGCGACCCAGCAGGCTAAAGGCGTCTCTACGGTGACCTTGGTGATCGCATCTAAAAATGCGACCAACTTTACCAGCGCATCGGTGAACTTCGATTCGAAAGAGTCAACTGACTCAAGTTTGATCCCGCAGTTGGTCATTAATGGAGCGACAGGGAGTCCTTATGCACCCACGGCCGATACATACGTCGCCGGCCTGTCTTCAGCTAAAGGGAATAATTACGGAACTTCTGAAATCATAAAGGCGGCGCACACGTATACCTCCAATATTTCGAGTGACCGTCAGAGTTATCTGAAATTTGACTTGAGCAGTATGCCAACAATAACCTCAGCGAGTCTTAAACTACACCGTCAGACGGCGAGTTCCGGCATTGAGTATCGTGTGGGGGTCTTCGCGTGTTCCAATACGAGTTGGACAGAAACAGGCCTGACGTGGAACAATCGTCCGCTGACTTATGCCAGCAGTAACTCTTCTCGCAATCCCTTCGCAGAGCCTCGCTATAAGGCGGGCAACGGCGCAAGTCTTGCGGGGGGACGTGTCGCGATATCAGCGACCGATCCAGACAAGTTAGTCTGGCTCCCCGTCGGCACCAGCAGACGTGCTTACTTCAGTGAGGATCGAGGCGTCACTTGGACGCAGTCTACCGGCGGGCCGAATTCAGAAATCACAGGTGTCTATACCAATGGCAATAGCACGGATATCTCCGGCCAACCACTCGCAGCAGACCGGGTGAATGGTGATTTCTATATGGCCAATTTCGGTAGTTCGGCTCATAAGATTTACAAGAGCACCGACGATGGGGAGACTTGGTCGCTGGCTTCCAGCATTACCAATGGCTGGACCTATAACATGCGCACGCCGCAAATCGTCGCCGCACCGGCGTCTCCATCCTATCCTTCCGGTGGGGATGTCTGGGTCTGTGACGACTCTGACTACAACAATAATGTGGGTGGGCTTTGGCGTTCGACTGACGGCGCGACTACGTGGAGCAAATTTAGTGGTGTAACTAAAGTTTCTGCGGTCAGCTTCGGGAAGTCGAGTTCCGGCACTGGCTATGCCGTTTACATTTACGGTAAAGTCGGTTCTGAGCTCGGCGTGTATCAATCCGAAGATTATGGTTCGACTTGGACCAAATTAGCGGAGCCGACCATTGCTAGATTCTCCGCGCTGGCAGGTGACCGCCAAAATGCAAACAGTGTCTTTCTCGGAACCGACGGCCGTGGTATTTTTCAATACTAGATCGTTCATCTTATAAGCGATTTCGCTGGCGAAGTCGGCGATTTTTAAAGCAGAGGACCACGGTCGTAATGAACACATGATTTATCAAGTGCTAGTCAAATTACGGCCGTGAGTCCTCTATTTGCTGTTCTTCGGTTAACACGACTCATACTGACTCTGATGCGCTGATCTAAGGCTTTGAAGCTTTAGATCAGTCACTTTTTTTCATATCACTCACTATTCTAAAATATATGTCACTGATTCCAGACTGGACGCGTCATGCGGTTTTTTACGAAGTCTACCCACAAACTTTCCTAGACACCAATGGTGATGGCATTGGCGACATCGAGGGGATTATTCGTAAGCTTGACTATATTCAAAGCACTGGCGCGACCGCCGTCTGGATCAATCCGTTTTATTTGTCGCCCATGCGCGATGCCGGTTATGATGTCGAGGACTACTACCGTGTGGACCCTCGCTACGGTAATAACGATGATGCCCGCCGCCTCTTCGCGGAAGCGCACCAGCGCGGCATGCGTATTCTTCTCGATTTTGTCCCAGGACATACCACGATTGATCACCCGTGGTTTAAGGAATCCGCGAAACAGAACCCGATCCGTCCTTACAAAAACTGGTATATCTGGACGCAATCTGCTTGGGATAATGGTGGGGCTCCATGGAATCAAAAGATGATTCATGGCTACTCGAATCGAGACGGTAATTTCCTCATTAACTTTTTCTGGAGTCAACCTGCGCTCAACTTCGGATTTGCACAACCGGAAGCTGACAAGCCTTGGCAATTACCCACCACCCATGAAGACGTGCAGGCGCTCTGGATAGAAATGCGCAAAGTGCTGCGCTTCTGGTTGGAGAGTGGAGCCGACGGCTTTCGTGTTGACATGGCGGACTCAATCATCCGCAACGATCCTGACCACGGCGAGGTGCGACGTTTCTGGAGTGAAACCCGTGAGGAACTCAGTGCAGACTTTCCCGATTGCTTTCTGATTGCTGAAGGTCACCCATCGAACCTGCTCGATGGCAGCGGCTTTCATTCCGCCTATCTGCACTGGGCGTCTGGTTACTGGCAGGTTTTTCGCAGCTCAGAAACGCATAATCAGGAACTCGGTAAAATGAAGGGCGCAGCTTATTTCGATCGATCCGGCCAAGGTGACTTTCGTCCTTACTTGAAAACCTGGTGCGAGCAATACGAGAAGACTAAAGACGGCGGCGTTATCACAATGCCAGTCGGCAATCATGACTTGCCCCGTATTGCCACCGGACAATCAGAGGCTGACCTGGAGCTCATCTTTGCCTTTCAAGCCAGCTGGCCTGGTATTCCATTTCTTTACTATGGCGACGAAATCGGCCAGCGCCAGCAGTCCTCCAATAATCCAGTCCATGAGGGCCATTACCCGACACGCAACGGCGCACGCACGCCAATGCATTGGGATAATACAATGAATTGTGGCTTTTCAGACTGTGAGCCGCATCAACTCTACCTACCAGTCGATCCGAAACCCGGCGAGACGACCGTCGCTGCGCAGGAAGCGCGTGCCGATAGTCTGCTTCATCGAATTCGTAAGCTCAATCAACTCCACCGCGAAACACCAGCGTTTGCCGCAGATGCGCCCATTGAATTTCTCTCTGATGGCGCTCCAGGCGAGCCACTGGTCTATATCCGAGGTGAGGGAAAAGCTCGTGTTCTTTGCTATTTTCAACCCGCTGCGGAGGCATTCGCGTGGGCACTTTCCGATGTGCTTAAGTCTTACAGGAAGGCTCTGATCCATTCTAGCCAATACGCTCCGTCTATCGTTGACGAGACCATACAAACATCCGCTCCAGCATGGGCTTATTTCAGCTTGCGCTAGAGTGGCTTAACGCGTCTTAACAGTATAAATTCGTTGGGGGATTTATTGCTTAGGAGTTTAAAACGAGTCATGTCATTACCTTTGTGGTGGTGGGGCAACTTTAGGAACTGTTGTCCTTGATTTTTAGAGTTTTCGGGCGGGTTAAATGGGTTGTCTGTGTCGTCTGGAACAGGACTCGAATGTGAAGGATGCCCAGACCGCTCAACCGCTCCCATGCTCCGTTTTTCCAGCATAGCTGGCGACCGCTTATCACCGCTAATCACACGCTTATGATTTTTCATTTCTTTTGCTGAACTGACGGCTCTTTTTAATGAACTCTAACTGATAAAGTTTACGTCGTCTTGCGGCACTGAATCGTCGTGCTAAGTTTTAGCCATCCTAACATTTGGATGCTTTAATCGAAGCCCTCTGATCTCAAGTGGTTCCTGAAAGAAGGAATCGATCACAATTTCATCCCAATCACCCTCCACAATCTATGTCGATTCCTCGTCTTAATTCCCCGCGATTGTCTCTGCGAAGTTTTTTGTCCTTTGCTACGATTTTCATGTTCGTCATCAGCGCGTTTGCTGCGCCCCAAACCATCGAAAGCGAGTGGGAGCAAACCGGCTGGGGCGGTGGTGGCTATTACTATGCCGCAGCGTTTCATCCGACTCGTGCGGGTGTGATCTATCTGGCCGGTGATGTTGGGGGGCTCTATAAAACGGAGGATTATGGCCATAACTGGCGCATGATTAATAATGGCTTAGCTAGCTATGCTGTGTTTTCGTTGGCGGTAGACCCATCGAATCCAGACACGGTCTATGCCTCAACCGTCGGTGGTTTGTGCAAGAGCACCGATGCGGGGGAAAGCTGGGAGCTACTGCCTCAAGTGGGGCCGAAAGAATTAGCCATCGTCGCCAAGAAAAAGAAGACGATCCGCGCGATCGCGGTCGACCCTTCCGATGGTAACATCGTCTATGCCGGAACGCCGAAAGGTAAGGTGTATCAAAGTATGGATGGTGGGCAGTCCTGGAAAGAGATATACCAAGTGGCCGTGGAAGGTGCCGAAGAAGATCGTCTTCGTCTACAGTATGGTAAAGCGAACGGCGATTACTTCGCCGGACTCTGGACGAATCTGAAGTTTCCTGAAAATGTGAAAGCTGAGGATGCTGTTGGCTTTGGCATGAATATCAAAGGTGACGGATCTGCGGGCCCCAAAAGCTTTTCTGTTTTCCTCAAAGGAGAAGGTCTCAGCTATAAAAGTCGCAACCTGAAGGAACTCTTTGAGAATGATCAAGTCCGCGATGTTATCTTGCGCGCCGAGGATTTCGAAATCGATCCGGAATTTTTGAAGAAGAAGCCGGATCTCGCGGCCGCAGCGCCAGCCACACCGGATTGGTCAAAGATCACGCGCGTCGACCTATCGGCTGTCGGTAGCCTGCCGCAAAAGCAGCATGTCGCTAGCCTCGGTTCTTTTTTTATTGCGACGACTGCAACGACCGACGGCAAAGTGGGCTCGACCGAAAAGCCAGTGTTGGTACCGATCAAGGCGTTCAGTCATGACTCAAAGGTATCCAAATACGGTAACCTCCGTCTTGGTAATCCGGTCGCAGGCTCTGTCTTCACCGTGGCAGTCTCTCCAACGGATCCCACGCGTGTGATTGCGGCGACGGATGGAAATGGCTTGGTCTTGAGCAGCGATCAGGGGGAGAACTGGGTGCCACTGGCAACCCCGAAGACAGCCTCCGGAGTCACCTTTGATCCGAATCAGCCGAATGTCGTGTATGGTACTTTCTTCTCGGACGGTGTCTGGAAATCAACCGATTTCGGTAAGACTTGGAGCCAACTGAGCGAGGGGCTTTCGGATAAGGTCTCGCTGCTTGAGGTCGCGGTGAGCCCGTCGAATTCTCAGGATGTGTATGTCGTTGGTTCGAATGGTTGGAATGGTGCCTTATACTTTTCCAATGACGGCGGCAACACCTGGGAGAATTCGTCGAAAACCAAACCCGACTATGCCGCAAATCCGACACTTCCGAAGTCGGGCTCCAATGTAAACATGAGTGTGGTGACCAATATCACGATCAACCCTTTAAATCCGCAGCAACTCTTCACTAGTGCGAATTGGCGCTGCTCATTCAGTGAGGACGGTGGCGAAAGCTGGGAGGAGCGCATCAAGGGCGCGGACATTTCCTGCATCACGGACATTCAATTTCTCGGTGATCGCGTCTACGTCACCGCGATGGATGAAGGAACTCTAATGAGCGAAGATAATGGCAAGAGCTGGAAGCAACTCTGGCCTTATAAGCATGAGAGCAACCTCAGCGGTCATAATTGGCGCGTGCGTGTGAACCGTATCGATGGTCAAGATCGCATCATTTCAACTTCCAGTCCTTGGGGCGGAAAATACCCACAACAGGTGGTCGTGAGCGAGGACGGTGGTCAAACGTATCAGATTTCTCGTGACGGGATTCCGGACTACAGAATATCGGCCAATACGATGTGGGGTCGTGGCTATCCACGTGCTTTGGAGGTCGATCCATCGAATCCACAGATTGTCTACATGGGCATTGATGGGGATCCGACCAAAGGTAAGAGCGGCGGTGGTCTCTTTAAATCAATCGATGGCGGTCACAGCTGGAATCAACTCCCCAATCAACCCAAGAGCCGTCGTATGTATTACGGTCTGGCGATTGATCCAACAGACACGCAACGCATTTACTGGGCAGGTTTTGGAAGCAACGGCGGCGTTTATCGATCTGATGATGGCGGCGAGAGTTGGAAGCGCGTCTTCAGTAAAGATCAGTATCTCTTTAACCTCATGACCACGGCTGATGGCACCGTCTATGCCGGCGGTAAACAACTGTATCGCAGCACCGACCAAGGGAAGACGTGGAAGACGCTCACTAAGATTCAGGAAAAGCGGTCTATCGTTGGCATTGAAGTGCATCCCGAGGACCCGAATACCATCTGGATTTCGGCCAATGTCTGGGGGCATGATGCTGTGGGCGCCATCTACAAGTCCACGGATGGGGGCGCAACCTGGGTCGACATGACGGGGGACATTCCTTTCAACCATCCGCAAGTCTTACGCTTCAACCCCGCGACCAATGAGCTCTGGGCCGGCTATGTCGGAATGTACAAAATTAAACAGTAATTGGCTCGAACGCATCTACGGCTATGAAAACCAACTTATGCAGTGATGAGAACGAGTTTCTCTCGATTGTAGTGCATTCAGACGCCTCGGTGGACATCCGCGACAAGGTGCATGGCACCACGTGGCGAATGGGCGCAGCGGCCTTGCAGGAAGAAGGCCCGATCGACGAAGGGCACGTCTGGCTGCGGACTGAGCGTTCTAATTGTGAGCAGTTCCCCGGGCGCTTTCGTGGTGAGAAAGACGGCGAGTTTTGTCGCTTCACATTGTTGGGCAGGGAAGGGCAGGCGCTCGGTGAATTCCGCTGCCGTTTTGTGCTCGATGGTCCGTGGTTCGATTGTCAAGTAGTCGACATCGATGAAGCGCTGCCGAGCTTGGTGTTTCCAGCACCCATCGAGTCGGAAAGCTTGGTCGTGCCTCAGGGGGTCGGACGTTGGATTCGAAAGCCCCTGAGTCAGCGTCACTTTTGGGTCTTTCCCGCGCATCTGTCGATGCGTTGGTTTGGTGGCCTGCGTGGACGACATGGCTGGATTGGCGTGATCGATGAAGGCTATCAAGATGCGGGTGTGATGGCGGCGAACATGACGGCGACGACGGGTTGGCTAAAGTCGATGAATCGTTGGCAAGGCAAACGCTCCGTGCGCTTTCGCTTTGTTGAAGGCAACTATGTGGAATTAGCCAAGGTCTTCCGCGCGTATGCGAAAGCAAAAGGCTTGTTTCGTTCGCTGCTGGAGAAAGCAAAGGCCACGCCTGCGATTCAGAATTTGCTAGGTAGTCGTGCCTTGTTCTTTTGGCAAGGCCGCACCATCCATCCCGAGTGTCGCGAAGACCGTATGCAGCCCTTACTGGAAGGTGAGCAGCAGCCCTATTTACAAGTCGATCTCAAGCACGACCAGTGTGTCGAATTGATTGAAGAAGCCAAACAAGCGGGCATGGATCGTGGACTCGTGACCCTGTGCGGCTGGATTCGCGGGGGTTACGATGAGTCGCACCCCGATGTCTGGCCGCCGGAACCGGCGCTCGGTTCGATGGATGCGTTCAAGACGCTGCTCTCGCAACCCGATCCGCTGACAGTGGCCGTTCATGACAACTATCAGGACATTTATAAACAGTCCCCGAGCTGGCCGAAGGGCGTCGTTCGCATGCCTGACGGCAATCCGATGCCCGGTGGCTATTGGGCGGGCGGCCAGGCTTATATTTTAAACTCAAAGGACAGCCTCGATTACCTGAAGCGTAATTGGAAAGAGATCGGAGAGTTACCCGTGCGTGCGGTCTATTGTGACACCACCACGGCGGTTCAGTTTTACGAATCCTATGAACCCGGGAACGAACAAACACGCTCTCAAGATGAAGCGGGTAAGCTCGCGCTATTGGAATTCTACAAAGAGCAATCCGTCGTCCTCGGCAGTGAAGGGGCTTCCGATTTCTCAGTCCCACAGACGGACTTCTTGTTGCCCTTCGACGAAGAACGCGTCGCCGGCGAAACCATTCCACTCTGGGGGCTGGTTTACCACGATACCATCCTTCGCTATACGGTTTCAGATGCGACCAAGTCATCTTCCGAAGAGCTGAAAAAACAGTGGCTCGGGCAAATGGTTTGGGGGCACCAGATGCGCTGGTATTTTAGATCCAAGGAGCAATGGGATCAGAGCAAAGCAGCCTTCGCGGAATCGTTCTATGTCGATCAATGGTTGGAGTCGATTGCCACCAGTGAGATGGTTTCGCACCGCTTTCTGACCGATGAAGTGGAGGAGACTGCCTTTGCGAATGGCTTGACGCTGCGAGTCAACTTTTCAGAGAAAGATTATGAGTTTGAAGGAGTGAATGTCGCAGCTGGGGATTATCATATTTCGGAGCACAATTAGGTTTTCAGAAGAGAACCTAATTGATGGACATATATTGAGCTTATTTTAGCACCATTCGTGGGCTTTACTGTTAAATATTATGAGTTGTTGAGTGATCGTGAGATTTAGCTTCATTTATACTGAAATCTTCACCCTAACTGCCCTGACTATGAAACTACTCCTCGCTTTACCTTTAGTCGCTTTGTCGGCGCAGCTTGCTTCAGCGGCAAGCATCACGTTTGTCGGTCGCGCGGATAACGCCACAGCTGTTTATGACCTGACTTCGATCGGAGATGTGGATTGGGCCTATTGGAACAGCAGTGCACCAGCGACTGGCGCTGCCAGCAATGATATGAGTGGCGGTTTTGGCATTGGCACAATTTCTGGAACGGGGGGTGAAACTGCCGTGCGCAGCACTACGAGCACTGGGGGTATTATTTCGGATTTCTCATACACGAATGGTAGTGGCACTGAGAGCGGAACCGAGTTTAATCCCAATGGTATGTTTAATACGAACATATCCGGAGGTGGCTACGGAGTGGAGCTTGATTTTACCTTAGCGGAGGCAGGTCAGCAGTATGAGATTAGCGTTTGGACCGCTGGCTTTGCGACACAGTTTGCGACCGTGGTCGGTTCGATCGCTGGGGCGACCAGTTATACCTCTGGTTCGGTTGGTGGCACTGGAGGCAGTGGTTACTATGGTGATTATGGTAATCCCAAGGAACAGTATCTCTACACTTTCAAAGTGATCGCTGATTCCGCGAACGATGTCTTTAATTTTAGCATCGGCACTTCGGGCACCACGGGGACGTCTAGGCATGTGTTGATTAACGCGGCTGCGATCGCTATTCCCGAGCCTAGCGCCTATGCCTTGCTCGCCGGTATGTTGGGCTTAGGATCTGTCATGATGCGTCGTCGCCGATAGTCGCAATAAATCATTTTCTCCAAGAGCCGTCTCATTGATTTTAGACGGCTCTTTTTCGTTCTATCGGGTTGAATGCAGGATCACTGTCTTTTGATGCCTCCGCATACGGATAAATAGATGTTTGGCTTGTTTAATTTGAGAATTTATGCCAGTTTCCGCTCAACCCCCTTATTTACTCTGGAATTTCTCCCTGAATCAAAAATATTACTATGAAAATGCCCTATTTTTCTTCTTCGTTTGCGATTGTAAGCTTACTCTTGCCTTTGGCTTCCGCGCTACATGGAGCTGTGGTCTCAACGCCTTATTCGAACGACTTTTCAAGTTCCGTCGCAGATTTTACTGAGACCGCAGATGTCAACTGGTCGTTAGTGGGGGAAAAGTATCAATATTTTACCTCGCTTGACAATAATCCAGGCTCGGCGATGGTTACGGCGAGTGGCCTGGGAGCGACTTACGCGGATTTTGTCGTGAGCACGACCTTTGAGGTCACCGCTAAAGCAAGCTCAGGCGTTTTTAATTGGGGTTTGTCGCTGCTGGGGAATGATGAAGATCCTGGCACTTATATTTTGGCTGACCTTTCATCGGGCGGCGACTTCCGCATTATCAATGTCGGCGGTTCTGGAACCGGCGATGATGTCAACGAAAGCGGTTCGTTTTCTTACGCGCTGAACACCACTTATACGCTGACTGCGACGGGCACCTATTCGGGTACTAATTTGACTCTGAAACTTGATATCACGGATGGTGACAGCTCAAATTCGATTACAGCGGCTGCCTTTGATGCATCCACTGACTACACTGGTTCGGCCATGGGGCTTCGTGCACGAAGCGGTTCTGGCGGTGGCACGACAGTTCAGTATGATTCTTTTTCGATTGTTCCCGAGCCGGGCACTTACGCTTTGCTGGCAGGATGTTTCATGTTGAGTTATGTGATGATTCGCCGCCGATAAACACCGCTTAACTATTTTAGGAAAGGCCGTCTCATCTGATGAGACGGCCTTTTTTAGTTCATCGTCAATTGCAGGAAAGTGCCGACTATTGACCTAACTGATAAAGTTTCATCTAGCTTGTGAAAGTTGAGTATTTCGACTGAATTGATATTAGTTTTTCTTCTCACCCTACTATTCTATAATTATGAAATTACCCCTCACCTTAAGCGCTTTAGCCCTATCCGCCCAAGTCGCATCCGCGGCTAGCACTATGGTTGATTTTGGAACAGATACTTCGGCTGTTGCGAATGCGACTAGTCTCGGCCTCGATAGTGTTATCCAGAAAGATGAAGCTGACGCCAATGGTGGAGCCTTCAATGTCACAGTTGGTACTGAGACCCTGAACGTTGACTTGATCGACAGTGATGGATCCTTCATCGAGCGGGATCGTGGTACTACCTTTTTTGATGATACCACTACATCCAATATACTGACGCCTTATGTCCGCGACAACGTGCTCGCGAGCGATGATGATATGGACATTACCGTTGGCGGACTCACCACCGGGCACAGCTATGTTTTCGATTTCTATGTGGTTGATCTGTATAGTAACAACTTCGACACTCTAAATACGATGACGATCGTGGGCGATGCCACGTTTGGCACCGTGGGGGCTGTGTCTTGGAGAAACGGCAATGCGTCGTCGACTACATATTCCTCGCTTTCAACTAATGTCATCAGCACCGGAAGCTTTGTTGCGGGAGCCGCCAGTGAGACTTTTACCATAACAGGCTCTGCCGGGGCTCCAAGAGGGACGATTCAAGCCTTAACAATTTCGGTTGTTCCAGAGCCCGGCACCTACGCCTTGCTCGCAGGTCTGCTGGGTTTAAGCCATGTCATGGTGCGCCGTCGCCGATAGCAGTATCGCAGCGAACAATTTCCCGAAGAGCCGTCTCATCCTATTGAGACGGCCTTTTTTTTGGTTCATCGTCAATTGCAGGGTGGGGGCCACTTGGAGTCTGATCCGGCAACTGTTCAGTTCGGGAGGGGGGGGAGGGTCGAAAAAATCGACATAAAACGGTTTTCGCGTCTTAATCGTAATCTTACTCTTAATCGTAATCCTCTGGGGGAACTCGTAAAGACTTCAATATCAACGTTTGGATTATGATTACGATTAAGAGTAAGATTAAGAAGGTAGCAACCACGCTATCAATTTGCTTGGGCTGCAGTTATTTTGAGACAGTTTTCAAGCGAGCACGCCACGTTTTCTTGGTCGTCCCTCCCCATTTAATCGAATCCATACAGATTAAAGCTTTTCCGATTTGGTCGAACTAAACGCAGACTGCTTTAATGTGCGGCCATCCTGCCAAACACTCTGGACTTGTGTCGTTTGGGGAGTGGATTCGATTCCCATCGTTTGTCGGCGGAGCTGAAAATCGAGTAAGTCGACCGCGGCGGATGCCATGCTGCTGATCGGTCGCTTGATTCCGCTGGCGGTCCGGTCTTCGGGACCCAGTCGCATGAGTGCGTGGGGCCTACTGCGCACAATCGAAGGGATCTTTTTTAATTTCACGCTTTGTGAATAGAGGATGACGTCCGTTGGGGGGAGATTGAGCACCGTGCTTGATTCGGTGATGGACTGGATGCTTAGATTAATTTCAGGAAAGTCGTTCCGATACAGCATGACTGCGGCGCGCTCGCGCATGACTTCGCGCGAATTTTTCAATCGCTCGCGATAGAGGAAGGTGATCTGGCGATAGCCTTGTTCGCGGATTTTTTCGAGGGCCGTCATTGTTGAAGCAAAAGCATTTTCGATGATTCGATGTCCTCTTGGCTCAAAAAAGAAGTTGCCACAATACACGCACGCTTCGCATACGGAATGAATCGCTTCAAAATCCAGATTCGGGGCTGCCGATTCGTCATGAATTTGATTGATGATCAGGCCGCGGATATTGCGTGACTTGAGTTGTCGGCACAATTCTTCAGTAGTCATCGAAGGAGGCATCACAATCTCGGAGAGTGCAAAGCCCGCTTTGTGCGCAAAATCCTTACAGTGCTGAAGAAAGGCCTTGTTTTCCTCGAAGGGCATGGCCCGTTCGGTAATGAGGAAGCCCCAGTTCATGAGCGAACGTTTCTCCGACTTGCGCCAGCGCATCTCCGACAAAGTGGCTAGTGCCGCGTCGCGTTGGTAGTCCAGTTTCTCGGCCAGTGTCTGCACGCGTTCGCGGGTGGCTTTTGAAATCTGCGGATCACCCCGCAATGCGCGCGAAACGGTGGATTTATGAAGACCCAACTGAGCTGCCAAATCGGAAAGTAGTATGCGTTCCATGCTGTCTATACCTAATCGAAACTGGTTGCGGAGTGAAAGCCTTGAATTCGTATTTTGGCCGAATACTGTCTCCAATATGAAATCATATCTCATTCCCCTTGCTCTTTTTTCAATGACTCTCTCTGTACCTGCATCCGCCGCCATTGTGAACGGCGATGTATTGGTATTCGACCTTGGCACTTCCGGTTCCACGACTGGGGGGAATTGGAATAACTTGTCCGCTGCAGCATCCTCATCGTCTGTCAGTCCTGTAACGGACGCCATCCGCTTCTCCGACGGGACCGCGACAGGGGTGGGGCTGGCTCTGGCAAGCCTCGGATCTGGGAAAGTCGGGATTGGAGGAATCGACGACGTGACCGATCCGGGGAGCTTCTCGTCACCGGGATTCACTGGGAGCGGCGCCATTCCGGAAACCGCCTATCAGGATCTGGCATATTTCAGTAACGAAGATGGGACCAATTCATTCACTTTCAGCGGACTGGACAATAGCCTGAACTATACGCTCTCGTTTATCAGCCGTGTGCCCACTGGAACTGCAAGACCCTCCATCACTTGGGACATCGGATCGGGGCAGGATTCGATCGCGATCGATCCGGAAAACAATACGATTATCTATTCCTTTTCGGGATTAAATACGGATGGCTTAGGAAAACTTGCAGTGAGCATCCCTATATCCGGATCAGACACCGCCCACATCAACGCGATCGAACTCGTCGCCATTCCCGAGCCCGGCACTTACGCCTTGTTGGCAGGATGTCTCATGCTGACTTATGTGGTGATTCGTCGCCGATAGGCACTGGTTAACTATTTTAGGAAAGGCCGTCTCATCTGATGAGACGGCCTTTTTGGGTTCATCGTCATTTACTGGAAAGTGCTGGTGTTTGACGCCTTTTATGGAGGGCGAAGTTCCATCTTGGCCTGAGCTAGTCGATGGCCTTCGCCGTTCGCCGGGGGGCGTCTGGGCGTGCGTGGCCGCCTCGTGGATTCGCGGCAGCGATGGCCTGTCCGCCGTAGCCTTGGCGAAGGAGGGAACGCTGCACCCCTTCGAGCACACGCCCTCCAGCATAGATGCTCGAATACCTAGCTTTTTCGAAATACCACTAAGCTAACTGATAAGGTAAAGATGGGCTTGTTCTGATGGAACCCATCTTAAATAATAAGATTCCCGAATTATCTGACTTCTGTATCCAAACCCTACACGCTGATATGATGAAACAATTGATTACTTTAAGCTCTATTGCTTTAACCTTACAAATTGCCTCCGCCGCGAGTATTAACTTTGTTGGTCGAACGGATGTGGTGGACGAAGCGCCATATAATCTGACTGAAATGGGCACGACGGATTGGGCGTATTGGGACACCAACGCCAACCCCGCGGCCAATGGAAACGCGACGAATGATATGAGTGGTGGTTTGGGAATCGGTTCGATTTCTATTTTTAGAACAGGCACTGAGACAGGGACGGCTCTACGGGGCACGTCGTCTGCCGCAATTACTACCGAATTCTCATATTTAAATGGCACCAGCGATGTCAGTGGGACTGAAGCAGGCGTGACCGGCTTATTCAGCACGAACATCGCCAAAGCCAATGAGGGCGTCCAATTGGACATTACATTGGCCGATGCAGGACAGGCATACACAATCAATATTTGGACCGGTGCCTATGCCACTCAGTTTGGTTCCATTGTGGCGTCCATGAATGGAGCCACCAGCTACGTTTCTGGAGATACATCCGGAACTGGTTCCTCAACCGGGAATGCGGGGTGGTATGGTGACAGTTCGGCACCTAGAGAGCCCTACCTCTACACATTTAATGTGATTGCCGATAATCCGAACGAAGTGTTCAATTTCAGCATCGAAACGGCGGGCAATCAAAATTCATCCAGCCATGTGCTTATCGCTGCTGCGACCGTTGCGGTTCCGGAGCCGGGCAGCTATGCCTTGCTCGCAGGCTTCTGTATGTTGGGTTTCGTTGCGCTTCGTCGCCGATAAAGTCATTATAGATTGATTAGCCCTGTCTCGTCCGCTTAGGCACGATTAGATTGGGAGGGACGAGCTCACGCCTACGTTGCACTACGGCGGCGCAGGCCGCCTCGTCCGCCTAGACTCAGTCCAGGCAGCCTGCGCCGCCGTAACTATGTGAAGGCGTGAGCTGGACCCTCCCTCAAAAAGATCAAAGCTTCTTGAATACGAGATAGTTTATAGAATGCAGCTACAACAACCAAACATTGTATACTTTGTCTGTCACGACCTTGGTCGGCATTTGGGCATCTATGATGCCCTCGTGCACAGTCCGCATTTGGATGCCTTTGCGCGTTCGGGGACGACCTTCAGCCAGGCCTATTGTAACTCCCCTTGCTGCAGTCCGTCGCGGGCTTGTGCCATGACGGGGCGTTACGCGCAGAGCACGGGAGCGATCGGTCTGTCGCACATGGGTTGGAGCTTGCCGCAGAGTGAGTCCACCCTCACGGAATATTTGCAAGCGGGCGGGTATGAGACGGCACACGCCGGCCTCGCGCACGAGCGTCTCCCGGGAGAGAATGCTTACGAAGTGGAAATGGAGAAAGAGTGGGATGACTGGCACGCCCACCGTGCGGTCGACCATGCGATTGAGTATTTGCAGAGCCGTGAGCGCTCGCGGCCGTTCTATTTGAATATTGGCACCCAGCAAGTGCATGACTCGGCATGGAAGCTCGCAGACGAGCTCTATGGCGGCGCTGTCCCAGCGCAGGATGTCCATGTGCCCATGCAGATTCCGGATACGGACGCGTCGCGTCATGCCTTGGGCCAGTTCCAAGCCTCGATCCGTTTTTTGGATACACACTTTCAACGCCTGTTGGATGCCTTGGATGCGAACGGCTACGCAGAGAATACGATCGTAGTCTTCACGACCGATCATGGCATGGCTGGATTGCGGAGCAAAGGCACACTCTACGATCATGGCACGGAGACCGCCCTGATGCTGCGCGGACCGGGGATTCCTGAGGGGCAGCGTTCGAGCGATTTGATTCAGAATATCGACCTGTTGCCGACCTTGATGGAGGCCTGCGCTTTGCCGGTTCCAGAGTCGGTCGAAGGACGTAGCTTTTGGCCTCTATTACAGGGGGAGACGTATCAGGCGCATGATGCTATTTTCATCGAGCGTAACTTTCATGGGCAATCCAAAGGGGGCGGCGTTCCGGGCTACGAGGATCGTTATGATCCCGTGCGTTCGATACGAACGAAGGACTTTCATTATTTGCTGCATCTGAAGCCCGAGGCGAATCGCCATCAATGGCATAGCTTTGAAATCCCAGAAGACTACACCTCTGGCGGGAAGGGCTTGCATGGTGCTTGGCCGGAATTTGATCGCGAGCGCGGCGAAGAAGAACTCTACCACGTGGCCGTGGATCCTCTGGAAAATTTCGATGTCTCGCAGCGTCCTGAGTTTCGTCATATCAAGGCAGAGCTCAAAGCACGCTTGATGGATTGGATGACCGAGCGCGGAGATTTCGCCTTAAGCGGCGAGGAGCCGGTGCGATTGCATGCACCCGGATGGGGTGAGTTTGACCAATTGAAATAATGAGCGAAACCATTCATTACGTTACCGCAGTCTGCCGGAGATTGCAAAGTAGTGGGAGCATCCTGCTCCCGGATTGATCCTATATTCGGCTGTTGGCACGGGCTCTGATACCTTTTCCATGATCTGCAAGTGGCTTAAGGTCATCTATTTATAATACTAAAATTAACGTTCATTCACGTCCATTAACGGTTTTACTGATTTTTTTAGATTGACTGACCTCGGAGCTGGAAGCTCCGACTACTTTTCGTCTTTGGCTGGAATGGGCTAATACCAATTTGAAGAAGGTCTGACTCGATCGAGACAGGTAGGGACGGCTGCCCTCAGCCGTCCGCGAAACCAAGAGGATGCTCGGACGCTAGAGGCCAAGCGTCTCGACCTTTCAGGTCAAACTTTTCTCGATCTGGGCTAAGGCTCTAATTCACAGACCAGGTCAGTTCTACGCGACCGTCGGTTACCGGGATCTCGCGACCTTGCCAGCTTACCGAGGTGACGCCAGAGGGTAGGTCGAGGCTCAGCGGCGCACGTTCGGCGAGCCAAGGGTGGAGCCAAGGGCGTTGCAGCTTCACGACGGTTTTATTGGCGTTGCTGGACTCGACGGTGAGGTCGATGTTGTCTTGTGCCCAGCGCCATAGGGCAAACTCATTATTGGAAGGATACCACGCGGACGGTTCACCAGCAAATTGGGCGACGAAATCATCGAACTTTTGCCAGCCAGCCTCATTCTTTGCGATCTGCCAGCTGTGGCCTTTCAAGTAAAAGACGCCGCCATCTGTTTCGAGGAATTTAGGCCAGTCGGCGACGAGTGCTTTGTTGCCGCTGCCCCATAAGCCATTGGAATACATGACTAGGGGCTGGTCGACGTCCTCAATACTTTGGCGGCGAGTCAGTTGACTGCGGCCAATCCAATAGCCGGCTTCGCGCACAGCCTTTAACACGTAGTCGCCCTCTTCGCTCTGAGCGGGGAAATAACCGCTGGGATACGAAAAGGCGATGACGGGGTGTCCCAGTTTGTTTTCGAGCATCAGTCGCATGGAGGCCATGTTCTCAAGGGCTCCGTCGGGAGTCATCGTGTTGAGTGCGATATGTGAGCTCCCGTGCGAACCGATCTCTGCGCCCATCGCTTCGAGTTTATCCATAAACTTAAGCGCAGGGGAGTTGCCGTTGAGCATGAATGTGGGCTTGTAGCCGTTCTTTATCAGGATTTCCGCGCAGCGCAGATCCTGAGGTTTGCCGTCGTCCCAGGAAGTGAGGACGACTCTTTCTTTGCCTTGTGGGAATTGCGGAAAGGAAGGTGTCGCGCCGGAGAGACGGCTGCCGTGAAGCTCAAGTGTTTCGACGACTGTGCGTGTGGGATCCACGGTGACGGCGAGTTCGCCTTCGATTCCGTAGTCTCTGTCACGCGTGACCTTGTGTTTCAGCAGGACGGAGGAAAACAGATCTTCTGTGAGGATTTTGACGCTCTGAAGCGGAGAGCGAATATGGAAAGAGGACGAGTAAACGCGTCTCTTTTTCCATTTATCAAGATTGTATGTGAGTGGGATCGGGAGGCCTTCAGAGCCTTCGACGACAGCCTCGCCCGGTTTTGTCATATAGCCGCCGAGGGACCAGTTACCCGTAGGCAGCGGAAAGGGGAGGGCGACGGAACCATCGTCGGCGACGGGCAGTTCGACAGTAATGGCGTCTGTTGGAGCGAGCTCGGTGGGGGATGCCTGTTCGAGCGTGATGCGACTGATGGGCCAGGTATTATTCCAACGCCAGAGGTCGCCTTTGGGCTTGATGCGCACGCTTTCGGTCGGGCTCGAGGTGTAGATCCAGAATTCGAAGCGTTGGGCTACGCCTGATTCGACGTAGTTGTAGTTGGAGGCCACGAAGACGGAAGGGTTGCCCCCACCGATCATTGCGATGCTGATATCGCGGTTCGAGTAACTTTGTAAGTGGTCGCTTTCGATGACGCCGTGCCACCAACCTGCGGGCAGTGGTGCTTCGGGCGTCCACTCGATATTCGCGTCACGAGATTTCTCAAAGTTAGACTCACAGGATCGATCCAGGGTGACGCCTGTGCTGAGGAGCTTGCCGTTTGAGGATTGTTCCGCATTGAGCACGATACGGCCATTCGTCAGGCGTGGGGCTTCGGCTGTCGCTGCGATGAGCGGTAAGCTTAAAGCGATTGAGAGAGTTAGGCTTTTGAATAGTGTTCGCATGCTGTGTGGATTAAAGATTGATTGGGAGTAGTTGAATAGTGGGGCCATTGGGCACAGCATCAAAGGTGAGCCTGCCGTTGACGGCGGTGACTCGTGTCTCGGATTCGCCTTGGACGATACGACATTCCTTCCAGTGACTGGGCACATTAGTGACTAAGGTGAGCGGGAAATCGTAGAGCTTGGGATCGGCTGAGGATGTAAGTTTCAACTCGATGGTGGAGTCGTTCGCCTTAAGGGGCTCGACGTTTGCTGCGTCGCGTTCGGTTAGGTATTGATGCCAAGAGATGTGGTCGGTGACCCAAAGTTCCTTGGCTTCCTGTTTCGCCTGCAAATAGTCGAGTAGAGGGAGAAAGATGTCCTGCTTGAGCGCCCAGAAATCCTGATATTTGGAACCGACGCGTTCAACGCCATGGAGCACGAGGTATTCCGTGCCTTGTGAGGCGATCGCCTTGTCGCCGAGGGCGGTCATTTCTTCCAGTTCCTGCCAATGATACACGGCACCGTGACCCGCAAAAGGTGGGCGGGAGATCATGTTGTCTTCTTCCAACACACGGGCTAGATCTTCCTTCGGTAGCGTCCATTGGCCCTTCTTTACGCCGGGCTTAGCAAAGGAGACAAGACGGTTCGGCTTAGCAGGGATCGGCTGAAGCTCTTCCCGAATGACGCGAGTGCATTCGACGATTTCGGTTTGCGCGTGTTCGTAGTCGCTCACACCTCGATGAGTCATGGTATGGTTACCATAAACGACACCGCCACCTTTGATGGCTTCAGCCCATTTGGCCGCGTGCACTTTGTATTCCCCTTTGTCGGGAACCATATAGAAGGTGCCAGTAAGATTGCGTTTTTGAAGCTCAGGAATCGCAACCAAGAGTTGCCCCGGCCATCCGTCGTCAAACATCAACATAAATGCCGCGGTGCGGTCATCCTTCCATGTGGCCACGCGTGTGCTGCCGACTGTTTCGGCGGCATGAATGGGGGTGACTAGCGAAACAGTCGCGAGCATGAGGGCGACGTAGCCGAGGCCTTTCAGGCGATTGGGTAGAGTGAGCATGGGTAATGGATTCTTAGACAAGTTCCTGAGGAATGCGTGCCTTAGTTTTTTAATCTGATTCAAAAGGTAGGATTTTTCGAGTGAACAAAGACTTTAACAGTTAGCCATTTGTGGTACGGATATACGAATGTTTAATCATTATAGTAGCTTAAGATCGATCTGAGTGAAAACCTCGCTATCACGAGTCAACTATCTGATTCACATACATTTACTCAGTGCTTAAAGTGCCAGTTACTGGCTCACTAGCACTTCTAAGGAGCATCCAGCGAAGTTTAAATTACTTGATGCCAATGAGATGGCTTCACCGTTTAGGCTGACTTGCTTAAAGTCCGCTAGAACCATTATTCGCGGCTGAATCGAGTCATAATTAGATTCAGTTTGCTCGACTGTGATGCTAAGCTCGCTCTTGGATAATTCAACTGTGACCTGTATGCTTGAGCGCACTCCGCGTTGATAAGCTAAGCTGTGGCCATCATCGGCAGTATATTCATAACTAAAGTCCATCTCTGTCTCTGTGGAAGCGACGATCAGCAAGTCGACTTCTCGCAGGTTTGTGCGATGGCTATCAGCACTACTGCGACGTAGCGGAATCACTGTGCCTTCTTTGAAATAAATTGGCGTGGTTTGATCATCGCGTTCGACAGCTTTTAGGTATTGATCACCAGCATACCATTTTTGCTCAAAGGGCGCATACCAACTTTGTCCTGCAGGAAGTGGCACCGATCGATGTGTGTTGGCTTCATCGACGAAAGGAGCCAGCAAAATGGCAGGCCCCGTCATGTATGCATCATCCACACGATCTAAGTCTATTGTTTGGGTGGAGGTAAAATCATAGATCAATGGGCGCATGATGGCTTCCCCGCAATCCGCTTGAGCAACGAAGAGATTGTAAAGGTAAGGCATCAGCAGGTAGCGCAACTGAATGAAATTGCGACAGACTTCCAAGGTGAGTGTATCAAATGCCCAAGGTTCTTGATTAATCGTCGATTTCTCACAGTGATTTCTGAAAAATGCTCCGAGACAGGCAGCCTTAGTCCAGTCGCGCAGTAGCTTTGGATTGGTGTCATGACCAAAGCCACCGACATCCGCGCCATTGAATGGAATGCCGCTTAAGGCTAGGTTGAGACTCGTCGGGATCGACATGCGCAAGTAGTGGTAGTTCGCCACATTGTCGCCTGTCCACACTGCGGCATACTTGCCACCTCCGGTGCTACTCGAACGTGTGAGTAAGAAGATGCGCTCATCGGGATGTGCTTGCTCAAAACCGGCACGTGTTGCCTTTGCCATCGCAGCCCCATATTGATTATGGAAAGTTCGATGTGGGTGTTCGCCGTTCGCGCCCCAGAGCATATCGTATGGGTTGGATTTGCCGACGGAGGGATCATTCATATCCAACCATGCCCCGACGATTCCAAGCTTCGCAAAATCTTCGACTTGAGTGGCCCACCACGCCTGGGCGTCGGCTCTAGAGAAATCAGGAAATACGGTCAGCCCCGGCCATACCAAACCAATGTAGTCTTCGCCCTCTGGGTTTTTACAGAACACTCCAGCTTCTTTACCTGACTGGTAGACTGAGTAATCGGGGTCTAATTTTACACCAGGATCTATGATGGGAACGACGGGGTGGCCAGTGTCCAACATCGATTGAAATTCGCTCGTGGGTTCCGGGATCAATGTATCATCTGTAGTAAATACGCGATACCCGTCCATATAATCGATGTCTAGCCAGAGCCCATCGACTGGTATATCATGTGCATCGAATGTCTCCTTCAAGCCCTGCAGTTGTTTGACCGATTCATAACCCCAGCGACATTGCTGATACCCGAGTGACCATACCGGGGGCAACGGCGTGACGCCCACGAGTTGTTGAAAAGATCGGGTGAGTTCAGCCAAGCTGTCGGCTGCGAGTATAAACAAGTCTGGTTGACCTGACTCCGCGCCAATGATCACCGAATCGATGTCGTCCGTTTGCACAGTCGCAAAGGTTTCGATGTTTTGTTTGGCTCCGATCGAGATGAAGGCTGCTTCTGGATTGTTATACAGTAATCCAACCCAGCCATTCTGTGTTTTAATGATCAGATAGGGGATCGACACATAGTATGGATCTGGACGCCCCGACACGACATGCTGCATCGAGAAGTCAGCCCAGACATCGGTATTCCAGAATTTTGTTTGTATGCCAGTGTGTTCCAATGGCATCAGCTTGGAGCCTGCACCATAGAAACGGTGTGCAGCGTCATATTGAAAACGGAACATTGAGGCGGGACCTGATTTGCCAAATGTTCCCTTGGAGTATGCCTCTAACAGTGGAGTGCCGTCTAATTGGCGGAGTGCTATTGTCCCTTCTTCTGACAGATCTATATGATACTTCGGCGCTGCGGATTCGGGGTAGCAATATTCTACTTGTGAGTGGTTCTGTTCCCAATCACCGCCGCCCACGGTTACTCTAAATACATTGGAGCCATACTTTTCAACAGTGACGGGGCGAGACTCATTTGCAAAGGCGAAGCCAGTGGATGGCTGGTATGAATGACTGAAGCTGAAGTTGTGACTGAAAGGATGCTTATTGAAATACATTCTACGGAGAATTGAAGTGAATGGTGAATTTGTAGTAGTCGCTCACCCCTTTATGTGTCATGATCAAGCTGCGTCGGCTATAGGAATTGTTGATTGGCGCGGATTAACTCCAGTCGTTGCTCCACACAGGCGGCGCTGCGCAGGGGATCGACCGGTGTGTGCATCAAGACATCGGCGAGGCGTTCGACGGTCGTGGTGGCCACATGACAGCGTGTGTCGGAACTCGCATAATAGAGGTAGATGTCGCCATTGTCGCGTGTGATGACGCCATTGGTAAAGGCGACATTGGAAACATCGCCGATCCGTTCCTCGCCCTCGGGCGCGAGCAGGTAGCCTCCGGGATTATGTGTCATGCGCCAAGGTTCATCCAAGGCGGTGATAAAGCCGTAGATCACATAGCGCAGTCCAGAGGCGCAACCGCGCACGCCGTGCGCAATATGGAGCCAGCCGTGCTCAGTTTTGATCGGGGCTGCGCCTTGGCCGTTCTTCGATTCTTTAATCGTATGGTAGGCGCGCTCGTTGATGATGATTTCTTCGTCGATAACCGCGTTCTCGATGTCCTTGCACAAGCCCCAGCCGATGCCGCCGCCATTCCCAGCGTCGATGAAGCCATCCTGTGGGCGTGTGTAGAAGGCGTATTGGCCGTCGACGAATTCCGGATGGAGCACAACGTTGCGCTGTTGCGCCGAGTTGGTTTTCAGGTCGGGCAGTCGGATCCAAGTCTTCAGATCCTTGGTCTTGGCGATGCCGCATTGAGCAATGGCCGAGGACAGGTCGCCCGGCTTTGCATCGGGATCTTTGCGCTCCGTGCAGAAGAGTCCATAGATCCAGCCGTCTTCATGACGAACGAGGCGCATGTCGTAAGTGTTGGTGTCGGGCACGTCCGTTTCCGGCATGACAAGAGGCTCATCCCAGAATTTGAATTGATCCACCCCGTTCGGGCTTTCCGCCACGGCGAAAAACGATTTGCGGTCAAAGCCTTCGACGCGTCCGACCAAGAGGAATTTGCCATCCATTTCGATCGCGCCCGGATTGCAAATCGCATTGATGCCCAAGCGTTCCAGGAAGTGTGGATTTGTTTCCGGATTATAATCGTAGCGCCAATGTGGCGGAACGTGCGCGGCCGTGAGCACCGGATGCTTCCAGCGTTCATACCATCCGTTGGTCCAACTGGTATTCACCTCATTCGGTGTCTGGATAAAATTCTCGTAGTTCTTAGTGATGCGTTCGCGACGAGTTTGATAGGTGGTATTCATATTGTGTATTCAGGTTAAAGAGTGACAAGGATTGTGTTTGTTGCTTCTGACCGCTCAAACGGAATGAGGTTCGTCTCGAGTGCTTGGCCGTTCAATTCTATGCTGGGTGTGCCCGTGCCGTTCTTGATCGTTATGTCATAGCGTTTGCCGCGGAAGCTGCGGCTGATTTTGACTTCAGGCCAATCGGAGGGCAGGCAAGGAGCGATGCGCAGACCGTCATAGTCCGGGCGTATGCCGAGGATGTATTGGGTGGCGGCGTGGTAATTCCACGTCGCACTGCCGGAGAGCCACGAGACGCGACCCGCACCGAAGCGGGGGCTAAACTTACTATGGGTGCTCTGGCAGACGACATAGGGTTCCACTTCACGCAAGTCGGCTTTGTCATTATAGCTGGCAGGCATGGAGGCCTTGAAATACTCCATTGCCTGATCACCATTGCCAAGCATGGCTTCGGCCATAACAGCCCAGCCCTGCGTGTGATTAAAGATGCCCGCGTTCTCCTTCATTCCGGGATTAAACAAGACGCCGAGTGCCACTTGTGGATCGGTTTTGACATAAGGAGGCGTGCACAACATGACACCAAACTCCGTCGACAATTGCTCCTTCAGTGCCTGCATGGATTGTGCGGCACGTTCGCTGTTGGCGTGGCCACTAATGATCGCCCACGCCTGTGGGTTCATGAAAATACTGCCTTCATCATTTTCATGAGAGCCGAACTTGAGGCCATCGTATCGATACGCCCGCAGATACCATTCGCCATCCCATGCATGCTCGGCCAATGCCTCGTCGTAGGCAGTTAGCTTCTCGGTCGCCCAATTGAGTTCCGCTTGTTCGCCGAGACGTTGGCAGATGTCGATGTATTCACGCAGCGCGAGGCGGAGCTGGAAGGCCACGAATATGGACTCGCCTGCTTCACCTAGGCGCAAGCAGTCGTTCCAGTCGGCGTGCAATCCACAGGGGAGACCGTGGGCGCCGCAGCGATCGAAGTTGAATTCCATGGCACGGCGCATGTGGGCGAGCACGGTAGCTTCGCCCTTGTCAGCGTAGGGGAGCACTTTTTTGTAGAAGTCGATGTCGCCGGATTCTTTGACGTATTCGGGAATCGCATTGAAAAACCATAGGCAATCGTCGGCACGATAATGATCCGGTTCCTGCATGGCACCCGGGGTGTGGGCAAAAGGTTTGACCACTGGTAGTGCGCCGCCGTTGGCAAGCTGGCCAGTGAGTAGCAGCTCGATCCGGCGATGTGCTTCGTCGAGCTCGATCGCCATCGCGCCGAGCATGTCTTGCATGGTATCGCGGAAGCCTAGGCCGTCGCGTTCGCCGGCATAGACGAGGCTGGCGGTGCGCGACCAATAGAAAGTCATCAGGCAATTGTAAGGTGCCCAAGTGTTGAGCATACTGTTGAAGGCGGCATCGGGTGTCTGCACTTCGAACGAGCGTAACTTGTCGTGTGTCTCGCTCTTGACCGCAGCCAGCGCCGCATCGATTTCGTCAACGCTAGCCATCTTAGTGAGAGCGGCTTGTCCTTCGATTTCGGCTTTGCCCACACCGAAGACACAGGCGAAGGTTTTGCTTTCGCCTGCTTCGAGGTGAAGTTCGATTTCAAACGCAGCGGCCGGCATGTCACCAAAGGCAGTGGAGTTGGAGCAGCGACCTTTGACCACTGCTTCAGGTGCGGCGTAGCTGCCGTAAGTGCCCAGGAAAGTTGTGAGGTCGGCGTCGAAGGCATTGGCTTCTGCTCCAGCAAGTCCGAAGAAGGTATGACGCGCCTGATCTTTGTTTTCAAAATGATCGGGGTCTTCCGGCATGTTTACATTACTGCCAATATCAATCAGGTTCGTGTTCCCCGACGTCGCGCAGATGTATTGTGTGTATTGAAGGTTCTTCGTGTCGTCTTCAGCGCTCCAGTTGCACTGCGGCTCGAGGCAAGGAAAGAGTTTCAGTGTGCGCGCTTGATCGCCATCATTGGTGACGGTGATTTTCCATACCTCGTAGAGGGCACCGGAGGGAGTGAAGTAAGTCACCTCACTGGAGATCGCATCGTAAGTCGATTCGATGGCGGTGTAGCCGGTGCCGTGACGGCAGGTGCTTTTAAATTGGTCTAAAGGTTTGCCAACTGGCATCCACGAATTGCTCCAATAGACGCCGCTCGCTTGATCGCGCAGATAGAGATAGCGCCCATTGAGTTCGCCTGGCATGGAGTTGAACTTATAGCGGGTCAGCTTTCCCTGTGCTGCGGATCGATAGAAGGTGTAGCCACCGGCATTGTTGGTGATGACTCCACCAAAATTTGAATTGCCGATGTAATTACTCCAAGGGCGAGGTGTGTTGGGTTGAGTGATGACATACTCGCGTTGAGCGTCGTCGAAGTGGCCGTAGGAGCGGTTCATGTTTGATTTTGACATGTTGTTGGGAAGCTTTGTTCGTCGGTTCGATTTGTTTTAGAAAGTGACCACCACGTCGTAGTGTGGATCGCCGTAGGGCAGCAGTGTGTCGCTGGTCTGCGTGCCATTGATGGAAATTGCGAGTGGACTGCTGTCTTCACCGCGGCGTAATTCAATGTCGTAGGTGGAGTCTCGGAAGCTGCGTCGGAGCCGCGCATGATCCCACTCGTCCGGCATACAGGGGCTCACCTGCAAACCACCCGGGGTGGCGCGAATGCCGAGTATGTTCTCAACGAGAATCCAGAGCATCCACGGAGCGGTGCCAGTGGAAATGTTGCGACTGGACACCCCAAACTCGCAAGTGTCGGTCAGGCCGAAGTAGTAATTGGGCACAAAGATCGGTGCCTGACTGTTGCGACTGGGTGGGTTCTTCGCATTTAGGGGGAGGTTGAGCATCAGTTCTTTCAGCGCCGCGGAGCCGTCGCCCTGTGTGCAATCCGCATAGGACTTAAACATGCCGGCGTGACAGTAAATCGAGCCATTCTCAGTGGTTCCCGGTTGCTTAATGCTGATACGTCCCCAGCGCTCATTCCATTCACTGAAAGCTGGTGCGAGGAGGAGGGAACCCGCATCGGTTTCCATGGATTGGATGGCCTCCTTGACCGCGGGTAGGCGGTCATCGCTGATATAGCCCGCCATGATCGCCCAGGTCTGGCTGTTGAGGAAAATTTTGCCTTCCGTATCGTCGGGTGTGCCCAGTGCGACGCCCTCGTCGTCAAAGCCTGTGATCAGCCAAGAGCCGTTCCAACAGTGTTGATGCACGGCATCGTGGAGCTCCTGATCGAGAGACTGGAACGCCTTGCACTGTTCCTCTCGATCCATTCGGGGCAGGATTTCCTGCAGCATTTGCACCGCGACACCGAGTGCGCAGGTCGTCCATGTGGATTCGCCCTGTCCTTTGCGCCCTGGCCCATTGATCGGGTCGGTCCAGTCGCCGTCGCCGAACAGGCATAAGCCATGCGCGCCGCGATGCTTCGCCAGTCGATCGATGGCGCGAATCAAATGTTCCAGGACGGAGGCTTCTTCATCGCTATCATGAAAGCCAAAGCGTTCATTCAAAAAGTCGAGGCAGTCGTTTTGGTTGGCGATTATGATTGTGCAGATCACGAGCCAAATACCGCCATCCTGATAATCGAGTTTGCAGACTTCGCTTTGATCACCGTCGCCCGCGCTCCACCATTGTCGCAGGTAGCCATCGGCATTCTGCAATGGGATGCGGGTGCGTAAATAATCGAGGGCGGCAGTCGGGTCGAGTAGGGCGAAGCCCATGCAATCCTGCAGTTGATTGCGGATCGGGAACCCGCCCGCGAGTCGATTGAGGCGACTTTGGAAGACGACTTGTTTTTGTAGCCAGTAATTGAAGAATGCATTCAGCGTGGTATCGGGAGTCTCGATGCATACCTTACTTCGGTAGGTCTCCTCTTCGGCGCGGACTTTCGCCAGCTCCGCGTCAATGTAGGCGGTATCTGTATATTCCTTTCGCAGCGCAGCGACGTCGTCTTCGTTACGTTCGATTCCGATGACGAAGCCGATCGTCTTCGTTGCGCCGGGCTCAAGTTCAATCGTGTGGTGCAGCGCCCCGACTGGAAATTCCGATAGACAGGGCTTGCCCGAGCAATGACCGTTTGCGACGGCTGCCGGAATGGTATCAAAGCGTGTGCCGCCTAAGAAGAGACGTTCGTTGGATTCGCCTGAGCTAGCCGGCTCCGTGCTAAACATGTAGCGCATCGTGTGCTGCCCCTTGAGTCGCTCATAATCCGCATAGTGCAGGTGGTGGGGGAAAAAGTGACTGTAGCAGGTGCTCTCCTCCGGCGCATACCATGCCTTTGAACGCATCACACCGCCATCCTCAAAGGGAAATACGGTAAAGAGGGAGAGCTTGCGTGCTTGGCTGCTGTTATTGGTCAGCGTCACCGTCCAGAGTTCGCGACTGCCCGAAACCGGCACAAAGCCTCGCACCGAGGAGACGATGTCCGCACGACGCCCCTCATAGCGGCAATGGCTGGTCGTGTGGATCGCTTCGAACGCATCCATTGACTTGTTGAGCGGTTGTCCAGTGAGGTTCCATGTGTCCTCGGCTGTTTCATCCTTTAAATAGAAATAGCGATAGGTCGCCGGCAGGTCACGGACGGGCGTTTGTAAGACGCGGGTGCGCCCTTGAGCGCATTGGTCGAGCTCAATGTAGTAGTCCGGATTGAACAAATAGTTCTTCCAACTCGCAGGCGGGTTGGCGGTCTGGATGTGGAGCGCGCCTTCCTCGGGGCTGAGCTCGAATAAGTCCGTTTCTTTTGAGATGAGTGGGGTGATTGTGGATTTCGGTGTCATTGAAGGCTCCATGAGATCGGGGGCGTTTTAACTCCTAAACTTGAAATAGTTGCAGAGAGAATCGCTAGTCTCGCGCATTGCGGGAACTGGGGGCGAGATTCAAGAGTCGCCATTCTTTCGCAATGGATGCCGAGATCACAAGATTGCACGAACTTTATCAGTTAGATTGGGGCGTGTTGAGTTGACCGTCCTCGAGCCGACGGCGCAAACGATTGATATTCGCGAAGTGCAGGGCGGATAAGCTGAGCCATGAAGGAGACCCACGCCAAAACGCACCCGAGCGCACAATCAAAGGAAGCTTGAAGAATCCTGAAATACCGCCATGGTAATCAATATGAACGCAGCTGAAATCATCCAGGAAATCGAGCGTCTTTCCGAGGACGAAAAAGGGAAAGTCGTTGATTTTATGCGCCATCTTCCAAACGAAGAGACGCTTGCGGCGATGGAAGAAGCCAAGCATCCCGAAAAGCTGGAGAAGTTCGATTCGGCTGCGGATATGTTCAAGAAGCTCGGTGTCTGATGTTGGAAGTCAGAGCGACGACCCGCTTCAAAAAAGAGGTCAAGAAGGCTGCACGTCAGCAGAAAGACATGCAGAAGCTGGGCGATGTAATCGACTTGCTTCAAGCGGACGAAGCTCTTCCGGAGTATAATCACGATCATGCTTTGACCGGGAATTATGTTGGTCACCGCGAATGTCACCTTTCCCCGGACTGGCTTCTCATTTACAAAGTTGAAGACGAAACTTTGATTTTGGTGCGCACGGGTTCGCACAGCGAACTGTTCCGCTAATCTTCTTTAGCCGTTTCCGCGTTACTATGGCCGGAGGAAAGGCCTTGCTTTGAGCGGTGCCGTCATCACTTTTGATTCCGTTGTCATGGTTGCCCCTTGGCTGCGGGTGGATTACGTTTAACGAATTTCTACATGGCCTCTCCGGTCTGCTCGGCGTCATGCGCTTCGATGGCAGCCATGGCTGAGCAATTGGGAGATCGGCTCACGGGGTTCGTCGGTTGTTGTGAGCGACCTATTGGCTATGTTGAAGATGCCAAACCGCTAACCGAATACGATCCGGAGCATCCATACATGATTGCAATGTATGACCTGCCGGACATGCCAACTTTGAGTGGGTAGCTATTTTTTTGGCTGAGGGGCTTATACCTGAATGGCGCTAACTGAAGGCGGAAAATTGAATCTTGGGGCTGGATGATGTAGTGGCTGCTTCAGCTGCCATACCGCGCCATGTAAGTGTTTAGGCCTGATGGCGACTGAAGTCGCCACTACGGATAGCGAGCTTTAGTTAGCGCCATTCGGGCTTATACCTCTTTTCAAGTTTTGTGCTTTTTGAGGGAGGGACGAGCTCCGCCTACGTTGCACTACGGCGGCGCAGGCCGCTTCGTCTTGCGTTGTGCTGGTGCTGAGGCTCTGCTGACGGCGCGGAGGCCATCCCTCCCCAAGCTCACTACGCTTCTGATCCATCGACGAAGTCTGGTAAATAAGCACCATAGCCTTTTAACTTTTCGCGCAAGCTAGTCGTATCGATCGCACGCACGGCGCTGTCGACCGTGAGCGCCATCGCGGATGCAATCCCGACCGCTTCTCCCATCGAAAGGCAGACGGGCATCACGCGGATACTTCCTTGCACCGAGCGATCCACCGAAATCGAGCGTCCAGCGACCAGCAGATTATCCACATGCTTGGGGATGAGGCAACGGTATGGGAGGCCATGCGACTCACCCCGCCCATAACGTGGAATCTCCTTACGCTTACCGGCATACGCCTCATTCTCCTCCTTGCGTGCCATATGAATATCAATAAAGTATGCATTGCGGCAGATCTCGTCGGCAAAGCTTTGACGTGCCTCATAATCATCGAGGGTCAGCACATAATCGCCATCAATACGCCGGGTTTCACGAATGCCCATCACACTACCGGTTTTTGCCACTAAGCTCTCGCCAAACACCTCAGGATAATATTCCGCAAGGGCATCACGATACGCTTTGGCCAAACTGCGTCCCGGTGCCATCGCCTTAGAGACCGTAAAAGGATCCGTGGCATCCACATCATAAAAGTGCCCCGAATTAAACGCCATGGAGCCCTTCGCCACAATGGTTCCGATAAAGTGCTTATCCTTGATTTCAGGGAACTGACCGGACTCAACAATCGGGTGGATCACGCATTCCGCTTGTCCGCTATGAAAGCTGTTCGCCCCATTTATTTTTCGAAAAGCAACCGTATCCACATTACTCAAAACAAAGCAGTGCGTCGCAGGCTGAAGCGATCCGGTATCTTCGTCTCCTTTTGAAAAGCCAACTCCGCTAGCGACGGCGACGTCGGCATCGCCCGTGCAATCGATAAATACTTTAGCCCGAACAGTCAGAACGCCTCCTTTAGTCGCTAAATTGACCGACTCAATGCGTTCGCGACTTGCCTCTCGATTGACAGAAAGAAAGAGCGCACCAAACAATACCGTCACACCATTCGATCCGACCAATTCGTCATAGACCCGCATGAGATGTTCAGCGTCGATCGGCACCCAATCCAGCTGTCCCTCAGGAATGTGCGGCGTCCCCTTTTTAGACTCAATGAACACATGCTTCGCCATGCCACTGTAAATGAATTTCTCACCATCCGAAAACGGGCACCATGCCGGCACAATCGCATTCGTGCCCATTCCGCCCAGTGCGTAGGTGCTCTCCACTAAGAGCGTGTTCGCACCCTCTCTGGCAGCTGCCGCTGCAGCGGTGCAGCCACTGGGGCCACCGCCAAGAACGACGACATCGTAATCTTGGATGGATTGACTGCTAATTTGAATGTCCATCTTGCTAAAGATACTTTGCGCGAGTTTGTATTAAATCACAAAGTGGGTGAACATTTACCTATCCAGTAAAGTCGTCAGGCCCGAATGGCGCTAACTTAAGCTCGCTTTTCGTAGTGGCGACTTCAGTCGCCATCAGGCCTGAACGCTTACAGACAGCTATGTGGCAGCTGAAGCAGCCACTACGTCATCCAACTCAAAGAACCGATTCCCCTCCTTAAGTTAGCGCCATTCTAGTCAGGCCCACTGTGTCGATTTGCCATAGGGCACATCGGCGGCGATTCACGACATATAAGAGTTAGCGCAGTGTCTGACCCTCGTCCCAGGTGCCGCGTATCAAGGTGCTGCTCGCTGTGGCTTGAGTGCCGTATAAGTTACGCAGAAGATTTGTGTGTAGGCGATCCACGGCGGCGGCACCAATGGCTTGCAGATCTTGCGTGACGGCCGATACGGTCGGATCGTGTTGGGGTAATCGGCAATAGCTCGCGAGCCCGAGTTTTTGCGGCACCGGTATCTTGCGTTCTTCGAGTAGGGCGAGTATTTCATCTGCGTTATCGCTGATAATCGCGTCAGGTTTCTGTTGTTCAAACCACTCCCAGAATTGTTCGGACGTGTAGTTCTGGGGTAGTAGCGGTTTGATTTGGATGAGTTCCTTGTCACGGTAATGCATGCCCAGAAAAGTGTCCAGCGCTTCGTGCAGGAGGCGTGCACTTCGTGGTCGCAGCATGACGAGTCCGATACGCTTATAGCCACGGTGGCGCAACTCTTCGACTGTGCGTTGCATCGCCCGGTGATGGTCAAAGGTGAGCTGGTCGAGCTCTGGGTCGACCAGTGAAGTGCCGATCGCCACGGATACGAAATACTTCCAAGTCAGGTCTAGGCGGCCGTATTCTTCGGGCATGGGAGCGATCAGTAAGCCTTTGATGCCACGATTGAATAAAATGGAACTGGCCTGTCTTTGGCTCATCCCTTTCTCACGTAGCCAGAAGGGCACCACCTCGTAGCCAAATTCTTTGCCACGTTCTTGTGCGCCGACCAAATACTCGTTAGTGTAAGACCAGGCCGCGTCGTCTTTTTTGTCATAATTGGTGATATAGGCCAGTTGAGCATAGGCACTGGCCGGGCGTTGTCGGCGTCGGTAGTCAGCCAGCGCCGAAAGCGCCGGATCGGGCTGATAGCCCATCTTTTCCGCGCAGCGTTTGACTCGCTTTCGAGTCTCTTCGGATACCCCGGGCATATCTCTCAAGGCGACAGAGACACTCATATTCGACAGGCCTAGCTTGGCTGCGATATCTTTGATTCTTACGGAGCGTTCATTTTTCATGATCATTTGAGCGGTGGTAGAGTAAGTGCGAAGCAAGCGAAGTTGGGCGCCTAACTGTTAAGGTTACGAATGCCTGTTCAAAGTCAAACAACTCCCTAGGGTATTATATGTAGATTACTACATCCTCGATACCTAACCCCTATAGAAATTACATATGAAGAATATACTCCAAGGAAACGTCTTAAGTTGCTTGATACCTGCCAGCCTCTGTGTGCTGGCTACTCAAGCGTCAGCAGTCACTTTTAATAATGCCGGCGGTGACAATTACTGGGGGAATGATGCGAACTGGAGTGACGTGCATCCCAATGGTGCGGACACGTCTGCTTCCTTCCAAAAAAGTGGAATTGCTGCAAATCAAGATCTATTTTTAGCTAACAGTTCGGGTGTCGATCAGTCATTTACTGTGGGCACTTTGACCATTGGATCAGGCGGTGGTGGTGGCGCGAGTACACACTCGTACGAAGTAAAAAATGTTTCTGGTGGGACGGCCTCCCTTATTTTTCAAACGAGTAGTGGTTCAGCTACGTTGAATTATCAAAATCTTTATGCGAATCCAACGATGGAGATTAATACGGGGGTTATTCTCAATAGTAATCTTAACATTGATGTTAAGGACACGTCAGGAACTTTTCAAATTAATGGTGATGTCAGTGGAGCAAATGGAATTAGTTTAGTTGGCGTTGGTACTTTTAGGTTCAATGGGGTAGGCTCTTATACGGGTGATACAACACTCGGGAGTGGCACGCTATTGCTGGGAGCGGCCGATCGTATTGCGGATACTAGTGACTTTGTATTTGACGGCGGCACTTTGGCAACTGGTGGTTTTTCAGATGCCATGGGCACGTTGTTGCTTTCGGACACCTCTTCGATCGACCTCGGTTCGGGTGCTTCAGCACTTAGCTTCTTGGACAGCAGCGCCTTGAGCTGGGCAGCAGCGACTACTTTGAACATTGCCAATTTCGATGAAGGTGTGGATAGCGTTCGCTTCGGAACAGATGCCTTGGGTTTGACGAGCACTCAGCTCTCTCAAATTACGCTTAACGGTGGCTCTGCCTATATCGATGGCAGTGGCTACTTAACTGCGGTTCCAGAGGCGGGTAGCTTCGCATTGTTGGGCGGTCTATTGGCTTTGAGCTCCATCGCAATGCGTCGTCGCAAATAATTTTTAGGGTTATATATTAGGGTTATATAATAGGGTAGCGTCCGACGTGCGTCAGCGCGTCGGGCGTTTTTTTTACACGATACATGGCTCAAACTCACATTCTCCTGCGCACGGGTTGGGCGACTAAAAATGTCGGTGATGTGGCGCATACGCCCGGGACCTTGCGTCTGCTCTATGAACGTTTTCCTGAGGCACGCATTACGGTTTGGGCCAACCATTTGAATGACGACATACGAGCGATGTTGTTGCGCCGATTTCCCTCAGTTGAGTTCATTTCCGGAAATATCTATGATAAGGAGCAGGCCTGTCCGGCGGAGATTGATGCGGCCTTCAATTCGGCGGATCTCTTTATCTTCAATTCCGGCATGGCGATGAACTTTGGGCTCTTCAATTTTGATTGGAATGGGCCTGTTTATAATTTGATGCCGCTCTTGCTTTGTATCGAGCGAGGCATTCCCTTTGGGATCTATGGACAGTCTTTTGATCGTTTCGCGCATCCGAGTGTTTCCTTGTTCAAGCCAGTGTTGGATCAGGCCGCTTTCATTTTTGCGCGTGAAACGCACTCTGTGAATTACTTACGAGAACTGGGGTTTGCCGCAGAAGTCATTGAGTTTGGTCCGGATGGTGCCTTTGGGATCGATACCCGGGATGATGCCAAAGCCAACGCATGGCTGGCCGAGCATGGTCTGACGCCCGGAGAGTATTTAGCATTAAATATCCGAACGAATACAGCGGTCGCCGGGCAGTCCGACTCCCCGTTGAATCCTGTATGCGTCACTCCCGAACAGGCCAAAGAGAACGAGCGCTGGATGCAGGCCTGTGCCACTGTGATCACACGTTGGGTGCGTGAGTCGGGGCGTAAGGTCTTGGTCGCTCCCGAGGCGCTCAAGGAAATCGAAGCCGCGCAGACCATGTTGCTGCCTTTATTACCGGAGGATGTTTGTGAGCAAGTGGTTATCCGGGATACCTGGTGGAATGCGGACTTGGCGCTATCGACTTTCGCACAAGCGCGTGTGGCTTTTGGCGTTGAGCCGCACACTCTGATCATGGCTTTGACGGCTGGTGTGCCCATCGTTCACGCGCGACCGCTTCGCCATGGGCGTAAGGGGTGGATGTTTGATGACCTGGGCTTGGGCGATTGGCTCTTCGATATTGATGTGACTCCCGCTGATGTCATCGCAGACACGGTGCTTCAAATCGATCGAGCGCATGATGACGCGTGTCGGCGGGCGCAATCGGCTTTTGAGCGTGTCCGCGAAGGACAAGCCAAGACACTGGATGTAATTGAGCAGACGCTTCATACCACTCTGTAAAACAATGATCTGAATGATGATTCGATTCGTAGTCTTAAACTCAGTTTGGGGGATTGGCGCTGAGGATCGGTTGGGAGTGCTTTATTAAATCGGCGGGACTCGGTTGGGTTAGATCGCCCTTTCAGGGCTTGTGGGATGGCGGATTCAAGTCCTAGGGCGGTGCCCTAGGCTGATATAGAACGCACCTTTGGCGCTGCAATTCGGATGCGTTGGTATCGTCCTTTTAGGTGAGGGGAGGTCGGAGGAAAGGGCGCTCTATTGGCTCGGCGCGGCACTGTTGGGTTAGATCGCCCTTTCAGGGCTTGTGGCCGAATCGTGGCAATGTATTCCCTAATTGTTAACGACCACGTCCTCGAACATGAACGGATTTTTACTGATTCTGAGTGCTTTGCCGCTGGCAGTGGTCACATTGCTCACGGTCACTTCTTTGGGAATGATATAAGGGAATTTCTGCTTATAAGAATCGTCGGTCATCTTTGGGTTGAAATTTGCGAAAATGGCGGGCCCGGGGGAATTTTTTGGATCCTTGGAGTCATCGATGTATAGGGTTTCGATACGGATCCGTTCTGGCATGTAGCAGGTATAACCGAAATCATGCTGCCCTGAATTGTAACCACCGATCAGGGTAGCGCCGCTGGCGGTGCCGTTTTTGGGCGCGAAAACGCAGTTGCGGATGATGACTTCTCCCTCCCAGGTGCTCCCATAGTCGGGGCGCAGGTTGATCAGGTTTCTTGCGTGAATGGTTGTGTTCTCGACAGTCAAGACGCCACTGCCAATCGCGTTGATCCCCATGTGGCCCAGTGTTGAGTTGAGGATAGTGGCATTGGCGACGCCTTTGTGTGCATCGAAACGTGAAAGAGTACAATGATCGTACGTAATATTCTTGCAGTAGCTGGAACCCATGATGCCCCAGTAGGTTGGATCGTTGATGTCGTTCGTCTGCTTGCAGTTCACTAAGGATACGTTGAGCGCTCGACTGGCTGAGAAATCGTAGGAGCCCATGGAGACCGGAGTTCCTGCGGAACCAATGGTTTGGTATGTTTTATGCCCGGTTAGCGTGGTGTTCTGTATGGTTACATTAGAACTATCCCGGACATAGATGAAGCCACGATAAGGAGCTCCTTGATCTCCTTCACCGGTTATGTGATGTTGTAAGCCATCTACTTGAACATTGGAGCGTTTGATTGCGATACCCCGCCCGTAATAAGTATATTTAGATTCTGCATTGTTGGCGATTGTGGTGAATCTCCCTCCAGTGATTTCAAGCGTTCTCTCGTCGATCGGAAGAGCGGAAATTTGTGTGATATGATCGAAGTCCCAAATGATGGGGGTGTCCTTATCGACAACACCGTGTGCATCCACGATAAACACATCCGTCTGAGGGGCACCATTGGTTTGATTCGCGCCAGATCGAATATAATGTTTTACGTCAGAGTTAGTGACAGTGATCAGGCAGGTTTTGGGTAATGAGACGTCGAGTTTTTTCTGATCTTTTCGTAGTGTAGACACACCGGTGAGCGCGAAGGGACGTTGGTCTGAATCAACCAAGAACACTTCGGCACGATGATTTTGGACATTCGTGTCATCAATAATAAAGGCCGCAGTGCCGAAGTCTGTGTCGGTTCGGATGACTGCAGTGCGCTCTTTACCGCTGATATAGTAGGTCGCGTTCTGCTCGGCTTTTACCGGTAGGCCGTGTTGATTGGCGAATTCATGAGTGTCTGCGATGGCGTCTATGTCATCGGTGACACCGTCTCCAATCGCCCCGAAATCGCCGTAGCTCACGAAACCAATCGCTTTAAATTTAGAAACATCCGTTGAGGGCGTATTGAGCTCTCTTTGCGTGATGGTTTTGGCAGTTTCAAGTGGTTCTATGGCCTGTCCCTGCACCGAAATCGCAAAATACAGCAGGAGCAATAAAGGTAGATGTTTCATCGTTTAAGCTGTGCTACAGTGTTAAATACAACGGGCTTCACTCAGTGCTGCGAATACCTGTTGGGCGATAAATAAGGTGCCCGTGCGGTTGGGGTGAACGGCATCGTCGGCCAGTTCGCTCGGAGTCATGTGCTCCAGCAGCTTTTCGAATTTCGCATTCAGGTCACAATAGAATGCTTGGTGTGTTTTGGCGGCCTGTTGCGTGTGATCGATGTACTGTTGTAATTCAGCACGTACCCGTGCCCGGTAAGCGTCGGGTGTATTCGTGTCCTTGCTTAGATAAAAGGGGCTGAGGATTAGAATCTTCGTATTCGGCAAGGCTTCGCGGGTGTGCGTTAGAATTTGATCGTAGATCTTCGCATACTGTTGCGGGCTTTGCAGCTCTTGGCTCGAGTCGGTGACGTAGCGATTGCAATCGTTGATGCCAATCTTGATGACCAGCCAGTCGGGTGCTTCGCAGAGCACATGATCGGTCCAACGCGAGCGGAGGTCTTCGATCGTATTGCCTCCAATGCCGCGATTGATGACACGAAATGCAGACGCCGGCCTGTGCAAGCGGAGCATGTCTGCAACCAAGGCGACATAGCCGTTACCCAACGGGGCATGCTGCTCGCGGCGGCCACAGTCGGTGATACTGTCGCCGATGAATAGAATGGTGGGGGCGGAGGTCTGGTCGGTGTGCATGGTTTGGATCGCTTGTCTTAAAAATGAGAGGCTTCAGCGACGAAGTGCAATCTTTCGCTCAGAACTTTACAAGAATGTCGTTTTGTCCGTCTTTGCTGAGCGAGAATTCCTTTTCTTGAGCGCGTCCCTCGTGTGTTACTCGAATGGTGTAGTCGCCATAGAATGCCCGGCCTGAAAAGCTGCCAGTCTGGTCGGTCTGTCCGTCTAGATCAGTCCACCACACTTCGCGTGTGAGGTGCTTCCATTGTTCACCGTTTGGCCTTATCTGCCAGTCTTTGGTATAGAGTGCGGCTTCAGGGCGCCAATGTGCCCCTGCCCAAAAGCCCCAGCATTGCACGCCTACAGTGGCGGGATGGCTGAACGCAATCGTTAAAAAATCGCGGGTATAGTCCGCTTGTAGTTCTGCGTCGTCTGTATTGACGTCGAACTCGGTGATGCGGATGTCGAGCTGAGGAAAGGCTTCGTGATAACGATCGAGGATGCTATATACCTGCTCAATTCCTGTTGGGTTGCGACCGAAGTGTCCTTGCATGCCCATGCCGTTGACGGGCGCACCCTGGTCTAATAAGTAGCGCAGTGTGTTTTGGTAGTGCTGTTGGTGTGCGCGGTCGCGACCACCGCTGGAAAGGATGGCGTAGTCGTTGAGGTAGAGATGCTGCGTAGGGAGGTGCTTACGGGCTGCTTTAAACCAGTCGACCATGACTTCGTCGCCGAAAGCGTCCATTAAGTCGTGGTTACTGTAGGGCTCGTTGATGACGTCCCACTCATCGAGGTAGTCGCTGGTCGCGCCGGTGATGTCCGCAATATGATCCAGCACGATTTGCTTTGCGGTGGGGTCAGCGGACGCTGGATCGCCTTTTGAAAAGTAGGGGAGAAGACTTCTCGGTAAGTGTTTCTTAGACGGCCAAACTAGGACATGACCGCGGGTGTAGAAGTGCTGTTCCTTCAGCCATTGTAGCGCCTCGATGGTCTGTGCTTGCTGATATTTATCGCCCCATTCGTTCTCCCATGGCCCCCACTTTAGGTCGTTTTCGGTTCCGCTCTGGTTGAAAAGTTCCAGCACTTTGGATCGATAAATCTCTGAAGTCTCTGATTGGCCCGTTAAGAGGGCCGCAGTGATGACTGATCCGAAATGGTATGCGTGTCGTTGCTGTCGAACTTGGATCTTTGCGCCTTCAATGGCTTGTCCGTTTACTGTACGAACTTGAATACTGAAGTCGCCCTTGCGATGGCGTTCGATCCGTTCGTTGGCTTCTATGCGCCAAGCGGCATCGGGGGCACGGCCCAAGTAGCTCGCCCGAGTTTGTGGGAGTGCGGAGAGTACTGTGGAGTCTCCGTAATTGAGTAGCTGGATGCCGCCGACTTCCCATGTTTGCGGTTTCGAGCCACCGCCCGCACCGATGAATAAGCCCAGTTCTCCTTTGGCTAGATCATCTGTTATTCTGACTGGTAGTGTATATTCCTTCCACTCGTCAGTCGCGTTGATCTCGTGGATCAGGTATTTCTTATACTCTGGTTTCGGCCCTTGCACGAAGACGGTGGCAAAACCGTTACCGGTTTCTTCGGTATTCAGGATCGAGCGAAAGTAGAGGTGCACCAATAGCGTGTCTCCATCACTGACGGCTTGAGTGCTAGGAAGCTGGATCGCACTTGAGAAGAACAGCCCATCCGGGCGTAATACTTTGACCCGCATTGCCTGTTGGAAGGCAGGGTGCTCGACTTGAATGAGCTGCGCTTCTCCAACAGGTTCGCCTTGGATATTTCCGGGATAATACGCCCACTTGCGGGTGAGGGCATCCTTACTCAGCAGTGCTTCGCCGCCAGAGGGGATGCCCACGTCCGTCGCATTCAGCGCAGAAGCAAGGCTTACTAATAGAAGGGTGACGGCCTTGGAGATACGCATGGGGGGCTTTGCTAGTCTATTTATTGAGTCAGCTCAACCTTCAGGTAGCGTTCACTGGTGAACCAGGCTTCGTTCGTGCCGGTCGCATAGTTAAGCAGGAGGTAGCGACCGGTATGGTCGCCCACGTCGATCTGGAAGTCGATGCCGAACTCAGTGCCTGGAGTTGGGCTGACGCCGATGGCATTCCAAGGAATCAAGATCTCCAGTGCGTAGCCGTTCGGCGTTTGCATGCGCCCGACCCCTGCGTTGATTGAGCTCGTGGCGCGATTGAGTCCCGGACGCTTGTAAGCGAAGAAGAGTTGCTTGCTTGGTTTCTTGCCTTCGGCTTTGGCGTCGATGAAGACCTCAACGCAGTCGCCGTCATACCATTCTTTTCCAGTGTTGATGACCGGAGCGCCGTTCTTGTCGACTGCGACGTAAAGCCCAAGGCCTTTTTGCGTGGCAGTGACCCAGACGTCGGCCTTCTCGCTGCCCTTGATCTTACCGCTCGCGAGCACGCTGCCGATTGGATGCCAAGCGGGTACCTCGCTTTCGTCAATAGTCAGAGCGGTGGCTTGCTGCCAAATGGCTTCGCCCGGATCGCCATCAGCTGTGATTGAAGCGGACTGAATCGGCAACTCTAGAGCAGGCCCCGGCAATTCGGTCGGAGTTGGCATGCGCTCGGGCAGGTCTTCGATCAGGAGTGCCTTACTGGTGCCAGGCACCGTTGCGAGGCTGAAGCCTCCAAGTAATACAGTGTGGCGTGTTTCCATGAGCTTGGAAACGACGGTGAAGTCGATGCGATGCAGACTTGAGAAGTCGACGGCTTGATCCGGGAAGTCGGAGGGGCTGAGCTGGATTTCTTTCCACTCCGTGTCTTCGAAGAGCTCGTTGAGGTTGCGCGTTTTCGCCTTCTGTTCGTTGCCTTCGGCATCCTTCCATTTGACTGTGATGTTGAAGTCACGTGGCAGGGTGCCGTCGCCCTTGAACTGGAAGGTGAGGGCTTCGCAGTCTGATGGTTTTAGGCCGGGGAAGGGCGGGGTGTCGAACCAGAGGCCGGCATGCCATTCATCGGTATGCTGGCCTAAGCTCAACTCAATCGCGTTCTCATCTTCGTGCTTAATGAGCTTCGTTTTCACGTTGCCATAAGCTTGGTAGTGCTTGAATGCGCCTGCTTCTGTGAGCGGGATGCGATTGCTGTCTTCGCTGACCTCTTCGACTGCCACGATATCCTCGGTCTGTGTGAGTAGCTCGCTGTATTCCTCTAGGCTGAGTGTCGGAAGCTCGGGTATTTCAGGACTGGGCACCCATTCGCCCGGCCATGTGTCGACCTCGATGACCGGACCTTCGATTTCGGAGCCAGCGATCTCGAACCATAAGGTTTGCCACTTCGGGTTGAGCTTGAAGTGAAGCCCCTTGTCGCTGCGCTCGACCGGCACTTCGCCCAAGCGGCGGCCGCGCACATCCAGTGCGTACACATTCAAGTCGTTCTGTTCCAAGTCGTGCAGGGTGATGGCACCATGCAGACCTTCAATCAGCATGGGCGCTTTACCTGTTTTAGTGAATTTGACTTTGCCGTTTTCGTCTTTCTCGAAGGTGGTTCCGGTGTTTTGTATCCGGGCAGTCGCGACGAGCAGCATGCGGCGTGATTGAGCAATGGCTTGGCCGTCAGTGCTGGTCAGTCCGACCGTGGCGTAAGGACGATCGAGTTGAACCGTTAAGTTGTCGGTCTTGTTTTCACTGCGGAGCCCTGCGTAGCCAGCGACGGCTTGCGTGCGTTCGGTGTTGATGATCTGCGTGCCGGAGCCCCAGTCCGTCATCAGCGCTCCATTGTCGCTGTAGTAGGTCGTGTTCTCCATGCTGTTCTGGCCGAGATCCATGCCCCAGCGCTCCGCTGCGGTTAAATAGAAACGGTAGAGCCAGCGAGGGTCTTTCTTTAGCCGATCAAACTGACCAGCTGCGGGGAAGACCAGATAGCGGTCATCGCACCAGCCCAAGGTATAACGACCGTCTTCGCTCAGGCCAATGGGGGTCGCGTTCGCCGGGAGTGAACTGACTTCGATGGCCGCCTCCAGCTTTTTGAATTCAACGGTCAGCGGTGTTTTGTATCCGAATTCCAATGTGAAGGTGCTGGGGGACTCCAGATCTTTGGTGACGAGCTCGGGGTGGAGTTGGCGTGCGGGAGCGGCCAGATCGCGCTTCTTATGATAGCGATCCACCCAAGGGTTGTCGCCGAGGACGACGGCGTGCTTGGCCTGACTCAGGTCGCTGGTGGCGCTGCGCCCTGCACTAAAGACGACATCCGCGTCACCTGTGTAGCTCGTTTCGTAGAAGGCCGTTTCCATCTGGTGGAGCATGGGGAGGAACTGAGCGGCATTACCAATGGTGCCGCCACCACCTTCAATGCCGACGGCATGTAAGTTCTGTTCGGCCACATCTTCGGCGGAGTGCGCGATGTGCACGGTGTAGCGAGCTGGTGGGATGTCCTTGCGACGCATGAGCGCCGCTGCGATACGATGGGTCGCCATGGACGGCGAGTCGTGCAGAGATGAGAATGAATTGTGGAAAGCCTTTCTCCAGGAAATCCAGTCGATGGTGACATCCTTGTCGGGCATCTTCTCACCGCCCCAGCGCTGGCTCCAATTAAAGTGCACACTGCCGTCGATGTCTTGAAAAGCCATCATCGCTGCGGCGGATAGATGGGCATCGGATCGATAGGAGAGTGACGAGACGGTCCATTCGTTGTTCCAGCCCGGTGTATCATCGACACTGATACGTGCCATGTTGGTGAACCAGTTTTTCGTGCTCACATCGACCCCGTCGATGTTGACGCCCGAGTTGCCGGGGCGCGCGGAAAAGGCGAGGCGTTGGCCGGAATAGAGGTGGGCGGAGATCGAGTCGGTGCCTTCGATTTCAGCGAGCTGGTTCTGTGGTCCACGCATTTCGTGACTGCCGATGATTTGTCCCTTAAAGCCGTTGTCACGTAGGTATGTGCTGGCTTCTTGGTAAAACTCGGTGGCGATATCGCGGTAGAAAGCGATGAAGTCGTTGTAGCGCGCAGCCCCGCGAGATTTGGAGCGATAGGAGCGCTTCCACGTGTCGATTTTCTGTAGTTGTGGACGATAGACGGAGCCCTTGGCGGGATCCTCGTCGTCGAATAGGCCGCAAACACCTTCGGCATCGGTCCACGCAGTAGCCAGTGAGGCACGATCGCCGTAGCGTTTGAGCAGCCATTGATTCCAAGCGGCATCGAACCAAGCTTGAACTGCAGGTGTGGTTTTATGACCCCAGTCCCAGAAGGGACCATTTTCATTAATGATTTCGATGCAGACGATCGCCGGGTCTGTGGCGAGACTTTTGCCGGTAAGCGGATTGACGTGATGAATTAGTTCATTGGCCGCGCGCTTCCACGCGTCCACCATGACTGGCATGGGAAACACGCCTTTCCATCCGAGGCCGTTCTTTTCGAGGGCTTTCCAATCCTCCATGCCGACTTCTTCGGTCCATCCGCGTGAGTCGACCAGATCGAGGTAGATATAAATTCCACGATCAATAAATGCCTTCGATACTTTATCGATGATGGCAATGCTCTCTGGATCGAGTTCGAAGGCGCTACCGTTTTTCAGATAGCTGACCCGGGTCCAAGGTGCATCATTGTGATGAAAGCGCACGAGGTTGTAGCCTTTGGAGGCGATCGCATCCGCCATCGCTTCGATTTCCCGGTCGCTCTCAGGGAAGCTCGCTCCGTAGCTGAGTGTGGTGCCCCAGAAGCGCACCGGAGTGCCGTCTTCGAACATCAAATCGCCATCTTCGGTTTGAATTACCGCGCCATGTGAGCCGGCCGGTTGCCCGTCGTGGAGCCACTCTCCGGCATTCACTGCGGAACCCTCAGTAAACAGCGGGTAGCGGTTTTCTTTCCATACGATCAGATCCTCGCTGGCTGGCAAGGCCTCTTCGGGCGCCTCGGCTAAGACCCAATTGTCGGTTGGAGCCTTGTTTGAGTCTGGTGCCTTCGCGGTGCAGGAAAGTGAGCTGCACGCGATGAGTAGGCAGGCGATCATTGGGGATACGCTAAGTTTCATAATTATCAGTCAGTATTTGTATAGGATAATGGTCGAAGCCTTCGTCAGGACGGATCTTCTGATCGAGTCCGTCTTTATTTGGGGAAGGGGGCGGGAAAGTTATGTATCTTTATCCTTAGCGATGCACGCGCAAGGCTATCTGAGCTATATCAGTTAGCACATGGGTTCAGTGTAACGCTTCTGTTGCCTAATTGGTAAAGTTATGGCTGCCTTTACGCGTCGTGACTAGGGACTATGTTTCCGTATTCTAATTAATTACGTGAGTCACGGGAAACACTGTATATATCGATTCTGGATCCCGCTCATTTTCATAAGCTTTTATTATGATTCAAACTTTTACCCACCCCCGATCTTGCCGTTTTTCGGCAGAGTTTGCTTTGCATGTGAATGGGCATCCTGTCGAAGTCTTGCAGACGGATGCTGCCGATTTTGCGATCTTTGTTTATGATGCGACGCAAGGCCCCGCTGAAGTGGTGGTCACCCGTGTGGATCGTGTCATTCACGAGCATGCGATCCGCCCAATGAGTTTGGAACTTGAGGGTGCGGTTCGTCAAGATGGCGCTTTGGTTTTTGAAATGGCCGTAGCTCATAAGCTGAGTGTGGAAGTGGACGGCTGTCGCCCACTGTATATCTGGGCGAATCCACCGGAGGTGGATGTGCCATCGGAAGAGGATCCTGACGTCCTTTACTTTAAGGCCGGTCAGACTTACGAAGTAGGGCGTTTGGAGATGGAGGCCGGTCAGACCCTCTACCTTGAAGGAGGTGCGGTCTTAAAGGGGCGTATTCATGCAAAGAACGCGGATAACATCACCATCCGCGGATTGGGCATACTGGATGGGAGTTATTATGGCGGTCGTGCTGGCGAGAATGCCAAGTCTGTCTTTTTCGAGCGCTGCAATGATCTCTTGATCCGGGATATTTCGATGATTCATCCGAGTGCTTGGATGGTCGTGGTTGGCGTTTGTGATCGTGTTGAGATCTGTAATGTGAAGCAAATTGGTGAAGTGGTGTGTTCGGACGGAATCGACATTGTCGGATCCAGAAGCGTGCATGTGCATGACTGTTTTCTCCACAACAATGATGACTGCGTTGTGGTCAAAGCCTTCGCCATGAACCATGAAATCCATAAAGACTTCTGCGCGGATTTAAGAATCTCTCCCGAAGCCATTCTAGTTGAGAATTGCACCTTAGCCAATGACCCTGCGGGCAATGCCATGGAGATCGGACACGAGTTGTCAGTGGATCGGGTCTCCGGCATCACGTTCCGAAATATCGATGTGTTGAGCGTCCACGGGCAAGGAGCCGTCTTTTCCATACACAACAATGACCGAGCAGTCGTTGAGGACGTGCTCTTCGAAAACATAAGGATCGAACACTGTTGGGATAAATTCATAGATTTCCGAATTTCGAAGTCACGTTTCAGTCGTGATGATGAGCGTGGACACATTCGGAATGTGACACTTCGAGATATCAACTGGCTCCGCACTGAAAATACTGTGGGCTACACGATTTCTCTGATCGGAGGCTGGGATGCGGAGCACCGCATCGAGGATATTAAGTTAGACAATGTCTGTATCAATGGTGTGCCCATTCAGGACGTCGATGAGCTCGAGATCACGACGAGATATGCGAATAATATTTGCCTTGTCGAGGAAGCGGTCAGTTCATTGGTAACTTAGGTGAATCAGTTACAGTTGTGGGATCCACACAAACGACAATTCTCCAAGAATGATCCTTTGATTCAGCCATGACGCCACATCTCATCACCGAAGAACAATTCAACTCCATCCTCGACCATCAGGGGCATGAGCCTTGCCCGGGAGTCGAGATCGCATTTAAATGTCCACTCGGTTCTGTGCCCGGTGGCCCCGAGTTGCATGCGACTATTTTTAGCCCGGCAACCCGTCCCGCTGCGCCTGCTCCTGCATTGCTGGCGTTTCACGGTGGCGGTTGGGTCAACGGAAACCCCGACGGATGTGGAGCGATTGCCAAAATCCTCGCCCTGAGCTTAGGCATCACTACGATTTCAGCCTCTTACCGCTTGGCCACAGAGGATCACTCTATTTACCCTGGGCTACTGGATGACAGCTTGCTCGCCTATCGTTGGGTTCAAGCGAACGCCACTGAGCTATCGATCGATCCGCTGCGCATCGCGGTGAGTGGGGAATCTGCCGGCGTCTTTCAAGCAACCCACCTCGCGGTCAACAGTCCGGCCATCCACCTAGGCTCTAACGAGCCGCATCCGGCTGCTCTGATCGCCCAATGGGGGCCGGTCGACTTCGTGGCGCGTTGGTTTGACCGCAATGAAAACCCCGGCTCCGAGCGCGACATGTTAGGAAGTAGCTACGAACAAAATCCAGCGCTCTACCACCAATCTAATCCGATCACCTACGCCTCCGGCGCGCTTCCGCCAGCGCTCTTTATTTATGGCCGACAAGACCCGATCGTGCACGCGCGTCAGGGGAAGATTGGCCATGCCGCCTGGCAGGCTGCGGGAGCCCACAGTGAGCTGCAGATCCTCGGTAATATCGGCCACTGCGTCGAAGGCGACAATCGAGCGCAACGAGCGGACTACCTCCGCACTGTCGTCGGCTTCCTCGCCGCGCGCCTAAAGCCATTCAACACATAACTAGAGCGGGTCACTCATTACGGCTCACCGTGAGGGCTTCAATTTAGGAAGATGAACTCAAACTGTTGACACTATGTTATATCCTCAGCGCACACACACACGGGAGCTCTTTGAGCTAAACGGCATCTGGGACTTTGCCCGCGAAAAAGAGGCGATCGCTTACTCGAAGGGGTTCACTCCTGAAAAGCAAGTCGCCGTGCCCAGCAGCTATAACGACTTATTTACTGAAGAGGAATTTAGGTCTTGGGAGGGGGGCACTTGGTATGCTCGTAAGTTTACGCTGCCCCGCATGCTGGCTTCCGAGCGCATTGTGCTGCGTTTTGGTTCGGTCAGCTATCGTGCGGAAGTCTATCTGAATGGGCAGCACCTCGGTGGCCACGAAACCGGTTACACCCCCTTCGAGTTCGATGTCACCGATATTGTCAGCTTCGAATCCGAAAACCTCCTTTGTGTGCGTGGGGAAAACATCCTCTCCAATGAGACAGTCCCGATGGGCAACCTGCAAAACAGTCCCGAACCCGGGCAATTCGCAGGGCAGTATCCGGATACACCCTTCGATTTCTTTCCGTATGCGGGCATCCAGCGGCCCGTGGCCATCTATACCACCTGCAAAACCGCTTGGCTCGATACAGTGGTCGTTAAGACCGGCTACAAGGGTAGCACCGGTCACGTCCAACTCGACGGCCGTATCAGTGGCCACGCAGCTAAGGTTTCCATTTCGATCGCCGAATCTGAGAGCGAAACCACCGTGGATATCGCGGAGGGTGCATTCGCTGCCGAGATCGAGATTGCAAATGTCAAACTCTGGGACGTCTACCAACCCAACCTCTATCAGGCTCGTATCCGTTTACTCGATACAGATGATAATGTAATCGACGAATACACACAGCAATTCGGCGTGCGCACCGTCCGGGTCGAAGGCAACCGTATCCTGCTCAACGAAAAACCTGTCTATTTCCAAGGCTTTGGACGTCACGAAGACTTTCACATCATCGGGAAAGGTCTCAATCACTCGGTAAACATCCGTGACCACGAACTCCTTAAGTGGATCAATGCCAATTCCTACCGCACCACCCACTATCCCTACTCGGAGGAGCTGATTCAATTGGCAGACCAGCAAGGCATCCTCCTCATCTCCGAAGCACCCGCCGTTTCCATCAACTTTGATTACGTCAACGAGCAAACCCTCAAAGCGCACCTCAAAGTGCTGGGCGAACTGATCGAGCGCGACCGCAACAATCCTTCAGTCATCATGTGGTCCGTCGCGAATGAAGCGACCACCGACCGCCCCGAGGCCATTCCTTATTTCAAGGAGCTCTCCGAGCTGGTTCGGTCAATCGATAACACCCGCCCAGTCACCATGGTCACCTGCAAAGCGGAAAACGACCTCGTGATGGACTTTTTCGATGTCGTCGGTGTGAACCTGTATCCGGGGTGGTATAGCCTGCCCGGGCAAGTCTCCGAAGCAAAGGATGATTTACGCCATACACTCGAAAAGATGTATGCAAAATTTGAGAAACCGATCCTCATCACAGAGTTTGGCGCCGACACGATCGCAGGGCTTCACAGCTTGCCCGCCGAGCAATGGAGTGAGGAATATCAGACCGAACTGGTGATGGGGCTCATCGAAGTGATGCGTGAGCTCGACTACGTGGTCGGTGAGCACCTTTGGAATTTTGCTGACTTTCGCACCGCTCAAAACTTCGCCCGAGTCGGGGGCAACAAGAAAGGTATCTTTACCCGCGAGCGTCAGCCCAAGATGGTCGCGCATTTTCTGAAGAAACTCTGGTCACAACCACGCTACGAAATCTAGATGGGTGCAATTATTTCCATGGGGTGACGAAGCTTCGTAGCATCGAGTGTGAACTCGATGAGTCATTGGCATAGCTGTCATCCGGCTTACGCCGTATGCTACAATTTACCCCGCACATTTAATGACATGGCGCCATCCAACCTAGATCATAAGCCGCACTCGCTTCTACAGACTCAACCTAGTTCCGCTGAGCCCTCCAGGCGCGTGGACTGCGGCCTTCCTTGTCTTTAAACCAATTGCTGAAGTGGGGGGAGGAACTAAAGCCGAGTTCAAAGGCAATCTCTTTGACCGGCATCGCCGTATCATTCAATGCATGCCGCGCCAGTTCGAGCCTTCGTTCATCGTAATACTGAAAGGCGCTCTTACCCATTTCGCGCTGAAACAAGCGTGCGAATTGGTTTGAACTCAGGCTGCAACTTCGTGCGAGCTCACTCTCGGTAAACTTCTCCCGCATGGGGTGCTTTTCGATCAATGATAAGGCTAGGTTTATGCGTTCATCGCGTCGTGTCGGACTCGCTTGTGTTGCTCCAGTCGCCGCCATCATGTCCACATAAGCCGCCACCCAGTTCATAAAAGCCGCTTCAACTCTGAAGTTTTGAGCCAATGTCATCTGATTGCGACCAATGAGGTGCGATTCGGCTCCGTGCGACGGATTTAATAAGTGCAAGAGGGCACGTGCTGTAGTTTCCAGTATGGGAAAGTCATTGCCGGATAAGATCCGATAATTTTCACGTGAAAACAAAGCTTCACCGCCACGCAGCCGCAAATCGAAGCGTATCGAAATTAAACGTGACCGAGGGCTGAAATGTTGATGACCCTCTGCGGCACGAAGCATCAACCACTGTCCCTTTTTTGCCTCAACGGATTCATTGTCATAGTCCACACGCACGTGACCCCGCTCGATGAACCAACACACTATAAACTGATCCGAAGAGGTTTCGTAATCTAAAAAGTGTGTCTCCACCTCTCGCTCAGTTGCCCAAACTAGACGCGGCTGCACGGCATAAATCTCTAGGTCTGGAGTTGATTGAGAGACATTGTGATTTAGAGGCATGGTGTTATTCTGTATCTTTATGGTTATTTCTTGCAAGTCATCATTCTTCACATTCAGGAGCGTCGGCTTAGGGTGATCGGTTCAATTCAGACTCCAATTAATTCACCCCCGTTACTATGTATTTCGACGTCGTTATCTCCACAGGCTCGACCGCCGCCATCTCCAGCGCACTGACTTTACGTGAGCTTGGTCTCTCTGTATGTGTGCTCACGCACCGCACATATCTTGGCGAAGATATCTGCGCACCGCTACGCTTGCGATTACCGGAAGACATGGATTTGTCTGACCCACTCGTTGCACGCCTTTATGGTGAAGCCGCTTCGACGTCCGAGCAAACGGTGCGTCCCATGCAGCTGAAGCACACGCTTGATCAAGTGCTCGCTGAAGCTGACATACCAGTGATGTTCGGCAGCTATGTGGTGGATGTTTCGATGTCGTCGGAGAGTCATGCCACGACCTTGACGGTGCATAACCGCTCGGGACAACGCAGCCTGAACTGTCGGGCATTGCTGGATGGATCTCTGCAAGCGGATCTTGCTCATCTCACGCAGCAACCATTAACCGATCCGGATGATTCATTTCCAGTCATCCGACGAGTCCTCGGGGGCGATGCCCCGGTATCCTCAGAATGGATACAAGAGGCAGACGTTGCGCTGACGGTGCAGGACAGCACACGCATTTTGCCACTCTGGGCCCACCATTCGACTGCCACGCTTGCGGACAGCTCTTGGGCGTCTTGGGCAGAACTGGAGCAGCAAATTCGGGAAACGGCTTACCGCCCCAGCCAAGAGCTCTCCGCCGACACGATTTGCGCCTTCTCGGGAGAACGCTTACACCCGTCCAGCGAACCCGTCGCAGCAATGGGTGACTTTACGAAAGTTCCAGTCAGCGCCGTCACGATCAGTGATCGACGTCTTTGGTTGACCGGTCCCGCCGTCAATGTCGATGCGCCGACCCGTTTGCGCATACAGCGTCACGACGATGCAATTGTTTGGGGCAAGCAGGTGGCCACACTCTTGGCTGATTCGCTCGGCGAGAACACGAGCCCTGTGGACTCCGATTCTAGCCCGACGGCCAAAGCCATCCAGCCAATCAGCACGATGACCGTTGATGTGCTCGTTGTTGGTGGAGGCACGGGTGGGGCACCTGCCGCTATTTCGGCGGCTCGCACGGGCGCTCAAACACTCTGCGCTGAATTCCTTTCCGGTCTCGGTGGTGTCGGCACACTTGGTTTGATTGGTCGATACTGGTTTGGCTTTCGTGACGGTTTCACCGCTGAAATCGACGCGGGTGCCGCTTCGTTAACAGGCAACGTCAACGATTCTGAAAATTGGGATGTCGAGGCAAAGATGCAGTGGTATCATACCTCATTGAGTCAGGCCGCAGGAGCCGTCTGGTATCAGACCACCGTCTGCGGTGCCTTGACTGAAGGCTCGCGTGTGACGGGTGCAGTGCTGGCGACACCGAGAGGGCCGATCGCTGTGCAGGCCAACTGTGTGGTCGATGCCACAGGTTCCGGCGCGGTGGCTGCGGCGGCCGGTGCGGACACTGTGCCGATTGGGGACGGGCACCTCGCTCTGCAAGGCACTGGTCTCCCCGGTCGCACTCCTGGCAAGAACTACGGTAACACCGACTATGACTTCATCGATGAGTCCAATGCAGATGACCTGGCTTCAGCCCATGTGACCGCACGTCAAAAATTCAAGAATGACTTCGATGCGGGGCAGTTGGTAGATTCACGTGAACGCAGTCGTATCGTGGGGGATTATGAAATCACACCGATGGACATTCGTCTCGCTCGGGTCTTTCCGGATACGATTTGTCGTGCGCGGAGTAACTTTGATACGCACGGATTCACCGTGCACCCGCTGTTCATGATTGTGCCGCCTGACCACGAGCCACGTGAGGCGCACATTCCACTGCGCGCACTGTTGCCGAAAGGTTTGGACGGTATCCTAGTTACCGGTCTTGGCATCAGTGCACAGCGTGACGCCATGCCGGTAATTCGCATGCAAGCCGATGTGCAGAACCAAGGCTTTGCCGCCGGTATGATTGCCGGGTTGGCAAAAGATGGGCATGTCCGAGCGCTCAATTTGGATGTGATTCAATCTCGTCTTGCCGAGGCGGGTGTCATCCCGAGCTCATTACGAGGGGCGCCCGATAGTTTCCCCATATCCTCAGAGGAAATCGACCGCTCGCTTGCGGCTTCTGTGCATGATCTGGAGCAAATTGATCGGGTCTTTACATTGTCCAGCGAGGAGCGTCTTACGCGAATACAGAGAGCATACAATGAATCCAGCGACGAAGTCGCGCGTCAACATTTCGCATTTGTCTTAGGTATTTTAGGAGATGCGACTGGTGTTGAAACGCTGGCATCAGTGGTGGCGAATACCCCATGGGACAAAGGCTGGGATTATACCGGCATGGGGCAATTCGGGGCCAGTATGAGCCCGCTGGATGCCCGCATCATTGCACTCGGTCGCTGCGGCAGCAGTCGTGATTTGGATACGCTGCATCAAAAGGCAGCAGAACTACCGGCCGATGCCGCTTTCTCGCACTACCGCGCATTATCTGAAGCGCTGCAGACGCTCGGTGACGCATCCTCTGCTCCTGTTTTGGAGGCATTGCTGCAGCGAGACGGTATCATGGGGCATCACTTACACAGCACTGCGGATCGATTAGCGACGGCGACGGCAAACAGCACTGAAACGAGTTTCCGTAACGCAGCATTGATCGAACTCACCCTAGCCAGTGCGTTGTATCAGCTTTCGCCGGAATCCACACTCGGTTGCAATATCCTGAAGCACTATGCCCGTGATCTACGCGGCCTGTTTGCCAAACATGCACAGTCGCTACTTTCGAAAAGGTAAAAACCGATCAGGCTGCTGCGGTGTTGGAGTAACCAGTCGGCAGTGGCGTCGCGTCCGAAGATTGTTTGGTCGATGTCGAACAGGCTGTGCCACTCGTTTTCGCGGTCGAGATCGTAGGCGTCGAGGCGGAACTCGCGACCGGCTTCGCTGGTTTCGGAGCTGAGTTTCTCGGCGAGATCGGTGGCTTCGAGCATACCTACATTCATGCTGAGCATGCCGGCGGAGGCGGCCATGTGGGCGGCGTCGCCGTCCAGCCAGATGCGCCCTTGGCCAAAGCTCTTGGCCAGTCGCTTTTCGAAATGCACCATGACGCGCCACTTCACATCTTTCGAAGAGCCGATAAACCAAGGGGCGTGATGCTTGAGGAGGTGATCTAGATGCGTATCGCTGAGTTCAGACGCTTCTTGTGCACGTGGGTCGATTAAATTGTGATCTTTGTTAAAAGAGCTCTTCTTGGCAAAGCCTTCGGACATCTGGAAGCTAAATCGGCAACGTCCATCGCCCAGTGGCCAATAGATGTGCGTCTTGTCGCCGTCCACCATCATGCGCATCTCGGCCAATAGCTTGATGTTGGTTTCAAACTCGAAGACTGCGTAGTCCAAGCCGGGCGCGACCTCGGGAAAGCCGATGCCGGCTGCTTTTGTGACAGGCATCTGTTTACCTGTCGACGGCGGTTTCTCTCCTGCTCTAGATTGTAGTACTTTGGTCGTTGCTGTATCTCCAAGCTTGCGGCGTCAATAATGCTGTGCGAGCTAGGATCTTAACGAAGATGTTCAGACCTTAATCCAAAGAGGCAGCGACGAGATTTGAATCCAAATAGATGCTTTGCTTGTAAGACGGAATGCCTAATTCACGGTTGAAGAGCAGGCGGTGCAATAGATTGATGGAAGCTTGGCCCATGACTTCAAAACGGGGTTGAAAATAAGCATGGTTTGAAGGTGACGAAACGTTGAGAGAGGTTAAGAAAACAACAGGTATCGTATCCAAGAGCGACTGAATCAACGGTTGTAGCTTGGGAGAGGGGTAGTGCGGGAGTATCAGCCCATCCGGTCGGTTTTGCTTTACCCAAGTGCGTAACGCTTCTGGATTCTTGTAGTCGGGTTCAAAGCAAGGACTGGTAGTGTTGGCATGCGTCTCATTGTAATTTGTAATGCTGGATAGCAGTAGAGGATTTTTATACGCGTAACTTGAGTCTTTCTGTTGGAGAAAACACGGACGGCGGCTGCCTTGCTTTTCCAGCCAATGCAGGGCCCTGCGAATGTCGGCCAGATAATCACGCCCCACCGAATGCAGTGCCGGATCTTCAAACGGATGGCCGATGACTACCCATGCGAAGTCCCGCCACCGAAAGGAAAGATTTTCCTGTTGGGACCTGAAGGGCCCTAGGACGATCCCTTTGATTCCCCGCGCTTTCCACTTATTGCTCAGTTGCTCAAAACTCGAAGGTGATTTCTTATCGTAGGAGAAATGTTCAATTTTGTAGCCCAGTCTGGCTCCATAGTCTTCGGCGGATTGAAACATAGGTTCAAACCAGGGGCAGCTTTCGCGGGGGGTAGTCCCGCACCAGGCGATTGATTCTCTGTAAAAGCTACGTTGCCGAATTTTGGACATGCCTACGGAAACGGCGGGATCCAACTCGTAACCCTCCTCTTTCAGGGCATCCATGACTCGCTTAGCGGTCTCTGGTCGGATGCGTGGGTCCTTATGGAGCGCACGGGATACGGTCGATGCGGACAAGCCCAGTTTATTGGCTATTTGGCGAAAGGAAGGCTGTTTCATACACTAATACGCTGAGTGGTTAGGCGTGCAGTACAAATCTACTACAGTTTTGAGAATGTAAATCGGCGCAGGTTTGCAACAGTTGCATAGAGTATGGAATTGATCGGGTATTTAATTTTTTTGCAAGCTATCCCCATCGAACTATGAAACCTATCAAAATCGGTCAGATCGGTATCGGGCACAACCACGCCGACGAAAAAATGCGCACGCTCCGCAGCTTGCCACACCTGTTCGAAGTCGTCGGTATTGTGGAGGCGGATCCAGCATGGCGTGAAAAACGCGCGGGCCAATCCCAGTACAAAGGCCTCCGCTGGATGACCGAGGCGGAGCTTTTGGATACGGCCGGCCTGGAAGCCGTCGCGGTGGAGACGGATGGCCCTGATTTGGTGCCTACCGCCGCCCGTTGCGCCGAGCGCGGTCTGCACATGCACCTCGATAAACCCGGCGGCGAATCCCTAGCTGACCTTAAGGCGCTGCTGGATACCTGCGAACGCCGCGGCCTCGCCATCCAACTCGGCTATATGTACCGCAACAACCCGGCGATCAACTTCTGCCGAGAAGCTGTCCGCTCCGGCTGGCTCGGCGACATTTTTGAAGTCCACGCCGTCATGAGCCGCCTCGACGGCGACGACTACCGCAAATGGGTCGCCAATTTCAAAGGCGGTTCTCTGTATATTTTCGGTGGCTACCTCATCGACATTATTATCTCCCTGCTCGGCCGCCCGGAAAACGTGACGTCTTTCCAACGCCCGACGCGTGACGATGGTTGCAATGACAACGGCTTCGCTGTGCTGGAATACCCGCGCGCCACCGCTTCTGTCCGCGCTTCCATCGTCGAGGTCGAGGGTTTTCGCCGCCGTCAGCTCGTCGTTTGTGGCACCAAGGGCACCGTCGAAATCTGTCCCCTGGAGCACCACAACTCCCGTTACGAACTCGACCCTCTGCACGTGCGCCTGACCCTGGCCGAACCCTGCGGCGACTACGCCGCAGGCACCCACGTGATCGATGTCGGCGTGATGCACGGACGCTACACCGAACAACTCACAGAACTCGCCCGCGTCATCCGCGGCGAGATCAAAAATCCTTGGCCGTCTTCGCACGAGTTCCACGTGCATGAGACCCTGCTCGCCGCCTCCGGCTACAACACTTTCACCTGATTTCACAAAAGCATAAAAATAGACTATGAAACTTAAAAACCAGATTGCCATTATTACTGGCGGTGGCGGCGTCCTTGGAGGCGCCGTCGCCCGAAAACTCGCCGCCGAAGGCGCCAAAATCGTGCTCTTCGACATCCGCGCTGAGTTCGCCGAGAAGAACGCTGAATCCGTCGCTGCTCTCGGCGGCGAAGCCGAAGCCATGGGACTCGACATCACCGACGCCGACGCAGTCCGCCGCACCGTGGACGAGCTGCACGCACGCCATGGGCGCATCGATATACTCGTCAATTGCGCCGGCGGTAGCGCCCGCGGCCGCATGAAAGTCTTCCATGAGCAAACGCTGGACGTCGTCAGAGACGTTATCGGCGTTAACCTCTTCGGCACGCTCAACTGCATTCACGCCGTCGCCCAGCACATGGTCGCCGCCAAGTCCGGCAAGGTCGTCAATATTGGTTCCGCCGTCGGCGTGCAGGGACTTGCTAGATGCGTGGACTACGCCGCTTCCAAGGGCGCGATCCTCTCGGCCACCAAGAGCCTTGCCAAGGAACTCGGGCCTCTCGGCATCAACGTCAATTGCGTGTCCCCTGGGCAGATCCCGCGCGAGCAGCCCGCCGACCCCGAAGCCTTCGCCCTTCATCATTCCTTTCTCAATCGCATAGGCACGCCCGATGACATCGCTCATCTCGTCCACTACCTCGTCCTGCCCGAAGCCTCTTTCATCATCGGGCAGAACTACATCGTCGATGGCGGTCGCACGCTCGCCATGCAGGGTTCTGACATCCGCGACTGACCATGACACTCAAAGATATTAACAAAAATGAAAATAGCCAATATTAAAGGACGTGCGCATATTGTGACGCCAACAGGCGGCATCGATATCGAAGCCGCATCCGAAGGAAAATTCAGCGCGGATTCGCAGCGGATCATTGCGCAGCTCGATTCGCTAAAGGCTTGGTATGAGCAAAGTGGGCCAGCCGAGGATCCTGCGCTCAGCACCGATAAACTACAGGAGGATCTGACTCGTTTAGAGGCGCCGGTGCCTCATCCGAATCAGGTGTTCGCCGTTGGGCTCAATTATAAGGCGCACACTGCCGAGGTGGGTAGGGCGCTCCCAGCTGAACCGATGATTTTCACTAAGTTCCCGTCTTGCATCGTGGGCCCCGGAGCGACCGTCCATCTTCCTGCCGACACGGTCGATTGGGAAGTGGAACTGGTAGTGGTGATTGGGAAGAACGGCCGCAATATCAGCAAAGCGTCTGCGCTGGATCACATCGCCGGCTTCTGCGTGGGGCAGGACATTTCGGAACGCAAACTTCAGAAAGCCAACAACCCGGCTCAGTTCAGTATCGCAAAAAGCTTTGAAGGCTTCGGCCCTATTGGCCCTTGGTTGACGAGTGCGGATGAAGTGGATGTGAGCCATCTCAGATTGACCTGCGAGGGTGGGGGCGAGGTGCTCCAGGATGGTAACACGGAGCACATGATTTTCGACGTGCCCACACTGATTGAATACCTCTCCGGCATCTGTGAACTGCGTGTTGGTGATATCATCTTCAGTGGCACTCCGGCTGGTGTCGGCTCTGGTCGCACGCCGCCTAAATTTATCGAAGATGGCTGGGTGCTCGAATCCAGCATCGAAGGCCTCGGACGTCTCGCGAATCCCTTTACAAAATAAATATGAACAAAATGAAACACAAAGTAGTGATCGCAGAACACGTTGACGGCAACATTGAGATTGAGAGCGAAGTCCTGGGGCCGGATGTTGAGATTGTTCTCTGCAAGGCACAGCCTGCCGAAGCATTCATGGCAGCGATTAAAGACTGTGATGCGCTCATGACCACGAACGCAAAACCGATGAACGCCACTGAATTGGCAGGGATGGCAAAATGCAAAGTAGTTGCCCGTTACGGGATCGGTTACGACTCCATCGACGTAAAGGCCGCGACCGATCTTGGTATCATGGTGACCAACAATCCTTCCTACTGCATTGACGAAGTGGCCGAACACGCGCTCGCACTGATGCTTTCTGCATGGCGCCGAGTCACCCAACATGCCATCGCGGTCAAAGCGGGTGAATGGGCGCCGCTTGGAGGGGGCAAGATTCGTCGTCTCAAAGGACGCACCCTCGGGATTCTAGGATTCGGCGCCATTGGACAGGGGCTCGCGACGCGGGCTTCAGGCTTGGGTATGGATATTGTCTTTCACGATCCGTTTGTAAATGAGTCTCCGCTGGCTCGATCCGTCAGCATGGATGAGCTCTTGCAAGTTTCTGATGTGCTGAGTCTGCATATGCCTTTGATTGATAGCACCCGAGGGATCGTCGATAAGGCGTTCCTTGGCAAGATGAAGCAAGACGCTATCTTGGTGAACTGCAGTCGCGGCCCGCTTGTCAAAACAGACGATCTTCTCGAAGCCCTCAACGCCGGTGAAATCGGAATGGCCGCGCTCGATACCGTCGACCCTGAACCGATTCCAAAAGGTCATCCGCTGCTCAACTGCCCGAACGCTTTGATCACACCGCATTCTGCTTGGTTCAGCGAAGAGTCCATTATCGATCTGCGTCGCATCGCCGCCGCGAATGTCGCAGCAGCCCTACGCGGTGAGGTGCCAACCAATCTTGTCAATAAAGACGTTAAGCTCTCAAGCGTGAGTAAATAATTACAGAAGATCCTACTATGAACAATAATAACACTCCATTCACAAAGCCTCTCATCTCGAAGCAGAAACAGCCAATCCTGATCACTTCGATGAACGAGCCCACGCCGGCGAATGCCATTTGCACCATGCGCAATGCCATCTATGATGGCACGGAAGCGTTCTCGCTGCACCTGGAAATGATGAACCAGGAGTACATCAACGAAGAGGATCTACGGAAGATCTTTAACTACGCAGGCGACAAGCCGATCTACACGATGAACTACCGCTCTGCGGAGCGCGGCAAGACCGACGAGCAGCTCACCGCAGAGCAACTGATGGGCGTGCGCGCCGGCTCCTCCATGATCGATTTTATGGGCGACATGTTCGACCGCACTCCCAGGGAACTCACTCAAAATAGCAGCGCCATCGAGCGGCAGCGAGCGGTCATCGAGGAGGTGCATTCCATGGGCGCCGAAGTCATGATGTCATCGCACATCTTCGACTACCTGACCATGGAGGAGACCCTGGAACATGCTCAAGCCCTTGAAGCTCGCGGTGGCGATATCGTCAAGATCGCTTCAGCAGTCCGCAGCGAAGAAGAGATGATCGAAGCCTTGCGCACCACCGTGCTAGTCAAGAACAAGCTCAACGTGCCGTTCCTGCATGTCTGCATGGGGCAGTGGGGTAAGATACTCCGTGCCGTCTCTCCGATGTTTGGGTCCTGCTTCGCGATCTGCGGTCAGACCTATAAGCCGGGCGCGCACATGGAACAGCCTTTGTTACGTGCTCAGCGGGCGGTCTTAGACAACGTCGACTGGATGCACGGTCGCGATCCAGCTCGAGGGACCATTGGCGGCGGCAACCAGGGCTAGCGCGGCCTGCTTCAACGGCAACCACCCTCTGGAATCACCCACTATGCAAGCCATCCTCGTCAACGAAAACAAGCAACTGAACTGGGCCGCCGTCCCCGATCCCGAGCCATCCGGCCGCGAGGTGCTCATCGAGATCCACGCCACCGCCGTCAACCGTGCCGACCTGCTTCAGCGCGAAGGCAAATATCCGCCACCTCCGGGCTGGCCCGAATGGATGGGGCTGGAAGTGGCCGGCACCGTCGCCGCGCTCGGCCCCGATTGTTCCGAATGCTGGAAGGTGGGGGATCAGGTATGCGCCCTGCTCGGCGGTGGCGGTTATGCCGAAAAAGTAGTGGCGGATGAGAGTCTGCTCATGCCCGTGCCCGCAGGACTCAGCATGATCGAAGCCGCTTCCGTCCCGGAGGTCTATGCCACCGCCTGGCTGAACCTCGTGCACGAAGCCGACCTCCAGCGCGGTGAAACCGCCTTCATCCAGGCGGGCGCTAGCGGCCTCGGCATCGCCGCCATTCAAATCGCGAAATTCCTCGGCGCGAAAGTGGTCACCACCGTCGGTAGCGACGAAAAGGCCGAGCTCATCCGCCCCTATGGCTCCGACATCGTAGTCAACCGTAAGACGGGCTCGTTGGGCGATGCCTTTGATCAAAACCCTGTTCACGTCGCGCTGGATTGCGCGGGCGGCGACGCGCTGGCCGAATGTTTGCCGAAGATGGCACGCGGCGGCCGCTGGGTGCTCGTGGCGACCCTAGGCGGTGAGTTTGCCAACATCAGCCTGCGCCCGCTTCTCAAAGGCGGACTGCGCCTGATCGGCAGCACTCTACGCAGTCGCACGCCGGAAATAAAGGCCACCATCCTCCGTGAACTCACGGAGCGCGTATGGCCCGAGTTCGAGGCCGGCCGTATGAAGCCGTCCATCCATGCCGTGCTTCCGATCACCGAAGCCGACGCCGCGCACGATATCCTGAAGCGCAGCGAAAATATCGGCAAAGTTGTCCTCACCCTCCGCTAAGATGAGTTGGAAGATCGGGGACTAGTGATTTGTTGAATGGACAGCTTCGCTTTGACCGTAGTGTCTGAGCTTGCTCAGGCCAACGCTGCCGCAAGCTGTTTTGGGGCGCGAGCAAGCTCGCACGCTACGTTTTGGATACGATCTAAATGCAGAATGCTTGTAGCTCCCAACTTCTATATCATATCTCCCTTCATCAAAGATGAACCCTCCGTCCTCAGGTCGACCTTCCGTAATGAAGCCGGACTCCACAATAGCTCTCCAAACTACGCCCGGGCAAGCCAGGCTGACTAGCTTTGCACCTTTATTATACCAGTTTGAAAAAGGTTTGGCACGATAGGTCGAAGCGCTCAGAACGAAATTGCGGCGCGAGACGCGCCTGCGCTACCAAAATTTCAACTGAATAAGGTCAAACCTTTCTAAAAGTGGTATTATAACCATCCTCCGCTTGAGCGGAGCGAAAGGGGATGTGTCACGCCGTAGCAGCGAAGGAGGCCGGATTGGTCTCCCAAAAGGATGAGGGTGCTACACCAAATACATGGCAAAGCGACAGGATTGTCGCTTCCACTTTGTCATTTTTTTTAAAGTTCGGCTTCCCTTTTGGGTGGGCTTCGTGGCATAAGATGAGCTTCGCTTTTGCATAAAGATCTCATCTGGACAAACTTCACTCTTCTTATGATACGCACGCTAGGACGCTCGGCACTCTCTGTTGTCTTTGAGCTGGGGGAGATTTCCATATTTGGATGGGGGGCTGTTTGTGGCTTCTTTGGGCAGCGAAATCGGTTCGCGAAGCTGACCATGGCAATCCACGAGATCGGGGTGCGTTGTTTTCCGATTGTAGCGACAGTGGGGCTCTTCACCGGTTTGGTGATGGGCTTGCAGCTCTATTACACCTTGGTCAAGTTCGGTGCCGAGTCGGCTTTGGGGACGGCGGTCGCGCTTTCGCTCATCCGCGAGTTAGGGCCGGTGCTCACCGCGTTGATGGTCGTGGGGCAGGCTGGATCTGCCATGGCTTCGGAGTTGGGCATCCAGCGCAACGACGAGCAGATTGACGCGCTGCAGACTATGAGTGTCGATCCGCTGGGTTTTCTCGTGGGGCCGCGTTTGGTGGCCACTGTTATTTGTTTTCCCATTTTAACGGCGGTCTTTGATCTGATCGGCATCTTCGGAGGCTACTTGACCGGTTCGGTGCTGCTCAATGTCGATGCGGGCGTGTATTGGAACCGCGTCTTCGAGAGTGTGACCTGGGTCGATGTCCAAGGCGGCTACATCAAGGCGCTGGTCTTCGGATTACTGACGATCGCGATTTGTGCCTACCGCGGTTACAACACGCATCGCAAAGCGTCTTTCCCTGGTGTGCGCGGCGTGAGCGAGTCGGCGACTCGTGCCGTGGTCTGGTCGAGTGTCACCGTGCTGGCGGCCGACTATCTGATAACTTCCTTCCTCCTCTAGTATGGATGCCTATCTGAAAATTCGTGGACTCAAAAAGCACTTCGGCGAGAAGCGTGTGCTCGATGGTATCGATCTGGACGTCGCCGCCGCATCGGTCACGACGATTATTGGCAAATCGGGCATTGGCAAATCCGTGCTTCTGAAGTGCATCGCCAATTTATTGCAGCCGGATGCCGGCACGATCGAGTTGGATGGCAAAGCCATTTCCAAAAGTCGCCGCCGAGTGAACGGCGAGTCCGGAGTCTCCTTTAGCTACATGTTTCAAAATAATGCGCTTTTTGATTCGTTGACCGCGTTTGATAATGTCGCCTTGCCCCTGCGCGAGGCCACGAAGTTGGGCAGAGCCGAGATCAAGGAACGCGTTGATGCGATGCTGGAGCACTTGGAGCTGAGCGATTCGGCGGGGAGTTTTCCCGGCGAGCTTTCGGGGGGCATGAAAAAACGCGTCGCTCTGGGGCGGGCGCTCATTACGAAGCCACAAGTTGTTCTATTTGACGAACCGACCACTGGACTGGATCCGGAGCGAAAGTTTAGTGTTTTTGAAATGATCGCCGATTACCGTGCGCGCTTCGGGTTTACTGCCTTGCTCGTGAGCCACGACATCCCTGAGGTATTTGAGATCAGCGACCACGTCGCATGGCTGGATGAGGGCATTATTAAGTTTTTCGGAAATCCCGACGAACTCAACGAAGACGCGCAGTCGGCGCTCTCTGGATTTTTAAGTAAGGCCAACTATGGCCGCCAAGATTCACCTAAGCACGGAGGTGCGAAATAAATTATGAATAACCGAACCATTGAATTTTTAGTCGGCTGTTTTGTGCTCGTTGGGCTGGTCGCCGTCCTCTACCTCGCGATTCAAGTTGGCAGCGCACGGTTCTTTGGGAGCGACAGCTACACATTAGAGGCGCGTTTCAGCAGCGCGAGCGGTGTCAACCCCGGCAGCCGGATCGAGATTGCCGGCGTGCGCGTGGGCACGGTTAAAGACGTCATCTTAAACGACAACTTCTTTGCTATCGTTACTTTGGAGCTGCCGAACACGATCGAACTTGACGACGATACCATCGCCTCCGTCAAGACAGCAGGCCTGATCGGTGATCGCTTTATTGATCTTTCACCGGGTGGTTCGGGTATGCCATTGGAGGCGGGTGATATGATTGTGGACACTGAATCGGCTCTGGATATCGAAAGTTTGATTAGCCGATTCGCGCTCGGAGGTATTGACGAGAAGGACGAATAACCTTATCTGCTCGATTATGTTAAATTATATATATGCGGCTATTTTTGCCTTCGGGGTTCTATATAGCACGTCTTTGGGGGCCGCTGAGCCCGAGCGCGATAAGCTGCAGGGCACGATCGAAGCGGCTCTGGATGTGATCTATTCCGATTGCTGCACGGAGCTGACGCTTGAGGAAAAGCAGGCCAAAGTCCGTGAAACGATTGAGGCGAAATACGATCTGGATGTGATTATTCGCCGCGCGATCGGCCGGAACTGGCGCTTGATGAGTGAGGCGGAGCAAGCGAAAGTCTTGGATTTGGTCAAACAGCTTGTGGTCAAGGCCTACGTTAAGGGCTTGGATGGCAAAGATCGCCCCGATGTGGCACTTGGCGAGGTCACGCACATCTCGGAAAAGCGCATTGAGATTCAGTCCACGGTGACGTTGGACGAAAAAACCTACTACGTGCTTTACCGCCTCGGGCGGATGGAATCCGGTTGGCAGATCTATGATATCGTGGCGGAAAACATCAGCGTTGTATCCAACTATCGTCAACAACTCGACGACCATTTCCGTAAGGGAAGTGGTGCCGAGTTGATTACTCGCCTAGAAGAACTACTTACAAAAGATGAAATCAATGAAGACGTACAAATCTAAACTACTTTTCGCCTCGGTCGCTCTGTTCGGCTTAGCGCCCGTTTCTTTTCTCTCGGCGCAAGACAGCTACTTGGCCGAAGAGGACTTCTATAATGAGGAGGTTTCGAGCGATTCTAGCATCTACGACCCACTTGAAAGCGTGAATCGTTACACCTTTGAGTTTAACGATTTCGTTTACATGAATCTTCTGCAGCCCGTTGTCGATGGCTACACGGCGATCACGCCCGATCCGATTGAGGAGGGTGCTAGCAACTTTTTCTATAACTTAAAGTATCCAGTCCGCCTCGTGGGGAATCTGCTGCAAGGCCGTTTGGAAGGTGCTTGGGTCGAGACTGGGCGTTTTGCAATTAATTCCACGATCGGCATCGCCGGTGTGATGACTCCAGCAGACAACATTGATGGCTTCGCTCCGATCAAACCCGAGGACATCGGTCAGGCCATGGGCTCTTGGGGTGTCGGCGAAGGGCCTTACATTGTGTTGCCCTTGCTCGGCCCATCGAATCTGCGCGACCTGGGTGGCCTTGTCGGCGATCGTGCGGTCAATCCGCTCAAAGAGCCTTTCAGCCTGATCGACGATTGGGATTGGGAGTGGCGTTTAGCTCTTGCTGGTTCTGAGTTCATCGCGACCACCCCCGACATCTTGCAACGCTACAAGCAAATGAAGGGTAACGCCATCGATCCCTACAGCTCGCTTAAGAACGGATTTACCCAATACCGTCGCGGCGCGATCGCCGAGTAGGGACTCGGGCAATATGGCTCGCCGTAGAACCAGTCGACCTCCGGAGGAAGATTTCCCCATGACGCCCATGATCGACATGGTCTTTCTCCTCTTGGTTTTCTTTATGACGGTGAGTACGCTCGCGCAGGCGGATCGTGCGAAGAAACTGGATCTACCGGAGTCCGCTCAAAGCGATGTGCCGGACGCTGAAGACCTCGGCGACCGTGGCACTATCTCGCTCGACGCAGACGGCGTGATCTATCTCGGCATGCAAGCGATCTCTCTGGAGGCCATGCAACAGACGATGAAGCAATCGCTCCAAGAGAACCCGGAGTTGCGCATCCACCTGCGCGCCGATCAGGCGACGCCCTACGGTGATATTAAAAAGGTGCTTAAGGCCTGTGCCGAAGTGGGCGCTTACGAAGTCATCTACGCTACCTATCAAATGCGTTGACCGCACACGACCATGGCACAGCTCAAAAAGAAACCAGAAGAAAAAGTCGGCGTGCCTATCGCGCCGATGATCGACGTGGTCTTTCTACTTTTGATCTATTTCATGGTTTCGTCGACGCTGGAGCAGCAAGAGGCCGACCTTTCCTTTCAGTTGCCCGGATCAGTGGAGCAGGAGGAACCGCTCGACCTGCCTGACGAGCAAATTATTGAGATCCGCGAGAACGGCCAAGTAGTGGTCAACGACTATCCTTACGACTCGCCGGAGATTGACCGCTACACGGAGCTCGCCGCTATGCTGACGCGCTTCCGCGAGGCCAGCACGGCGAACAAAGTCGAGGCCATCGTGACCATCTCGCCTGCCGAGGCGGTGTCGCATGCGCAGATCGTCAAAGTGATGGACGCTTGTTCGCTTGCCGGGATCGAAGCGGTCAATTTCGCCTTGGGCGACGATGGGTAGGTTGGAGTCCCGCCTTTAGGCGGTCATGCCAGATTCCTCATGCCACGCAGCCGCCTAAAGGCGGGACTCCAACATTCTCGAACGCAGCGTCTCAATAAACCCCTCCCGATTCGGTGGAGAAATCAAAATGCTGTGCCCAGCGTATTCGATACGTATCCGCTTCAAGGAAAGGGCGGGTGAGCTCAGTGGGCAGGCGCTTAGCTTGATTTCGGTGATGTCCGCGTAGCGCACCTTTTTCTTCAGGATGCCGCTCCGCACGATGAGGTGATCGGCATGTAGCGTGTAATGACAGGGCAAGAAGATTGCTGTGAGCCCGGCAACAAAGACGCCAGAGAGTATCGTGGTGATTGCGCCTTCGGTCGAGTCCGGCAGCACATAGATGCCCAAGCCAAAACAAAAGAGCGGGCTGGCGATCAATATGACCGCGAGCCACCAATCCACTGCCGAGGGATAACGCTCCATCGGGGGATTATTCAATGTTCTGCACCTGCTCGCGAATCCGCTCGAGGGCGTTTTTGCCCTCGATCACGATGCGGGTGATTTCGATATCGTTCGATTTGCTGCCGGTCGTGTTGAACTCGCGGTGGATCTCCTGACAGAGAAAGTCCATTTTCCGGCCCGTGGCTTCGTCGGATTCGATAAAGCTCAGGAACTGCTCAAAGTGGGAGGCGAGACGCGTCGTTTCTTCGCTAATGTCAGAGCGGTCGGCGAAGATGGCGATCTCCTTGAGCACTCGCTCATCGGAGGGGTCGAGCTCGAGCTTGAGCTGCTTGAGGCGTTCAAGTAGGGCGTCGCGGTAGCGTTCGGTGCTGCCGGCGGCGCTCTTTTCGATTTGCTGGCGGAAGCTCTCCAGCTCGTGGATGCGCTCTTTCAAGTCGGCCGCGAGGGCGGCGCCTTCTTGGAGGCGCATCGATTCGATATCGGCTAGGGCGGCGTCGAAGGCCTCTTTCAGCGGGGATTCCAGTTCCTGCCAAGTGGGGAGGCCGCTGCTGTCTTTGACCGAGCGTGCCAGTTCCAGAAGTAGGCCACCGTCGGGGGCGAACTCCAGCCCTTGCGCTTCGGCGAAGGCGCGCAGGTCGCTCAGGCTTTGCTCCATTGCCGCGGTGTTGAGCCGTAGCGAGTCCGAGCTGCCTTGGGTCGACTCGACTTTGACCTGTATGTTGACCCGTCCGCGCTGAAAGGCGCCTTTGACCCATTCGTTACAGGGCGCGTCGAAGCCGCTCCATTCGCGGGGCGCGCTGATCTGGGTGTCCAGCGTCTTCCGGTTTACCGAGTTGATTTCCACTTGGATGCTGACTCCAGCATCCACTGCATCGGCGCATCCGCGCCCAAAACCTGTCATACTTCGCATTGGGAGGAACATAGGGAGTCCTACGCTGGAGGGAAGGGGAAAGTGATTTGGTCGTTCCGAGAATGTAGCATACGGCGTCAGCCGGATGACTGGGGGGTTGGCGGTCGCGTTTGCGAAGCGGTTCATCGGGCTGACGCCCGACGCTACGAATTGAGCAATCCTCCGAAATTCGCATTTCCGCATGTTTTCATTGCAATTCACAGGGGCTTAAATTTACTCGCCCGCTTCTTATGAAAATACTAGTCGCAGACCGCATTTCGCCCATTGGAGTTGATCTCTTCAAAGCCCAGCCAGGTTTTGAAGTCGTAGAAGCCTATGGTTCGTCCCCGGAGCAGATTCTTGAGCTTGCCAAGGATGTTGACGCGATTGCCGTCCGTTCCGACACACGCGTGACTGCGGAGGTCATTGCCGCAGCACCCAAACTTAAGGTCGTCGGTCGAGCCGGGGTCGGTGTGGATAACATCGATATCGAAGCTGCCACCGACCGTGGTGTCATCGTGATGAACACCCCGACGGGGAACACCATCGCCACTGCCGAACTCACTTTCACCCACATGCTCGCGGGCACACGCCCCATCGTGCAGGCTGCCGCTGGCATGAAAGCCGGTCGCTGGGATCGTAAAAAATTCACCGGTTCTGAGCTCAATCAGAAGACACTCGGTGTCCTCGGTATGGGGCGCATCGGCGCTGAAGTTGCCAAGCGCGCCATGGCCTTCCAAATGGATGTGCTCGCTTACGACCCTTACCTGACTGAGTCCCGCGCCAAGTCGCTCGGCGTGAAGCAGGCCACTCTCGACGAAGTCATCGAGAACGCCGACTATATCACCGTGCACATGCCGATGACGAAGGACACCAAGCACATGCTGAATGCAGATGCCTTTTCGCGCATGAAGGACGGCGTCCGCGTTTTCAACTGCGCACGTGGCGGCATCATCGAAGAAGCCGCGCTCATCGATGCACTCAACTCCGGTAAAGTCGCCGCCGCCGGTCTCGACGTTTACGAAGACGAGCCTCCTGCCGAAGACAGCCCTCTGCGCAGCATCGAAAACCTCGTGCTTACGCCGCACCTCGGTGCCTCCACTGTAGAAGCCCAGGAAAATGTCGGCATCGACGTGGCCAAGCAAATGATCGAAGCCCTCACCGGCGGCATGGTC
>PPCM01000064.1_pt1 | contig 193238 bp, 167 predicted proteins | sample 1555541 | NCBI WGS metagenome assembly PPCM01 (sample SAMN05284479, study PRJNA326546) | Marine sediment metagenome, whole genome shotgun sequencing project. | isolation source: marine sediment | place: Germany: Wadden Sea | collected 2012-09-05
CTGCTTGTTGATACATATCTTCAGACAAACTTAAGACTTCACCTTTTTTATTAACGATCAACATGCCATTAGAAACTAGGAGGCGTTCGCTCAATTCCTCTATAGATATATCAACACCAAATACACCTTTTAATTCGTCATCTATATACAGCGGCCTCACCAGAGATATAACCCACCCTTTACCTGCCGGGTCAATGTATGGTGTATCAATGAACACTGCATGATCCCCGTTGTCAAATGCGACATTAAAAAAATTGTACTGGGCCAGATCCTGATTCGCCTCCACGGCGCCCTTCGTTTGAAAAGCAGGGTACACTCTACTATAAGAACGACTTTCATTATAATATACCTGAGTGATAAAAGGATAAGTCGCCAATAAGGACTCAAAGTAAGTATCGAGACTCTCTGTTGCAATCAAGTCTCTTTTCAACTCCTCTGTAATTTGACTGTATCCTGTGGCGAATCCTGTTGAGCCAGAAGGCTTATATACATTGTGATAAACACCACTATCATCTGTTATGTATTTGTTTATATTAAGAGTTTTCAATACTTCATCTCTATATTCGACATCATAAAGTGCTTCTAACCTCGTCGCTCCCTCTTCAATAACGCGGTCTAAATCTTTCAGTGTTTGGCCAAATGCCATAGTTGTAGCTTCAATTGCATCCCTTGTTTCACATGCTTCAATATCCCATTCATTATACGAAAACAGATAAGCTGCTAATAATAGCGCGAATAAACCAGTCAGTGTCGCTATTTTCCAAAATTGCATCACATCACCTTCCCTATATTATATTCTACACCTATTAGAAGGATTCCTATCATTAAATGCAAAAAAACACCTTAAAAGTAGTTAAATTTTACTTTTAAGGTGCTATAATTTACTTCATATCTTTTCTATTCACTTTAAGACCTGGGAATAATGATTCGAATTCCTCATATGCATCCGCCAAATCATTTGCAACTGTTCTGATTTCATCTTGGGCATGTTCCTCAGTACGTAAAGTAATAAACCTTGCCATTCCTTGAAGGTTTCCAAAGAATGAGGTTTTACGCATATTTGCATTGATTACAACATACGGCGAAAGTGCCATTAGTTCCGCATCAATAAATTCGTCATACATGTCACATGACTTCTTGTACACGTCAACCATCATATCAATCGCCTTTTGACCATTAACCTTTCCCTTAATCGCGACAAGTTCTTCTGGAATCAATAGTCCATAATCAACATTAGGCATCAGCGGCAATATTTCCAATGCTCTATGTCTAATTAATTGGTGATGACCCGCTTCACTCATCAATATCGTTACAGGCTTCCCAACCTTAGAAAAAGCTTTTGGTAATTCGTCAAATCGCGCCATTGAAGCTAAAACATCTTCAGGATATGACTCTACAGCACCCAAGCGTTCAACTAGACCAGTTTTCGTAACCGGACGTTCATAAATTTTACGTCTTTCATCAGCAGGTACTTCCTCAACACGATAAAAATGATCTACCAATGACTGCATATATTTAGTCGGCTGAACATGCTTCACCATGCCTGGTGAAACAATCTCACCTTCTTCTTTCATAGCTGTAGCAGTTTCTTTTATTTCATCATTATACACACCATGGGCAAATAACTCAGAAACACCATCACAGAATGCTCTTAAGTTTGTCGACAAGCCCATATTTGACTTTACCGACAACGGCAATACATTTCTTGCATTTTCAAAGGCTAATTTCTTAATTGCGCCAGGCTTTTCCTCTGGATACTTTTCAGCCAAAGCATCTTCAAGAATTACCATCAACTCTTTATAGACATTAAAGCAGGTATCGCAAAAATCAATGTAGCGCTTCTTTAATTGTGGATAGTTATCCAATTCAGCAGGTACAACATACTCAGTCGGAGGATTATATCTTAAAGAGTATTCAATATAACTCCAATATTGGTTATTATGTAGTGCTTCTACAAGTTCTGTAAACCATCTACTTTTATTTTCAATACACATTTGAAGGTGGTCCAATTCCTTAATAGAAGAGTGACCATAATTGACGCCCCATTTTTCCATAAATCCATTTGCAACGACAAAGGAATTCTTAAATTGCTCCAAGAAGTTCTCATCTGGCAAACTCACTTGATCATTTTCAACCATCGAAATCAAGTCTTCTCTAAATCCCTCTTTTTGTCGGCTTACCTTACTCATTAACATGGCCCCTAAAACACTAGGCACCAATGGAATAAATACGTCTTTATCATCATTCGTCATTAAATTAGAATACGTTCCCATATGCACACTCCTTATAAATTCATTAGTACCATTATAGCTTAAAATCATGTAAAAAAGAACCTACATAGCGTAGGTTCTTAAAAGTTATTTCTTGTTCATATAGTCATTTAATTCTGACATTATTTCGTCCAATATGCTCTTAACAGTCGTGATTTCATTGATGCGGTAGCCATTACTCCCTGTAAACAATAACGCTTCATCAACATTACCTTTAACAGCCTGGATTAGCGCTTCAGAAATACAATAAGGTGTTGTAGCTGGATCACACGGAATCAAGCAATTAACACATTTATCAACACCTACCAGACCTGCCTCAACCTTTTCGATGAATTTATTTCTGATTGCACGGCCAGGCATACCTACCGGACTTTTTACAAGTTGTATATCTTGTTTGGTTGCGTTCACAAATGCATTCTTGTAATTAATATGTGCATCACATTCCTCAGTGCCAATAAACCGTGTACCTATTTGAACACCAGCAGCACCCAAATCAAGATATTTTCCAACATCTTCACCGGTGTAGATACCACCTGCAGCAATAACTGGAATCTTCACATCATATTTTTCTTCCCATACTTTTGCTGCTGCAACAACTTCTACGATTAAATCTTCTAATTTTCTTGCCGTGTTATTCACAAGGTCTTCCATTTTGAAGCCTAAATGACCACCTGCTTCTTGTCCTTCAACGACAAGCATATCAGGTAAACGATTATATTTTTTGTACCATCGTTTGCATAAAAGATCTGTAACGCGACCCGATGAAACAATTGGTGCAATCTTCGTTTGAGACCCTTTAACGATATCAGGCAGCTCCATCGGTAATCCTGCGCCTGAGATAATTAAATCGATTCCTGATTTAACGGCTTCCATCGCAATTTCTCTATAATTTTGAACGGCTACCATTAGGTTAAGTCCTATAATACCTTCAGGTGCAATTTCCTTTGCTTTTTTTATTTCTTCTCTCAGTGCACGTAAATTCGCCACCAACGGATTATCGTAATAATCTGCTTCGTCAAATCCAATCCCTACAGCAGAAATAACGCCAATGCCACCATGTTTTGCAACTGCACCAGCTAATTGAGATCTCGAGATCCCAACACCCATTCCACCTTGTATGATCGGTAATTTTGACGTTAGATTGCCAAGTTTAATTCCTTTAATTTCCAACATCTCAACTCCTATCTATCAATAATGTTACTTTCATTAGTATTATATTTGATTTTATAGGAGAATACAATTAAAACTTTGTTATATTATCAGATTTTATTACCTGGTACTATTTTTCTTCTTCATGAAGTTCATGACGCGTGATGTATCTAATCTCCTCTAACCCTTCTAAAAAGGCGTTTACAACCTTTCCGTCAAACTGCTTATCTCTCTCCTTCTTGATAATTGAAACTGCTTGATAAAAATCAATTTTTTCTCTATGAGCGCGATCAGAACACATTGCCTCTAACGCATCTGATAAGCTAATAATACGAGCCAACAAATCAATTTCCTCACCTATTAATCTTCTAGGATAACCTCTGCCATCATACCGTTCATGATGCTGAACAATTACTTCCCCAACTCTTTTAAGATAAGGAATACCATCTACAATCCATTGTCCTCGAATTGTATGGGTTTTGACTACCTTATACTCTTCAACTGTCAATTTACCTGGTTTGTTCAAAATTTCTGGCGATATGCTTATCTTGCCAATATCGTGTAAAAGCGCCGCTTCTTCTAGTGTTTTCATATCTTTGACATTCATTATGTCACCAATGATCATTGCAATCTCTTTAACGCGCCTAGAATGCCCTTTAACATAGCGATCCTTCTCCTCTATGGCATCAATGATTACTGTCAACGTATCCATATGATGATCGAGAACAGCACCTTCCCTTTGTCCCAAAGTAAGCCCTAAATGATTGACTGCCTCCAAAACTTCTTGAATTTCTTTAACATGGGATTGATAACTAACCGCTTCAAAACGACCTTCTTCAAATGCTGTTATTCGAGTGATTAAGTTATCCCTTCCCTCAAGGATCATTCTCAAATTATTCTTGAAGACCACTACTAGTAGTGTTACTGTCAACACAATTACCACAATACTATAATTCCGCAGATTCGAGTAGGGGCGTGTATAGGTAGAAATATCATAGACAAAAGTAAATGACGTCAAATACTGCTGACTCTTATTTTTCAGTTCGTATGTAAGTGATGTATAATCACGTTGATTAGCTGTCTCATCATCGAACGCTGAGCCCCAAAATTCATCTCTGTTGGATGCATGTTCAACCATTGTCTCGACATACGCCGGCGAATACTCTCTAGCCATAACATAATAGCCATTCGTCATGCGTTTGTTATTTGTCGTTACAGGACTCATTGCCATCAAATAAAGCGTATCATCAACTATGAAAAAATCCGTTTCAACGCTATGGTTCTTCATGGACAGCTTGTAAACGTCAAGTTCTCCTATTGATGACAATATGCTTGTCTCACCATATACTTCTTGATAACCATTGTTATTACCAAAAACATATACAAAATCCAGACTGAATCCATCTGGTGTTTCCACCATGAACTCCGTTGCATTGTCTTTGCTCCACTCATAATTTCCATTTTCTATTGCCATATACAGGTCATCCCAAACGGCATAGTCCTGAATCAACGACTCCATAATGTCTTTTTCCTTTGCAAAAATATTCTCAATTATTGCACTCTGTGTGTTACTATATGCAGTTTGTACATTTTTTTTTGTGTTGTTAAGACTAATTTGGATGCCTATTATGAGGATTAGAAATCCCGATAGAAGAATCACTAATATGTAGGTTAACATTCTCCTAAAAATACTATATGTCATTTCATCACCACTTTCAGGGTATATATACCCAGTAACCGGAAAAATAAATAAAAAACGACCTACTCTTTATCGTTAAAGAATAAGCCGCTAATATTATCTTTTTATATGCATACCTGCTTTTCGTCTCTCATCTCCACTTGAAGTATTTGATTCCTCTTCAACTTCCTTGTTGATTTTCTCGACTGCTTTTTTGTTTTCACACCGTTTGCAGATTTTCCCTCTTTCGATCTTGACACCGCATTCACCGCAATGTTTGCCCTCAGTTATACTGGCAATGGCCAATTTACCTTCATTGACATATCCCATTATTTCTCTACGTGTAATGGGTTTGCCCATATCTTTCATTATTTCAATGATACCTTCAGGTGATATATCTGGATTTTCATAGACAATTTCCCTTGTTAAAAGATATTTATCATATGCTTCATCGCCACTGCTTTTGAACTTATGCAACGACAATAAACATTTTTTGCATTTTTCATCCTCATCTGATTCAGCACCAAAAAACACGCCGCATTCAATACATTTTTTCAACATATCAACACACCCCTTTAACCATCTACTTAACACTCTCTCTATATATCTTATATCCATTTTACCACATTATAACCATTTAACAAAAATACCAATCGTATTTGTACTCATAATGCAAAAATGGAATAATTTTCATTCCACTGATAGTCATTGACTTTTTTTGGTATAAATAGAATAACAAGTAGAGGAGGGGATCAAATGTTTCAATGGAGTGATGCATACCTAGTGAATATCCCTATCATCGATCAACAACATAAGAAACTCTTTGAAATTGGTGACGATATTCACAAACTGATTATCGAGTCTGAGTCATTAGATACATATAATGAGATTGAGAAAATGATTGAAGAACTGATTCGATACACGCAGTTTCACTTTAGTCATGAGGAGTATCTTCTGAAAGAGTATAATTACGAGAATTATGATGGCCATATAAAAGAGCATGAAAAGTTTATGGATTTTTTAAACGCCATCGACATAGAGGCCATTCAGGAGCACCAAGAAAAATACGTTGATGAGTTACTAAATTTTGTCGCTCAATGGATCTTTAAACACATGATGCATGCAGATTTCAATTATAATGATTTATTGATTACAGGAATGGAATTTGATAAATGATAGTACAACAAAAAAACACTCACAAATGTGAGTGTTTTTGTCTAATCAGAATGAGTAAATCGTAAGCCGGGTTCTGTCGTGGACAATCATCTATCTCGACCTGCTGTTACCAAACAAGCTCTAGCGACCTACCTACGGGAAGAGACGAGCAGCCCCTTTTTTACATCCCTACTTGGTCTTGCTCCAGATGGGGTTTACATAGCCGTAAAGTCGCCAATACGCTGGTGCGCTCTTACCGCACCTTTCCACCCTTACCTAGTAAACTAGGCGGTATATCTCTGTTGCACTATCCTTGGAGTCACCTCCACTGGGTATTACCCAGCACCCTGCTCTACGGAGCCCGGACTTTCCTCACATATAATGCGCGATTGCCTGATTTACTCAAATCCTATCTTACACTAGTTTTACCAATGAATCAAGGGTTAATACACTTTAAGCGGATTTTCCAAAGATTCAGACTTTATTATACGAACTTCATAATTCTTTTGTATACATTTTTTCTCTAAATACTGGCTCAAATAATCCATATAAATATTTTCGGTTTCATAATGACCGCAATCCAATATACAAATGCCTAGTTGCTCTGCCAACTGGGCTTCATGATACTTCACATCGCCAGTAATGTAGATGTCACATCCATTATTTTTGGCACTTCTTACAAAATCAATGCCTGCACCGGTGCACAACCCAACTTTAGTAATCTCCTTTGGTAATTGTCCAGCCACTCTGATATGATCCGTCCCCAAAACGCTTTTCAATTGTCGAACCACTTCACCGCCCGTTTTTGATGTTGCATAACGACCAACACGTCCAAGACCGTATGGTTGTGAAATATTTTCAAGTTTTGTTACGTGTACCGCTGGCGTTTCATAAGGATGGGCCCGTTGAAGTGTCGATAAGGCTTTACTCAAATCTTCCTCTGTCACAATACTTTCCAAGCGCACCTCTTCAACAGATTCCCTGCTATCAATGACACCTATAGCAGGCGACGCGCCTTCTAATGGCCTAAAAGAGCCTGTACCCGATACTTTAAAGCCACACTCATCATAATTGCCAAGACGACCGACGCCAATACCGTAAAGTTCATTTTCCAATACTTCCAGGTTATCTTTTGGTACAAAGGTCACTATATTATAGTGGTTCTTTTTTCCAGTGATCTCTAATAAATCAACTTGCTCAAGATTCAATAACGTTGCCAAATAGTCGTTTAAGCCATTTGTCGCAATATCTAAATTCGTATGGGCAGCATAGACATGGATATCCTCCTTGATCAATCGGCGAATTAATTTCCCATGGTAAGTCGATTCCGTTATGCTTTTCATGCCTTTAAAAATCAAGGGATGATGAGTTATTATTAAATCAACGTTCTTTTCAACCGCTTCTTCAACTACCGCTTCTGTAATATCCAAGGCTACCATCACCTTATCTATTTCAACTTGGTCATTTCCTAAAATGAGCCCTACATTATCCCAACTCTCAGCAAGTTTTTTCGGCGCTAACTTTTCCATTAAATTGATGATTTTTTGCGAATTAATAAACACTAGATCAGCTCCTCTAATTTTTTGATCTTCTGATTTACTTCTGCTAAAAACTCATTATTGTCTTCTTTACTGTTTTTCTCAATAGACTCTTTTATTTTTAAATATTTTTGTAATTTGAAAGAAAGAAAAGCCTTCACTTTCTTATCAGTTTGCTCAGCCAGCAATGGTCCAATTTCATAAAGAAGGGGATCTTTTATTTCCATTGTACCCACTTGGACCTTTAATATTTGATAGAATTTATCGCCTTCAGTTTCAATATGTTCTTCGATAATTTCAAAACCATTGTCTTCTAAATACGCCCGCAACACTTCTTGTCCTATCATCGGCTGTAAAATCATAAAATCAAGCGACTTCGCCAACTCAAAATCGGCTTTAATGATGTCAGCAATCAGCGCACCACCCATACCAGCGATAATAACGCCCTGTATCTCACCAATCGTATACGGCGCCAGACCAGGTCCTTTACGAACTTCTACAGATTCCGTCATACCATAACGTTCCACTGTTTTCTTAGCGTTTTGCACAGGTCCATTGACAATGTCAGAAGCAATGGCCTGACCCACGATATTTCTTTCGACAAGTGCTACCGGTATATAAGCGTGGTCAGTCCCTACGTCTCCAATACGATTACAATTCGGAATCATAGAGGCTATTTTCTCTAACCGAGGTGTTAATTTCATTATAATTTCACTTCCTTTTTTCAAAAGAAAAGATTCGCATCAGCGAATCTTATTCTAAATAATCTTTTAATTTTTTACTTCTGCTTGGATGTTTAAGCTTTCTTAACGCTTTTGCTTCAATCTGACGAATTCTTTCTCTTGTAACATCGAATTCGCGACCAACTTCTTCAAGCGTTCTTGCTTTACCATCTTTAATACCAAATCTCAACTCAAGTACACGTTTTTCTCTTGGTGTCAATGTATCTAACACTTCGATTAACTGTTCTTTTAACATTGAGAATGCAGCTGCATCTGCAGGTGCTGGTGCATCATTATCTGGAATAAAATCACCTAAATGACTGTCTTCTTCTTCACCGATCGGTGTTTCTAGAGAAACAGGCTCTTGAGCAATTTTTAAAATTTCTCTTACTTTTTCAACTGGCATGTCCATTTCTTTTCCAATTTCTTCTGGTTTTGGTTCACGACCAAGTTCCTGAAGTAATTGTCTAGACACACGAATCAACTTATTGATTGTTTCGACCATATGAACCGGAATACGAATAGTTCTTGCCTGGTCCGCTATAGCTCTTGTAATTGCCTGACGTATCCACCATGTTGCATATGTCGAGAACTTATAGCCTTTTCTCCAGTCAAACTTTTCAACTGCTTTGATTAGACCTAGGTTACCTTCTTGAATAAGGTCTAGGAACAGCATTCCTCTACCAACATAACGCTTGGCAATACTTACAACAAGTCTTAAGTTCGCTTCACAAAGTTTTTGCTTCGCGTACTCATCGCCTTCTTCCATTCTCTTTGCAAGTTTGATTTCTTCTTCACCCGATAATAGCGGCACCTTACCAATTTCCTTTAGGTACATTCTTACTGGGTCATCAATATTCATTCCTTTAGGAATTGAAATGTCGACATGTTCTTCTTCTTTGGATGGTTTTTCAGTTTCTGCATCGTCGTCTGCTGTCAAATCATCTGATTCGCTAATTACCTCTATTCCCATAGAAGTCAACGAGTCGTAAATATCATCTAACTGATCTTTATCAATATCAACCTCTTCTAGTACAGTTGCTATTTCTGAATAAGTCAGCGAGCCTTTCTTTTGTCCTTTTTTCACAAGGGCTAAAACCAATTCTTGCTCCGTTGGAGCCGGTTTATTACTCAATTGACTTCCCTCCTTTCCAGTTTGTTTTCTTCATCTTCATTTCACGTAATGTCTGTTGTAGTGTCCGTTCTGTCTTCGTCAATACATTACATGTCTTAAGCACCTCTTCGTGTGCCTCGAGGTCTTCGGTATTTAATAGCTTTAAATACTTTTCCCTTTCTTCACGAACTTCCTTTAAAGAGAGCTCAACGCCAATCATTTTATGTTTATAAATAACTTCGTGTATTTCACTTATTTCATTCGTTGATGGTATTCCTCGTCGCATAAGCTTTTCGAGCAATAACAGCTGATCAACCTCTAATACATCAGCAAAGTTACTTACTTCAATCGTTTCTCTTGATTGATAACCATTTACAAATGTTTCAAAATAACTTCGAATCACAACATTTGTAAATCCCTCTATCGATAACTGTTCTAAGATAAGTTGACAGTTTCCTTTTCCTTTAAAAGCAAGAAAGAGAAGTCTTTCTTCTAAAATATCAATTGGTTGCCTCTTTTTTATGCGAGCGGTTGCCGTTTCTCTTTTTTGATAAACTTTAACTTCTTCACTCGAAAATTGATTCACAATACTTCTGATATAACTTTCGTTAAGTTGGGGAAAATTCGATAACGTTCTGATAAAATACTCAACTTTTATATTATCCGATAAATCGTCGAATAATTCAACTGCTTTTTTGATAAAATCTACTTGTTCTTCTTCATTTGTAAAGTCATAGTCTTTACTAAGCGTCTCTATATTATAGACAATACCCGGTTTTGCACTGGATAACTCCACTAAAAACTTGGTTTTTCCGTATTTCTTGATATATTCATCTGGATCTAGACCTTCACCTAATTGCAAAACTTTCACTTTGGCCTTGATGCCTTTCAGCACGTCGATACTTCGGAGTGTTGCCTTAATCCCTGCAGCATCCGAATCATAACATATAATGACTGTTTTGGCATAACGTTCCAACAACTTTCCATGTTCCTTCGTTAGTGCCGTTCCCAAAGTCGCAACCGCATTAGGAACACCTGCATTGTGTAGCGCTATGACATCCATATAACCTTCAGTCACGATAATCGTATTCTGACATGATTCAATATGGTTTTTCGCAAGATTCAATCCATAAAGAGTTTTACTCTTATTAAACAAGACCGTTTCAGGCGAATTTAAATATTTCGGCAGTGAATCATCTGTCACACGGCCACCAAATCCAATAACCTTTCCTCTTACGTCTATAATCGGAAATATAATACGATTTCTAAACCGATCATAAAAACCAGAGCTGTCTTTTCTTTTAATAATCAAGCCCACTTGTTCAAGCGCTTTTAGCTCATCATTACCAAAAAATTTAATCAGCCCATCCCATTGGTCCTTTGCTATACCCAAACCAAATTTTTTAATGACTGATGCATCTAATCCTCTATCTGTTAAATACTTTAATCCTTCTGTATCCTTACTTAAATTCTTATAATAATACATGGCAGATTGACGCATTACATCTAACAAATGCGTCTTTTCATCACGAGTCGTGCCGGAATGATTGCCTGATTTAGAGTACTTATATTCTTCGATAGGGATATTATATTGATCTGCTAAAGCATCTACGGCATCAAGAAAATCCAAATTTTCAATGCGCATTACAAATTGAATTGCATTTCCTGCAGCACCACACCCAAAACAATGAAATAATTGCTTGTCCTCAGATACTATAAAAGACGGTGTCTTTTCAGAATGAAAGGGACATAGTCCCTTATGATTTTTACCCATTTGTTTCAGTTGAACATATTGAGATATAACAGAAACGATGTCAACATTTTCTAGAATAACATCACTTAAATTTACGCCATGCTTCATTTAACCACCATTCCTTATGTCTCTAAATAACTATTTCGATATTAATCGCAAAAACCCTTTAATCTTTATCAAAAAAGATTTCCTAACGCCAAAATGTAGGTATAAAGATTCCTTTGTATTTCATTACCGCATAACGATCAGTCATTCCTGCGATATAGTCTTTTACCGCCGCATTGCCTTCACCTGATTCATACAAGGCCAAAAGTTCCTTTGGCAGCCCTTCAGGATGCTCAGCATAATACTTATAAAGTGCCATTACGATCATCCGCGCTTTTACTTCCTCTTTTTTTGCTTCTGGATTCAAGTAAACATGTTCAAACATATACTGTCTCAATTCCAAAAATCCTTTACTGACAGACGCACTCAACATAATATCATCTGTATCGTCACTTGTTGATATAACATCTAGAATCAATGTATTGATACGCTTACTGTGGGTCTTGCCAATCAAATCAAATACCGGCTGATCAAATAAATCCATCGTTAATACGCCCGCTCTAATGGCATCGTCAATATCATGATTGATATATGCTATACGATCGCACAATTTAACAATTTTGCCTTCTAGGGTCATTGGAGAATTTGGACCAGTATGATTGAGAATACCATCTCTCACCTCTTTGGTCAAGTTCAATCCACTTCTACCGTTACTACCACTTTCTAAGATATCAACAACCCGCATGCTTTGTTCATTATGATGGAATCCACCTTTATGAACTTCATCAAGTGCCTCTTCGCCACAATGACCAAACGGCGTATGTCCAAGGTCATGGCCTAATGCAATCGCTTCGGTTAAATCTTCATTAAGGCGCAAGGCACGGGCTATGGTCCTCGATATCTGAGACACTTCCAACGTATGTGTCAAACGCGTTCGATAATGATCCCCTTCTGGTGACAAGAAGACCTGAGTCTTATGTTTCAGTCGTCTAAACGCTTTACAATGAATGATTCTATCTCTATCTCGTTGAAAGCAAGTACGTACATCACATTGTCGCTCCTCTACAACACGGCCAAGCGAATTTGACGCTTTGGTTCCATAAGTCGACAATATTTTTGCTTCGAGTTGTTCGCTTCGTTCTCTGAAGTTCATGTCATCACCACCTCTTGATAGTTACTACAGTATCCTATGTAATACTAATACCACATTTACTGCTGTAATCCTCTATTTAATTGAAAAAAGGAACGCTTTCTTATGAAAGCACTCCTCTTTTCATTATAGGTTAGGTTTTGATTAAAGGTATTACCCCTAGAACACTATTTAGTTCTTATAGCTGCCTGTGCAGCTGCAAGTCTTGCAATTGGTACTCTATATGGAGAACATGATACGTAGTTAAATCCTAATTCATGGCAAAATTCAATTGATGATGGTTCTCCACCGTGTTCACCACAAATACCTAGCTTAAGGTCCGGCTTCACACTACGTCCAAGCTCCTTGGCCATCTTCATTAGTCTACCAACACCGTTTATGTCTATCGACTCAAATGGATCACGAGCAAAAACTTCTTTCTGCACGTATTCACCAATAAACTTACCTGCATCATCTCTAGAAAACCCAAGAGTCATCTGTGTTAAATCATTTGTACCAAATGAGAAGAAATCTGCATGTGTTGCAATCGTATCTGCTATTAACGCCGCTCTTGGCACTTCAATCATCGTACCAATTTTATAGTCTAGTGTTACGTCATTTTCACCAAGAACCTCTACAGCCGTCTGAGCCACAAGTTCTCTTAGTAGCGACAATTCCTTTTCATGACCAACCAAGGGAATCATTACTTCTAAAGCTGGAATGAATTTATCCTCTTTCACAACATGAGCTACAGCTTCGAAAATTGCACGAGCTTGCATTTCATAAATTTCCGGATACGTAATCGCCAAGCGACATCCTCTATGACCAAGCATGGGATTAAACTCTTTTAACTCCTCGATCGTTTGCTTTAGTTCTTTAAAATCTATCTTCATCTCTTCACTTAGCTTTTGAATATCTTCATCTAAATGTGGCAAGAATTCATGGAGTGGTGGGTCCAATAGTCTTATGGTTACAGGTCTCTCTTGCATAACTTCAAAAATCCCAATAAAGTCTTCCTTTTGGAATGGCAGAAGTTTTGCCAATGCTTCTTCTCTTTCTTCTGTCGATTGGGAAACGATCATTTCTCTAACGATACCAATTCTATTTTCATCGAAGAACATATGCTCAGTACGACAAAGGCCTATCCCTTCTGCACCAAATTCTACAGCTTGTTTTGCATCTCTTGGATTATCAGCATTTGTTCGAATGCCCAATGTTCTGATTTCGTCCGCCCATGACATAAACACGCCAAAATCGCCAGACAATTCAACTTCTCTTGTGTTTAACTGCCCTTCATAAATAGATCCTGTATTACCATCTACTGATATAAAGTCCCCCTCATTATATGGCTGACCATATACATAGAAGACTTTGTTCACTTCATCAACACGCACATCTCCACAACCAGCTACACAGCATTTTCCCATGCCTCTTGCAACTACAGCTGCATGAGATGTCATCCCCCCACGCGCTGTTACAATGCCTTCAGCGGCAATCATACCCTCGATATCCTCTGGAGAGGTCTCAGTACGGACGAGTATTGTCTGCACACCTTTCTCCTTTTGAGCCACTACATCTTCAGAGTGAAAGTATACTCGACCCGATGCAGCTCCAGGAGAGGCAGGTAATCCCTTCGAAATAAGCGTTGCCTCTTCAAGTGCTACTTCGTCAAAAGTCGGATGCAGTAATGCATCAATCTGCTTAGGATCCACGCGCATAATCGCTTCTTCCTTCGAAATGATGCCGTCGTTAACCATATCTACAGCAATTTTCATCGCGGCCATCGCTGTTCTTTTTCCTGTTCTAGTTTGAAGGAAGTACAATTTGTTTCGTTCAATTGTAAATTCAACGTCCTGCATATCTAAATAGTGATGCTCTAACGTCTCTAACGTACTCATAAATTCTTTGTAAACATCCGGCATCACTTTCTCAAGTTCAAGTACCGGTTGAGGTGTTCTGATACCAGCAACAACATCTTCCCCTTGCGCATTCATCAAAAATTCACCAAAGACCTTATTTTCGCCAGTCGATGGATTTCGTGTAAAGGCGACCCCTGTACCAGATGTGTCACCCATATTACCAAACACCATTGACTGAACATTCACTGCAGTTCCAATATCATGAGGAATGTTGTTCAGATTTCTATAGATGATGGCACGATTGTTATTCCATGATCTAAATACCGCTTCAATAGCCATCAACAACTGAACTTTAGGTTCTTGAGGAAATGGCTTTTTTGTTTGTTTTTGAACAATATCTTTAAATAGACTTACTAACTCTTTTAGGTCCTCCGCAGTCAAATCGATGTCTTTTTCAGCACCACGATCTTTTTTCATTTTTTCTAACACACGATCAAAATGAAATTTTTGTATCTCTAGAACAACGTCGCTGAACATTTGAATAAAACGTCTATAGCAATCGTATGCAAAACGCTCATTATCTGTTAACCTTGCAAGCCCAATCACTGCATCATCATTTAAGCCTAGGTTTAAAACGGTATCCATCATTCCAGGCATAGATATTGCAGCGCCTGACCTTACCGAAACTAGAAGTGGATCTTCTGTAGATCCAAACGTCTTGTCCATTTTGGCTTCAAGTGCGTGTATATATTCAAACACTTCTCCCTCCATAGCGTCTCCTAGTTTTTCACCATTTGTATAATATGCAGTACACGCTTCAGTTGTAATTGTAAAGCCATCCGGAACAGGAAGACCAATTTTTTTCATTTCACATAAATTGGCCCCTTTACCACCAAGTAATTGCTTATTCTTACCATCGCCATTTTCAAAACTAAAAATAAACTTAGACATATTTTTCTCCCCCTAATAGTTAGTAACGACCATTAATGATGTCGATAATTATATTTGCTGTTTCCTCAACTGCTTTTGTTGCGACGTCAATGACAGGACATCCGATCTTTTTCATTACACCATCAGCATAATCAAGTTCCTCAAGTATCCTATTGACATCAGCGTAATTCGCTGTATTTTTAAGCCCTAAGGCTTTTAATCTTTCTTTTCTTATCTCATTTAACTTTACAGGATCAGTTGTCAGTCCGATGATCTTACTAGAATCGATTTCCGACAATTCTTTTGGTACAGGCACCTCTGGTACCAGCGGTACATTGGCAACTTTTATGTTTCTGTGGGCCAAGTACATACTAAGAGGTGTCTTTGATGTTCTAGAGACCCCTATAAGGACTATATCAGCCTTTTTAATCCCTCTTGGATCTTTACCATCATCATATTTTACTGCAAACTCGACAGCTTCTACTTTTCTAAAATACTTCTCATCTAATCGATGATTGATACCTGGTTCAAATTCAGGTTCTTTGCCTAAAACACCACTAAAAGTATCTAATAGTGGTTTCATGACATCTATATAAGAGATATTTACTTTGTCACATTCCTCAATTAATTTTTCTCTTAAATTTTGTAGTACTGTTGTAAATACAATGATTGCTTTTTCTTTTCTCGCTTCGTCGATAACATCCATAATCTGTTCTTCATTGTTAATGTAAGAATATTTTACGATTTCATAAGCAAATCCTCTAAATTGTTCTGCTGTTGCCCTTGTAACCATTTCAGCCGTCTCTCCAATAGAGTCCGACAGTACAAAAATTTTATAACTTTTATCCATAATACCCTCCTACACGCCAAGTTCTACGAATTGAATTGCAATGTTTGTCTTAGAAAATCTTCCGACAACCTTATAAAAAAACTGGCCATTTTTTGTGTGTTCTACTACAACTGGTAAGCTATCAATTTCATGTGCAATTATTTTCTTAGCTGCATCGTAAATCGAATCTGTTTCTTGACATACCACTACATTTGGCATTCTCGTCATGATCATTCCTATTGGCATCTTTGTAATATCAGATCCTCCAATAGATGTTTTTAGAAAGTCTTTTCTTGAGACCACACCTACTAGATACCCTTCTGAAACGATTAATAACGTACCAACATCTTCTAAAAACATTGCAACGATACCATCATATACAGAAGATTTTTCATCAATTACAACAGGCAAGGACATTAAATCACCTACTTTGGTGCTTTGGATAATCTTACTTAACCGTTCTCTGTCCTCACTTTTGACATAAAAGTAACCAACCTTTGGCTTTGCTTCAAGAAATCCCGACATGGTCAATATGGACAAATCAGACCGAAGTGCTGATCTTGAAACATTTAAAAAGCTGGCAATATTTTCACTTGTTATTGGTTGATGCTCTTTTACAATCTCCAATATTTCTTGCTGACGCGCTTTTAACTCGATTATTCTCACCTCTCTATTAAACACTTAATGTGTTGCACTATTCATCATATGTGTTACATTATAAACCATAAAATCATTTTTGTTTAGCCTTTTTTGAAAAAAAATAAAATATTTTTATATTCCTATACAACAAAAGGCAGAAGGGATACACCCATCTGCCTTTGTACGATTTTTTATACATTTAACACGTTCTATTTATTGTGCACTACTATATCTAGCCGTTAAAAAATAATTGTTACGTCCCAATTCATGCTTCACCTTGTATAACGCTTTATCCGCTGCAATTAGCAAACTGTCTGGATTATCATCGATAGCCACCATTACGCTAACTGCACCTAAAGATATTGTAACTATGTCTGACACCTTTGATTTAACATGAGGTATCTTTAAGGACCTCACACATTGCACCAATTTATTTGCCATGTGATTTGCACCTTCTTCATCTGTTTCGGGTAAGATAATCAAAAACTCATCCCCACCATAACGCGCAATAAAATCATCCCGTCTATTCAAATTTTCACGTAGCTGATTTGAGACATCAACAATACACGTATCACCTTTTAAATGACCATAGTAATCATTGTATTCTTTAAAATGATCAATATCAAGTATCATGACCGTCAAATGAAGCCCCTTGTTTCTTGCATCTTCAAAGATCTCCTGATATACAATTTCAAAAGTTCGTCGATTATAAATACCTGTTAAATCATCATGTTTCGCAAGATGGTCTAGACGCCTATTGATATCTTCCAACTCCCCTTGAATATCAATACGTTTATCTATTTCCTCTGTCAATTTTATGTTATGCTTCGCATTCTTAAAGGATACTGCTGCAAATGTGGCCAGCAACCTAAAGACTTCAAGATGCAGTGAATTAAATGCGTTTTTTTGATGATGCTGCGCAGTGATGACGCCAACTGGCTTATCATTAATCACAATCGGTAAAAACACCAACGTCGCCAACCGTTCTCCCTTTTCTAGATTCCTTTGGAACCTTTCTGGATCTTCCCGTTCACAATCATTGATGATTATTTCCTTATTCTCCAACAAGCACTTTACCGAAATTGATTTTAATGCCGACAGTTTAACTTCCTTGGTCTTCATACTTATACTCGATGACACGCCAGAATCATTGCTCGAATACTTAAATAGCAAAGCACTTTTGTCCTCGTTCAAAATACCTACTGCAAATTCCTTTACTTGAAACAGTGCATTAACTTTATCGAACAGGAGTTTAAAAATTTCTTCAAGATTTGTAGTTGATAACAATTTAAGACCAATGTCGTGAATAGCCCTTAAGTTATTGTTGACCGCCAACAATTTCGCATTCTCATCACTTAAGGCTGAATAGGCCGTCGCATTTTTTATTCGTTCCTCTTCTTTTTTCTTATGTTCTAAATCCAGTTGCTCAAGAGAACGATTCATAATATCCATCTGTACTTGTTCACGAAGCAATTCATTTTCATAACTCTTATTGATATAATAACTGCGTTTCTCATCTTCCCCAAGGCACTTATAATACATAATCAGCTTGGAGTAAAACTTTTTAAGCTTATGATAATCCTGAGCTTCTTCAAGCATATGAATGTTTCTTTCTAGAGATTCTACGGCGATAACATCATTCCCCATATCGACCAATACGTCGAATATAGCTAAGTTGGCCATAATATAGTCGTTGCCAAAAGGCAATTCTCCAAGTAGTTTCCTCGCCTCAATGTAAATTGTTTCCGCTTGGGCTTGGTTCTCAAGCATTAATGCATAGCGCAACTTATTGATTAAATGAAATAGCAAATCAATCGTTGATGAATTTTGAACAATCATACCATCCATTGAATCCAAATAAGTTTTTGCGTCTTCTGTTTGCTCCAACATCAAATAACACTCTGCCAAGTTGTTATATATGATACTTATTATAGACGCTTCAGTATACCTTTTGGAATATTTTTCAGCCAACAAAAGATAAGAAAGTGCTTTTTCATAATTTTTCGTATCAAAATAAATCGAACCAATATTATTGTAAATTCTCGAAACATCAGCTTTGTATCCGATTTCCTCTGACAAATCCAATGCTCTGAGGTAAATTGACAACATCTCATTATACCGTTCATTCAATGATGCATAGTTTCCTGCAAGTATATATACATCTATAAGGGATACTTTATCAGTTGCATACTCAGCAAAAGTCATCGCTTTTTCTATGTAAGGTCTTCCTTCCTCTGTCATGCCCATAGCCCAGTAGTATCCAGCGATCAACGCATATTGGGCCAGCATATAGTCATTGGAGTCACTCAAAACTTCACTCACAATTAACGACATGACGATTTCTTTTGAATACTCTTCATCTCTAAAATATGAATGTCTTAATCTATTCAATTGTTCCAGTGTTATTCTTTCTTTACTCATCTTTTGCCGCCTGTCGTTATTTGGTGTTTCCATTATACCAACCAAACAATAAAAAACCTAGTAAAACTAGGCTCTTGACAGAATATTTATAATTTATTTACATAGTACCCATTGCGTCCAAATGCTTTTTTTTGCAAATAAAGCGCTTTGTCTGCTTCATGCAAAATAACATCGTAGTGCTCATCATCCCTTGGAAGTCTACACGATACGCCCAAAGATATAGAGACCATCTGGGAGACAAGGGACTCAGAATGTGGTATCTCCAGCATTCCAATAGATTCAACCAACCTTTGCGCAACAGTTTCAGCTGATTTGACATCAGTATTCGGAAGAACCATAATGAATTCATCTCCACCATACCTGGCAATATGATTTCTCTCTTGATGAATAGTTTTTATCAAGGCACTTGCAACACTTTTGATGCAAGTATCCCCCATTAAATGACCATAAGTATCATTATACTCCTTAAAGTAATCAATATCCACAATCATCACTGATAAAGGTTGTTTTGACAATTTAGCTTCATTGAATAACCGTCTATAAGCTTCATTAAAAGTCCGTCTGTTTGGTATTTCCGTCAACTCATCATACTCAGCCAAATATGCCAAAGCTTTGTTCTGCTCCGCATTTTTAATCGACACTGCCACAAACGTTGACAATAGCCTGAACACTTCCAAATGCAATGGACTAAAAGCATTTCTCTGATGATGTTGAATCGTCATGACCCCTGTCGCTTCCTCATCGATGAGGATCGGCAGATAGATTATCGATGCAATACGCTTTCCACTCTCCAATTTTTGTTTATAGGCATCGGGATCCTCAACAGCATAATCATTTATGACAACTTCCTTTAATCCCTTAAAACATTGTACCGAAATATTGCGGACATCATCTAATGCAACACACAAATTTGAACTTCGGTGTTCAGTGCTGACGTCCACATACTCAAAATCCAAGTGCGTTTTCTCTTCATTTACAATACCAATCGCAAATTCTTTTATCTGAAATAGCTCGTGCATTTTTATAGCCAACAATTTGAAAATCTCATCCCTTTGGGTTGTGGAAACAAGAGACACACCAATTTCATGAATCGCTTTAAGATGATTATTAAACGCATGCAGTCGATTGTTTTCATCATTCAAGGTATCCATCAATATTATTGTGCTTTCACGTTCATCTCTCAGCAATTTATAACGTTCATCCAAACTCCTTAGAGACTTTAGCCGTTCATCATATACTTTCTTTTGTAATTGTTCGTCACATTTGTTTTCTTTCCTGATATACTCAATCTCTAACTCTGCATTCTCAACATCCTGATAGTAAACGACCATGTGATGATAGTATTTTTTTAGATTTTGATAGTCGTTTATCTCTTCCAGAGCTTTTATGGAATCTTTCAACTGTTTAACAGCTTGTGCCGATTCACCCATTCGAACAAGATTATCAAATATCCCCAGGGTGCCCACTACATGATCATTTCCTATAGGAATCTGACAAAGCAAGACACATGCTTCCTGATAACACATTTGAGCATCCCTCATTCTTTTTTTGTGAAGCATCAAATGCCATCTATTATTGACATAATTAAACCGCCTAATAGGATTATCGATACCTAATAGGTATTTTTCCGCAATGTCAGAATATTTTTCAGCTTGCTCGTAAGCGCCGGAAGCCAAGGACAATTCGGTTAGATTCGTATACAACATAGGTAAGATATGATACTCATTGTTTTGCTTTGCATATTTTTCTGAAAGAAAGTAATAATCCATAGCCGTATCAAATGCTTTATTGTTAACAAATAAGGAGCCAATGTTGTTATAGATCCGTCCCAATTGCGCCTCAAATCCTATCAACTCAGATAATTCAATGGCCTTAAAAAACCAATTGCCAGCTTCACTATAGTTATCAACCAAATACTCATAGTTACCAGCCTGAACGTAGACATCCACCAAGGACTCCTTATCAATTGCATATTCTGAGAATTTTTTAGCTTTTTCAAGGTAATGCATACCTTCATCCGTACGTCCTTCACACCACATATAACCTGAAATCATTGCATTTACAGCCATATGGTAGTCAGCAGACTCACTTCTTATACCACCATCAACAAATTTGTCGACAAGAGCTGCAATTTCTCTATTGTTCCCTTGCATTCGACTACGTAAGGAATTTATTTTTTCAATCTCTATCATTTCTGTCATCACATCAACCACTTTACTTATTATTACTACAATTATACCAAAAAAAGAAGCTTCATCACAAAACCATTGTCTGTAAGAAGCTTCTTAAATATTTTACTAGAATACTAATGCATCACCGATATACTTCACAAGATCTTCGATTTTAACACGTTCTTGTTCCATCGTATCTCTATGACGAACCGTTACACAGCCATCTTCCTTAGACTCAAAGTCATAAGTAATACAGAATGGTGTACCAATTTCATCGTTTCTTCTATAACGCTTACCAATTGAACCAGCATCATCAAATTCTACATTGTAGTGTTTTGCCAAGTCACCAAATACTTCTAATGCTTCTTCCGATAATTTCTTGCTTAGTGGTAAGACGCATGCTTTAAATGGCGCTAACGCTGGATGGAAACGCATCACAACTCGTGATTGACCATCTTCTAATTGCTCTTCTTCGTATGCATTAATTAAAAATGCAAGCGTCACACGGTCAGCCCCTAAAGAAGGTTCTATACAATATGGTACGTACTTTTCATTTGTAATTGGGTCTTGATATCTTAAATCCTTACCCGAGAATTCCATATGTTGTTTCAAGTCATAATCCGTTCTATCTGCAATACCCCATAATTCACCCCAACCAAACGGGAATTTGAATTCGATATCTGTTGTAGCATTTGAGTAGTGAGATAGTTCATCTTCACTATGATCTCTAAACTTAACGCTGTCTTTTTCGATACCTAGGTTTAATAACCAATTCATACAATATTCTTTCCAGAATGCATACCATTCTAGATCTTTGCCTGGTTCGCAGAAGAATTCCAATTCCATTTGTTCGAATTCACGCACTCTAAAAATAAAGTTACCTGGTGTGATTTCATTTCTGAACGATTTACCAATTTGAGCAATCCCAAATGGTACTTTCTTTCTTGCTGTTCTTTGAACGTTTTTAAAGTTAACAAAAATCCCTTGAGCCGTTTCTGGTCTTAGGTAAATTTCTGTACTTGTATCTTCAGTTACCCCTTGGAATGTCTTAAACATTAAGTTGAACTGGCGAATGTTTGTGAAGTTAATTTTGCCGCAGTTTGGACATTTGATGCCGTTTTCAGCAATAAATGTTTCCATTCTCTCATTTGACCATCCATCAACTATTTCACCTTCTTGGTCATTTGCAGCATAAAAATCTTCAATCAATTTATCCGCTCTATAACGTGTCTTACAATCTTTACAATCCATTAACGGATCCGAGAAACCGCCTAAATGACCCGACGCTTCCCAAGTTCTAGGGTTCATTAAAATCGCACTATCAAGGCCAACATTATGTGGTGATTCTTGAACGAATTTTCTCCACCATGCTTTCTTCACATTGTTCTTTAATTCAACCCCTAACGGACCGTAATCCCACGAATTCGCAAGACCATCATAAATTTCTGATCCTGGAAATACAAATCCTCTAGATTTTGCTAACGATACGATTTTTTCCATTGTTACATTATTCATTATTATTTCCTCCTCGTCTGTTATTTAGGACGATAAGTCTTCAAAAAATAGTAAAGACCTCTCGTCCCATAAAGGGACGAAAGGTTACTTCCGCGGTTCCACCCTTTTTGACCGAAAGGTCCTCTTTATTCAATAGCTCCAAAGTGCCTTCGTAAATAGATAATATTGACTTTCACCAACCGCCAACTCTCTACAATTATGCCTATTCACTACTACTCTTCTTCAACGCATCATTTAAAATTATAACTTATTATACTCAAGAATAGCTATTTTATCAAGACCACTCTTCAGTTTTTTTCTCGTTTTCAATGTTTTCTTCAGTTTCTTCTGCTACTTCTTCTTCAACTACTAAAGGTTCTTCATTAACTTCCTCGTCAAGAATCAGCGCATCTTCTTCTTCAAAATCTTCTTCATCTAGAAAATCTTCTTCAACATCGTGGCTATACTTTGCTTTCTCTTTCGCAAATTTGTCTTTAACGCTATCCACTTTATGCTCTGTATATTCCTTTACATCGATAATTTCACCGTCGTCTTTAATAATTTTCAGGTCACAGCCTGCAATTAAAGCCGCAAGAATTGAAGCGACTGTCGCCGGTGTAAAGATTAACGCGCCTACCAAACCTGCCAAAATTGGAATATCAACAACAACCTTGTTGTTCTTTTCAAGAGTAATTCTCGTCACATTCCCTTTTTTGATCATATCCTTAAGCAAACCAATAATCTCTTCGCCATTTACATAAGGTCTTTCTGTTGTACCACTATCTTTTTTCAGTGTTTCAATATAGATAATTGCTTCAACAACGTCACCTTCAGAAAATTGTAAAGCTTCCTTCGCTTGGTGGTATGTGGCACCTGTTCTGTTAATAACCTCATCAATTTGCTCTAATGTAATACTCATCTAATCACTCCTTTAAGAAATTTATAGTATCTAAAAATTCAATACTTTTAAAACGTTTTACTCCGACATGATGCTTTAAATAACTATTAAGTAATATATCCATTTTTTCTACATAAAAATCATTAATTTCTAATTGGCACAGTTTTATTGTATCTTCATTTAAGAGCAAAGTCATTAATCTGGCTAATTTTTTACCAATTTTTAATCCTTTGTTCATATTTTGCGCACAGTGTTCACAAAGTACGCCACCTTCTTCAACACTGATAAAATGTAAGTTTTCCCTTGCACCACACTCTATACACTGTGTTGTTTCTGGTCTATATCCCAGTATATCTAAGCACTTCAGCTCATAGATGTTTTTTAGGAATTTGCCTGCACATTTATTTTCTTTTAAACACTCCAATGCATTTTTAAGTGTCGAAAACAATTTTAAGTTTGCCGTGTTTTCTGGTAAGACAAAACTAGTCAGCTCCATAAAATAAGAGGCATAAGTTAATTTTTCTAAGTCCTCTCTGATGGAATAATAGCAATCATGAACTTCTACAGCATTTACATAATTCCACTTTGATCCCATGGACAAGCTGTACTCGCCATGCACAAATAGTTGTGAGGATGCATTTAATTTGGATTTCGCACTCCTAGCGCCTTTTGCAACTGCAGTGATTTTTCCGTGTTTATCTGAAAAAATTGTTATAAGTACATCTGAATCCGATAATTTTACTGTTTTAAGTACAATACCGCTAGTCACTAATCTCATATTCTTATCCTAAATTTGTCATCAGTACCGTTGCAAGGGTAAAGTAAATCGAAAGACCGATAATATCAATCGTCGTTGTTATAAATGGTGCAGATGCCACCGCTGGATCAATGCCAATTCGTTTAAACGTTAGTGGCACAAGTGTTCCAATTGTAGCAGCCGTAATCATGTTCGCCCACATTGCAAGCCCAACAATCATACACATTAAGTAATTGTTGTTCTCTAAAAATAAAACGATAACCGCAACGAGTGTACTACATGCCAACCCTACTAAAAACCCAACAAATATTTCATGTACCAGCGTCTTCAATACATCACCGGAATCAATATTACCAGTGGCAATATTTCTTACAGTCAATGTAGAGGACTGTGTTCCAACATTTCCTCCCATACCAGCCAATAAGGGGATGAAAAGAGCCAATGTTGCATTTGTCGACAGTGCACTTTGAAATCCGCTGATAACCGAAGCCGACAACAATCCACCAAAAACAGTGACAATCAACCAAGGTAATCTCGAGCGTACGGAGGTGATAATTTTTGTTCCAAGACCTTCATCATCATAATCTTCCAATTCGGATGAACCGACAAATTTTAAGATATCCTCTGTTGCCTCATCTTCAATAACGTCGATAACGTCATCGACAGTGATGATCCCAAGTAGGGTGTTTTCATCATCAACAACTGGAATAGCGAGTAAGTCATATTTCGATACGTCTTTGGCTACTTCTTCCTGGTCTTCATTAACATTTACAGAAATAATATTGGGACTCATTATTTCCTCGATAAGTTGATCCGGTTTTGATACGATTAATTCCCTCAGCGAAATAACACCTACAAGATGCCCCTGATGATCTGTAACAAACACATAATAAATCGTCTCAGCATCAGGTGCCTCTTCTCTCAGGACATCAATAGCTTCAAAACAGGTAATATCCTGCAGGACTGAAATATAGTCCTTTGTCATGATACCACCAGCTGTATCCTCATCGTAAACTAATAAAGCCTTTACATCGTCAGCATCCTCGTCGTTAAGGAATGACATGATTTCCAACTGTCTGATTTCACTTAATTCACCAAGTTTATCAACCATATCATCTGAAGACATCATGTCCAAGACAATAACTTTTTGCTCAATTGGCAATGCTCTTATCAATCTACTAAATGTTTCCGAATTTATATCTTCTAAAACATCTGTCGCCATATCCCATGGCAACAGCGTAAATAATCTTATCTGATCATCATCTTCTAAATCTACTAGAACTTCTGCAATATCGGCGGGGTGAACATTCTCAATAAATTCTCTGATTTTTTCGTCGTCATTTTGGATAAGGAATTCTTCCAAATTTTCTAAGATTTCCACTCTTAGCTCTTCATCTTTTTTGTCCATGTCCAACCTCCCGTATTATTTGCCAGAAGGATTATTTTCTATATCCAAACCCTTTTAGCATATTGTCGTCATCGCGCCAGCCTTCTCTCACTTTGACAAAAAGCTCTAAAAACACGCGGGAACCCAATAAACGTTCGATATCTTCACGAGATGATTTACCAATCCCTTTAAGCTTACGTCCGCCTTTTCCAATAATGATTCCCTTATGACTTTTTCTTTCACAAACAATCGTGGCACTAATATCAATCATATCTTTACCACTTCTCTTTTTCATTCTTTCAATTTCAACCGCTACCCCATGAGGAATCTCATCGTCGATGTAGTGTAATATTTTTTCTCTTATAATCTCAGATACAATGACACGTTCTGGTTGATCCGTAATCATATCATCAGGATATAACATTGGTCCCTCAGGTAAAAGGTCAGTGATTTTCTTTAATAGGGCGTCGACATTCATTTTTTCTGAAGCTGATATACCCATTACAAAATTTAAGAATTCATATTCACTATATTGATCAAATAAACTCTTATATTCTTCTGGTGACAACAAATCAATTTTATTAATCGCCAAGATAACTGGTGTTTTCACCTCTCTCAGTGACTCCAAAATATATTTGTCCCCAGGTCCGATTTCTTTTGACTCATCTACCATATACACGACAACATCAACTTCATTTAATGTTTCCGTAGCTGATGAAACCATGTATTCCCCCAGCTTATTTTTTGGCTTGTGAATACCTGGCGTGTCAATAAAAATAATTTGTGCATCATCCGTATTATAGATTGCATGAATTTTATTTCTTGTCGTTTGCGGCTTATCAGACATGATGGCAATTTTTTCACCTAAAATGTCGTTTGTTAACGTCGATTTCCCAACATTGGGCCTACCAATAATCGTGACAAATCCTGATTTATATTCCAATTTGATTCCTCCTATTTATCCAATTCGCTTTTATCAAATGAATAAGGCATCATTTCTGACAATTTAAAGACTTTATACTCTTTACCTTTTGCCAAAACAATATCCATATCACCATCAGCGAATTCTGAAATAACCTGCCTACATATCCCACAAGGATATGTGATATCCATCGTTCTACTTACAATTGCTATTGCAGTGAATTCTCTTTCACCTTCAGAAACAGCTTTGAAAATCGCCGTTCTTTCTGCACAGTTTGTGGCACCGTATGAAGCACATTCTACATTACAACCAGTGAATACTTTTCCTGATTTCGTCAATAGTGCTGCGCCTACATTAAAATTAGAGTATGGTACATATGCTTTTTCCATTGCTTCGTAAGCCATCTCTACTAATTTTTGATAATCCATAATTCCACTCCTTTATTCAGCAACGCTTTCTTCTGTATTAAAAGTTACCCAATTTTGGTCGTCCATACGCTTTAAAGGAACAACTTGGACCCATGTTTTCCCTGGATTAAATGATATTTCCGCTCCAGCTTCATCATAATAACGCGTCATCCCGCGTCTATCCTTCTTTTCCCAAGTAATCGACATTTTCTTTCCTGCTGAAATATAATGCCCTTTACCGCCACCAATAAAACCAACCGCTAAGCGACCTTCATTATCAAGTACTTTATGCGTTGCATATTGAATGATTACATTTGTTGTTGTCAGTGGCGTTCCATCACTCTCATCACTGTATGGTTTGCCATTTACAAGTCTTTCATACAACATTGTTTCATCATTATACTTAAATCCAACGTGGTAACCAGTTTTATCTCTATTTGTCGGTTGCAAATAAATTATATCTAGTTCTGTACATGAGACACCTTCAATACTCGTTGCCGTTTCATTAAATTGAGGTGTATCAAAAGTTACTTCTGTACGATATCCTTTTCTATTACCTTCTTTAATAATAGCTGTTGCATTCGAGTACATATTATGTGGAATTCGTTTATGTTTCGTTCGCCAAAAAACGTTACTTCCACTACTCAACCCATCAATATCTGCCATATTTAAAGACTTTATATCTTTTTTTGCCTGCTCCGAACCACCTACGTGAACATAGTAGGGATCATATTCAAGTGCTCTCGTTATATAATATGGTCTGGCACTTCGAATCGGTCCCAAATCTTCTGGTAAAGACGTCTGGAAAACAGCCATATACCTTGTAATATTTCCTTCTGCCAAGATTTCATAGACTATTTCTGCATCTTTCAGTCCTGCTTGAGGACGTGCCCCGTAATGGTTATCAAGCATTGCTACAATCGGTCTCTGACCAATTAACGCCTCTTCGACATACACACCTGTCAAAGGCGCTTTTGCCTTCCCCTCTAAATCAACTGGCTCATCCGGTGGCAATAAGTCTTCTTCATTGTACCCATCCTCCACATCGTCCATTGTCAATTCATCTTCCGGCAATTCGATTTCTATTACTTCAACTGTCTTTGTCGTATCATTTTCGACTGGTTCACTTGGCGATTCACTACCGCTTGATCCACACCCGCCAAGAAAAGACAGCATCCCTATTATAACACTAAAAAGAATTATTTTCTTTAAATTTCTCATTTTATCCCTACTCCCTTGTTATCCCTGCATCTGTCAGCACTTTCTCCTCATGTTCACGCATTACTTTCTTCTCATCCTCGTTCATATGGTCATACCCAAATAAATGGAACATAGAATGAACAGTCAAATAGCAAAGTTCTCTTGTCAAAGAATGTCCAAATTCTTCCGCTTGTTCCATCGCTTTTTCAAGTGAAATGACAATATCCCCAAGAAGCACATGAACTTCCTTTTCCGATTCTGCGATGACGTCTTCGTACTGTGGAAATGAAAGAACGTCAGTTGCTGTGTCTTTATCTCGATAATCACGGTTCATCACGCGGATCTTTTCATTATCTACAAACAAAACACTTACTTCACAAAATTTCTCCAACCCTTCATGTTCAACAACTCGCATCATTAAATTTTCCAGTAACGGTTCCATTTCCTCTGGTATCGGATACTTATCCTGATCGTTGATATAATTCACTTCTAACATTATACTTGTGCCTCCTACTTTTTATGTTGACTTTTATTTTTTTGTTGTTTTTGATGTTCCTGCCTCTGCTTGTCATGAAAAGCATTTTTTTTATCTCTCTTTTCGTAACACTCGATTATTTTTTTAACAAGTCGATGTCGCACAACGTCTCGGTGCGTTAATTCTACTATTGCAATGCCTTCGACATCTCTTAGTATTTCAACCGCGTCTTTTAATCCAGATTTTTTGCCGCTAGGTAAATCCACCTGTGTCGCATCACCATTAACGACAACCTTGGACCCAAATCCAAATCGCGTTAGAAACATTTTCATTTGCTCCTTGGTGGTATTTTGTGCTTCATCAAGAATGATAAAGGAATTATCAAGTGTTCGCCCTCTCATATAAGCGAGAGGTGCAACTTCTATAAGTCCTCTTTCTTTATACTTCATATATATCTCGGCACCAAGAATATCATACAAGGCGTCATATAGCGGTCTTAAATAGGGATCCACCTTGTCCTGTAAATCACCCGGTAAAAAGCCTAAGCTCTCTCCTGCTTCAACAGCGGGTCGCGTTATCACAATTCTACTTACTTCATTATTTTTAAAGGCACGGACAGCCATCGCCACCGCCAAATAAGTTTTACCCGTACCAGCAGGTCCTATACCAAAGGTCACATCATTATTCAAGATCGACTTGTAATAATTATTTTGCCCCAATGTTTTAGACTTAACAAATTTTCCTCTTGAGGTGACTACAATAATTTCATCATTCAATTCAGCAACTTTTGATATATCTCCTTCTTGGACAGAATTAATATAATAATCCAGTTTTTGCTCATCGATGAAATTACCCGTCTTAATGGTTTCCACCAAACTGATAACAAGTGTTTCAACTAGGCCCACAATATCGTTGTCATCACCAATTATAATCACGTCATTACTGCGTGAAGCAATTTCTACCGGAAACGTCTTCACAATCACTTTTATGTTTTGATCAAGGGTTCCAAACAACTTGTGCAGTATATCTTGATCGTCTACCGTAATGCGTCTTTCAAATGTCATTTTGCCTAAACCCTCCTTATACACAAACTACTTTTATTATAACATTAAGTATTTGGTAGGTATACATTTTATGGCATATAAAAAGGCAGCAGTCAATGTCTGCTACCTTAGCTTTTACTTATACACGATATGCTTTGACAGATTCATGCAAAATAGTTATTAATTCATTAAGATCCTCTGTGGATTTTGCAACAGCATCTATATGGCTCGACTCCTCATCTGCAGAGGCAGCAATTTCTTCTGTCGCCGCAGACGCCTCCTCAGAAATAGATGTAATACTTTGCATGGCATTTGATACAACCGTTTCAGTTTCTTTGATTCTATCAATATCCGATTGCATCTCATCCAATTGATAAACAACTTGTTCGATGGAATTGCTGATATTTACAAACAATGATTTTGTATCAACCATTTGAGCCATCGAGTCCTTTGACAATGCATTGGACGCATCCATAGAAACATCGATACGTTCGATAATGTCGGTGATTTCTTCGATTGTGCCCCGGATAACATCCGTCGACTCAGAAGATTGGACCGCTAATTTCCTGACTTCTTCAGCAACAACAGCAAATCCTCTACCATGTTCACCAGCTCTTGCTGCTTCTATAGCTGCATTTAATGCAAGTAAGTTTGTCTGTTCCGATATGGAATCAATCGTCTGTGCTATTTCACCAATGGCATTGGATTTTAACGAAAGGGTTTTAATAACACCGCTCACTTCATCACGCATTTTTGCATCCGCATCAAAAGTATTGCTTAAAGTTTCAATCGACGACAGACCTTCATTGTTATCATTGCGCATGTCCAAGGCACTATTTCCAGTTGTCTCTAACTTTACGATAAGATCACGAAGAGCGTTTGAAAGCTCCCCAACTGATTCTGTACTTCTGACAGCCTCTTTTGCCTGTTCCTCCGCACCAATGGCCAACTCACCAATGGCAGTTGCAATTTCTTCGCCTGAATTAGATAATTCAACTGCTGATCCATTCAAGGATGCAGAAGTGTTTTCCAAAACATTCGCCGCTTCCTTGATTTCATGAATGAGCTTATTCATATTGCCAACCATCGACACATAAGTCGTCGTTAAATACCCCAGTTCGGATTTACTGCTATCATCGATATCAACAGGTCTAAAGTCACCGTCAGCGACAATTTTTGACGATTGAGCCAATTGAACAATACCCGTTGAAATTTTAGAAGCAATATAGCCACTCAACAAAACAGCCACTAAAACAAGACATGCGGCTACTATAATAATAATCTGTTTAAAATCCTTAAAAGCGTTGTATTCATTTGTCATGTCATAATCCACACCAACAACAGCAACCACTTTATTGCCGTCTTTAATCGGCGCATATGCGGAAATTAAGATGCCATCTTCGTCAATAGTCATCTCCTTTTCCTTATTGGCTTGGCCAGAAAAAGCTAACTCATAACCTTCGTAAACCGTCTCGATTGGCTCACTTATTTCAGTCTGCTCTCCTTTTTCGTAACCGTATTCCTCGCCTTCAATAATGGTCACCATTTGACCACTTTCATTCAGTCTCAATATATATAGGTAACGAGATCCTGTAATCTTCAACCGCTCCGAAAGATAATAGCCCAACTCATCGTAGACCTTGCTATCCATATCCTCTGCAGATTGTAGTTCATCCAACGTTTCAGTACTGATATCACTCGCAACTTTATTAGCAATCAACAAGGCCTTACTACTCACATTGTCCAGCACCATCGAATAGCTTTTTTGATAAAACACACCTGTTGTGATCAGTATTACCAGTAAAGTAAGCGCAACAATCGCCCCCAGTATCCTCGTCCGGATCTGATACTTCATTGGTATGCCAAGCTTCTCCATCTCCATATAATATCCCCCTTATGATATTTATTTAACATTATATGAAAATTATATCATATCAATGAACGTGATTATTTTATAAACCTAGTTTTTAATACTTTCTTAATCTTATCCAGAGTCCTCAGGAGTATTAGTCCTCTGTAGAGAGCTCACCCTCAAAAGAAAAAAACCCGAAAGAACGCACTCTTCCAGGTTTTTCTACTTGTCACGATCTTAATCGTGTTTATTGCAGACATAAGTAAAGCTGTCTATTCCTAGACAGCTTTTTCATTACTTTAATAAAGCTTTTACTAAATCGGATACTATTTTGCTATCTGCACGACCAGCTGTTTTAGCTTTCATCGCACCCATAACTTTCCCCATATCCTTCATTGAGCTTGCACCCATTTCAGATATAGTCGCTCCTACTAATGCCTTTACTTCTTCTTCGCTTAATTGCTCAGGAAGATAAGTCATTAGGAAGTCGATTTCAGCTTGCGCTTCGTCTACTAAATCTTGACGATCGCCTTTTGAAAACTCTTCAATAGCACCTTTTTTTTGCTTTATTTGCTTCGCTACGATATCTACGATTTGCTCATCAGTAAGTTCAATACGTTCGTCAATTTCTACTTGTTTAACAGCAGCTCTTAACATTGTAACGCACGCCTTCTTAACAGCATCTTTCTCTTTCATAGCAGCTTTAAGATCGACCATTAATTGATCTTTAAGAGACATTTGCCTCACCTCGTTTTAGAATTAATTAGAAAGTTTTCTTTCTGTTTTTTCTTCTAGCAGCTTCAGATTTCTTCTTACGCTTAACACTAGGCTTCTCGTAATGCTTTCTTTTCTTGATTTCAGCCATAACGCCTGACTTAGCTGTTTCTCTCTTAAATCTTCTTAATGCGCTATCGATAGTTTCGTTAGCACCTACTTTAATACCTGACATTTGATTCCCTCCCCTCGTGTTATAACTTGTATTCTGCACTAGTACACACTTGCACTATGAAGAGGAATACACAGAATACTAAAACATTATACATCAAATAAAAATAAATTGCAACGGTTTTTAACCTGGTGGCCATTGCATTTGTCTTCCTCCTGCTAAATGGAAGTGTAAATGGCCAACAGTTTGACCACCTTCAACCCCGCAGTTGCTGACAATGCGATATCCTGAATCATTGATTCCAAGCTGCTTTGATATCTCTTTCACCTTAGTGAAAATGTGAGCTACAACTTTACCAGATTCCTCTGTAATACCGTTCATATTATCAATGTGAACTTTTGGAATAATTAAAACATGTTGAGGTGCAACTGGACTTAAGTCATGAAATGCAAGAATTTTTTCGTCTTCATAAACAACATTTGCGGGAATCTCTTTGCTTATTATTTTACAAAAGATACAATCACTCATGCTTACACCTCCTTTTCGTTCTATTTATTATATCATTTTTTGATTTATTTAACAGGTCCTTTAGTCAAAAAAATCATAAAAATTTTTGCGTTATTTTTATAACGTACTATGCTTTTTTGTGGTTATCAATGGCGTCAAAAACTTTTGGAATAACTTGTTTCTTTCTGGATACCAACTCTTCGATAAATACACCTTGATTTATTGGACGATCGAATATCATCGGCATGACACCAGGCAATGAAGATTCATAGTATAAATAAGATCCACTACGAGAGACATCCGTTACCAGAAGCAGTGTCACATCATATTGATTCATTTGATGAGCTGTTTTTAGTACATCCATAATCTTATCCTGTCTCTTTTTAACATCTTCAATATCCAACGTATATACCTGAGAAACCCCAATCATTGAGCCTTCATTGCCAAATTCCTTAAAATCCTTATAGAATATTTCTTCTTCGTTAATACCTTCTAATGATGTGCCGGCTTTGAACATTTCTCTAAAGAATTCTTCAATATCCAGATCGCATATTTCATTTAACGCACAAACAGCTTGACGATCTTGATTTGTCGTCGTTGGCGATTTCAAATTCAATGTGTCTGATAGAATGCCCGATAGCAATAGACCCGCCATGCTTTTTTTGACTTCCATGCCATTGATCAAATATTGATGATATATAATCGTGCTGGTACTTCCAACAGGACTGTTAATAAAGGTTACAGGTTGCTTTGTTGAAATGTCTCCAATTTTATGATGGTCAATGATTTCTACTATTTCAGCCTCTACAAGCCCTTCTATACTTTGCCTGTACTCATTATGGTCAACAAGCATCACTTTCTTTCTATTGGGCTTCAACATGTGTCGCCGGCCCATAAATCCTTGATAGCGGCTATGAAGATCCACAACAGGAAAATTTGAATGGCGGCTATTGAGTAAGGTCTCTTTGATTTCATCAACCAAGTCATCCTCATAAAATTTAATCAGCTGGTCTGTAGCCATAATTGTTTCAACCATATTGGCTTGTAAAATATACTGGCTTGTTTTATAGGTATCATAATCTGTTTTAATCACTGATACATTGCTGTTTTTAATCTTTTCTTCAATTTCCTCACTCAGTTCTTTCCCACCGGTGATTATAAGAAGACAGACATCCTTCTGTAAGCCATACTCAATAATATCGTAGCGGTTTCCAACAACTAATATTGTCTGCTCATCAAAATAATCCCCTTCAAAAAGGGTGTCCTGATAATATGCTGCAATGGCTATGCGCCCTTTGATATCTAGACGACCTCTGTTGAATATATCCCCCTCAAGAACATTGTTCATATTCTCCAGAGATGTATTTACTTTATTATAGATACCATCTATAAACGACATGGCAATGTCCTTCATCGTTATAACACCAGATAGACGTTTGTCTTCATCTGTTATCGCAAGAATTTTAGATTTTGTTTCATGCATCAATTTGTAAGCGTATAATATAGAGTCTGTTGGTTTTATTGCTGGTGGTCTGTCATAATTAAGGTCTTGTACCACAGGCTTGACACTTTTTAGTAGATTTGGCGCCTTAAAACCAAATCGATCTATTACAAACTGAGATTCCTTATTAACGTCACCAAGTCTATAAGGTGTACACGTTACACCCTGTTGCTGTTTTAAATGTGCTAATGCGAGTGCCGATACAATTGAATCTGTATCTGGGTTTTTATGTCCGAAAATATGAATCATCTATTTCTCCTCCCAACTGTTTGTATACCCACTTAATAATTTTTCACAACTTATTTTAACTTCTAAATTAAGTTGTGAACAACCTTAAATATTAAAAGGGACCCTACCGGACCCCTTGATATTACACTGTATAAGTTATTTTACTATTAAATCAACTGACCGACAAGTTTTTTACCGTCAACAGCTGTAATTTTAACAGATTTTATTTGGCCGCTCAAGTCGACACCTGAGGAAACAGTTACATTGATATAATGCTTTGTGTGACCTGTCGCTTTAAAGTTCTCATAAGTTTCAAATAAAACATCTATAGTTTTTCCAATAAAGCTTTCTAGGAATCTCTGTTCCATGTCTTCTGCTTTTTCGATTAATCGCTGTGAACGGACATCTTTTTTTCCACCATCTACCTGTGGCATCAGAGCTGCTGGTGTACCTTCTCTAATCGAATACTTAAAGACGTGAATTTGGTGGAAATCCACCTTTTGAACAAAGGCATAGGTTTCTTCAAATTCCTCATCCGTTTCCGATGGGAAGCCAACGATAATATCCGTTGTTAACGACGCTTCAGGGAAGACTTCTCTGATCTTTACAACCGACGCATAGTATTCATCAGCTGTATAACGACGCTTCATTCTTTTTAACACCGTATCCGATCCACTTTGCAGAGACAAATGAAAATGTGGACAGAACTCTTTAATAGAAGACACACGACTTAAGAAATCATCCGTAATACTTCTTGGTTCCAACGATCCAATACGTACGCGCTCAATTCCCTCAACAGCACTCGTCGCTTCAATAGCTTCAATCAAACTTTCCTCTTCAAGATCCAGTCCATAGGAGCCCAAGTGAATCCCCGTCAATACAATTTCCTTAAATCCATTTTGAGCAAGTCGTTTCACTTCCTCTACAATGTTATTAAGGGCACGACTTCTAACTTTTCCTCTTGCATAAGGGATAATACAGTAAGTGCAGTATTGATTGCACCCTTCTTGAATCTTAAGAAAAGCTCTTGTTTTATCCTTAACAGCATCTATCTGCATTTCTTCAAATGTATTGACTGCCATGATATCTTCAACTTTGTTCATATGGCCATCTTCATCAAGGGCATTCAGGTAATTGACAATCTCTTTACGATTGTTTGTCCCAAGAACCAAATTGACGCCTTCAATAGATTCCACTTCATCCGGTGAAATTTGTGAATAGCAGCCGACAACCGCTATTAAGGCATCGGGATTTAGACGCTTTGAACGCCTGATAAACTGACGAGATTTTTTATCGCCAGTTGCCGTTACTGTACATGTATTGATGACATAGACATCCGCTTTTTCGCTGTGCGCCACTACTTCGTAACCATCACTCATAAAAAGTTCCTGCATGGCTTCAGTTTCGTATTGATTTACTTTGCAGCCGAGTGTATACGTAGCCACGATTTTTTTACGCCCGTACTTTTCAAAGAACTCATCAGCACTGAGACTGAGATTAACTCTCTGACTTTTTAATTCGTCCATTATAATTGCTTCCTTTCAAATCTATAATCTAATTATTTATATTCAATAAAAAAAGTTGCTATTAAATTAGCAACTTTTAATTTATCACGTATTGGTGTTAGTTTCAAGAGATTAGGTCTCAATTATATACTTCAGAATAAACTCTAAAGTCTTCACTAATCGGAATCTCTATTTTAAAATATACACCTTTCCCATCTCCGCTTTTACAACTTATCTTGCCTGACATTCTGTTAACAAGGCTATAGACAATATTCATCCCCAGTCCACTATTACCAGATTTACGATTCGTCGTGAAAAACGGATCAAAAATTCTATGGATATTTTCTTCACTAATACCAATGCCATTATCCCAGTACTCAACGATAAACTTCTCATCGTCATAATTACACTTTATCACTATTTCATTATCCTCTTTTGTTTTGAATCCGTGATGAAGGGAGTTCATAATGAAATTCGTGAAAATTTGCGAAAACTCACCTGGACATGCACTCAAATATAGAGCCTCTGAACACTCAATCTTAAATTTAACATTGAAACTCTTATACTCGTGCTTTAGGCTAATTACTACCATTTTAATGTTTTCCTTGATACTAAACTTATAATGAATATCACTTACTTGGTCCACGGCAATCTGTTTAAAACTTTGAACCAATTCAACTGTTCTGACCAAATTATTATCAATGATCCCAATACTCTCATCCAGTTTAAGAAGAAACTCCATCAAAGCTTTCTTGCTCATTTGATTGCCTTCAAAACTCGAAATAAGTTTCTCTAATTCCCCTTTTAGAAATGAATTCGTCGTTACGCAAACTCCAATCGGTGTATTAACTTCATGGGCTACCCCTGCCACAATATGACTTAACGCTGCAAGTTTCTCAGACTGAATGAGTTTACCGATGGCATCTGTCAATTCTTTGGTTCTATTTTCAACAACAACTTCAAGATCCTTGTTTAAAATTTCAAGTTCTTTATTGGCACCATTTAGTTCCTCGATATAGGCTTGTATCTCAGCAGATTTTTTTGTGAACTGATTACTAATTGCTTTTATTTCTTTTGTGTCCAACACATTTTTATAAGACATAGTCGGCTGCGCTTCAACCTCCCAAGTCTCAACAGTTGAAGAAAGACCTTGCAAGGGTTTAATGATTAAGTACTCCTGAGCAATAATTTTTAATAACACAAATATGATAATCGCAACAAGGAAAATTGGAAGTTGCTGATTGATCCTCTCTAGTAATTCCAAAACGTGTGATTTAGGGACCAAAACCAATAAATCATCTCCTAAATAGTCATTATTTTGTTTAAACAAGAAATAGTCTTCAAATTCAAAAGCTATATCTGATTAAAATTTTGGTACAACGTAAAAAGGAAGGGAACGTTCAGTGCTCTCAATTACATATCCATCACTGGATGCAACTACGATTATTGCATCTTACCCCTGAGCGCTGATGTTCAAGTAGTTCATTATTTTTTCCAGTCCAATTCTACCAACAAGATAATTCTTATCAGTCTTTAATCCAACATAAACACTCATAGTATCCAATTCTAAAGAGCGCATCATAGGTGATATCTTAGGCGTATCGACTTCTAGCGTTTTAAGAAAGTCTCCCAACTTACTAGACGACACATCATAACCGTCAAATATCAAGCTATTCTTCTCTTTTGTGAGTATATCCACAAGTCGCATATTGTCGTCAATATAATACATGTCAGAAAAATTTTCTAAATCTTTAGCGACTTTATTTTGCTCTAGGTCTTCTGATATTTTAATGAATTCACTCATATTCTCATCTAAATTCGTGTTTAAATAATAGTTCACTTTCTCAAGGTTTGATCTTTGATCTTCTATTTCATCATTGACGATTACAGTCTTGACGCTTTGTAGCAAAACTGATGCGCATATAATAATAACTATGATACCGACTAATTCGATTGTGAAAGTTAATCCTCTTAATGTCTTCATTCAAATTCCCTCTTTATATCATCAATAAAAAAAAATTCCGCTTCCACATCACCAAATTCATCAAAATCGACGGGTCCAAGTTTTGTTTTATAAGAACGAACATTATCTATGTTTTTCTTCATAGAAACTGGATCTATCTTTCCTTGCATAAGGTTTTGGTTGATGACTTCCATAACCTTAAATACATTCAAACTGTCAAATGTCGGTACGTAGTCATATTCTTCTTTGTACGCCTCTATATATCGATTAACTGCCGTATCTATAGTTCTTGCAGGATAGTGAGAAGGCATCACACTTTGATAGATTGTATTGCCTGCTGTATCGATAATATCTGTCGTCTTCATCCATGGTGTATAATATATAGCCACTTCATTATTTAGTTTGACAGCCACTTGTGCAATCACACCTGAATTTGCTTGATAATTCCCGATTAGAAGATAGATAGCATCGAAGGAATACCTCTGCATAAGCCCTTCTATTTCCGAGGAATTGAATTCAGAGGCAGTGACATCAATTACATCCATATTACCAGTGTAATTTTCTTGGAAGTACGCCTCAGCAGGCACTGTATATCCGTAGTTCTCAGTGTCCCTAACGACCAATAAATTGTCATACCCTTCCATCGAAATATGCTTTGCAATGCTTTTTTGCTCTTTCTCAACATCTTGAATCACCCTATATATATTGTCATCAACACCCGACAGGCGATCGGTGGTTGAAGCTGTAACAAAAACAATAACTGGATTATCTTCATTATTTACAAGTTCAATAAGTTCCAATGCACAAGAAGATGGATGACTCGCAATGATGATATCAATGCCATCTTCTCTGATTTCATTACTTTTCAAGTAATACTTCGCACTATCAACTTCACTAATGCCATATAGGGAGCCACTCTCAAGTTTTGTCATTAACGCAATTTTGGTAACAGACGTACAACCACTCAACAACAAAAGCATTAAAACTAATGCCATGAGCTTTAACTTCTTACTCATAACGACACCTCCCCCTCTATACATGCCTTTATACCCGAAAAGTAAATAGATTAACAAGCTTGTATACGTTTATCCCCTTATTAAAACAACTTATAAAAGGTCATTTCAATTCTGGTTTTCGATGCCTTGTCACTCTCGTCAATAAAATACACGTAAAACTTATAACTGCCTTCCGGTATGATAATATCTCCGCTGAGTTTTTTGTATGTAGTTTCTCCACTAGCCTGTATGTATGTCTTTTGTTCCATGTCCTCTTCAACTCTTGTATGAATATCTTTTGACATCTGATTGATCAACTGTATTTTTAATGTGTCATACGCCTTATTGGCCGGCAATAAATCATATGTCTCAATACAATTGTCTACAAAATCCTCGATTTGCTTCAAGTCAACATCTGTATACGGCACATATCCTCTCTGTGTCACATAACTGTGACCACCGCAACTACCAGCATTTCTATACCCTTCCCCCTTTGTGAACCGTATTTTCTCCAACTTCTTGCCATCCACCGTCAAGACACCAAAATTTGTTATAATGCCGTCACTTCCAATGGTTACATCAAAACAGTTGGGGCCATATGACAAGTCTGAATTGAGCAAATTGGTTATAAAGATTCTATTCATGAAGCTTTCTATTTCTCCAACCCGGAGGTCTTTATTGTTGATCGTGTAATTATTAATCAATATACCACTAACCAACACAACAATTGTGACACCCCAAAGTAAAACTTGTTGTTTTCTTATCTTCATTGCTTGTCATCTCCTTTTTATAGTTAAATAATACCAAATTAATTAACCATGAAGCAATTGAAATCTTTCTTTAAAAATGATATGATTTAAAACTGGTGAGCTCATTTAAGAAGCTCTTATATATTAGCGAGGTAAACAAATGATTAAAATAGAAAACATGTCCTATATGTTTCCACAAAAGGACTTATTCAATAAAATTTCATTTACATTGGAAACTGGTAATCATTGTGCTCTTATTGGTACAAGCGGTAGTGGTAAAAGTACACTCATTGACATTTTAATGAATCCAGACAAGTACATGTATGATGGCAAACTAGAAATGGATCCTAACTGTCGAATTGGGTACGTCAGCCAATTTACACAAATGGATAGTTATAAAGAAACAACGGTATTTGACTATATCGCCGAAGAATTTATCCGACTACAACAGCAAATAACAGCTGTTTGTACAGCCATGGAAACAGCGACGGATATTGAACCCTTATTAGAAGAATATCAAGAAAGACTTGATGCATTCAACGCCATTGACGGAGATAATTTTGAAAACAACATCAATAAAAAGCTAGGTCTAGCGGATTTAGGCAACCACAACAACTCAATTATTGCAGAATTAAGCGGCGGCGAATTTAAGCTGATTCAAGTTATTAAAGAGATGCTCCACGCCCCTGAACTCATGATTATGGATGAACCGGATGTATTCTTGGATTTTGACAATCTGAACGCACTTAAACACTTGATCAATTCCCATAAGGGTATGGTGCTTATCGTTACTCATAACAGATATTTATTGAACAATTGTTTCAACAAAATCATCCACCTTGAAAACATGGAACTTCAAGAATTTGATGGTGGCTATGTAGAGTACAATTTCTCATTACTTCAGAAAAAAATTGAACTTCAGGAACTTTCAGTTGCCGACGATGAGGAAATTGAACGTAATCAAGTGATTATTGATAATTTAAGAAAAATCGCATCCCTGAATACCGAAGCTTCAAGAGGTCGAGCACTAAAGGCAAGAGTCAAGATACAAGAACGTCTTGAGGCACGTAGAATCAAAGCGCCTTTCGTTGATATCAAGCAACCCAATATTCGATTGACGACAAAAAATATCATTGAAGAAACTACAGCACTTGAAGTGAACGACCTTAATATGGCCTTTGATGAATCCCTGCTAGAACATGTCAATTTCGAAATTGGATCAACTGACAAAGTTGCCATCATCGGAGCAAACGGTACTGGTAAGACAACGCTTCTAAGAGAAATATATAAAAATCAAAACGATGCTATCAAGGTGCATGAGGATATAGAGCTGGCTTACCTATCGCAGCTACAGGGCGAGGTCCTAGATGAATCCAATACAGTGCTCCAAGAATTCTTTGATGCAGGATTTAAAACAACAGAAGACATTCGCACCTATTTAAGAGGTTACGGATTTGGCGAAAAGGTTCTCCGTCAAAAAATAGGCGTATTATCTGGTGGAGAAAAGAACATATTGCAGCTGGCAAAAGTTTCTGTCAGCAATGCAAATTTACTCCTGTTAGACGAACCAACAAGTCACTTAGACACCTATGCTCAAATTGCTCTTGAAAAAGCGATTACGAACTACAAAGGGGCTATTTTAATGATATCCCACGACTACTACTCCATCGTTAACAGTATGGATTATGTATTCATCATCGAGAATAAAACAATTAGAAAAATGAGTATGCGTAAATTCCGAAAAATGATTTATGCAAACTATTTCGACAAAGACTACCTGCAAATCGAACAGCAGAAAAAAGAAGTTGAAACGAAAATCGCGATGGCTTTAAAGAATTACGATTTTGAACTGGCAAAAGTATTGTCTGAAAAATTGGAAGCTATCATCGAATTATTATAAGCAAAAGGGCTAAGATCATCATCGATCTTAGCCCTTTATATATACAGTTACACCTTTCCATATGTTTGTGTCTTTACATACCACGCATGACCTTCTCAGGGTACCACCTTGAGTACCACAGAGTGACTCTTAAAGAACCAATGGTGAGCAAATATAGTAATGGTGTGAACTGAAATAGATCCATATAATCTAAACCCATTGCCAAAACACCCTGTAATATAAAAATCAATGTCCAAAATAGCGTTAAATGCACGTTTGTCTTTTTGAACAATACATTGCTAGGATCTCCATCAAATTCAACCTTAGAATACTCGGCGGTCAACACTTCCTCTGACAGTAGGGAACTGCCCCAAATCAGTGCAATGGCAAAGTAATTCAGCAAAACGCCACTTCTACCAACAACTGACATATCCAACACGGTCATCGTCGCCAAAAGCGCAAAATACACACCACTCATTTTTTCAAAATGTGTCAATTGATTATGTTTCCATTTCAAAACAACGACTCCTGCCGTAAGAACTAGTGGCAACAAAACACCAACAAGTGCATTCATTCCAATACCAATCCATGACATCATCCATGGAATAAATAAAATACCCATCCACTTGTTTCCCGGGATACCCAAAACCGCCTCGCGTCGATTGTCACGTTCATCAGCAGTATTTTCTTCTCCGCTTCCGAATAAGCCACCCATCTTCATCATAAAATTGATGTCGCCTTCTACCCGATAAAGTCCATCCATCATCGCCTGGGCACCGTCAACAGTCCCATCAGCAATCTCTTGCCAAACTTTAAATGTCGTTACAATCCTCGTTGTATATGGTAAGGGTCGATCCCTTACTAAATCACAGGTGCCATCTTTTATATGAAGCTGATGACTTTCCTCTATGTCGGTAAAGGACATTTCTAAGACGGCAGTCATGTCTTTAGCATTTTCAGGATTGAAAGTTATCGCCATCAGTTTCAAGTAGCTGTAACCAGGTAGACATTGTCCCTTATGGCCTACGGATACATCGTCAGTGGTTCTGCCCATTGCACTCTCTAAGTCAGGCGGTGTTTCACCTGTTGCCTGCCAATTTAAATTCGCCATTTCTATAAATGTCTCAACTGGGACCAAAGGTTTGCTCAAAGTAAGCTTTGTTGATTGCGTAAGCTCCAAAGATGAGGCAAATTCCTTACCGGCTCTTTTCACCGCTTCTAAGTACCAGGCTATTTTTCCCTTTAGAGGTTTTACAGAAAGAAGTTCACCCATGACACACAGAATTTCAGCGTCAACTTTTCCCTGAACAACACGATCAAAGGATTGCCTCATCACTTCAAAGTTATGATGTTCTGGAAATCCACAATTAGAAATCAGCACATTCTTGTGTGCCCCTTCTCCCCAACGACTGGGATGGCTAAACTTGCCATTATTCTCGACAATATAAGGCTGAGATAAAGGTAATGTACGTTCCACAAACGTTTTTAAAATCGACGTCATACCATAGTGGTATAGCGGCGTAGCCCATACGACTACATCTGCTGAAAGGTATTTCTCCAATACGCCTGTCATATCATCTCCAAAAACACATTGACCAGGCGTCTTTGTCCAACAAGTGTAACACCCTCTACAACGATGGATTGTCTCACTCTTCAGGGTGATCCTGTCAATTTGGACATCCTTGTTCACTTCCTGATAACCTTCCAAAAACCCATCGACCAGTATAGCCGTGTTTCCATTCTCACCTCTTGGACTTCCATTCAGTACAAGAATTTTACCCATATTATAACTCCTTTTCATCCTCTAGCAATTTCAGACATGCATTGACCCACTTAATATTGCCTTCAGCATTGAAGAGACCACGCATAATCGCCATCCGCCAATAAAGTGGTTCCTCAGGATTTTCGACTTTGTCGGCATAATGAGCAATAGTTTTTTCTACCCCCTCTAATCGGCAATAAAATTCTTCATTAAGTGAAGCATATAATTCTAACTCCTTGACTAGTTTCTCCTTATCACCCGAAGCACTAAAGTACATCCGCATCGTCAGTTCATCTCTATACTGCATGGTTTTATGAGGCGAATGTTCATTTAACCATCTTAAAAATTCTTTTTTCCCTTCCTCTGTAACTGTAAATATCTTTTTATTTGGTTTGTCTTGTTGGATAACCATTTCTGACGTTACCCACCCCTTCTTTTCTATTGTGTCAAGCTCGCGATAGATCTGACTGGTCTGTGCTTTCCAAAAGAAAACCAACGAGTCCTCAAACACCTTCATCAGTTCATAGCCAGTCATTGATCCATAATTTAACAATCCCAATATTCCATGTTTTAACGACATATGTCCCTCCACATTATATATTCCACATGTAGAATATAACACTTGTATAGTATTGAGTCAATAGATTACTTTACACCAATGGGCACATAAAAAGCGACCTAAGTCTCCTTAAGCCGCTTCCATTCATTTCATTATTTACTTATTAATAGTCTACTTTAACCAAAGACAAAGCGCCAGCACTGGCTTTATGCCCTACTTCTTCCATATCTCTAGTTCTGATGCCTTTACTGATTGCATTAACCGTCAATTGGCCCAGACCAATCTGAACTAAAGTCCCAACGATTACTCTTTCCATATTTAGCAGAAATCCTGTTGCAGTCATCGTAATGATGATTTCATTATTTGTCTCTTTAACTTCTATAGCTTTGATTTCCTTAATAGATTTTTTCGTCTTTTTGTTTGTTGTAAACGCAAGGAAATCATGTTCTCCGATCAAGTCCTGAGCCGCTTGTTGCATCTTGCTTACATCAAGTACTTGGCTCATGAAGTTAACATATTGTCTATCAAATAGTGGGCGATGGCTGGCGTTACGTTTCCATAATCTATATTCATAGGTTACCGCCTTTACGTTGTAACGGCTGTGAAAACGTTCATCTGCTTCTTCAACATCAAGGACAATTAAATCATCCGGTAAGTACTTGTCTACATAAAACTTTAAATCTCTTGGACTTTGCTCACCATTCGGTGCAACAAAATTAATGATTTGCTCTTTTGCGTGTACGCCTGCATCTGTGTTGACTGCGCCGATCACTTCAACTTCGCTACCATACAATTTTAATAAAATTGCTTCGATTTTTCCTTGAACGCTTTTTTCTGCATTGTTTTTCGTCTTACTGAATCCGGTATACTTTCGACCGTCATAAGCAATGGTCATTCTATAGTTTTGCATGTATTCTCCTCATTACAACAGCCTCCTGTTGTTTGTAATCATTTTTGACACCTTGTCATAAACTTCAGTCTGTATTATACCATTTTCTTTCATTCTATGTATATTTTTATTTTCTTCTAAGCGATTCTTCTTCTAAAGCAATATAAGACACCAAACTAATTGAAGGCATATTGCTGACAGGTGTGTTGATTGCCGTTTCCGAAAGCGGTTTTTGTTGATAATCATATATATCCTGCATCGCATCCAAGCAATAGTCAACTTCTTTGTCGAAGCTTCTCCATCTTGCGGGCTCATGATTCTCCTCGAACATGTAATTTTTATAGCGGTCAATGACATATAACATGAATCTTGTTTTTTCAACACTCGACACATCCTCAGTAGATTTACTCAACACATTTTCCAACCACCAATTTTGCTCTGAGTTCAATAATTTGTGTAACTTGTCACCGTCTTGATATCTTTTATGAAAATGTGTAAATGCAGTTTCAAGATTGTTGTCACACTTAACACAATTAGCTGTGTAATTTTTTATCTTATCCTTCGTCATATAACCGCCAAAACATCTGGATTCCAGAAGTGACCAAGTCATTAAGAATTCAGCCCCTCTTTTGGAATTAAAAAGCACTTCTGAGTCCTTAAAATTTTGAGCTACCGCACGTTCAATCCACACTTTGTTTTTCATAAATATTCCTCCCCATTCACATCGGTCTATATAATGGCTTATGCCATTTACCTCTATCTATATCATACTGTAAAAAAATAAAAATGCAATAGCTGAAAACCTTACAACCACTGCATTTAAATATGCTTATGTTTAAATTTTTATATATTTACATCATTGCATTCAACCAACGGTTTACGAACAACAAATAGTTTCTTCAATTTAATCCCTCACTGTAATTTTATTTATTAAACCTTTCCAGAATTAGAATAGGAAACAACCTATAATTGTTCAAATAGTGCCTCTACTCGTGTCGTCAGCTGACCTATATCTCCCTCGGAATAATCTGTTTCTATCTGCAGATATGGTAGGCCGTGAGACTCAACAACTCTTTTGATTTGAATCGCTTCCGCATTATATGTATGACAAGCATGCCAAGTTAATTCAATAACCACATCAATTTCATAACGACTGATTAATCGTTTGATTATTTCAAATCTATCTAGATTAGGCGTCATACATGGACAAGCGACGCTCAAGTATTTTCTTGCTAGTGCCATTAAAGGATCACTACTGTCTTCCTCAACCATTTTTTCAATGGTTTTAAGTCCGCCGCAGTTTTCACTCGCAACAATGATGCCACCACTTTCCTCAATGACATTCAGGAGCTTATCATGAGTTGTTGGACATCCTGTCAGCAAGACCCTTACTTTGGATTCAGTTCCTTCAAGCTTACTCTTGCCTTTGGCACGATTCCTAAAATATGAAATCGCCTCTTGTATCTCTTCAATCCTTTGGGGTAAATTACACCCAAAACTCATGCCATCAACTACAGCTTTAATCTCTCTTCCGTAAGCAAGGGCATTGCCGCCTTTATTGAGTTCATATAACTCAACCGTTACTTCCCTTAATCTATTGTATTGCCTAATAGCCTCGTTCAAGGCGTCATTGGTTATTTCAGTTTTATGATTCTTCTCAAGATAGGTTTGCATCTTTTGAAGCTCATTTCTAAAATATAAATGACTCTCTTCCGTCTCATAGGTTTGAGGCAAGTCTAAGACATGAACCGGTTTAATATTGGAAAGCAGTTCAAACATTTTTTTCTTACCATCACAGGTCGCATCCGCAATAAGTGAATCTGAGTAATGAAAATATGGACATGTATCAGACAGCCCATGACCATAACTGGACTTAATCAAGTCACACAAATTTCGGGGTAAGTGCACTTCCGATTTTTTGGCACTTTCATAAGACCCTGCACATAATGATACCGGGATACCACCAGCAGCAACAATCAGTTCCTTGGGCGTAAATGCACAATAAGTTCCTACAACAAAATTCCCTTGGTGTCGTAAGTTCATGCATTCCTCAAATATTTTTTCATTCATTGTAGTTACATAATTTCTATTGTACAAATTTGTCACCTCGACTAATATATTCAATAACGTTAATCCTTTGTCAGTATAAGATTTTATTGGTACTTTGTACAATTGAAATTAATAATATGCTAATCATGATTATTGTTTTTTTAAATAGCTTGGTTTTTTCCTTATTTAAGTGGGCTGATAAAACAAAAAAGACGTGATCCAAAGATCACGCCCATCATTGCTTTAACTCTCTTATTTGTCTTTACTTGCCTCTAAGACGCCAACGTCTCATGAGTTCATATCCAATTAAGGTAATGATTAATGGCAGTAACAAGGTATATTCTTTAAGGCCTATACCATCTTCAAGACTTCTGACGAGAAAAGCGACAACAAAACCGAACAAAATCATTTTTATGTTCATCATACGCCTCCTAAATATCACCTAATGCATATTGAATGACTGAAATACATGCAAGTCCTGCTGTTTCAGTTCTTAATATTCTAGGTCCTAAAGTGGTTGAAATACACCCAAATGAAGTGAGTAATTCCGCTTCATTTTCAGAAAAACCACCTTCTGGTCCAACGACTATACCAATATTTTTTCCCTCTGTATTTTCTAAAGTTCCTCGAATACCACACTCTTTTTCATTTTCATATAAGAAAATCACAAGGTCATGGTCTTTCAAGGCACCCTCTAGCTTTTTCAGTTTCACTGGCATCGCTAGTTTAGGAATCCGCGATCGCTTTGACTGTTTAGCAGCTTCATAAGCTATTTTCTGCCACCGCTCTCTCTTCTTTTCACGATCTTTATCCTTTAACTTGACAACACAACGATCCATTTCAACTGGAACAATTTCAGTAATGCCTAGTTCAGTTGACTTTTGAACAATTAATTCCATCTTGTCAGCCTTCGGTAATCCTTGATACAAGGTAATCGCTACTGGTGACTCCCTATTGATATCCGAATGCTCAAGCGCCTTTAAGATAACAGCATCACTTTCTAAAGCAGCAACTTCAGTTATCCACTCCTCGCCAGTTTCTTCAATACAAATCTCTATTTTTTCACCAATGGTTACCCTTAGTGCTTTGGTTAAATGCCGTACATCTTCTTTTTGATCCAATGTGAAGATGTCACCATTAAATTGCTGTTGATTTACAAAAAAACGATGCATAGTCCACCTCTATATTTTAGAATTTATCCTTATAACTTTGCTGCAATAGCATTCCATTCGCCTTCAGTTTTCACTTCGAGGATGGTAAAGCCATTTTCCTCAAGAGCCTTAAGAACAGCCTCTCTTTTATCATGAATAATACCTGACGCAATAAACACGCCACCTTCCTTAAGAAACTGTGGTATGTCTTTAGACAAGAAGATAATCACATCTGCAATGATATTTGCGATAACAACATCCGCTTTCCCTTGCAGAACATCTGTCAAATCCCCTTTGAAAACTTCCACTTTATCCTGCATGTTATTTAAATCAATATTGATCTGTGTCGCAACAACAGCCTTTTCATCGATATCGACACACGTTACTTGACCAGCACCTAACATCCCAGCTGCAATACCCAGAATACCCGTACCACATCCGATGTCAAATACCCTATCCCCTTCTTTAAGGAAGGTATCTGTAAATTTGACACACATCGCTGTCGTTTCATGTGTTCCTGAACCAAACGCACTACCGGGATCCATTTCAAGAATCATTTCATTTCCTACGACTTCATAGTCTTCCCAACTTGGTTTAATGACAATGCGATCACCAATTTTTAATGGCTTAAAATACTTCTTCCATTCATGGGCCCAGTTATCATCAACGACTTCTTTGACAGCAATAGTTCCAGATCCTTTTTTTAATCCGAACGATTCCAGTTGATCAACTTTTACTTGAAGCAGTCCTTTAATTTCTTCTGGGTCTACATCCGAGCAGTAGCCCATAACAAATGCTTCTTTCGAATAAAACTCATAAACTGATTTGTCTACATAATCCCAATCCCCTTTGTAACTTTCGTTGTATATTTCGTCATTGGGATCCTCGATTACAATCCCCTCTGCACCAACCTCATATAACATATTAGTGACTGCTTCTACAGACATAGAGTCTGTACCAATCTTTATTTCAAACCATCTCATGTATGTTTCCTCCACTTCTTTTCATCTTGTAATTATACCACTTTCTACAGTGGCACAACACAATTATTCGATTAAATACTTTTCTTCTTGAATCAATAAGCGCTAACCACCATCGAGGACGGTCAACCTCTTAAGCACGTCCAGTAGGGCGCGCCAGCAAATAAAAAAGCCGTCACAAGGGTGACGGCTTCTTTTTGTGTGCAATACAAATTTGATTTATATTACGAGATTAATTGTTGTTTAAAAGAATTTTACTACGCTTTGGACATCATCATCTTCTTCCAAGCATGAAGACCAAGAGATACACCGATAACCCCATAAGCTACGAACGCTCTAAAAAATTCACCGATTTGTGCATCACCAAATAAGTTCTTTCCTGCCATCGGCGATACGATGAACAGTGTATGGAAAAGGATAACACCAAGGAACGCTTGTCCAACAGTAGCTTTAGATACTGATGCACCACCGATTAGGATAGCTGCGATTGCAAATAAAGCAATTTGAACATGTGATCCATATGTGTTTAAGATACCAAGGTTTTGTAAGAAGATAATTTGACCCCATGCAGCAAACATTGTTGATAGCATAATTGCAAGCTCTCTTGTTTGGTTAACTTTGATACCTGATACCTGAGCAATATGTTTACTTTGACCTACCGCTCTAAAGTCTTGACCTAATTTTGTTTTTACAATAATTAAGTTAAATCCTGCAAGAAGTAACACTAAACTGGCTGTTAGTAGGGGCAGTTTAAGTCTTGCAAGCATTTGCATTTGCTTTGATAACATTTCAGGTGCAAACATAACGATTGCACTAAATACAATAAGAAGTACAGAAATAATAAGATTAATCATGTTCTTATTCTTTTCTGATGCCTGTAAATGTAGATTTTTACTTTTTGCAATTCTAAGTGCAAATACGATCGCACCGAGTAAAGCACCAATTAACAACACATAGAAGAACGGTACTTTCGTTTCCATTCCAAAGATAGTCGCTGTATCTAAAGCATACTTAATCCCTGGTGCGCCGTCGCCATTTTTAGCAAGGTCAATCGTATTTCTAAGACCTACGCCATGCGATAAGACCATTCCTTTAACTGCGATTGGAATAATTGGACCAACCATGAACAGGAATAATAATTGATAAAGACCATTTGAGAAATAACCAACAATCATACTGGCAATCATCTCTTGTCCTTTAGTTTTATTCAGTAAAATACCTGTTCCTTTACCGAAAAGTAACGCAATAGGTGCAGAAATAGCAAATGCTAAAAATGTACCTGTAAGTCCACCAATCCCCCAGTTTGTCACGGCAACAATCGCCATTTGACCAGCCATCGCACCAACGACGATACTAAAGTTAAGACCCATTCCAGCCATTACTGGAATAATAAGTGCCAATACTAAAAATGTATTTCTCGTTACACGCGTCAATAATTCATTTGCGATAAAGAATACAGGCAGTTTAGATGCATAAATACCACCGATACATACAATTAAGAATAATATTGTTACACTATTTTGTAATATGGTACGAACAATTCTTTGTCCGAGTGATTTTTCTTCAACTTGGTTTTCAATGTTTACTTCAGCCATTATTCTCCACCTCCTACTTGAGTTAATGCATAGAGGATAATACCATTTTGAACAATCATTCTAAATACCTCTGAAATATTACCACCGTTGAAGAACGAACTTGCAACTGGCAGTGAAATTGTTAATAGACCATTAAATAAGAACGCGCCAATAACTACATGAGATATTTTAGCTGTCTTCGCCGTCGCGCCACCAATAAGAATAGCAGCGACTGCCGGGAACGCCATCATAAGTGGTGCTTGGTATAATTGAATAAAGCCATAACTTTGTGCGTATACAATATAACCAATAGCCCCTAAAGATGTAGAAATAATCGTCCCTAAAATTCTGTAGTTATCTACATTAATACCTGATGCCAAAGCAAATTTTGGATTGTCACCAGAAGCTTTCATTGCAATTCCAGCTTTTGTTCTTGAGAATACCCACATAACAAGACACATGAAAGCAAAGAACAATAACATGCCTGTTGGAATTTTTAAAGTGCCAACTTCAATTTTCATAAAATTATCTAAAATATAACCAAATGTTGATTCTAAGGCAATTGTTACCCTTAGCCCTTCACCAATTGGCCATCTCATCTCTGGATGTGTAAATGGTAACTTGATCCATGCGATACTCATTAACGATACAAAGGCAAATCCTGTATAAGTCGCTACAAGCATTTCAGACCCTTTGATCTTATTAAGCATGATACCGTATAACCAACCTACAATCACTGATATCGGAAGTGCAATCGCTATAGCAAGTAAAAATCCACCAAGTCCGCCAACACCTGCTTGAATACTGATAAGTCCGCCTAAAATACCACATATAATTCCAATCGGTAACGCAAAGTTTGGACCAATACCACAGTGAATAGCCGGTACCATTGCAAGTACCAAAATACCATTCATACCAAAACGTCTTACAGAGTCTGAAAACAGACTTGCTGCTGGAAGTCCTTTAGCAAATACCAATATCCATACAATAACAAAGAAAGTAGAAATAATCAGTCTAGGAATCCCCATTTTTTTAACTACGTTATTAAATGTCTCGCCCATTATGCATCCTCCCTCTTTGTCCCATGATATTTATGATACTCACCAGACATCATTAAGCCAAAGTCAGCATCTGAAGCATTAGGTGATAGTATACCCTCTAATTTACCTTCAGCTACAATAGCAATACGATCGCAAACAGATCTAAGTTCTGCAAGCTCACTCGATGTTACGACTACTGTCATGCTTTCATTCTTATTTTTCTCAACAAGCATATCAAGCACCAATTTTTTGGCCCCGATATCAATCCCTCTTGTTGGCTCAGATACAAACAAAATTTCTGGCTCCAATGTTAACGCTCTCGCCAAACACACCTTTTGTTGGTTACCACCACTTAGACGTCTTGTCGGTTGAAGCGGTCCTGTACAACGAATGTCAAGATCTTCAATCATTTGATTGGCATGCGTACGAACTCTCGCGCTATCAAGAAGTCTCATGAATCCATAATTCTTCATGAATGTTCCCTTAACTTGCATCGTTGTCAACATAATGTTCTCTTCAATTGATGAATCTAAAAGTAAACCAACCGCTCTTCTATCTTCCGATACGAATGCAAGGCCATTTTCTAGCACTTCATGAGTATTCGTTATATCAAGCTCCTTGCCATTAAACTTAACAGTACCAGTTGAAGGATATAAACCCATCAGTCCATTGGCAACACCAATTTTCCCTTGTCCTGCAAGTCCGGCGATTCCAAGAATTTCTCCACGCTTGACATTTAAATTAATACCTTTTACTTCTTCACCAGGCATCTCAACTTTTAAATTTTTCACTTCTAACACAACATCTTCAGATCCAACGTTAATTGTATCTTCTTCTTTTTGTGTTACTTCGATTTCACGTCCTACCATTAATTCTGCTAATTCAAGAACGTTTGTCCCTTCTTTCGGTAATGTTGCTACCAGCTCACCATCACGTAAAATTGTAATGTTGTTTGCAGCATCAATAACCTCATCTAATCTATGGGTAATAAATAGTATCGAAATACCACTTTCAGCTAATCGCTTCATCGCTGCAATTAAGTTATCTGCTTCTGATTCCGCTAGCACTGCTGTTGGCTCATCAAATACTAATAATTTTATTCCTTCTTTATCAATTTCTCTTGCAATTTCAACGAACTGCATATGTCCTACCGGTAAGCCTGCAACTTTTACCCACTCACCTACATCCATGCCTAGTATATCTAGTGATTTTCTAGCATCGGCATTCATCGCCTTATTGTCTAAAAACTCTAAACTTTGTTTTCTAAATGTTTGACTAATAATGTTTTGTTTTGAAATCTCTCTGTTCAATTTGATATTTTCAGCAATTGTAAAATCAGGAATCAACATAAACTCTTGATGTACCATACCAATTCCTTGTTTCATCGCTTCTTCTGGTGATTTGATCAGTGTTGCATCACCATTAATACGTACTTCACCCTGGAATCCACCTGTATCATGAATGACAGGCATTCCGAATAAAATATTCATTAATGTTGATTTCCCTGCACCATTTTCACCAAGTAATGCATGAATTTCCCCAGGCTTTACTTCTAAATCAACGCCTTTTAGTACTTTATTACCATAGTAATCTTTTTGAATATTCTTCATTTGAAGTGTATATTCACTTTGCATTCAACTCCACCACCTTAAAAGTAATTCCTCATTTTGCAATTTCTTAATCAATTTTATGAAAGTTTCAAAAGTAATCGTAGATAGTTTTTTTCAAAGTCCGAGGTTGCCAATTTGGCAACCTCGCACATGATTTTAATGATTTTTTATAGTTTCATCCTAGAAATCTAAGTATCCAAGAAGAACCATTAAGTAGTTGTCGTACTTTTCGCCGTTTTCATCTAATGAAGACATTGCAATTGGAACACCTGCATACTCTTCAAATTTTTCAGCTAAAACGTCAACGTCTACTCTACCGTCTGTTTCACCATTCATCCAAGCAAGAGCATATTCAGCACCAGCTTCAACAAACATCATAGAACAAGGTACAGGCCATGTAGACATTCTACCAGTTTGACCCATATCAGCTAATTTAGCAGAAATTTCAGCTACAACGAAATCGATGTCGCCTTGCTTATCTTCAGGAATTTCAATTCCTAATGCTGATGGGAAGCCATGGTATGGAGATGGACAACAAGGTTGAGGGTAAATAGCTCCGCCTTCTGCTACCATTTTGATTAGTGGAATTTGAAGACCACAGTTAGTTGAGAAGAATGCAGTGTTCTTGCCATACTTTTCAATCATTCTAGGTGTATCTTCTAAGATAAACTGTTGCGCGCCTGATAAACCAGCATCACCTGTTGGGTCAAGAGCTGTTGCATCAACAAATTCAATTCCTAATCTATCAGCATTTTCCTTTAAAAGGTCTCTTCTTGCTGATAATAACGCGTATGACATATGTCTTGGGAATGAGTAATGAACAAATACTTCAGCGCCTTGCTTCTGTGCTTGTTCCATCATTGTTCTACCCATTGTCAACTCGTCAAGGTTTAATGCGATATCTGCTCTAGAAGCGATATCAGCAGGGTTTTCACCTGGCGTACCAGCAATAACTAATACATCTGGGTTTACTTCTCTTGCTTTATCGATTGCTGCAGAAGTTCCTGGAACCGCTTGTACGATAATTAACGCTTTAACATCAGGATCTGATGCCATAGATACTAAGTTTGCAATTGTAGTTTCTTGCTCATCCATGAACTTGTCAGGATAAGTCATAAGCATAACGTGCTCTTCGCCATACTTATCAATTACGTTTTGAGCTGCTCTGTATTCTTCTTCATTTTGAGATACAGTACCAGTCATGATACCAATTTTCCAATTGTCATCTTCTGCTGGTTCCTCAGCTGGTGTTTCTGCTGCTGCAGTGTCATCTGTTGCTGGTTCTTCAGCAGGAGCTGAACCACCACATGCCGCCAAACTTAGCGCTAACGCTAATACTAATAAAATTGATAAAAATTTCTTCAAAGATATTCCCCCCTATAAAAATAAATGGTTTGATTATTTAAGTTCTGTTGATAAAAAAACTAGCTACCCTCCTCTCAAATAATTTCACACAAGTACTATAATTCTACGATTATTTTGAAACTCCTTCATTTTGATTACTTTTTTTTCATAAAATTGATAAGAAAGTGAAAAAACAAGGCTCATATATAACACTTTCTTAATAAAATCCTATCAACCTTTCACAATTGACAGAATTTACTTACAACTGATAATTTTATTAATATCCCTTTAATTCATTTTGGAATTTGGTCTTTAATCCTTGCAATTGCTAGACATATGTATAATAAACAACTGATGACTATACCCATTCCCACATACACATTCTTTGTAAACTCTTGCTAAAATCTACAATTTGCTCCCCCCTCTGTTCACAGTGTTTGTTTTTATAGAACAATTCGAATATTAAAAAAATTAAGGTTTTGTTACATTCATTATATATGAATTTTCTGTGAATTTAACTTTTATCACTTATTTCTCTGAGGATAAAATAATAAGTGATAAAACTACTAAATTTTAATATTGAAGCTATTGGACTTATAATACCTTTTATTTTACTTTATATATCCAGATATACATGTAATTCGACTTTATCCTAACCGCTTATGTAAGAATATAAAAAAGGAACCCATGAGAATGCAATCTCTTGAGTTCCTTATAATGATACTATTGTACTGTCTTCTTAGGCTAGGAGAAGGCATCCTTAACTTTATCAAAAAAGCTACCGTCACCTTTTTTATCTTCGTCTAGATTTTCGCTTTTTTTTTGAGATCCAGTCTCATGTGTTGAGGCCTCTTTTTTAGGCGCTTCTGTCTTAGCTGCATCTTCTGTCTTTGTTTTCTTGCCATGTAGAGAGTCTTCAAATTGTTGAAGCAATCTCTTTTGTTCTGAATTCAGACTCTTAGGAATTTCTACGATAACACGTACATAATGATCGCCTCTACCGTAACCATTAAGAACATGAACCCCTTTTCCTTTTAATCTAAATTGCTTGCCGCTTTGTGTACCAGCAGGTATTTTATATTTAACTTTACCATCAAGCGTCGGTACAATCACTTCATCACCTAATGCCGCTTGGGCAAACGAGATGTTGATTGAAGAGAATACATCATCTCCGTCTCTCTTGAACGTAGGGTGACCCATTACACGAATAACCACATAAACGTCTCCTCTAGGGCCGCCTTTACTCCCTAAATCTGATTCGCCACGTAAGGTCATTTGTGCACCGTTGTAAACGCCTGCAGGGATTTTTACATCAATTGTACGCTTCTTCTTAACTTTACCTTTTCCTTTACATGTATGACAGGCTTGATCAAAAGATTGACCCGTACCATTACACTGGTTACATTGCTGTACTTGAATAGTTTCACCAAATAAGCTGTTTTGTCTATAGCGGACTTCTCCAGCGCCGTTACACTGGGAACAAGTATGTTTGCTCGTGCCAGGTTCAGCACCATCACCACCACAAGTCGGACAGTCTTCAGTTCTGTAGAATTCAATCTCTTTGTTGACACCAAAAGCTGCTTCTTCAAACGTTAATGTCACATCAACACGAATGTCACGTCCTTTTCTAGGACCTGATCTTCTAGATGATCCACCACCGCCGAAACCGCCAAAACCACCACCAAACATTTCGTTGATAATGTCTTCAAATCCGCCAAAGCCACCACCGCCGTAGCCGCCACCGCCGCCGGCATTTTGATTAACACCAGCATGACCAAATTGGTCATAAAGATTTCTTTTTTCTCTATCACTTAAGATTTCATACGCTTCATTTATTTCTTTAAAGTTTGCTTCCGCTTCTTTATCATCAGGATTTCTATCTGGATGATATTTCATCGCTAATTTACGATATGCGCTTTTTAATTGTGCGTCATCGGCATTTCTATCAACACCCAGCGCCTCATAATAATCTCTTTTATCACTCAATGCGTTAACCGCCCTTCCTATTGCTTAAGTGCAGGAAAAGCCGAACTCCAAAAGGTGTTCTCCACAACAATTGAACTTCAGCTTCCTGCTAATTTATTGTGTCGCGTAAATCCGCTTTAATTAGTCAACTACTTCGTAATCTGCGTCTACTGCGTCATCATTTGCTGATGGGTCGGCACCTGGTGCACCTTGAGCTGCTTGTTGTTCTGCTGCTGCTTTTTGGTACATTCTTTCAGCGATTGGGTGGTATGCAGCTGTTAAAGCTTCTGTTGCCGCTTTAATAGCTTCGGTGTCTTCACCTTCTAAAGCTTTTTTAGTTGCTTCAATTTCAGCTTCTACTTTAGCTTTTTCTTCTTCTGATACGTCACTGTTTTCATCATTTAATGCTTTTTCAATTTCGTAAACCATTGAATCCGCTTGATTTCTCGCTTCAATTTTTTCTTTTTCTATTTTATCTTGCTCAGCAAACTCTTCTGCTTCTTTAACCTTCGCTTCGATTTCATCATCTGAAAGATTTGTTGATGCAGTGATTGTGATATGTTGCTCTTTTCCAGTTCCTAAATCTTTAGCATTTACGTGAACAATACCATTTGCATCAATATCAAATGTAACTTCGATTTGTGGGACACCACGTCTCGCTGGAGCGATACCGTCTAATTGGAAACGACCAAGTGTCACGTTGTCTTTTGCCATTTGTCTTTCACCTTGAAGAACATGGATATCTACTGCAGGTTGATTGTCAGCTGCTGTAGAGAAGATTTGGCTCTTCTTCGTAGGAATTGTTGTATTTCTTTCGATTAATTTAGTGAATACGCTACCTAATGTTTCGATACCTAATGATAATGGCGTTACGTCAAGTAATAATACGTCATTTACTTCACCTGAAAGTACACCACCTTGAATCGCTGCACCTAAAGCAACACATTCGTCAGGATTTACCCCTTTATGTGCGTCTTTACCAGTTAACTTCTTAACCGACTCTTGTACTGCTGGGATTCTTGTAGAACCACCAACTAAGATCACTTGCTCAAGATCACCAGTGTTTAAGCCTGCATCTTTCATTGCTTTTCTTGTTGGCTCTACTGTTGCTTGGATTAACTTATCGCAAAGTTGCTCAAACTTAGCTCTTGTTAAATCAAGGTTTAAGTGAAGTGGACCTTCTGCCGTTGCAGTGATGAACGGTAAGTTGATGTTTGTCGATTGTGTTGAAGATAATTCTTTCTTAGCTTTTTCAGCAGCCTCTTTTAATCTTTGAAGAGACATTTTGTCTTTTCTTAAATCTACATTGTGCTCAGCTTGGAAGCTTTCTGCAAGGAAGTTGATGATTGCTTCATCAAAATCATCTCCACCTAAATGGTTGTTACCGTTTGTTGCAAGTACTTCGAATACACCGTCGCCGATTTCTAAGATCGATACGTCGAATGTACCACCACCAAGGTCGAATACCATGATTTTGTGGTGATGTTCGTTTTTGTCTAAACCGTATGATAACGATGCCGCTGTTGGCTCATTGATAATTCTTTTTACTTCTAAACCAGCAATTTTACCAGCGTCTTTTGTCGCTTGTCTTTGAGCATCTGTAAAGTACGCAGGTACTGTAACTACAGCTTCAGTAACTTTTTCTCCTAAGTAACTTTCAGCGTCAGCCTTAAGCTTACCAAGAACCATTGCTGAAATTTCTTGAGGTGAGTAGTTCTTTCCATCGATTTCTACATGGAAGTCATGACCCATTTCTCTTTTAATAGATGCAATCGTTCTGTCAGGGTTTGTGATTGCTTGTCTCTTAGCAGTTTCACCAACTAATCTTTCACCTGATTTCGTAAATGCAACGATAGATGGTGTTGTTCTGTTACCTTCTGCGTTAGGGATTACTACAGGTTCCCCACCTTCTAATACCGATACACATGAGTTTGTTGTTCCTAAGTCAATTCCAATAATTTTAGCCATTTATTTTTCCTCCTTAAATTTACACATTCAATATTATTCTGATACCTTTACCATCGACGGACGTACTACTTTTCCATTTAGTTCATACCCTCTTTGGAACTCTTCAATAACCGTCTCTGATGGATACTCTTCACTTGCCTCTGTCATTACTGCGTGGTGCTTTTGTGGATCAAATGGTGCGCCAACCGCTTCAATAACTTCAACTTGATGTTTTTTTAATAAATCTTCTAGGGTTCTTTGAATCATTTGAACACCGTCTACAACATTTTTATTGCTGTCTGATGTGTCCATTGATCCAATGGCACGTTCTACGTTGTCCATTACACCTAAAAGCTCAATAACAATTTTTTCGTTTGCGAATTTATAGATATCCGCTTTTTCCTTTTCAACGCGTTTTTTGAAATTTTGGAACTCTGCTTGCATTCTTACATTTGCTGCTTTTTGAAGTTCTACTTCTTTTAACGCTTCCTTTAATGGATCTTTTTCTTCAACTTCTTTATTCCCTTCTTCAGAAGTTTCTTCTTTTGTTTCTTCAGTTTCAGCAGTTTCTGTTTCAGTTGCATCAGTAGCTGTTGCATCAGTAGCTGTTGCTTCTTCAGTTTCAGTAACCTTTGCTTCTGTTTCTTGAACCACTTCTTCTTCGACCTTTTTATTCGTCAACCTCTAACACCTTCCTACTTCTTTTAATTAACGCTTCCACTTAAGGAAATCGTATTATACTTATAAATAAATTCCCGCAAATATATCCGACAATGTTTCTCGAATATAGTCTACAACAGAAATCACTTTGCTGTAATCCATTCTTGAGGGGCCAATAAGACCAATTCGACCCACATTTTTGCCATTTACCTTATAACAAACGCTTACAATACTACAATTCGCTAGTGTTGTTTCTTCAATTTCCTTACCAATTTTGATACTGATGCCATCTTCTTGACTTTCTTGTATAATACGCGTAATCAATTCTTTTGACTGAACCGTATCGATAAAGGATTTTAACTCTGATACATTTTGAAACTCCGGAAAGTTAAATGCGTTGTTAAGTCCTTCGATATGAAAATCAATGCCATCAAGTTCGTGCAATGTATCTCGCAGTATTGGAATTAGATAGTCAATGACATTGGCATATTGAGGTAGTACATTCTTAATCATCCCGATTTTTTTGACCGTTATGTCCTCAATCGTAGAATTTTCAAGATTCCCCATCATGACGTCTGTTATTGCATCCAAGGCTTCTTGTGTCGCATTTGAAAACGCAAGTTGCAATGTTTTCACAACACCAGAATCTGCTACAAGAATCAACATCACTTTTGACTCATTAATCTTGACCATTTTCATATTGGTCAATTTACTTTTATTAAACTGTGGTAACGTAACAAATGCAATTAAATCTGTCATTTGTGATAGAAGCTGTGCACTTTTGTGAATGACATCTTCCATTTCAATGACCCGATTAAGAAGCAAGCCTCTAATCAGCTGTCGTTCACCTTTGCCCATCTTTTTTTGGTTCATCAATTCATCAACATACAGTCGATAGCCTTCATCAGAGGGTACACGTCCTGCAGATGTATGGGGTTGAATCAGATAACCTAAGTCCTCTAAATCAGCCATTTCATTTCGAATTGTTGCTGAGCTGATGCCCAGTGGGTACTTCTTTGCAATCGTTCTTGAGCCAACTGGTTGTGCTGTATCAATAAAATCGTCAATAATTACTTTCAGTATTTTAAGTTTTCTATCGTTTACTGCCATAAAGCACCTTCTTTTTGTTAGCACTCATTTTTATCGAGTGCTAATGTTTACATTAATAATTTACCACCACAACATCCCAAAGTCAAGGTTTTCAAAAGGAGTTATCAGTTTGTTCACATTTTGTTTAAAAAGTTCAAAAAATGAAAACAAACCACTTTCGTGGTTTATTCCATAAACTCAAGAATGACAGAATTCGATATATCATGACCAAAATCTGTTAAGAATAAGAGCCCTTTTTCAATAAGGACAGTTTCTCGTTCTATTTGTTCTTTTATAATAGAAGCAAACTTTTCTTCTATATCAATGTTAAATCGTCTATAATACCATTCCAGGTCAATCCCCTTTGATAACCTTAAGCCTAACATAATCGCTTCAAAAGCTTCATCTTCTATTGAAAGTACTTCTTTTTCCACAATAGGATAATCCCCATTATTTAGCTGTTCAACATAAGTGTCTATAGATCCTGCGTTATGATACCGCGTATACATATACTTACCATGAGCACTGACACCTAGACCAATATAATCCTCAACTGTCCAGTAGATCAGGTTATGAGCACATTCTTTACCTTCTTTGGCAAAGTTGGATACTTCATATCTATTATAGCCATTATCCGAAAGCATCTGTAATCCTTTATGAAATACCGCCCGTTCTTCCGCTTCTTCTAAGAGGGGCAGACCTTTTGTTTCAAATTCATTAAAAAGCGGTGTCCCTTCTTCTAAAATAAGACTATATAACGAAATATGTTGCACGCCAAGAGCGTTAGCAATGGAAATACTCTCATATAAATCCTCTGCCACCATACCAGGCAAGTTATGCATGAGATCAATATTGATATTTTCAAAACCCATCTCTTTAGCCAGTTTCACCGATTGAATGGCTTCATCTCTAGAATGAAGTCGCCCAATACGGTTCAATAGCTGATCATTAAAACTCTGCACGCCAAAACTAAGACGGTTAATACCATACCGTCTGTACAGGGATAGTTTTTCCTTATCTATCGTCCCTGGATTCGCTTCAATGGTAAATTCCTCTACCGCCGAGAAATCAATATGATTGTGAAGGGCTTTCAATAACTGTTCAAATAAAGAAGGTGGTACACTTGAAGGCGTACCACCACCGATAAACAGTGTTTGAATCTTTCTATTTTCAAGAACTTCTTCATATAAAGAAACTTCTTTGATAAGCGCTTTTATATAACGTTCTTTAACTGATTCCGTTGCCGGTCCAGAATTAAAGTCGCAATACAAACATTTCCGTTCACAAAATGGGATGTGTATATAAACGCCAATTGGATTCACTGTTGTCATCTCCTTATTACTCTTCGAACTTAAGAACTGATAGGAAGGCTTGCTGAGGTACTTCAACAGACCCCATTTGGCGCATACGCTTCTTTCCTTCCTTTTGCTTGGCAAGTAATTTCTTCTTACGAGAGATATCCCCACCGTAACATTTAGCCAGTACATCTTTACGTAAAGCACTAATTGTTTCACGAGCGATAATCGAGTTCCCAATTGCCGCCTGAATAGGAATCATAAATTGATGTCTTGGAATAACATCCTTAAGACGCTCACAAATCATACGTCCTCTCGCAACAGCCTTTGTTTTATGAACGATCATACAGAACGCATCAATCACTTCTTTGTTAAGTAGAATATCCATCTTAACAAGATCAGATTCTCTGTACTCTTTAAATTCATAATCCAATGATCCATAGCCTCTTGTCTTTGACTTTAAGGCATCGAAGAAGTCGTAAATAACTTCATTCAGTGGCAATTCATACTTAAGCACAACACGTCTTTCATCCAAATAATCCATGCTTAACATGACACCACGTCTATTTTGACAAATTTCCATTACGTTACCTACGTAATCGTTTGGAATGATAATCTTTGCTTCAACAATTGGTTCTTCCATTTTTTCAATCAATGTCAGCTCAGGTAGATCCGATGGGTTTTGAACAAACTCAACTTCACCGTCAGTCTTTGTAATTCTGTAGATTACGCCTGGCGCCGTCGCAATAATATCTAAGTTAAATTCTCTTTCAAGACGTTCTTGAATAATTTCTAAATGCAGTAATCCTAAAAAGCCACATCTAAATCCAAATCCAAGGGCTACCGATGTTTCCGGTTCAAAATCAAGTGCCGCATCATTTAATTGTAGTTTTTCTAAAGCGTCACGAACGACTTCGTAGCTTTCACCTTCAGCAGGATAAATACCACAGTATACCATCGGTGTTGCCTTCTGATAACCAGGTAAGGGTTCTGGTGTCGGATTATTCTTAAAAGTAACCGTGTCACCAACTTGACAGTCTCTTACATTTCTAATACTTGCAGTAATGTACCCTACATCTCCTGCTTTTAATTCTTTCATTGGTGTTGCTTTTGGCAAGAAGACACCCACTTCAACAACTTCAAACTTTTTGCCAGTTGCCATCATTACGATAGAATCACCTTTTTTGACAGTTCCGTCAATAATTCTAACGTCCGCTACAACGCCTTTGTAGGCATCATAATACGAGTCAAAGATTAATGCTTTTAACGGTGCAGTTTCATCACCCTCTGGTGGCGGAACTGCTTCAACAATTTTTTCTAATACATCTTCAATATTCAAGCCTTCTTTAGCTGAGATCATTGGTGCATCATCAGCAACAACACCTACTAAATCTTCAATTTCATGTTTAATCTCATCCGGTCTTGCACTTGGTAAATCAATTTTATTTAGTACAGGTACAATTTCAAGCCCCTGAGAATCTGCTAAATAAACATTTGCAAGTGTTTGTGCTTCAACACCCTGTGCAGCATCCACTACAAGTACAGCACCTTCACAAGCCGCTAAACTTCTTGATACTTCATAAGTAAAATCGACGTGACCCGGTGTATCGATTAGGTTTAACGTATACACTTCACCGTCTTTCGCTTCGTACTTAAGTTGCGTCGCATTTAGTTTTATCGTAATACCACGTTCTCTTTCAAGATCCATACTATCAAGAATCTGTGATGTCATTTCCCTTTGTGTTAACATTCCTGTCTTCTCAATTAATCTATCCGCTAACGTCGACTTACCGTGGTCGATATGGGCAATGATAGAAAAATTACGAATCAGTTCTTGGCGTTTTTTCGTCATTTAATTTCTCTCCTACAATTTATACTGTACATTAATATAATGTATCTTTCATATTCAAATCCTATCAATTATATCACATAAAAAATGCTAAAAGCAATAATCCTTTTATTTTACGCATATTTTTCTTGCTTTTGTATTTTACACATGATAGAATACTACTGTTAATCAACGAACAAGGGGGTGTAAGGACATGGCAAATATCAAATCTGCTAAGAAAAGAATCTTAGTTATTGAAAAGAAGACTCTTCAAAACAAGTCAAGAAAGTCAGCTATCAAGACTGCTGAAAAGAAGTTTTTAGCTGCTATCGAAGCTGGTAACAAAGAAGAAGCTACGGTATTATTCAATGACGTTCAAAAGCTTATCTCTAAAGCTGGTGCGAAGAAAACAGTTCATAAAAAAGCTGCATCTAGAAAAGTATCTAGACTTCAAACAAAATTAAACAAAATGGCTTAATACGTAAATGAATAATGAGACACCGTCATGTTCCCCATATTCACACGTCGAATAAAGCTTTAAGAGCTACCCTTTTAGGGTAGCTTTCTTTACGCGATAAAAAGAGAATAGCGGTGTTATATAAAAATGCCCAGATACGAGAATTAAGATTCTCGTATCTGGGCATTTTTATATAACACCATTTGGCTCGCTAACGCCAGCCAGAGAACACGTACGTGTTCTTGGCTATTCTCGCATCCCAAGTAACACTCTCTTACAGCACGTAACGCGACCAAAAGCAGTGTGATTTTTGCACCATGCTCCAAGTTGCAAAAATAAACGGTACTCGCTTCAGCGAGTAGCTACCGAATTAGTTCACTACCAATAGCGATTAAAAACCCTCGCTACTTGAAAAGGACCCCACTGAACAGTCAAGTTTGTTTAGTGAAGTCCTGCTTTTAATAACAAGGATATTACAATCCCTAATTAATTTTATCTTTTTAAAACACTAATAATCTCTACAATCAATGTCTCCAGCGCCATTTCCTGACCCATCTTACCCGTCTTGATCATACGCTCATATCGAATACAGTCACCAATGATTTCGCCCAACATATCAAACGTCATGCGACGGCCAAAATTGCTGTTCTTATTGGCAACAAACCCAGGTATGCCAAGTTTACTTGCTATAGACGACCCTGAATGGCCTTCGCTTTGCAGCGCTTTGGTTTTATAAATCATTCTGAACTGACGACTGATCATCGAAATTATCTTTAGAGGCGCTTCGTCTTTTTCCAATAGTTCATGCACAGAGTGCAGACCAGCTGCTACATTCCCACCAGACAAGGCATCCAAAAGCTCAAATATATTGGTTTCAAATGATTTCTCTACAGTTTGATCAATCAATTCTCTCGTTACCGCACCTTTATCTTTACAAAAATGCATCAACTTATCTATTTCAGAGTTGATTTCATGTAAGGTTTTATCCGAGTTTTTCCCTAGATAACCAATGGATTCAACAAAATAACGTAATGCCGCACCATCGATGCTCACGTCTTCTGCTTTAAAACGTTTTGTGACCCACTTGGCAAAATCCACATCATTGAATTTATTAAAATCAATGATCTTCCCTGATTTTTGAGCCGTTTTATATAGTTTTCTACGTTTATCCAAATCTCCAGCACTATGGAAAATCATAATAGTCGAAGCGGAAGGTTCTGCAAGATAATGTAATAGCTTTTCTTCATCCTTCCCAGCCAATCCGTTTTTAGTCTTTTGAAAATAAGGTGTGTTCTTAACAAGCACTACCTTTTGCTCAGCAAATAGAGGTACTGTTTCAGCCGATTCCAAAACATGTTCTAGCGTCGTTTCTGAAGCATCCAGTACAATATAATTAAAAGCCTCATATCCTTCCCCTATTACTGCCTCCTTAAGCATCTTAAGGGAATTTTCGATCAAATAATCCTCGTGTCCCCAGAACACATACAATGGTCCTAATTTATTATCTTTTATGTCTTTGACAAATTCACTATATGACATGTTTCGCTCCTAATATTCTATGAATTGTTTCCAGGGCTTCCATACACGTATTTCCAATGCGCCGTCTGTACTGGTAAAATACAACGACGTTCCCACGCGTTTATAACGGGCGACAACCTCTTCGTCCGGCAATCCATACCTGTTATTGGACCCTACACTTATAATACCATAGTTCGGTCTAGCCGCTAAGAGGAAACTTTCACTAGATGCCGTTCTAGAACCGTGGTGTGGCACCTTCAGAAACTCCACCGGTAGCACCACATCCCCCAGCGCACTCATTACGACTGAAGCCTCTTCTTGGATTTCCGCATCACCTGTAAAGAGAAACTCCTCCTCTGTGCGCTGTACCAACAATATGATGGAATGATTGTTAGGATTTTTTTCCTCCTTATCAGGTGCATAAAGCGATACCTTCCAATCTGTGAGTATGTCAAACGTGCAGTCTTCTGTGACCAACTTCAAACGCCCTTCCTTTTTATATGTATCCAGGACTGCATGCTTGGCCTTTAACTTTTCGTATGCAGCAGTTGTCAAATACACGTCTTCGATTTTTTTCTCTTTCATCAGCTCGAGAACACCACCATAATGGTCCTGATGCTCGTGAGAAATCACCGCAATATCAATAACACGCTCACCCAAATGTTTCATGGCATTTTCGAGGATTCTTTTCTTGTATGGTGTCCCGCCATCGATGAGCACGCTTTTATTGCCTTTATACAAAAGTGCTCCATCGCCCATGCCTACATCCAAATAGAAAACACGCAGTGGTATATGATGGCTCCCTATTATGACGCAAAACACGACCATAAGCAGTAGCCCTACTACAGAACGGCTTCTTATGATCCAATGATGATTTTTATCAACAAGCAGTAATACAACCAACAGATAGAATATCCCGGCGCCAATAGCGGTCATGTATGGAAACATCAGCACCTGTTCTCCAATGTTTTCAGAAATAGCAACAAGATAATCGACAATGGTAAACAACTTTATCATTCCTTGGGTCAAGAGAGGCACCGGTACAAAATACTGGATAAAACACTGAATGAAATTCATTGTAATGACAAATTCTACAAACGGCATAATCAACGGTGTTATAATAAGCCCTAAATAATTAAACTCTCTAAAGGACAGAAGGAGTATCGGAGCGATTGCCATATAGATGCAAAGTGTTATATACCAGGATTGGACCTGTTTAGGGCAACGCTTGATACTATAACGATATATCACAAACACCCCACTATAAGCCATCAGCGACAAAGTAAAGGACAGATTGTATAAAAGATAGGGATTATAGAGCAGTGCAATAATTGCATAAACACAAAGCGACAATGCATAAAAGGGTTTTCTATTGTAGTGGCCGCCTATTAAATGGGCAAAATAAATAAAAAAACACTTCACCAGGGAGATTTTCGATAATGACACAAGGTACAAAAGAATCAACAGTAAGACGGTGATACCTTCTACCATCCACTTTGACAGTCTCAGTCGCTGCAACCAGTTATGAGCCATGGTCAGCAACAAACCAACATGAAGACTTGATACCACTAAAATATGGCTTAAGCCAAGATTCCTAAGACCATCAGTCTGCTCCAGACTCAGTTGGCTTTTATCACCGATTGCCATCCCTAGGGCCAATCCCACGTGTTCCTTGCTAAATCCGTGGGCCAGATTATGTTCAAGTCGCCTGCTCACGGTTTCTTGAATAAGAACCATATCCGTTTTCCTGGCGACACCAACGACTGTCAGCTTGTCCAGAACACCTATTTTAGCGATAATACCTTGTCCAAAAAAAATGTATCGGAAATTACTTTCCCCTGGATTTGTCGGTTCGTCAATAGGCGTCAACAAGCAGATCATCTCGATCTTATCACCAACGCCGACGCCACCATCCGACGTTAAAAAGTCAGCATATGTCTCAAAGGCACGATACAATACCACCTTTTTTTTGCTCAGTAAAAAGTGCCGATTCTCTATGGCAATAATGATTTTATCCTTTGCTGCATCGATTCCAACGACTGTACCTGAATACTCAGAAGCCTTATCAAAATCAACACCGTTAACTTGACCATGAAATAGCATCAAACTAAAACAGCCAAGGATGATCCCCACCCCAACACTGTAGACCATATATGTTTTGCCCAACCGCATCGTCACTAGCACAATAGTCATTGCCAACAACAACAATGCCAATCCTATATATAAGTTTCCTACTTTCGTGTAAATGGTCAGGGCCATTGACACTCCTATAAACAGCAAATATCGATACATATAACCTCCTGTATCGATATTACCATTTTTTACCATTATGTGCCATAAAAAAAGATGCCCATTGGACATCTTGATTATCTATCGATTGCCTATCGCATGTAAAACATTGGTTTTCGTAAATAGTAGAAAAAAGGGAATACTGATCAATCCGCCAACTGTTCCTTGGAATAAATTAGGGATTATACCAACAACCGCACCTTCTAGTCCATACATAAATGTTTCGAATAGGAAGTAGCCACTTGCCATTACGACACTACCTGCCAAAAATGCTATAACATATGCCGTCATCTTTCTTGTGCTTGATTCCGTTTTCCCCGAAATCATTTTATAAACCAGCGCAATAACCGCAGCATCTAATCCTTTAATAATGAACGTCGGAACTGCATATACTGCATAACCCGATAACATATCCGCTAAAAACGATCCAAGTCCAGCTGCTAAGCCACCTAGTACAGGTCCAAACATGATTCCTGCAAAATAAACCATTGAGTCACCTAAGTGTACATAACCAGACATGCCTATCGGTATTTGTATTAACATTGTTCCAACTGTTACTAGAGCAGCCATAAGCCCAGCAACAACGATATTTTTTGTTGTAAACATAATCATCTCTCCTTTTGCTAAGAAAATGATAACATGAATTGTATCCTTACAACAAGAACAAAATCTCAAGATCAAAAACTGTATCGTTACAATGCAGTTAAATATCAGAGATCCGCAACTTCATTTCTTCTGCTTCCCTATATAACATCAACAGGCGTTCATCTCCTGTAGACATATTAATATCAACCAATTCACCATCATATGTTCCAACGATGCGGTTGGATTCTCCGTTAATGGCCATCACTTTTCCAGATAAAATGACCAGCAATTCACCTGTTGCAATTTCCTGCAAATACTGCCCATCTGGATGTTTCAACAAAGTTCCCAGCAAATTGTATCGTCCGCTGTCTGTATCCAATACACATAACTGTTTATTGTCAAAGACAATATATAATTGTCCATTATGCCATTTCATTTCTCTTATCTGTCCAGCGTCAAATTCCAAGTCAATGACAATACCGTCACGACCACCATTTTGCACATCATGCCTATTGACTTGATAAACTGTATGCTCTTTCTTTGTGACTGCATAAAGATACTCACTGTCGTTAGACCAGGCCAAGTTCGGATATAACTCCACCCCTTCCAATAACGTATCCAGGTAAATGATCTTTTTATATTTTAAAATAAAAAGTCCTATTTTCGCATCGTTATTAGGCCCTTCTGTCTGACCCGTGTATATAAAGCCAACCGTTTTTGAATCAGGCGAAAAAACCGGTGTCATGCCTTTGATATCCTTACCATAAAAACGACCAGAATCACCACCGAGAATGGAAAATTTTCGTTCGTGGTAATTAACCGACTTCTCTTCGAAAGTTATAAAGCCGCCATCGGCCGAAAACATTGGTTGATCAACTGCCACATCTTCAAATACACCTTTTTTGTACTGCATGGTTGCTTTTCTATCGCTAGAAACATCATACGCGACAAAACTATTTGATGTTTCATCAAGATACCCTATCTTATCTTCATTACCAGAAATAAATAATTTAGCATCTGTCTCGACGAGGGAATCAAGAGTGGATTCACTTTCTATGGTACTTTCGATTATATCAATTTCCAGCGTCGACGAATCAAAAACATAGTGCAATGATTCTTCAGTGGAACGGCGCCCACTGAACAGCACCCTGTTTTCATCCAGCCATCTAACATCTTCAGATAACCACTGAAATCCATTAATCGTCAGTTGACCAAACTGATTCACCACATCTTCAGACGGATGAACATCTTGTTCGGTTTCTAAAACTGTAATATTTACTTCATCTCGAAATACGACTGCGCCAAATAAAATGACACCAACTATAGCAATTGCTGTAATTCCTTTTTTCATCCAGTTAAGCCCCTTTGGTCATTTTTTTATAAAAAGCCTCTACTGTTACTATTTCGTCATCCGTTAATGAAAATCCTTCATATACAATGGAATCAATTTGATCTATTAAGGATTTGTCTTTGTTCTTCATGATGTTCTCTACCAATTCAATGATTTTAGCTTGCCACTGCGCACCATTAAAATGAATGACTGGCAAACTCTTGATCGGCGTAGAATACAATTCCAACAACTCCCCTTTTTTCTTCCCTCTATGATAAAGCCAGAAGTAATAAAGCTTGGAGTTGATGATGCCATTTAAGTACAACAGCGCCGAGACATCCTGGGTTTCATGAATAATATAGTAAATATCCGCACTGCCATAGAATCCCCTAGACACATAGGCAAAAACATTTGACCTGCTCCGTTGGGGCATAACAAGTTTTGGCTGTTCAAAAAGTTCTGATGTTCTTGGCCACTGTAGTTCATACCATTCACGATAACCTAAAGTCACTTCTCGCCTCTTGACCAAGACACTCTTGAACCTTTCCAAATAGTTTAAGCCTTCTTCTGACGGTGCATTGTTTTCACAGACATAATAGATCTGATATTTAGGATTCTCGGATACACTGTATTTATCAATGTCGCTGTTCTTATAAAAATCTCTCCATGGCCCTTCGAAAGGGTGTACTTCAGATTTCGGAAACACATAGATGGGATCGCCCTTTTCTATGCCCTTTGATAGATCCTCAGGTGACAACTTACGTGCCAACATGCTTTTGGTCACAAAATCCGCACCACTCACGATGCCTTGCTTTACATCAAAGACATCAGACAACTCACCAGTCGACTCTGCCTTAATTTTTTCCAGTAATGTATAAACCTCTTTATCCCCACTTAAGGAAATCAGTCCTTTATGATCATAAAGACAGTTGTTCTCTATTGTATCCGTTGATAGCTCTATCAAGGAATCATCTTTTTCTTGACCGATTTTAATAACCGCACACCTGTCCGTTAAAGACGGCGTTTTCTTCTCGTAAATAAAGGACACATTGTGCTGACCCCTTGCCGATTTAAACAAGCCGTCACCAGAGTAGTCCGTCAGTTGCGTAAAAACCCCTTCGCTTTGAAGGCGACCTCGCAGCTTTTTAGCACTGTCGGCAGTGGTAAAGTAATTGGTTGTTATGAAACTTAAACACCCACCAGGTTTTAAGACATTGAGGGCCAAATGAACAAAAAAATAATAAAGATCCATTCGTCCTTCATAATACTTGGCAGTATCCGAATCCTCTTTCAGTCGCCTAAAGAATGGACCGTTTCCCTTTTCACCAAGATAAGGAGGATTGCCGATAACGACATCCATCACACCCTCTAGGTCCTTGATCTTTAATGCATCCATACATCTTACTTGCCACTTCATTGACCACTGACCCGTCAAACAGAATCCTTCGTAGAGAATACTGAGAATCCCTAACATCAAGGGTTCGGGTTGTAAGTCTACTGTTATCACACCATTCATAAAGAACTTTAGGTAGCCACTTCCCTCTGTTTGTGCGTGTATTTGTTTCATCAAGGTTCTGACAAAGGCCATGGTGCCGCAAGTCGGTTCCAGCAACTGAATTTTTTCGCGATTTTTTATTTTGTTGGCTACAGAGGTTTCTGCTAATACGGCTTCCACCATCCTTGATACAATAGGCTCAGGTGTATAATAGCTGCCTGTTTTGTCCCTTTTTTGTTCTTGAATCTCGTCATCGTAATGATCTATTTTATGTATAAACATTGTTGCATCACAAATAAAGACACCCTCTACGGCTGCCACTGATTGTTGCAACGTTACAAAATATTTTTTTAACGCATCTGACTCGATGAGTTGCTCGACATGGGTTCTCAAATCCGATTCCTTTATGCCAAGTGTTTGACATATGAAGCGTTCACATCCCTTGTACAATTCAATATAGCCCATGCTGATTTCAGTAGTTGGTGCCTTCTTCATTCGTCACATCCTAAAAATAGCTTTGGTTTCCCAAAGCTATCTCTTCATAAAATACTTGTCATATCCTTTTTTCTCTATACCATCTATAGACAGAATGATTTCATCTACCAATAAATCTACATTTCTTAGATGAATATCTAGTCCTTTTTTCTTCAGATATTTCATGATGGTCGTCAATCTAATGTTATAGTTACACGGATTTCTAAAATACGGATGTTTCAAGATCAACTTCTTGATTTCATCCTTATCAATACTGTTCAATTCTTGAATCTGATGTGTGTTCAAGTGCTGCTCTACCTTAGAAATATAGTGCTTCAATTGTTCATCGGATTGCGCGTTATCACCGATGATCGATTTAATGTCATTAATGACATTATCAATTTTGATCATTTCTAAATCGGGTTCCTCGTCCGTGGCGGAAGGAACATCTGAAGTGTTATTGCTCATTGTTGTTATTTCCCCTTTCAACATTGAAAATTAATTAATATTGTACAGCCAAACAAATGACTTGTCAAATGCAGGATTACAAAATATCATCAATAGTCAGAATAATATCCTGTACAAATGATATATACCCCTCAAGAAGGGATTCAACCTTTGTTTTCACACTTTTTCTAAGTGCCTCCGTCGGTGCTTCAATTTCCAATTTATTTGAAGAAATGACCACTTCGACGATATGACCTTCCAATGCGACACTATAAATCTCAGCGCCTTCATCCTCGTCGACAAACTCAAATGAGCCTTCAGTTGAAATTTCTTCTATCACCTTGTCTCTATTCTCGAAGACATAGTCACTCTGATAAACCATTAATTCATCTTCTGCATCCGACTCTTGGAAACTGATATTTCTGAAAACCGTCATAAATTTATATAACAGGAGTGAATGTTCTTTAATAAACTGTTCAATCTCAACAGTCCCGAATTGTGAACAATACTCGTTGTACTTAGCTAATACGGCACCAGTAACATGTTGGTGGGTTTCACCGTCGAATTGCTCGAGTATTTCAATATAGTATTTACTTCCATCAGGATACAATCTCGCCGCAACGATTGTACCGTCCCCCAACAACTCACCGTTCTCTACTTTATAATCGGCTCTTGTAAACAAGTCCTTTAATAAAGATTTCCCTTCAATCTCAAATACCTCAAAATAAGAAAACCAAGATTGACGAACACTTTCAACTGAAGGTTTCTCCTCAGCCATTACTGTCTGGTTCTGAAGATAGTAAGTCATCATATCTTTATCTTCATATTTAAAGTCACATAAGAACCAGTTATCGAAGCCAAATTCTTTATAATCGCCTTCAACGCCTTTTAAATAGTCCTCTTTTGCTGCATCTATTACTTTGTTTGAATGTTTCGTTAAAAAGTACTCAATTCCTTTGACCATTAATGCTTCAATGGCTCTTAGTGGCTCATGGCTTGTCATTATTATTCACTACTTTCATTAATATTTTTATATGCGTTGGCAAGCATCAGTTTGATACGATTGATCTGATTCACCTCACTGGCACCTGGGTCATAATCGATCGGTACAATATTCGCCAACGGGAATTTCTCTTTAAGGACTTTGATCATGCCCTTGCCTGTGATGTGATTCGGTAAACAGGCAAATGGTTGTAGACAGGCAATATTATCAACACCTGACTCCAGCAGTTCGATCATCTCCGCAGTCAAAAACCAACCTTCCCCAGTTTGATTTCCTAGAGACAAGACTTCAGAAGCTTTTGAAGCCATATATTGAATCTTTTCAGGCGGACTAAATCGTTTACTTTCCCGCAACGCTTTTTTGATTTCTTTTCTATAAAACTCCAAGTAAGCAATCAGTGCATCCGCACCAAGTTTGCTAGATAACTTACCTGATAATTGCTTGTACCTAAAATCAGCATTATACCCGCAATATAAGAAAAAGTCAACTAAATCCGGCATAACCGCTTCAGCCCCTTGAGCTTCCAAATAATCCACTAAATTATTATTCGCCACTGGATGGTACTTGACTAGAATTTCACCGACGATACCAACTTTCGGTTTTTTCTCTTCAATAATTTCAAGCGCGTCAAACTCTTTGACAATGTTCTTGATGTTCTCTACATAATGACGGTGTCGTCCTTCCTTAAGGTCAAACTTTATTTGCTGACGCCACTTTTCATATAATCTATTGGCAGATCCTTCTATTTTTTCATATGGCCGCACTTTATAAAGAACCCGCATCAATAAGTCTCCATACACAAGACCCATCACTAGTTTTTTGATTGTCGGCATCTTCAGTTGAAAGCCTGGATTTGTTTCCAAGCCACCAGCATTGAGCGATACCACCGGTATATGGTTCATTTTGGCGTCTACAAGGGCTTTACGGATAAAACCAATATAGTTAGTCGCTCTACACCCTCCACCTGTCTGAGATATAAGCACAGCTGTCCTATTTAAATCATATTCACCAGAGTTGAGCGCATTCATAATCTGCCCAATGGTAATCACCGATGGATAACAGGCATCGTTATGAACATATTTTAATCCTTCATCTATAATGTTTTTGTCCACATGAGGCAACAACTTAAAATTAAAGCCTTCATTCACAAATACATGTTCAAGGAAATCAAAATGTATCGGTGACATTTGTGGCGCCAATATGGTGTGGGTATGCTTCATCTCTTGGGTAAAAACAACCCGCTCTCTGTTCGGATACAGCATCATAGGCTTGAAGTCCGCTTTTGTCCGTTCTTCAATAACCGCAAGAAGTGAGCGAATTCTAATACGTGCCGCGCCAAGACTGTTGATTTCGTCAATCTTCAGGGCAGTATATACTTTGTCGTACCGCTGAAGTATTTCCTGTACCTGGTCCGTCGTCACCGCATCCAGTCCACACCCAAAAGAGTTCAGCTGAACCAGTTCCACATCACTTCTTTGGGCGACGAAATTCGCTGCATTGTATAGGCGTGTATGATAAGTCCACTGATCAACGACCCGTAGAGGCCGTTCAACTGGATTCAAATGTGCAACCGAATCCTCCGTCAACACAGGAAGGTTGTAATTGGCTATCATCTTAGGAATCCCATGATTGATCTCAGGATCAACATGATAAGGTCTGCCTGCAAGGACAATCCCCTTTAACCGATGCTCTTCTATATAGGACAATACTTCCTGACCTTTTGATTTTATATCTTCTTTATATTGATTAAGTGCCTTGTACGCTTCTTCGACAGCGTCGTTGATAAGGCTTTGTTTTAACTTAAATTCTTTAAACTCTTCACGAAGACGTTTCTTTAACCGTTTTTTGTTGTCCAGTGGTAAAAACGGTTTCAACAGTGGTTTGTCGTAGTCCCTGAGTACTTCCATGTTGCTGTTGATCGTCTCTGGATAGGACGTTACAATCGGGCAGTTAAAGTGGTTGTTTGCACCTGGTGACTCTATCTGCTCATATGGAATACACGGATAGAAAATCCGATCTACGTCTTTTTCCACTAGGTTCATAATGTGTCCATGGACGATTTTTGCTGGATAACAGGCCGAATCCGATGGAATAGAATCCATACCGCTTTCAAATAATTTCCTCGACGAACGGTTTGACAAAACAACCCGAAAACCTAATTGACTTAGTAGCGTATGCCAAAACGGATAATTTTCATACATGTTCAGAACTCTTGGAATACCAATGCTACCAAGAGGTGCTTCAGCCACCGGTAAACTTTTATAAGCAAATACACGTTTGAGTTTATACTCGTACATATTGGGAACAGGCTTTTCAGTCGACTCAATACCTGCGCCTCTTTCGCATCTGTTGCCGGTGATAAACTGATGCCCTTCTTCAAATTGATTGACGGTCAACAGACAAGCGTTTCCGCATAATTCGCAACGCTTTGTATAAGCATTATAAGTAAATCCATCTAACTCAGAAGCCGATAGAATTGTTGATACATGACCATCTGTGTAGTTTGATCGCGCTATTAGAGCTGATCCAAAAGCCCCCATAAGTCCGGCAATATCCGGACGGATGACTTCTCTACCTGTAATGATCTCAAAACTTCTGAGCACAGCGTCATTGTAAAAAGTGCCGCCTTGTACGACGATATTCTCACCCAACTGGTCAACGTCTTTAAGTCGAATAACCTTATATAAGGCATTTTTGATAACAGAGTAAGAAATACCTGCTGAGATATCCCCTACGGACGCGCCTTCTTTCTGTGCCTGCTTAACCTTGGAATTCATGAACACTGTACAGCGGGTTCCTAAATCTACAGGCCCTTCTGTAAAAAGACCTTCTTTCGCAAAATCCACAATCCCCATTTTCATCGATTTAGCAAAGGTTTCTATGAAAGATCCACAACCAGACGAGCAAGCTTCATTAAGCATAATGGACTCAATAAATCCATTGGTGATTTTCAAACTTTTCATATCCTGGCCACCGATATCAATAACAAAATCCACTTCTGGCAAGAAAAACGCGGCCGATTTATAATGGGCAACTGTTTCAATTTCGCCGATGTCTATATTCAGCGCCTCTTTAATCAGACGTTCGCCATATCCCGTTATGGCCACATTGGCAAAATAAGCATTCCTTGGCAGTTGGGCATATAATTCTTTAACCGCTCCTACTGTCGAAAGTAGCGGACTCCCCTGATTACTGCCATAGTGAGCATGCAAAAGCGCCCCTTCCTTGTCCACCAACGCAATTTTTGTCGTTGTTGAACCAGCATCAATCCCCAAAAATAGTGGACCCGATGCATCAGAAAGCGGCTTCCGCACAACTTTATTTTTTTCATGTCTACTTTTAAATACTTGATATGCCTCTTCCGTTTCAAATAATCTCGGGAGCGCATTAATTTCTTCTGTACTTCTAAATTGATCAATAACAGTCAATTTATTTCGTAAATAGGCAACCGCAATGTCTTCATGACGTTCAGCAGCTAGCGCCGCTCCTAGTGCTACAAAATACTGACCATTATCAGGGTCCACGATTTCTTCTTCCTTTAGATCCAGTGTTTCGATAAATCTATTTTTCAGTTCCGAAAGAAAATGTAGCGGACCACCAAGAAAAGCGACAGTTCCCCTGATTGGCTTTCCGCAGGCCAATCCACTGATTGTCTGATTGACAACCGCTTGAAAAATCGAGGCTGCAATATCCTCTTTTGGTGTGCCTTCATTTAACAAGGGCTGAATATCCGTCTTTGCAAAAACACCGCACCTTGAGGCTATTGGATAAATCGTATGATGTTTCTTCGCAAGATTATTAAGTCCTGCAACATCCGTGTTCAAGAGGACTGCCATTTGATCTATAAAGGCGCCCGTACCACCGGCACAAACACCATTCATGCGTTGTTCCAAGCTGTGTCCAAAATAAGTTATCTTTGCATCTTCACCACCTAATTCAATGGCGACATTTGTCCTAGGATAATATTTTTCAATGGCTTCGGAACTTGCGACCACCTCTTGAATAAAAGGCGCATCAAAAAATTCTGAAACCAATAATCCGCCGGACCCAGTGACACAAATTTTAATATATGTATCTTCGATTGTTGCTAAAATTTTTGTTAGAGTTGTTGCTACAGCGTTTTTTATATCTGAGAAATGGCGTTGATAAACTGACTTAAGCACAACGTCATCCGCACCTAGTACTACGACTTTGATTGTTGTTGATCCAACATCAATACCTACTCTTAAACCTTCCATTCTGACATCACCTCATGATAAACTAAAATTATTACCTACTAATAAGACCAATTACTAATTTTAACCAAAATGACACAACCCAGTGTTTAACAGCTTCCACACTATATTATTACGCATGTATTATAAAGTTTTTATATGCTATTTTACCATTTTGATAATAATTAGTATAGTCTCAAAGAGGATTTAATGATAAAATAACATAGAAACGGAGGGGATTTTTTGACAAATACACTTCTGATAGGCGTTATCGGATACTTCCTCGGTAGTATTCCATTCTCATTTATCGTTAGTAAATACTTAGGAAAAATTGATATTCGCGAGCACGGCAGTGGTAACAGCGGCGCGACAAATGTATTTAGGACCTTAGGCAAAAAAGCAGGCTTACTTGCATTCCTGGGAGACTTTATCAAAGGCGCATTGGCTGCGGTTATCGGCCTTACTTTATTTAATACAACAGGTGCACTGCTGTGTGCTGGTATGGCCATCATCGGGCATTGTTACCCTGTATGGTTAAAGTTCAAAGGTGGTAAAGGTGTTGCAACGTCTGCAGGCATGATTATGGCCCTTACACCAGTGGTTGGTACTATACTGATTATGATTCAACTGTCGCTTATCTACAAGACACGCTACATGTCACTTGCATCCATTACAGCAGCTGGATTATACCCTGTTTTCGTACTTGCATTTGGCTATCCAGTGGAATACGTCGGCTATGCGCTATTTATCGGATTGTTTGTAATCTATAGACACCGTAGCAACTTAATGCGTCTAATCAATAAAACAGAATCAAAACTTAAATTTTAGACCTAAAAAACTATCTTGTCTTAAGATAGTTTTTTCTATACATACTTACTATAAAGGAGATACCCTATGACCCTTATCGATCAATTGACTGAGTACCCCCCTTATAATCTGCAGGAAGAGCGCGACAAGTACCTTATCCTTGATTATCTGAAGACCCAACACAACATTTTTACCCGAGAGAACAAAGTGGCCCATATGACCGCTTCTGCTTGGGTAATCAACAAAGACCGGTCTAAAATACTAATGATTCATCATAAGATCTACGACTCCTGGTCATGGCTTGGAGGCCATGCAGACGGCGAAGAAGATCTCCTTGCAGTGGCAATCAAAGAAGTCCAGGAAGAAAGCGGGATCACCTCAGTTCACCCACTTACCACCGACATATACTCTCTTGAAGTCCTTACTGTTGATGGACACATGAAGCGAGGCGACTATGTCTCTTCTCACCTTCACCTGAATGTCACCTACCTACTGGAGGCCGACGATGGCGAACCACTAATCGTCAATCCCGAAGAAACCAGTGGCGTTGCTTGGTTTGACATATACAAGGCCGTCGAAGCCTCTAGCGAACCTTGGTTTAGAGAGCGAATCTATTCAAAACTAAATGAAAAACTTCCATTATAAACTAAACGACACCGACCATCGAGGTCGGATGTCTTCTTAAGGCAAAACAAATTTTTGCGCTACAAAAAAAACACCACAGTGCAGCCGAACTAAGCGACACTGTGGTATTTTTATTGTCTATATCTATTTAAGGGGGAGTGAACCGTTAGCTATTTGTTTAATAAACCATGAAGCATTTCATAAACTTTATCTGTTCCAACATAGTTTTCTTCTTCTAACACTTTAAGATAGGGTACCATGACAGCCTTAACTCTATCGCCACCTGTTTCAGCAACCGTCTTAAAGCTTTCCAATATTTCCTGGTCTGTTAACTTCATATCTTCGTATCTAAACACTGGCGTGTTACCCGTACCATAAACATAACTGCCTAATGTCCATTTAAATTCTTCTTCATTTCTCTTTTTCATCGATTCCGGTAAATGAACGTCTAATAGTTCTTCTGACATCAAGAGACGATCGGCCATTTCAGACCACGGCACAACAATAGCACCATCGTTGTATGCCATAATATCCGATTCACGTTTCTTTAATTGCAGGTATTTCTTAACACCACTGGTCACGTAATCCTCATACTGATATAGTACGCTGTAATCCACAATCGGATAGTACATCCCCTCAGATGTCTCAACTTTATAGCCGATGTCATATAGGGGATCAATCATCGCTACGATTTCCTTGTTCTGAAAACTTTGTAATTCATCTCTTGAGAAATAGCCATAATCAAATCCATCTACCAATTCTTGTTGAATGGTATCTTCAAAGAATAGATTACTTGTTTCGTTTAACTCATTAATAAGACGTTCTTGATAATACGCCACATATTCATCAGCAACCATACTTGAGGTGTCCTTGATTTTTTCGTCCAGTAGTGCTTTTGCTTCCTCAATCGAAACGGCATTCGCTTCCTTTACAAAAGCCTGTAGCGTTTCTTCATCCGATGCCGTCCACTCATGGACATCTGACACAACGACACTATCATCTATAGTAACCTCATCTTCAAGTGTTTCTGTGCTTGCTGGGACTTCAATTTCAATAACTGCTTGTTCCTGGTCTGGCTGTACTTCCGTGTTCGCCGGTGTGCTTTGACAGCCGGTCAATAAAAGTACCACCGCGATTCCTAACATATGTATCTTCTTCATTTTCTGTGTTTCCTCCTTTTACTTGTCGACTCATTATATAACACCTTTATGTATTTTATGTGACCAAAACATGTTTACCTTAGGAACCGCAAGGGAAATATGAATTTTTCTCTTGACATCAAGCTGAGTTGTCATTATAATAAAGAAGTCGTCAATAATTGTTGAACGGCAAGCGGGATGATTGATTTGGGAGTAGATGGGTGCTGGTGTGCCCTCTGGTCTTCAACACCAGTATAGGGCGTTAAGAGCGTCCTGGGTGGGTTCGATTCCCACGTATTCCCGCCAAACTTAAAAAACGGTTTTAGAGATTTCTCTAAAGCCGTTTTTATTTTACCAAAACAACAAATCCCCAAATCCATTGATTTCAACAGATTTGGGGATTCCCCTACATAATCTCTTTATTAAAATGTCCTCTGGTGTCTGTCTCCTGATCAAAAACAGTTTGATTCACTCTGCCATTCAATTTATCTAAAGCCTTATTAATGGTTTCCACAACCGCCTCTGCAGATTCGACTGTAAAGTTTAATCTAAATGCTTCGATTCCTTTTATCTTTTGAAGTTCATCTAAAAGATTAAGCGTCTTCCCGTTAAGGATTGTTGTTGTACAATCATCATGAGCGATGATAGGGAAACTTCCGTGCTCATCTTTTAACTCATAGCTTTTGGTTTTACAAACACCGCATTGATCCATTGTTTTCATCGGGCAATATTTGGTAAACATCATAGGCGCCTTACCATACACAATCATTTCTAGTGCTGGATAGCCGTCATTTTCTTCATGATAGGCATTGATTAGGTCTTCTATTTGCCCCTTGTTCAATTCATAAGATAAAGTGACGCGCCCCGCACCTAATTTATATAATTCGTAGCAAGAAGTAGAATTAACAACATTTAGAGAATAGTCCGTCACAAAAGAATTCGTTTTTCTATAGTGATGAATGCCCCCGTATCCTCCGATAAGTAGCTGCCCTTCCTTCTCCTTATAATCGTTCTGGTTTCTTCTAACAACATTTTCAAAATAGATTTCCTCTATGCCACAGCTCACACAAGCGTCATACTGTTCCTGAGTCGTTACAGATGCCGTAAGGTATGGTTTTTTAGGATCGAAGTTTATTTTTTCTTTTGCTTTTAAAGCCTTGGTTCTTTTCTTTTGACTGTCAAGCTTTAAGTCATATAACCCCCGTACAATATCTCTTCTCGCTGCATTTAACAATTTAGCCGGTATAAATGCATTGCATTCTTCAAACTCTACACGACTCAGTTCAAATATCGTATCATTCAATCTTGAGAATTGTTTTCTTACCTGGTCTTTTGTCGTTGGATTATTTATTGCTTCGCCGAGTATTTCCTGGCTTTCATAAAAATAATTGAAGCCTAAGCCTTCCGCATCTATAACAAGCTTTGAATCAGGATATGCGTACATTCTAATATCTAGGTTGAAACGTTTAAATTCTTTTTCAAGGGATGCTTCCAACTCTTTATAATAGGAATAATCCTTCGTTACATAGACCAAATCACCTTTGGATAACTTTTCCTTGATTTTTATATAGCAGACATCCTTAGCTCTGTTGATTAAATTACCCTCTTTATCGAACAGTTTTGCAACACTTAAAACAACATCCTCATTGTTATGATTAATTCTGATGATATCGTTTTGATTTAAAGATCGTGAAAGTGCTATTTCGTACATGTCTTTAACACTCTTGCTAATTCTACCAATTTCAAAACCATGGTTATTGGGTCTTAAGACGTTTGTAAGGTCTTTCTTGTCTTCGTGGAACAAATAGCCTTTGGTAAATGTTCTATTAAAGGTTTTACTTAGATTTTCTTTATCTTCTTCTGTTAATTTATGATCCAAGGCCTTGCGATACCTTGATACAGTATTAGCTACATAAGCAGGCTCTTTCATTCGACCTTCTATCTTCAAGGAATCAACTTCTTTCAACTCGTCAATATAATCGATTGTTTTTAAGTCCTTAGGAGATAAAATATAGTTGTTCCCTAAGGATGCACCTGTTGTCTTATCAATGAGGTCAAAAGGCTTACGACATGAACCAACACATCTTCCGCGATTTCCACTTCGATAACCGATTAATCCAGACATTAGGCAGTTTCCAGAATAAGATACACATAAAGCACCATGAACAAAAATTTCTAAAGGGATTTTTGCCATTCTTCTTATTTCTTTTACTTTTTCTATCTCAACCTCTCGGGACAGTACAACTCTTTTGGCACCAAGTTCTTTCAATAATAAAGTGCCCTCTAAATCGTCTATGCCCATTTGAGTTGAACAATGAACTTCCATGTCAAGAAAGTTCGTAACCATATAATCGAAAGCAGCAAGATCCTGAACAATAATGCCATCAACACCAATATCATTTAATGCCTGCATTTGTTCTTTCATCTCTTCAACTTCATTTTCGAAAATGATGGTATTCATCGTCACATAGATTTTAACATTCCGCAGGTGGGCATACCGAACAGCCTCTTCTACTGTTTCTAAATCAAAATTAGATGAGTAGGCACGTGCACCGAATTTTTGCATTCCTAAGTATATTGCATCACATCCATTGGAAATTGCAGCTTTTAAAGCTTCCATACTTCCTGCTGGCGCTAATAATTCCGTCATTTTTTCTATCCTCTATTCTTAAAAATAATATCTAAATTTATCAAAATATTATTATATCAATTTACCGTGCACAACACAAGAAACTCACCTATTGTGACCAAATAAAAAAACAAGCCAGTCCTTAGACCCGCTTGTTTATATATCATTACTTACAAATCTAAAGTACACTCATAAGATTCAGACCCCATCACTTCATCAACGATGAGTCTACATTTAAAGCCTGCACGCTTCAGGACAAGTAGCAACTTATGATCTGCTTCACAAAACATATGAGTGATCCCTTCTGCTTCGAGAATACCTAGAATCAATCTTCTTGACAGACGATTACCCCGGTGTTCTTCATTAAGAGCCATATGGAATAACTCCAGCTTGTCATTGTCGATTTTCTTAACACCAATCAATCCGATGATCTCGTCATCGATAACAGCTGTATAAAGTAGACCCTGCTGCTTGGCATAAAGGGATTGGGCAATATTTTGCAACTTACCGATAGTTGGTCTATACATACACATCTTCATCAACTCTGCAATTGCAGCATTATTATAAACTTCTCTAAAGTCATTTACTTTTACTAATTTCATTTACGTCCTCCAAAAGTTGTTCTTATTATTAACTTTATTATTGTACCACACTATAGGTCTTGAATGTTTTTTATTGACATGCATGAAGATCCTCAGAAATATTCTTTGTTTTTTCATCCGAACAAAGGTCTAAACTTATTGACCACAAGCGATCCTGATTCGTAGAATCTAGCACAAACGCTTCTTCTTCTAAATCCTTAAACATCTTTTTATTCCAAGTAATAAACTTACCTGATCTTTGGTAATTTACTGCTTTATCCTCCGTAAGTAAAGGGGAAATAATTTTACCACACTCATCAATAGAGAGAAAGCGTCCAAGAAACTTCATGACAGTCGCAATTACTTTCATATACATAGGAATGATCTGTAACTGGTTGGTCCAAACTGCTTTTGATATTTCAAATCCAACAAAGGATACCGCTACTTTCTTACGACTACAAAGTTTATGAAGTTTACTCAACAACATTCTTTTGGCAACCATGGCCTGATGAATGCCTTCTTCATAAGTCCATTCCTCTTCCATTTGAAGATCATCCCAATGAATTTTGCCTCCACGTGTCGCATTAAAAATTACACGACCACCCGCCTCTGATTTTTCCAACAACTTAAGCAAATTAAGGGTCAACATGAACTGGGACAAGTAATTCACTTGAAAATGTGCCATCATGTGATCCTCAGTCACAAGACGATTTGCGGCATATCCAATACCAGCATTGATAAAAAGACCATCCAAATAATCATACGCATTCAAAAGCTGATCAATTGCATTTCTAACATCCTCCAACTTCGTCAGATCACAAAGGACCATCGACACCTTATGGTTACCATTTATGCCTTCAAGTTCCTCAATCGTGGACAAGCCCCGTTTTTCAGAGCGACATAGGATAATGATTTCATGGCTGTCATTGGCTTCTGAAGCCAATACTTTTGCAACGCCTTTGCCCATGCCATTGGTGCCACCGGTAATTAGTAACCTCATTACATTTCCTCCTTAAAAATAACTACTTTCAATTTTCTTCATCTTAAAAAGTTCAAGCTTTTCCAACTAAAGCACCTCATTTTTTCTTGCTTAAGTTCTCGCCTATACTACAATATGATGGATACCCATTTATAGTCCTAATAATAACATTCCAGGCGCTCAACTATTATTAAATGATAGAATCACCCCATAACATGGTATTAATACAATATAGAAAGGGGTGCGTAGAATGAAACGAACTGTGACCATTCGTTTTTATGAAGAACTAAATGATTTCATAAAAACCGACTTGAGAAAGAAGCCGATAACAACTTCATTTTACGGTAAACGTACGGTAAAGGATTTAATTGAAAGCTTTGGTGTGCCCCATGTGGAAATAGACTTGATTTTAGTCAACGGCGAATCGGTTGGATTTGACTATATTGTTGAAGACAGAGACCAGATCAGCGCGTATCCAGTCTTTGAAAGATTCAATATCGGTGGTCTTTCAAAACTAAGACAATCACCACTTCGTGAGACGCGATTCCTACTGGATGTCCACTTAGGTAAGTTGGCTAAGTATCTTAGACTCTTGGGCTTTGATGCCATGTATACCAATAAAATGGACGATCCTGAATTAGCTATGATTTCTAACCAAAGCAAACGAATACTCTTAACCCGCGACAGAGGGCTATTAAAACGAAAACTGGTTGAAAGAGGTATGTTCATTAGAAATAACGACCCTTATAAGCAACTGTTAGAAGTTCTGGACAAATTGGATCTTTGGGACAGAATCCACCCCTTCCACAGGTGCATGGTCTGTAATAAGGAGATAAAGGCTATAGGAATCAATACGCCTGAATTTCATGAAATTGAAGACCTTATCCCTCCAAAAGTGAAAGACTGGTGCAAGGAGTATAGCTATTGTTCAAACTGCCAAAAGGTGTACTGGAAAGGATGTCATTGGGATAGATTGAATGAACTAATCAATAGACTTAGAGAAGAAAAGACGGTCTAGTCCCTTGACTTTGTAGAGGAGTTTAACATGAAAAAACTTATGGAATTCATTTTGTTGCTCCTATTGTATTTATTATTTCTACCAATATTAGTTATGGCCCTAATCATAGTGTCATATAAACAAATTGCAATCAGCAAAAAATTCGACGTTTCCGCAACTGCAATGGATATACTACAAGGTAGATGGTATATGCACCTCTTCAATATCAGAGAGGATCAGGTGACAATAGAATTGATGAAGCACCTACCTACAGGATCTCACTATGGCCAACTATTTTTCGCTCTGCCAATGCTGATTGTACATCGATTGACCGGTTATACACCGACGCTCGCAAAAGTACCTGAAGCTAGCCAAGTAAGTATTCTTAGTCTAATTCCTTGGCGAACAACTGTCTTTGACCAACATATCAAAAGTCAATTAGATGGTGTTACTCAAATTGTATCCATGGGCGCAGGCTATGATTCAAAAGGGATGAATTCTATAAAAGATAGCCCTATTACCCTCTTCGAATTAGACATGCCCAAAATTCAAGGATTAAAAATAGATGCCCTGAAAAAGGCGACTCTCTATGATAATAAGATTGTGTATGTGCCAGTAGATTTCAACAACGAATCGTGGAGCGACAAACTCGTAGAGGCAGGATACTTGGTCTTGATACTTCAGATATAGAAAATCAATTAAGCAAACTAATAGACCATACGGATTTCAGGATTGAAAGTAATACGCTTGCATCAGGCAAAAATGAAATGAAGAACTTCGTGGGTGTCGCAGTTTTACACAAATAGTATAAAAAAAAATGTTGACTCTAATAGTCAACATCTTTTCTCATCATCTATTTAATTTTAGGACTCCAATCTTACTTCTCCAATAATTCTGCATATGGCCAACCTTCTTGACCTTTTTCTAAAATGTATAATTGTGCAGATGGAATACCTTGGCTTTCAAAGTATTGTACAGTTCTTTGGGCACCGCCACCGCCTCTAGGACAGACGATTACCACAGGTTCATCTGTGTTTGTGATATCCGCTACTAGTGTTTCCAACTTAGCTTGTTCCTCTTCTGTTTTAACGGGGAATGCATTTGTTTCAATCGCCCCTTGAATATGGTGCGCGCTATATTCGTCTGCCACCTGGATATCAACAAGCATAAATGCTTCTTCTGAGTTCATCGCTGTTTTTAAGTCCTCTTGTGTGTAGTAGTTATATGGTTTTTCCTTTACAACTCGTCCAAGTTTCAGTGATGGATCATTTGCCCATACGTAGTATGATTCGTCATAGTTCGCCACATCTTCATAGCCTAACATCTCCATAATCACCGCTACGTGTGCCGAACGAATACCAGCTGTACAGTAAGTTGCGATTTTGTCAGTCTTTTTTAAGCCTGCTTCAGCAAAGATAACTTCCAATTCTGCGTTTGTTTTTAAACTACCGTCTTTATTTAATAATGACTTATAGCCTAAGTGAATCGCACCTGGTAAATGACCACCTCTGGCTTCACCAAACTTCACAGCGCCTTCGTATTCATCATAGTCCCTTGTATCAAGGACCTTATATTCCATTAAATTGTCCGACAGTGTCACTGTATTTACTGAATTGGTGAAGTCTAAAGCGTCAACAGCAAACTCTGTTGCTTCAACGACCATGGCGTCAGTCGATAAACTTTCGCCTGCATCATTCCATAGGTTGATTCCGCCGTCAAGAATCTGAACGTTTTCAAGTCCCGCCATCTTAAGTGTCCAATAGACACGACCGTCTTCGCCCCAACCTTTTTCTGTATCTGCATATACGACAATATGACTGTCTTTATCAATGCCCAAACCTGCAATGCCCTTTGAAAGTGCTTCCGCATTAACGACAGACCCCCAAGTCAGTGTTGCAAAGTCAACGTCCATCGTTGAAAGTTGTTGCCATGATGTTACCACTGCATTCGGAATATGTCCGCCATTATAAGCGTCTTCACCACGTGCATCTACAATAACTAGCCCTTGTGTATCCATCCCCTTCAACTGCTCAACTGAGATAAATAAGGCCTCTCTTGCAACTTGTTCAGCAGTCGGTGTCTCTTCGGCTACCGTTATCGCTACTTCTGTTTCTTGAGTTTGTACAAGTTCCTCAGCAGCCGCATCTGTACATCCTACAAATCCTAAAGATGCAACTACAAGCGTCATCGCAAGTGTCGTCCATTTTTTAATTGTCATATTATTCTCTCCTCATTCAATAGTTTCCTTATACAGTGTAACCAAGAATGTCAAAGAGTTGAAATTGTTTATTTCAATAGCTGACAAGTAACTATAGAAAAATTTTATGCAGTGTAATCGTCTTCATAAGCATCAAGCACCCTCAAGACTCTTAGTGTATTCCACCGACTGGCGCCACCAGTCTTCTCCATATCAAAGTAGACCAGTCCCGAATATTTCTGCTGTACCGGCCAATAGCCATCTTTGCGCCTTTTCCCAAGGATATGGCTTATGGCCTCTGCCATACGTGGGTCATAGGCTTGTCCCACATCAACAAAATAGACCATACACCTGAGAACATCGTAACGCCAGCGACTGGGATAGGAGAGCATCAACATCTTTTTATCGATGACCTCTCCTGTTTTGTCGGACTTGAACAGTCGATGACATAAGATAAATTCATGGGCCTGTTCTTTGATTGCCTCCAGCTCATCTTTCCGATAGACATAGCCATTTTGAATATAGGTCTGAATCCCTTCAAGTATGTTGATGGTCGTGTGTAAGGAGCTATGATGCGGCGCATCCTCAAGGCGACAATTCCATCCGCCGTCTTTCATCTGTGTTGTGATAATAAAATCGATGATTTCCTTTACCTTTGGCGATGGTGTTTTAGTATAACAACAGATGTGTAGTAGCATGCCACAAATGCAAAGATCCACATACCGCTCTTTTTTTGTTTGTGGGATCTTCCATAGATTATCTATCAAGAGTTCCGCACTGTCGACATAAGCCTCATACGTTGGGGAAATACCAAAGTTTCTTAACGCCCACATGGTATAGGTTGTTGAAATCCACTTTGGCGAATAGTAGCCATTCCCCCAAAGACCTGTTTCATCATCTCTATAAGAGAGAAAATCCTTGCCCCAGCCCCCATTGATTATTGCACCTTGTAGCTCTGCTAAGACAGAGACTTTGGCATCTAACAAATGCAAGTGGGTTTGGTAAACAATTGCCGGATCGCCTTCAAGCAACCACTCTATATACTGTTGATCCACCATAGTCACACCTCACTTTTATACATTGCCTAAATACACCGTCGATAAATATTTCTCTGCCAGTTTTTTTGCGTGCTGCAGAGTCTCCACCTCCGTTGGTGGATCATGTCTCTTGTATGCAGGAAAATAGCGAGACAAGTGAATCGGTATTTCTTTGTCCAAAGATGCTACCCATTCAAAGAGTCTTTCTAGCATCTGATCGTTTGTATTCTCTCCATCAATCAAGAGCACCGTCAACTCTAAATGAGCATGTCCCACGATTCGCCTGATGGTATCCATAACGGGCCCTAACCGACCACCACATAAACCTCTGTAAAAGGTCTCTTCAAATGCTTTTAAATCAATATTAAAGGCATCGATGTATGGCAACAACTCAAGAAGGGGCTCTTTGGAGATGAAGCCATTGCTAACCACCACATTTTTATAGCCAGCTTCATGGACGGCTATTGCCGTATCCAACATAAATTCATAAAAGACTGTCGGCTCGTTGTAGGTATAAGCCAGACCGATGTTGTCTTCTCGTCGCTTCATTTGCTCGATTAGTTCGTCCACACCAACGGTTTGTGTTGGTGGATGTTCTTGGGCGATACGCCAGTTTTGGCAAAAATCACAAGATAAATTACACCCATAACTCCCTATGGACAATATTGTATGACCAGGATAAAAGTTCCGCAAAGGTTTCTTCTCTATAGGATCAAAGGCAATTCCACTTATTTCGCCATAGTTTTCAGCAATTAATATACCCTCATTATTTAAACGAACTCTACAGCGTCCTCTCTTTCCAAGAGGTATTTCACAACGATGAGGACATAAATGACATTGTACTGCACCCTTGTCATGTTTTATATAATAATATGCTTCTTTCAATTCCATCACACCCTGCCTTTCTCTACATAATTTATACCCGTCATAATAAAAAATAACGTTTGAATCAATTAAAAAAGCAGATCATGGTCGCTACCACAATCTGCCTTCTATTCATTATTTGTTTAACAAGTTTCTATAGTCACTTGCAGTCTTAAAGTCATCTCTCTTCAAAATCAATGCCTTCCCTAACTGAATCAAACCTCTCTCTAATTTAATACGTTTGTCGTGGTCTTCCACACCTGACACTTCAGCAACTTTGGAATCACCAATGGTTCTCCTGATGATTTCAGTGCCAGCATAGCCGGCAGTATCCGACAGAATCGACTGCAAGTACCACGCCTTATATTCCGGTGTTTTCGCCATAACATCCGTCACCAATTCATCATAGGCCACATTGAATTTCTTAACGAACAAGTCAATAATTTGAGTGATTGTCTCTTCTATCCACTGCACAAATGTCAGGTCTTCTTCAACAACTTGTCCATGAATCCAAGCAAACATCAAGTTACCAATCACATTACCGACATCATAGCCAATAGGGCCATAGAAGGCAAATTCCGGATCCAGTACTTTTACACCGTCTTGATTCGCGAAGATCGAGCCAGAATGCAAGTCCCCATGCAACAACGCCTGTGCATTGTTCATGAAGTTATTTTTCAAAATACCTGCCTGTAACACAAGCTCTTTGTCGCCGTAGACATGTTCTTCAATATATGGCAACTGACCCTCTATAATGATGTTGCGGCCTTTGTAATCGATAAAAGGCTCTGTCAGTACAAGGTCTTCAGAGATCTTACACAAGTCTTTGTTGATATAACTTGCCTGCGCATCTTTTTTTGCTCCTGAGTCCATGACAAGATCAGTTGTCGGCAATAGTGTGTTGACCATAAAGGTCGTAATATCCTCAGCAAATGTCGGGAATGTCTTGCGAGCAAGCAATTCTGTTCTTAAGTTCTTATAGGCGGATATATCCTCCATGACAACGACACACATCACAGGATCGTACATATATACTTTCGGCACAAGACCCGGTGCATATTTATTTTGGAGGGCCAATACTTCCGCTTCAATACGATTTCTATCGACATCCAGTTCTCTTCCTGAAGATCGTAATAGGACGTCGGCATGTTTTAATACGATGGACTTGTCGCTGACCGTGTCTCTGACAACAAATACGTAATTGATGTTTCCATCCCCGATTTCTGATGCTTCAAGTACTGCGCCCTCGTCAAAATAATCCATTTTGTCTGCAACGTATGCCATTGCATCTTGTTCATTCATTCTAAAATGCTGTGTAAATTTAGACAATGTCATCACCTCTTCTACCAGTAATTTTCAGTGTTTTCCTCGTAATAGCGTTTTAAGTCATATGGGCTATAAATCCCCCTATCCGTTACCACACCACTAATCAGTTTTGGCGGCGTGATATCAAAGGCAGGATAATACCCCTTCACCCCTTCAAGGGTTGTCTTGATTCCCCTAAATTCCGTTACTTCATCAGGATTTCGCTCTTCAATCTTTACTTGATCTATGGATTGTAAGGCTTCATCAGGAATACCAGTCACGAAGTATGGTACATCGAAATAGTGAGCAGCAATGGCGATTTGCATTGTGCCAACTTTGTTGACGATATGACCATCCAAGCAAATGGAATCCGCTGCAGATGTAAATACATCTATACCTTTTGTTTTCATTGTAAAAGCAGGCATGTTATCGGTAATGACAGTGACATCATAGCCCATATCATGTCCCACACTTGCTGTTAAGCGAGCGCCTTGTAAATAAGGTCGTGTTTCTGGACAAAATAGCTTTATGTCTTTTTTCTTTTCTTTGGCAACTCGAAGCATCATGCCAACGATGGTTTCACCAAAACACTGGGTCATGACGTTTCCTTTACTTGGGAACATGGGCACCAGATGGTGCGCCACTTCTTCTATTTTGGAATACCGTCTGTTCATCGATTCAACAGTGTGCAGGAATATGGCTTCATCAACCGCTTTACCCGCTTCCATTGCCTTGACTGCTATATCAATACAATTGTTAACAATCAACGTCATTCTATTCACCGTTGTCGGTCGTGCGTGAGAAAGCCTATAAGCCGCTTCCTTTAAATAATTCACTTGTTGTTCTTTATTGAGTTTTTTACATTCGTCTGCTGCCAGTGCCATCCCCATGCTTGCTGCTGTATAAGGTCCAGCGCTTTGTGTAACCATATCGGCTATGGCCTGAGCCACTTCTTGATGGGTTTTACATGTAACAAATTCTATACGGGTTGGATAGATTCTTCTATCAAGTATTTTTACACTGCCTGATTCATACCAAGCAACATTTTCAAACTGTAGCATAAATGCCAATCCGTGGTCTTCTCTTCTCATCATCCATCCTCCATTATGTTCAACTACGCGTCTTTCTATTCATTATAATAAAACTAGAAAGCTGGCCGCGTCAAGCGACCAGCATTTTAAGTTTACTTCATGAGTCTTTTATGCTTCTTGACCCTCTAACTTCTTAGCAGGGACAAAGCTTTTCTTAAACTTAGGGTATCCCGTTGCAATTGCAACACAGCCCATTACCAGCATCAACATTGAGTAGAACGAGTAAGGCATAATTGCAACTGGTGAAATTTGACCGATTCCTGCAGCAAGTAATAATTGACCGCCATATGGGATAAGTCCTTGAATCCCTGATGAAAATACATCAAGTAAGCCCGCTGTTCTTCTTGGATCAACATCGTATTCCTTAGAGATATCCTTGGCCAATGGTCCTGCCGTAATGATTGAAATTGTATTGTTTGTTGTAGTTGCAGTGATTAAACTAACAAGTGCTGCAATACCGAACAGGCCACCTTTTTTAGACTTCACGCTACCTGTGATTTTTTCTAACAGGTAATCAATACCACCGTAGTACTTCATAAGGCCTACAAGCCCACCAACAATAATTGCGATCATCGCTAAGTCTTGCATCCAGCCCATTCCTCTTTGAAGGAATCCAAATAATTCAACAACATTGAAACTACCGTTCATAAGACCAATAACCGCTCCAACACCAACACCGATACCAAGTACCGCCATTACGTTAACACCTGCAAGCGCAGAAACGATAACAGCAATATAGGGAAGGATATTAACAAGCGAATACTCATAAGCTTCTACAGTTGCCACGTTTACAGGAATCATCGCTAGAATGATAACCGTTCCGATTACTGCTGGAATGACAATAAGGAAGTTGGCTTGGAACTTATCTCTAAGTTCAACCCCCTGAGTTCTTGTTGCTGCAATCGTTGTATCTGAAATAAACGATAAGTTGTCGCCAAACATTGCACTACCAACAACAGTCCCCATAACAAGTGCCATGTTTACATCTGTTTGAAGTGCAATTGCTGCACCGATTGGTGCAAGCGCTGATACTGTTCCCATTGAGGTTCCCATCGAGAATGATAAGATACACCCAATGATGAATATACCAGGTAAAATCATATTCGCCGGTAAAACTGTCAAACCAAAGTTTACGATAGATGACACGGCACCCATTGCATCTGCAATTGAGTAAAATGCGCCTGCAAGAATAAAGATAACCACCATGATGATAATCGTTTCATCCCCTGCACTTCTTGCAAAAATGTCTACTTTATCACTAAAGCTTGTTTTTTCACCAGGTCTATTAAGTAATAATGCAAATCCAGAAGAAAAGATAAAGCCTACAAGTAACGGCATCGTACTAAAGTTTCCTGTTACAAGTCCAGTTCCAAGATAAAGTGCTAAGAAAAATATCAAAGGTAAGAGTCCAATAAAACTACTTTTTTTGTTCATTCGTGTTTCCCCCTCATAAAAATATGTTATTCCTTGCGTCTCAGTTGCTTTTTTCCTTATATATTGTGCATCAAATATGTAATTATTATGCGCTTCCATATACTTGCCTTTAGCCAATCTGACTTTAAGCGCACTCTTTCTCACCTCCTAATACATCAATATACCTTATATATAATTAGATCCCAGATCAACAACGTGCACTTTGCTGCTCTACCCGATCTATTCATATCTTAATTTGATTTTACTTGTCCATAATTATTGAAGAGTCTCTTTAACTTGTCTGTTTCTGCTGTCTCTAGCATTTTTGGTTCGCCGATAGATTTTGCTCTGTAGTAAATTTCGGCACACAGTTCAATCTCTTCGGCCTTACTGAAGGCATTCGGTAAATCTTTGGCACCAGCGAGCATCCCGTGGTTGGCCAAGAATACAACATAACGGTCCTTCATTGCATCAAATGCATTCCTCGCAAGTTCTTCAGTTCCAAATGTGGCATAGTCGGCACATCGTACATTGTCACCGCCAGAAACTGCAATCAGATAGTGTGTTGCCGGCAGTTCCCATTGTAATGTCGCCAACACCGAAGCATAAACCGAATGGAAGTGAACGATGGCATTGACATCTTCTCTTTCTCGATAAAAAATGCTGTGCATCGAATGTTCCGACGATGGTTTTTTATCTCCTTCAACGACATTACCCTCCAGGTCCATGACAACAATATCCTCTAGTTGTATTTTATAATAGTCGATCCCGCTTGGCGTGATCAGCATTAACTTTTCATCTCTAACAAAAACACTGATATTTCCACCTGATCCCTTGGTCAGGTTCTTGTCGATCATCATTTTCCCAAATTCGACGATCTGCTTTCTTTCTTCTATAAATCTCATGTCAATTCTCCTTTGATTTGTTGCTTATTTTGCCAATTCTAGAATGCTTACAATATCCGCTGCGCCTATTTCTTTGAAACTCCCGACATGACCAACAGACCCTACAGCTTTCGCCGCCATTTCTTCAAAACGGTCACACGGAATATTTGCTTCTGTCAAAGTTGTCGCTAATCCAAGTTCCTTAAAAAAGGCCGTCATATGGTCAATGCCCTTTAATGCCAACGCTTCTTTATCATCAGTGGATGGACTTTCACCAAATACAGTAACCGCCATCCTATTAAACCGCTCAATATCCTGATGCATTACGTGTTTCATCCAAGCTGGGAAAACAATCGCCATACCTGCACCATGTGTCACATCATATAATGCGCTGATTTCATGTTCTATTCTATGGGAGCCCCAGTCAGATGCCCTACCTGTATCCAGCATCCCGTTATGGGCCACTGTTGCCGTCCACATAAATTCTGAACACAAGTCATAGTTCTCAGGATTTTCAATAAGTTTTGGTCCAATTTCAATAATCGACCGCATCGCCCCTTCTATTAAGTGATCCGTTAAATACAGATTCTTTGTTGTTGTAAAATATCTTTCCAACAGATGAGACAATATATCTGCTACGCCTGCTGCCAATAAATGTTTTGGAATGCTATGGCACATTTCAGGATTTAATATGGAAAACTCCGGTGTCAATAAACTTGAACCTACGCCACTTTTTAATGCCAAGGCTTCATTGGACAAGATACTGCTTTCTGACATTTCTGAGCCTGATCCAGGAATCGTCAACACTGTTCCTATTTTCAACACTTCTTTAGGTTCTGCGTTACCTGCATAGAAATCCCACACATCGCCATCATATCTGGCGCCCATTGCAATTGCCTTTGCTGAATCGATTGCGCTACCGCCACCAACGGCGAGTATAAAATCGATGCCTTCTTCCTTACATAACTTGACCCCTTCATGTACGAGGGATAATCTTGGATTAGGCACAACACCTGACAATTCCTTATAAGCAACGCCAGCAGCATCCAGTGATGCTTTGACTCTATCTATAACACCTAATTTCACTACAGACTGTCCGCCGTAATGAATCAATACTTTCTTGCTATGGGTGGCAACGTGGTTACCAACTTCATTCTCTTTCCCTTTACCGAAAACAATTGTTGTCTTGTTGCTGTACTGAAAATCTAACATACAATCCCTCCATTTATTCGCAAGTAACTACTTGCACCTGCTCGTTCTCTAATGCTTCAAGGTAGTCGTTCGATATTTTCCTGTCGACAATGATGTAATCAATTTCTTTGAAATCACAAATTTTGTTCATTGCAGGTTCTTCGAACTTTGTATAATCGGCAACAACAAACTTTGTTGTCGCATTTTTTAACATTTTCTTACGTACATGGGCTTCTAAATTATGACTGTCCGATACACCAAAGCTTGGATTCACAGAAGTACAGCTGACAAAGGCCTTGTCCGCATGTAGCTGGCTCAAATAATCTGTCGTCATATAACCAACATAGGATTTTGTACTTCTTCTTAAAGTCCCACCTAAGGAAATAAGCTTGATGCCGATATTATCTGCCAATTCGTTGGCTATGGCGATTGAATTGGTAATCACGGTTACTTTCTTATTACTGCCGTTTAACTTCTTGGCAATATAAAGTGCCGTCGTACTGCTATCCAACATAATTGTCTCGCCATCGTTGATGAATTCAAGACTCTTCTGACCGATGACTTCCTTTTCATGTATATATATTTTTTCTCTGATTCGAACAGGCACTTCAGTATCCGATGCTTCATACAAAAATGCGCCACCCCGAACCCTTTTAAATTTCATGGTCTTGCTTAACTTCTCAAGATCTCGCCTAATGGTTTCTTCAGAAACATTAAATTCAGCACTGAGATTGCTGACAACAATACTACCATTCTCAGTCAGTTTTTCTTCAATTTTCTTTAATCGTTCAACAGGTAACACGATTGGCCCCCTTTTATTTAAAGATATCACTTTTTCTATCTATTTAAACACAATATACCACATAAAGCCACATCGAGTCAACAAAAACTCACACAAGCCCACATGTTTTTTACGAAATTCACACATTCACAGGAGCAAAACCACACAAAGCCACACCAAACCTCACACATTCCCACATAAAAAGCCACATCCATTCCAAGAATACAAGATTCTTGGAATGGATGTGGCTTGGGTGTTATTAATTTCTATTGCTACAGTCATGAGGATTCAGTATTTAATGGAGTAGATGATGTTAGAAAGTCTGCCGATGAAATAACACAGCCTCACGAATTACTACATAGGAGGAGCAAACATCTTGTCTGAGTGTAACGAGTTATGTTTGCGCTATGAAGGGATTTGTGAGGCTGTTGTTATTCACGGCAGGCTTTCTTATCAGCTACATAATTAAATACTGATTAATCATGTAGCTGTGCTAATATACAATTGAATGAAAAATCTAAAAAACACCACTTTCCAAGATCTTAAACGTCTTCTTCCCACAATCAATTTCAGCCAACGCATCCATTGGCATAATCGCAATCGGCGACGTATGACCAAAGCTTACATTATAAAGGATGGGTAGGTCTGGTCTGCCACACTGAACACCAATGACTTCTTTAAAGACGTCCTTGTATTCGTCATAATACTTTTCGTCCTGTGGTTTCGCAACAACGATACCGCCTATCACATCGAGGATACCGGTTGCCCATAAGGCCCTTAACATAAATGTAATCATATCAGGAGAAGGTTTGTCTTCACTGGTTTCTAAAAACAGTATCCTGCCTGTCCATTCCTCTATACTTGGCCAAAGGGACGACCCCCTTAGCCAGTCAAGGACTTCTATACACCCACCAATAAGCCGGCCTTGAACCTTGCCGGTTCCTTGAAGAATCTCATGACCGTGTGTTTCCGGCTGCATCTTGCGTAAGGTTCTATTATTCTCAGCATTATCCCACGGTAGATACTCTGATGTCCATTTTTTCACAGGTTTAATTTCTCCAACTGGCTCCGTAGAGAATAATGTCTGCATAATGTTTTGAACCGTGTAGTCATGCATCTGAATATTCTCTGCAAACTCCATCAGGACACATGGTCCATAATAACTTCTAAGCCCCGCCTTATAACACATGAAGTGGTTGACTGTCGTATCCGAATAACCCATAAAGATTTTAGGATTATTCTTGATAACGTCATAATCTATATAGGGCAGCAATCGAATGGTGTCATTGCCACCAATGGTTGAAATAATCCCTTTGATCTCTGGATCCTCAAACGCCGCCATCAAATCCTCAGCACGTTCCTTAGGATGGTCACTTACATAAGCACTACCTTTTAATGCATGAGGCATGGCAACAACCTCAAGACCAAAGATGTCTTCAAGGCGTTTTTTACCCCTCAGATATCTATTATGTATTTCTCCGTCCCCTGCACCACCCCAGGAAAGACTCACTATTGCAACTTTATCACCTTTTGTTAATGCTCTCGGTGTAATCATGTCATCGCCTCCTTAAGACCTTTTTAGCAGTGTAACAAAGAACCTCCCACTATACAATTATTTTTTTGTAATATTTTGATAATTTAAAGGAATTATATGCACGTGGGTATAATTAAGTATTAAGAAGAAGAAAAGCGAGGGGTTTTATGAATACACAGTCAAAAGCAATTGATATATTGAACAACATGAAAAAAGTCATCATCGGTAAAGACGATGTCCTTGAAAAAGTCTTGGTCTGTTTTTTTGCTCGTGGCCACCTACTCATTGAGGATGTGCCAGGCGTGGGCAAGACCACTCTAGTCAAAGCTCTGGCTAAAAGTGTGGACTTAAGTCATAGCCGCATCCAATTTACACCGGATCTAATGCCAGCAGATATTACTGGGCTCACAATCTATAATCGTCTCGAAAACACCTTTGAATTCAAGGAAGGCCCTTTGTTTAACCAAATCATCTTAGCGGATGAAATCAATCGTACGTCACCAAAGACCCAATCCAGCTTGCTACAGGCAATGGAAGAACGTCAAGTGTCAGTAGATCACAACACTTATGACCTAGAGCCACCTTTTATGGTGCTTGCAACACAGAATCCTTTGGATTATCAAGGTACCTATCCCCTACCAGAGGCACAGCTGGATAGATTTATCATGAAGTTATCTCTTGGGTATCCAGGCCTGGAATTTGAAAAGAAAATTGTCGAAAACTATAAATTGAGCAAGTCTCTGGATCATATAAATGCCGTAGCTTCACAAGCCGACATCTTGACAATTCAGGATGAGGTAGACGCCATTACCTTACACGAGGAAATACTCCATTATATCGTTAGCATATCGGCATCAACACGGACCCAACCCTCAATTCACCTAGGTGCGAGTCCCAGGGTATCCATCGATCTCTTTAGAAGTACAAAGGCCTATGCCTATTTAAAAGGCCGGGCTTACGTTATTCCTGATGACGTCAAGGCCATTGCACCAGATATTTTGAAACACAGACTGATGCTGTCTGCAAAAGCAAGAATCGACGGTGAAACCATCGACAATATCATCGAGGACATACTTGGATCTATTCATATACCGGTGGTGCATGTCAATGAAGAATAAATGGATTATCCTTCTCATAGGCATTTTGCTTATCATCAACGTTCTACTACTTGGTGGTCGACTGCCTTATTTCCTCTTGTATGTTTATGCCGGCATCCTTCTACTACCCTATATCCATGGGCGTATTGGGAAAAGGCAATTGACAGGAACGCTGGTTTTACCAAATAGAGATGTTATTGCAGGTGAAGATGTGGCCTTAACCACGACATTTATCAATCCGACAAAATACAACTATCCACGACTGGCCTATCGAAATCAGTTAGCCGAGTCTTTGTCAGGCGAAACAACACCGACAAAGTCTTTTCACTTAGAAGCAAAGGAGAAATTTGTTGATGAGACGATATTACACTGCAAAAGAAGAGGAATTTACGACATCGGTCGGACGACACTCATGATAAAAGATGTCTTCAACTTGTTTCAATTTCATAAAAAAATAGAGGCGCCAATTGCGCTGAAAGTTTATCCTCGTCTTCTACCCTTGACTGATTTCGATGTAGAAGCTGGTATTGCAATGGGTGAACTTATTGTAGACGACCCTGTATTTCAGGATTATTCCGCCATTGACACCCTGCGGAATTATCAAGACGGGGATTCAGTCAAGAGAATACATTGGCGCAGTTCAGCCAAGCACGATGAAATGATTGTCAAAACCTTTGAATTCAAAGGCGACGCAGAAGTTATGCTCTATTTAAATCATAGCGTAAAAAACTACCGACATGATATAGACGTTTTAATAGAGGATAGGATTGTTGAAATAGGCGTTTCCATTACTCATTTCTGTCTGATGAACCACTTATCCATTCATTATATAGACGGCTCATCAACTGATTTTCATCGTACAAGTGGGGATAACGAAAGCTATTTCAGGCTATTCCTTGAATCTTTTGTCGCCTTTAAACCCCAGCAGGAAACAAGTTACATAGAGGACCTTCAGCAATTACGTCCCTCTATTCCTCAAGGTACCACTTTTATTGCGTTGACCCCTGCACTATCAAAAGCTCTTTCCATGGAACTGGTTGATATGAAAATGAACAACATCCGTCCCATGGTGATTCTCGTTCGTTATCCGTCGGATGTTCTTGAGCAATCCGACGAGGAGAAAGAACTAATCAAAAAATTAAGTTTAGAGAACATTCCCGTATCATCAATTACATTATAGGGTTAAGGACGTGACTTATGCGTAAGACTTTTCAATCACATAAAAAATTATACTATTATATATTGTTTGGCTTGATCAGTTTTGGCCCTCTGGCAGTATTGGGGACAATGCTGGAAATAAAGTTGCAACTTGCAGAAAAATGGCTTCTGCTAATAAGCATGCAAGGGATCAGCAGTCTTATCTATTTTTATCCAATCAGTATTGCATTTATGACTACCTTTGCATTAATGGCAATCGTCTTCATTCAAGAACTGAATCCTGATCTGTTGTATCAACTTTCTGAAGTCGTTAGCGCCTTTATATCCAACAGTCAAAGATACCTTGCTGGATTTGACGTTCTCGATCCGATCAACAGCCTAATTGCTTGGATCGTGTTATCCATTCCAATTTTGATAATAATCCTTATACTATTGTACAGGTGGCGTTTACCGCAACTAGTCATCACAGTAGCTCTCGGTTATATGGCCTATGCCTGGTATAACTATATTGACAGTGCCTATTACTACATCATCCTGCTACTCCTTGGCTATGGGCTATTTCAAGCAGCGCTCCACTTTAGAAAGGACCACAACAGCGCGTCTATTCAGACCGTTCGCAATCAGGACATTCAATTTTTAGTATGGCAACGGTTCAGCATACGTTATACCATCGTCATCATACTCATTGCATTTCTTCTTCCAAAAGGGGACGCCGTTATTGAGTGGTGGTGGTTAGAGAATCAATTGACAACTGCATTTCCAGCTATAACCGAGTTTAGGAAAGACACTGAAAACACCCGGTCATTTACAGCAGCAGAATTATTTGATTTTACGGACACTGGCTTTCTGGACGACGATGGTATTTTAGGTGGACCGGTCACATTAAATGACACGGTTATATTCACGGTGGATGCACCCTACCCTTTATATTTGAGGGGCAATATATTGACTACCTATGACGGTAGAAGCTGGCAACATGGAAAACGATTGAAAATCGAGGCTGATACGGGCACCAGTCTAAGACCAGAACAACGAACTGGGGAAAAAATTCAGCTGACAATTACAAACAAGAATTTTTCATCATTCACCTTATTTACGCCTTATCAACCTCTGTCCATCGATATCGAAAGGGATGGCGTGCTTTGGCTGGATACCAATCACCAACTTACACTTCTAGGCGCGCGGTACAAGAATGAAAGTTACGTTGTCACCGCATTCATCCCAAGTCACACACAGACGAACAATTCGCCTCCTGCCAGTATCCTTTTTAACAAAGAGGCATACTTGGAATTGCCAGAGTCATTACCAGAGCGTATCTATAAGTTGACTGCGGAAATAGTTGCAAATACGACGACACAAGAAGAACAAGTCACAGCTCTCGTCAATTACCTTCGAACAAACTACAGTTATACACTCGACGGCGCAGCACTCCCTGTTGGAGAAGATTTTGTAGATTACTTCTTATTTGAGTCTAATGAAGGGTACTGTACATACTTTGCAACAAGTCTGGCAGTAATGCTACGGACACTAGATATACCAACCCGTTACGTAGAAGGTTTTAGAATGCCCGATGCCAATACAGGCGGCACATACGACATTGCTTTTTCAAACGGTCATGCGTGGATCGAAGCTTACTTGGACGACAGTGGATGGACGACCTTTGAACCGACACCTGCTTTTACAGCACCGCTTTCCCCTAGGGAATATGCACTTGAAACGATACCAGACGAGCGAGACCTTTACAGTTTGGAAGATGAGGTAGCACTTTTAAGAGGACTGAAAGGCATGAGTGATCTGTCAACCGACTTAGTCGATGAAGATGCAACCAGTTCAGCACCATTGCTGACCTATAGTAGAATCAAATACTGGCTAACCCGCCATTTGTTGACATTGGTCTTGTTGCTTACTGTTCTTGTCTTACCTGCTAGAATCATCTATATGCGTTATCGTGTCGATAAATACAAGCTAAAGCTTTCAAAAGACAAAGATCAACTACTCTTCATCTATCAAAATATCCTTGAGTTGTTTGAACACATCGGACATAAACGAGCTGTCGGAGAAACGCCACTGGAGTTTGCAAAACGGTCAAAACGTTATCTGTACGATGAAGCCCATGATTTTGAACTGGTTACAAAACGTTTTGTCGATTATAAATATAGCTTGTCTTCACCAGACGATATCACAACACAATCGCTTCAGGAGTTCTTTGAATTTTCTGAGCATCGTTTGAGGTATAAGTTAGGTTTTTGGGAATTTTATAAATTAAAATATGTATACGGAACACTGTACAAACGATATGTTTAGTCAGGCGTGACGAATAGCTAAAAAGAAAAGAACCTTTGGATGGATGCATGAATAGCCATGCATGCTGACGCATGCAGAAGGCGGTAACTTTTCGCAGTTTCGAAAACCGATTGATATTACAACTAAGGGTATGTTGTACTATCTGCACTGTAGCGCTTTGCTTGTGTGTTGCAATAGAGAGATGATTTGAAGAACAAGAATAGCCATGCATGCTGACGCATGCATCAGCTCGCTTTGCGAGCCTAATAGGGGTACAAAGATAAAGGGATAGATATGAAAGTATTCATATCTATCCCTTTATCTTTGTACCCCTGCTATTCTTTTTTTCCGTACAATGAAAAGAGCCATGGCCAAGGCCATGGTTTTTTCGGGTTTTAGGTTTTTTTGATTTCTTTTTATCTTTTAGGTTTTTATATGTTTGAGGATCTCTTGATTAATTATAGTATAACGGTATAATATATATTAATCAAACGAATGTTATTCATGTTTAACATGAATTTAATTAATGGTACGGAGGTTATTGAAATGACATTGATTCGCTATGAAATTTTCCGAAAAGTTGTCGAAACAGGAAGTTTGACTAAAGCTGCAGAAGCATTAAACATGACCCAGTCTGCTATTAGTCACGCCCTTAATAATTTTGAAAAAGAGGTTGGCCTCTCTTTGCTTAATAGGGAACGTACAGGTGTCAAACTAACTACAGCGGGGGAAGCATTACTGCCATCTATCTTAGGCGTCCTTAATAAAGATGAGGAATTTAAACAGACAATTGCTCAATTAAAAGGATTGGAAATCGGTTCTTTAAAGATTGCCACCTTTTCCAGTGTCGGACGTTTTTGGCTGCCACAACTGCTAAAAGAATTCCAGCAATACTTTCCAAATGTTGAAGTCACTCTTTTTTCAGGCTATTATCATCAAATATACGACATGATAAAAAAGGGTCAAGTAGATTTTGGATTTTTGCCAGAAGCAGTGTCAGAGGGACTTAAGTTTTTACCTCTAAAAGAAGATCCAATGTACGTGGTCATTCACCAATCCAATCCTCTAAGTCGGTTAGATGCCATTCCTGTAAAAGCATTAAACAACGAGGCTTTTATTGCGCCAAAGTGGGGTCTGAATCACGATGTTGAACGAATCATCCATACCCACAATTTGAAATTGAATATACGTTATGAAATACAAGAAGACCAAGCCATTATCGCAATGGTGCGACAAGGACTCGGTCTAAGTATACTACCGTCTCTAACCATTGGAGAAGTGCCTGAGGATGTTGTCAAAGCCCCTCTTAAAGAAGGTTACCAAAGAACCATTGGCATTGGCTATACTTCCACAACACTATCTCCAGCTGCAACTCAGTTCATTGAACTTATTCAACGGTGGTTAGCAGAACATATTATTTAATTTCAAACCAATTGATCATGCGATCTTTCTTGAAACCTGCTTTCAATGCAAGATTCATCGATTGATAATTATGAGGTTCAATATGCACAAATGGCACTTCTCCCATCGCTCGTAACATCTTGATAAGCGATACTGATAGTGTCATTGCATATCCTTTGTTTCGAAATTCTGGTAAGATATTGAGGAATCCCATCGCACCATCATCATGGGTCATTATCCAGCCTATTAGATCCTTCTCTTTGAAGATGCCTAGTCCGACACCTTTTTCTATACGTTCTTTAATATACCCCACCGATGCAAACTCCTTATAATCATAATGGTTGTACATGAATTGAGCATCGTTTATATGTAACAATTCCACCACAATATCATCGTCTAAAATAATTTCAGGCAAGGAAGTTGTCTCAGGATAAAATAATTTGGCTGAGGATAGTTTCCATCTAAGTTGCTCTTCAGCACTATATAGCAATGGCATCATCCAATCCTCGATAACTGCAAAACACTTATCCTCTTTAGTTAATCTTTCAGCTAGTTCTGCCATTTCATCTTTTGATTGAGAACTAATATAAACCCATGGTCTATCGCTAATCCCTCTTATAAGCACGGAATCCCCTACAATTTCCGAACTGTTTACACGATTATCTCTAATAAAATTTAGTAAGTTTACATTTCTTATTTTGTCTTTTTCCAATACTTCAATAACATCCTCAAACACGATCGTCCCTCCTCTTTTCAAGTGCCTCCAAAAATGCATTTGTCTCCTTACGTGTTTTAAAAATATGAATTTCAAGCTTACCTTTGTATTCTTCCAAAATTCTTAAAATTTCCAGCCTATTTGTTCTAGGGAATTTAATTACCCATTTAACAAACATCCAATCCAACTTTTCATCACATCCAGCCGTCATATCTTCTCTTCTTTTACCAGCAAAGGTAATCCTTCGCTTGATGATTCCGTAGATACAAAGCCATAGAGGATAGTTCAGGAAAATAACTGTATCAGCAGCGGCCAATCTCAGCTCTAGGCTGTCGATATAGGTTCCATCCATTACCCATTCTTCTTCCTTGACCATTAATTCTATTTGCCTATTCAGCTCATCTCTCGGGATTTTGATCCATCCAGGTTGCCAAAAAATACAATCTAAATGCACAAGTTTAATACTCAGGATTTTTCTTAACTGGTAGGATAATGTGGATTTACCCGCGCCAGGTGATCCAATTATTAAAATCTTTTTCATCTGGTCCACCACTTTCACTAAAGGCGTTAGTATAACTTAACTTTCCAAAGGCCACCTTCCTGAACAACTTCCCAATTTTCATATTTTGATGGTGGTAAAGAGGTATCGGCATATTCACTGCGTTCATATTTCACATAGACAATACGACTGTCTGTAAAGGACTGTGTGAAGTAAATGTTCCTTTTATAACCGCTGATTGATGCTTTATATTCTTCCATTTCTAACTTAAATTCTTTGTAGTTTATTGCTGCTTTACTTCCAGAATCCATTAAATCATATGCGATATCAAAACGGTTCTTATTGATGTTATCGACAAATTGGATGACTGAGTCAGATGGATAGGCTTTCTTTACATAGATGTACTCATCACGCCTAGGTAGCGGATCTACGAGATGGTAGTCCGCAACGATGGTATCTAATTTTTTACCACCTACTAAGATTTGTACCCCAGAAACGCCTTCTAACTCGGCAAATGTATTAACTAATGACCATAAATAGTATTCTTTACTTTCAGCTTTCCAGTAAGGCGAGCTTAAAAACGACTCACTTAGATTGATATAGCAAGTTGTATCAATAACTTCAGCGCTAATCAAACTCACATCATCTGAAAAAATATCACTATAAATTTTATTTTTAGGTCCCTTGCGCATTTCCTCAGCCACTTTTGCTGAGTAATTCACTGTATTGAACTCAATATAACGGTCTTCCGTCTTTAGTGTTCGGTCATCGACAAAATATAACTTTACCAACAACTTGACATTGTCCGTCGATGGTGAGATCGTCATATTGTCATTTAATTCTTTTAATGTAAGCCCATTGGAAAATGAGAGTACCACTACAATAATAAAGATTGTAACGGTATATACAAATTTCATATTAAATCGCAATGGCAACCTCCTATATAATCATTTTTTGAGGGAGCATAATCGTAAATTTCGTCCCTTCGTTCACTTTACTTTCTGCATAGATCAGCCCTTGATGCAAATGAATAATCTGCTGGGCGATTGATAAACCAAGTCCTGTGCCACCTGTTTTACGGTTACGTGCTTCATCCACTCGGTAGAAACGGTCGAATATATGGTTGACGCGCTCTTCTGGTATGCCAATACCAGTATCCTGCACTTCAATGACAACGTTGCCCAATCGATCAATTTTTAGATACACGTCAATTTGGCCGCCTTCTGGTGTATATTTAATCGCATTACCGACGATATTGAACAGACACTGCTGTATCTTTTCTCGATCAGCGTCCATTTGAATTTTTTCTTCTGCGTGAAACTTAATTTCCAGCGCCTTTTTATTGGCAAGGGGCTTTAATCGTTTAATAACATTAAGCACCAAATAATTGACATAAGTGACTTCGTAAGTAAGCTCTAGTTCCTTTTTTTCCAGGTTAACAAGATACAACAAGCTGTCAATAATATTGTTCAATCGGTTGACTTCATCATTGATATCTGTCAGGAACTCCCTATAAACCGCTTCTTCCCAGTGATCATTCGCCAGCAAAGACTCACAGAGTATTTTGACGGATGCCATCGGTGTTCTCAATTCATGAGAAACATTGGATACAAACATTTTCCGTTGATCATCTACCTGATCCAGCTTTGCAGCCATGGAATTAAACGCATTACAGAGATTGGCTATTTCATCATTTCCAACAACTTGTATCCGTTGATCGTGTACGCCTTTTGTTATATCTCGAACATATTCTGTTATATTCTCTATCGGGCTCGATAATATATCTGCAAAAGCAAATCCTATAACTGCAGTTATGGCAAGACCTACCATCGACAAAATCATCAGATTCCTTAAGGTATTACTGACTTTATCAAAAATATGGTCGGCAGACGTCGACATGAAGACAGCACCAATAACACCATCACGATCCAATATCGGAATAGCTGTGTACAGTACCTTTTCACCAGTAGATGAGATATTATATATTTCAGATATGCTGACACCTTGCAGTGCCTGTTTCACTTCTGGGATTCTGCTGTAGTTTTCGCCACTTAAATCGTCGTGGGTATCCAGTAGGACCAGCCCATCAGTATTTAACAATAGTATTCTTGAGTTTATATCTAAGCTCTGTCGCTTAACGAGATTTTCTAAATATTGAAACGTATATTCATTAGAGATACCAGTAAAAGAACTTTCCACTTGGTCGGCAATAATATTACCTTGAGATAGCATTTGCACTTTTATTTCTGAAATCGAGTCGTTCTTCAGAGATTCAGTGACAAATGAAAGCATTAGGGTCAGCGTTAACACCACTAATAGCAAATAGGTGGAAACAAGCTTCCACCTAATACTAATAAACTGATTATTTGTTTTTAAAATAGTAACCCACTCCCCATTTAGTCAGGATGAACTCTGGCTGAGATGAATTCTTTTCAATTTTTTCTCTTAGACGTCTGATATGAACGTCTACCGTTCTTACGTCTCCAAAATACTCGTATCCCCAAATGGTTTCTAGTAGTTCTTCTCTTGAATATACTTTATCTCTGTTCATCACCAACAACATCAGTAAATCAAATTCTTTTGCCGTTAAGTTTATATCTCTTCCGTCAATCGTCACTTTTCTACCAAGTGTGTTTATTGAAAAATCACCGACAGTTATAACGCTTGTTGCAAGTTTGTCGTTAAAACGTACACGTCTCAATATTGCCTTGATTCTCGCCTTAAGTTCCAAGATATTAAATGGTTTCGTCAAGTAATCGTCAGCACCGTACTCAAGTCCTAACAACTTGCTCGAGTCATCACCCTTTGCTGTCAAAATGATGATTGGTACCATCGAGCTTTCACGTACCATTCGACAAACCTCAAGTCCATCGATTTCTGGCAACATTAAATCTAATACCACCAAATCATACGTATTGCTTAAAATTTTATTGTATGCTTCTTTACCATCAGTAGCAGTATCTACGTTGTAATCATCTTGTTCTAAACTGAACTTCAATCCTTTTAACAGAATTGGTTCGTCATCAACAACTAAAATATTATTTGCCACAAATATACCCCCTTTTAGTATAGTACACGTGCATTTTCTTTACGTTTCGTCAATTTGATATCATCAAAATGCTCCAATAATGCAACGGCTATTTTTCTAGATGTATCTAACAGGTCTCTATAATTCGACAAGGCAATTTCACCATTATCATTTATATAACCTACTAATTTGTCTTTTGCTGTATCATAATCCTCTGCAGCTAAGTATATAGTATCACTAATACGTACTAAAATTCTACTTTCTAACAGATAATTAATAATTTCCTGATCTTTTTTACCTAGTCTTAGCTGATTAAATACATCTGTTAAATTTGGTGGCTTAAATCCTGTTGTCTTATAGAGTTTTACTATTTGATCTGCGATCTTCTTATCTTTAGGATCTAGTGTAACGTAGAACTGTTCCAAAGACACGACTTGACCGACCATTTTCATCGAATCACTAGCAAGTAATACAGCTAATAATCCTTCAAATACCTTTCCACTAACCGATTTAATCAATTTACTTTTCAGTTCATCTCTCTTAAGGCCAGAGCGCGTTGGATATTTATCATGGTACTCATTTAATACACGCAGTGTCTTTTCTTCAAGCTGTTGCATGTAGATGTCATGAACATAGTGCTTGTTGTTCAGTACATAGGCCATTTTATCTTCAACCAACTGTGTCAACACACTCTTAACAGTCTCTTCCTGTGTTCCTGACTCTTTGACGATGTCACTGATAGTTGGAAACTCAGCTGACAGTCGCTCAAGGGCCTTTTCGATAACCGCTGCAGGGTCTCCTTGACTCTTGACTTCCAAGTCGTTTAATATATCTTCTTTAAATCGCTTGTGTTTAACCGCATTAGGATCTAGAATCAACCCACCACCAATTGTTTCAAGTGGCGAATAGAATCTGACAACAAAACGATCACCAAAGCGACAAGCTGTCTTTTCTTCAAGTCTAAATTGTACAAAGGCTTCTTCACCTGGCTTTAAAACTTCTCTATCAAGCAAGACAAGCCTACATAGGACTTCTTTTGATCCATGATACAGACGTAATCTCGTCCAATTCTTCAATTCTCTAGTCGAACTTTCCAGCAGGTTTAACTTCCCGTCAATCATATGGGTAGACTTAATGGTATTGTCATACGCAATAACATCTCCACGATGAATATCCTCTTTCTTAAGGTTTGCCAGGTTAACCGCTACACGCTGTCCTGAATGTGCGATGTCCGTTTTTTCCCCATGAACCTGAATATTCTTCACCTTTGTCGGCGCTTCTTTTGGGTACAAAACAACGTCGTCTCCCACTTTCAAGTCACCATCTAAAAGCGTTCCAGTAATAATGGTACCGAACCCAGTCGATGTAAAGACTCTATCTACCGGAATCCTTGGCGCACCTTGTCTCTTTTCTATTATCATTTTATCTGCGTAGGCCTGAATCAGTTCGTTCAGTTGATCGAATCCTTGACCTGTCATTGCAGACACAGGTAAAATCGGTGCTTCCTCTAAGAAAGTCCCTTTAAGCTTCTCTGAGACTTCTTCAGTTATAATCTCAAGCCATTCCTCATCGACGAGGTCCGCTTTATTAAGCAGCACAATTCCACTTTCCAGTTCCAAAAGGTTCAAGATATCCAAATGCTCCTGAGATTGTGGCATCATACCTTCATCAGCAGAGATAACAAATAATACCAAATCTATACCACTGACACCAGCCAGCATATTTTTAATGAATTTTTCATGACCAGGCACATCGATGATGCCCGCACGTTGTCCATTTGGCAAATCAAAATAAGCGAACCCTAAATCAATCGTTATGCCACGTTTTTTCTCTTCTTCCCAACGGTCAGTTTCAATGCCCGTCAATCGTTTGATGATACTACTTTTACCATGGTCTATATGACCTGCAGTACCGATAATAAAATTTGCCATTTTTCCACCTTACCTACTATTTTCTTGAACCAATTCTTCTAATAATGTTGCTACAAGTTCTAACTCTTCATCAAACAACGTCCGTGCATCAAATACGACTTCGTCATCTGCTATACGCCCAATAATCGGTGTGCTCAAGGTTCTAAGCCTATCCATCAACTGATTCGGAGAATATCCTTCAACAGTGACCTTTAAGACTCTAGACGGCATTTTTTCAAGTGGTAAACTACCACCACCAACTTCAGAGTGATCATCGCAAAGGCTTAACTTAACACCAGCTAGTGCCTTGGCTTCAATCGCACTTAATAAGCAATTGACACGCTCTACCGTTTCATCATAAGTCATTGTCAACATCCTCAGCGTCGGAATTTCATCAAGTACTTTTGATTCATCCAAATAATGCATCAATGTACCCTCTAAAGCACTCAATGTCATTTTGTCTACTCGAAGTGCACGGGTCAATTGATTTTTCTTCATTGCCTCGATGTATTTTTTCTTTCCTACGATGATACCAGCCTGTGGCCCGCCAAGCATTTTATCGCCACTGAAGGTAACGACATCGATACCTGCTTCAACAGCTTCTCTCACGGTCGGTTCTTTCATAAGACCATAGGCAGAAAAATCGATAAGCGATCCACTTCCTATATCCTCGATGACAGGGATATTATATCGATGACTCAGCTCAACCAAGTCTCTCGCCTCTATTTCCTGTGCAAAGCCAAGTATTCTGTAGTTACTTGTATGAACTTTTAATAAGGCTGCCGTTTCTTCTGTAATTGCCTCTTCGTAATCTCTTAAATGAGTTTTGTTTGTGGCCCCTACTTCAACAAGATGGGCACCACTTTGCTTCATCACTTCTGGAATTCTAAAAGACCCGCCGATTTCAACCAACTGCCCTCTCGAAACGATGACCTCCTTGTTTTTGCACATGGATCCCAGTGTAAGCATAACTGCTGCAGCATTGTTATTCACAACCATCGCTGCTTCAGCACCTGTCAATTTACATAAAAGATCCTCTACATGGCTGTAACGCGAACCACGTTTACCATTCTCAATATCGAATTCCAGAGTTGAGTAATAGCATGCGATTTCGCCGATATGTTCTTTGACAGAGTGGCTCAGGCATGATCGTCCTACATTTGTATGGATAACGACGCCAGTGCCATTGATGACTCTTCTAAGTTTATAAGTATTCGTATGAATGACTTTTGACTTAATCTTGTTAAGGACGCTGTTCATATCTAAAAAACGTTCATCCAAAACACTTTCCTTGTCAGCCAAAATATCATTTCTTAATTGTTCTATTGTTTCTCTAATACCATCTGTGATTGTTTCACGTGGATACTTGTTGATTAAAGATTGTAGCCCTTCATGATTCAGTAATTCATCTACTTTTGGTAATGCTCTTAATAATGTTTTATTCATTTAGACACTCCATATTTTTATTTCGCAATTATTATAACATTTTATACACGTCAATTAAAGGTTATTCCTCTTCCCCAGCCATATCTATATTGACCGGAAATGCAATTTTAAACTGTGTCCCAACATCTATGGTCGAGTTACATTCAATATCACCCATCAAGGCTGTATTGACCAAGTTATAAACCACACTTAATCCTAGCCCTGTACCACCATTCGCTCGCTTGGTCGTAAAAAATGGTTCAAAGACCTTCTTCAAATGTCTATTGCTGATACCTTTGCCATTGTCATTGTAGTGAAGCACTACAGTCTCACCCTTCTGCCAAGCTTTTATGGTGATTCTTCCATCTATCTTGTCTTCAAATCCATGTTTGATACTATTCATCACTAAATTGGATATTATTTGGGAATAGGCGCCTGGGAAACTATACACCTCAATACCTATAGGAATATCTACATCTAGCTCTTCAACAACATGACGATATTCGTGTCGCAGACTACGAGTAACAGTCTTCGTATAATCCAGCAAGTCGAAAGCCAACTTCTCGTTTGAATGCTGATTGACTGCTACTTCCTTAAAACTGCCGACTAATTCAATCGATCGTTTCAAAGAACCATACACAATTTCACTACTTTCCGTGACGTCATTAAGCAGTCCCATTAAGTCTTCATCGGACATGGTCAACAACTCACCTTCTAGGTCATTAAACTGATCCAATATATACGATGTTGCAGTCAAAGAAACACCAAGGGGCGTGTTGATTTCATGGGCGATTCCTGACATCATATTCCCTAGAGCAACCATCTTCTCTGATTCAACAAGACGTTCTTGTGCCAAGGTGAGATCCTTAATGGATTTTTCAAGTTCCTTATTTAATTTCCTTAAATTTCTATTGTTTCTCTTGTTCTCTTTCAGTGCATTTTCTAGGGCTTTGTTCTTTACGTTTAATTCTTCAGTTCTTTCTGTCACTCTATTTTCAAGTTCTATATTAGCATTTTCAAGCTTTTTGAACATGATGTTTAAGTCATCATACAGCAATTCCTTTTGGAATAGCGTATTTTCTAGATCCGCATTGATTGCATAGGTTTCCTCGTAAAGATGTATGATTTCATCTCTTTGCTTCCCAACCTCTTTAAGAGCATTTTTCTTGGATTCCACCAGCTGAAATATGGATACTGCCAAATGTCCAATTTCACTTTTTTGTATCAATAATGCCTGTGAGATATTCCCATCAAAGGATCCCGACTCAATCTGATCTATCTCTTCTGTCAATTTTCTAAGTGGTTCAGATAATTTGATGGATATGAGATGAGACACGCCTATTAGAACAATAACACCTAGTAAAATCATCGTCACTAAGGTAAACATCATATTTTTCAACTGTTTCTTAAGTTCTGTGTTAAAGAATGTTGCACCAACAATCCATCCGTTCTCAATACGTGTCAGTTTGATACTTTCGCCAAGTTTTCCATTAATGGTTTTCATCTCACCAGCGGATAACTCATCAATGTCGATGTGTCCTAAATAGTCTTCAACTGGCTGGTAACCAAGATCTAATGGATGATAGACAATACGACCATCACTATTGGCTATCCAAAGATGACAATCATAACTTTTTCGATTTCGTTCAGCAATTCTTTCTAAGTTCTTACTGCTGTATTCTACACCAACTACACCGATAAATAAATCGTCGACATAGATTGATTCGTTATAAGAAAACATCAGTTCCTCTGAATTGAAAACTGTATTGTAACCTGGCAATTGCCAAAGTCCTTCTTTTTGATCCTTTGTTTTAAAATACCAATCCTTATCAGATGTCGCTTGCTCGTAGTATGTAACCGGCACTTCTTTTAAACGCACAAAAGCGCCCTCAAGACTTTCATCCTTTAACCAAATATCGTTTGGTCTGCCAGTTAGTTCAGGGTTAAAATAAATATATGCAGAATATATGTTTTCGCCGCGTATCATTGGCATCATCATATCATACATACTATCTTTGACATCTTCGACATGGTAGTCGTCTTCAGTGTATGCATCAATGTCAAATAGTTGCATCGTATGATTTTTAAGCCTTTGTGTCAACAAGACGCCATCATCAAAAATATCTGTAAAATCCTTACTTAGCTCATTTGTCATCAGCACATATTGTTGATCTTGAACTTTAATGACATTCTCTCGCCCCTGATAATATACCAATACAAGCGAGCACAAAACAATCAACATTGCTATACCAATAGTGAGAACTATAGTTTTACTATTAAATCGTTTACTAATCATCGCATCACATCCGCTATATTATTACCCAATAATCAAGGTACTTATGCAGGGAAATAATAAGTTTTGGTTGCCATTGAAGCAACCAAACTCTTAAGCACGTCCAGTAGGGCGCACCAGCAAAAAATCCTTGGCTCAACTTAGTTAAGCCAAGGACCGCTTATAACGTTTTCGATTTTATTGCTTCTTTTGTCCCATACATCAAATCTGATGCATACTGCTTGAGCTGTGACGGCATTGTCTTATTAAGACCATTGAGCCACCTACTTCACTAAGATAGATTTTTCCTCTTTAGCTAATACTCTGCCGATAATGTTATAGTCAGTTTTTAAAGTTTTTTTATAAATTTCCATTAACGTTTCAGCTTCATCTGCTGGAAGTGAAATCAAAAGTCCGCCCGACGTCTGAGGATCGTGAAGTAAATCTTCTAATACCTCTTCAATTTCAGGTGCAACCTCCACATGACGCCCAACATATGCTTTATTCTTGTACATCCCCGCAGGAATCAAGCCCATTTCCGCATGTTCTCTGGCACCTAGCATAATTGGTACTTTATTAGCTTCCAGCTCGATAGTCACTCCTGACGCTTTTGCTACTTCATATAAATGACCAATTAATCCAAAACCGGTTATATCTGTACATGTATTTACATGCACTTGTTTCATACCATTTGCTGCATCTTTATTAAGATATGCCATTATTTCGATGGCTTTTTTAATTTCATCCTCAGATGCCATGCCACCTTTAATGGCCGTATTCATGACACCTACACCGATAGGTTTGGTAATAATCAGTACATCACCTACTTGAGCATTGGCATTTGAAAGTACCTTGTCAGGATGCACAAGTCCCGTTACAGAGAGTCCATATTTCGGCTCGTCATCCTCTATTGTATGGCCACCAACAAGTAACGCACCAGCTTCTTGCATTTTTTCAGCACCACCTGCCAATATTTCACCAAGAATTTCAATAGGTAGGCAATTAGGAAATCCTACTATATTAAGAGCCAATGTGGGCTCACCACCCATTGCATAGACATCACTCAAAGAATTTGCCGCCGCGATGCGTCCAAAATCTTTTGGGTCATCTACGATCGGTGTAAAGAAGTCCAATGTCTGTATAATCGCTTTCTCATCATCTAATTTGTAAACCGCTGCATCATCAGCAGTATCTAATCCTACAATCAATTTGTCACTTTGAAACTTAGGCAACTTTCCCAAAACTTGAGAAAGGGTCTCAGGACCAATTTTAGCCGCTCAACCAGAAGTTTTGCTGTATTCTGTCAATTTGATTTCTGTAGTCATTTAAATCACCCTTTCTTTATGCCAGTACTGGCATCTACGGGTGTATTATACCATTGTTTGGATTGATTATGAAATTTCTATAAATTTTATCAATAGTGCGTTCTGAACTATTTAAAATTCTTATACCGTCATCTTAGAAATTCAATGATCTTTTTTAGTTTGCCATCACCAATGCCCGATACCTCTTTTAGCTCATTTACATCCGAGAACTGACCAATTTTCTCTCGATAAAGAATGATGTCCTCGCTAATTTTCTCACCGATGCCTGGTACCACTTGAAACTCCTCTGCTGTCATGTAATTTATTTTCTCGATAATTGTGTAGTCAGGATTATCATATGTGGCTATGTCACTAATTTTATCACTACTCTCCTTATCTTCAGTCACTATTCTTTTTTTCATGATGGTAATCTTCTCACCATCAGTCAGGACCTCTGCAAAATTCACCAGTTCAGTACTTGCATTTTCAGTAAGCCCTCCTGCAAGCTTGATCAAATCCTCAATACGCTGACCCTCTTCCAGCTCATAGACGCCTTCCTTGACAACTTCACCACCGATATGTACCTTGATTGATTTTGGAAGTGCCGCTTCTAGGTCTATTTCGATTTCCATTTCTCCAGTTGTTATGTCTGTCGATGTAAACTTAAATACAACAACAATTAGCAGCATCGAACTGACGACTGCAATTATTTTTTTTATCTTCTTTATTTTTTCCATAAATCCTCCTCCTACATTATTATAGCTTATGTTCCATAATTTGGAATACATATTTTTGAATATTGTGACATTATACTATTGATGAACCAATGTTAAGTAAGGTAAAATAGAAGAGTATAGATTACAATTAAATTATAGGAGGGTCAAACATGAACAAGAAAATACTAAGTTTAATCTTAGTCCTTGCAGTAGTTTTCTCATTTGGGTCATTTGCTGCTGAAACAGGTACAGACATCACGATTGTACATATCAACGATACACATGCAAAAGTTTTCGAAGGTAAGTACGACGGTATGGGATTAGCGAAGGTTGCAGAGAAAGTAGATGCACTAAGAGCTGAAAATCCTAACACCCTGTTCTTAGACGCAGGAGACTCATTCCACGGTACAACATTTGCGACTTTGGAAAAAGGTGCTAGTGTTGTAAAGTTAATGAACGCAATGAAGTATGATGCATTAACTGCTGGTAACCACGATTTCAACTACGGTCAAGACAGATTGATTGAATTAGCCGATATGGCTGATTTCCCTGTTTTAGGCGCTAACGTTAAAAAAGACGGTCAAGCAGTACTTGAATCATATGTAATCAAAGAATTTGATGGTGTTAAAGTTGGTATTTTTGGTATTTCATCTCCAGAAACAGCTTACAAGACACATCCAGATAATGTAAAAGGCATCACATTTGAAAATCCAGTTGACACTGCAAAAGCAATGGTTGCTGAATTAGAAGGAAAAGTTGATGTAATCGTTGCATTGGCACATGTTGGTATTGATGAAGAAACACTTGTAAAATCAACAGATATCGCTAATGAAGTTCCTGGAATCGACTTAATCATCGATGGTCACTCTCACACAAAACTTGAAGAAGGTATGATGGTGAACGATGTACTTATCGTATCAAGTGGCGAGTACAGCAAAAACATTGGTATTGTTGACTTAACTGTAATGGACGGTAAAGTAACTACAAAATCTGCTAAGCTTTTCACGAAAGGTGAAGCAGTTGACATGGAAGGTTCTGCAGAAGTCACTGCATTGATTAATGAAATCAAAGACGAACAAGAAAAAATCACATCTGTAGTTGTTTCTAGCACTAAATCAGTTCTTGACGGCGAAAGAGGCCAAGTGAGAACTGGTGAAACAAACTTAGGTAACTTGATTGCCGACGCTATGATCAACGAATCAAGTGCAGATATCGCTATCACTAACGGTGGTGGTATCAGATCTTCTATCCAAGTAGGTGAAATCACTAAAGGTGACGTCATCACAGTATTACCATTTGGTAACTACATTGTAACAAAGGAAATTGCTGGATCAGACGTTAAAGCTGCTATCGAAAATGGTGTAGACAGTTATCCGGGCGCTAAGGGTGCATTCCCTCACGTTGCTGGTATCGAGTATACATTCGATGCTAACTTACCAGCAGGTGCAAGAGTTACTTCTATCACTATGAACGGTCAACCATTAAATATGAGTGGCAAGTATGTAGTTGCTACAAACAACTTTATGGCTGCTGGCGGTGATGGATACAAGATGTTTGCTGATTACCCAATCAAAGGTGAATTTGCAGCCCTAGACGAAGCATTAATCGACTACTTAAACGTTGTTGATACAGCAATGTTACCGTCACTTTCTAGAATCAAGACTATTGAAGTGAAAACTGCTGAGTATACTGTAAAGTCTGGCGACGTTCTTTGGAGAATTGCTGAAATGTTCAACACAACTTGGGAAGAATTAGCTGAAAAGAACATGTTAGAAAATCCACATCTAATCATGCCTGGTCAAGTTTTAACTGTACCGGCACAATAAGACAATATTATCTATACAAATAAGAAAGAGGCTGTTATAAAACAGTCTCTTTTTTTCGTTTTAATCATCATCGTGGCTAAAGTTCATCAATTGTCCCAAAATGCGTGCACCCCCTATTCCATCTCCGTAATACCAATGCTATAATGTATATAGCGGAATTATAAAGGAGATTGACTGTATGAACTATTTATTGAAGCGTAGCATTCTTATAGGAATGATTATTATATTATCCTTAAACTCGATTACATTTGGATTAACACCTCAGTACGGAATAAAAGCCGAAGCAGGATTATTGATGGATCTGACAACTGGTGAGATACTTTACAGTAAAAATCCAGATAAAGCTATGTACCCTGCCAGTTTGACAAAAGTGATGACAGCAATACTCGTTATAGAAGATCTTAACTTGGAAGATGTCGTTGTTATAGATGACAAATCACCATTTGTAGATGGCAGCAAAATGTATTTGACACCAGGCGAGGAGCTGACAGTTCTTCAATTATTGAATGTTATGCTGGTAAAATCAGCTAACGATGCATCACTTGCACTTGCTCGCTATCATTCTGGATCTATTGAAGAATTTTCAAAAGCAATGAATGAAAGAGCCGCTGAATTAGGAGCGACTAATTCAAATTTTATGAATCCAAATGGACTTCACGATCCAGAACATGTGGCCACAGCACACGATCTTGGCTTAATTGCATCTCACGCCATGACACTGCCACTGTTCAGAGAAATCGTCAAGAAGACACGTTTGACGATTGCACCGACCAATAAACAACCTGAGGTCCGCATCTACAACAACAGTAACAAGTTGCTTTGGGCTGAGGGATCAAAATACAAAATGAACTATAAAGGCAATAGCGTCAATATCAAGTATGATATTGTCAACGGCATTAAAACTGGCTATACAACAAAGGCGCAACAATGTATCATCACCTCTGCCAAAGATGGAGACAAGGAAATGCTCTCGGTTATTCTGAAAACAGATGCAAACAGCATTTACACCGATGCACGAACACTTCTTGACTTCGGCTTATATGAAATTGACTCCGAAACTCTTATTACGGCAGGTGATTTCGTAGTTACTTATGATCTGAATGATGAAAAAAACAGTAAAATAGATTTGATTGCAAATAAGACTGTTAAGACATATAAACTTAAAGGAGAAACGCTCGCAGGCGCCGATCAGAATTTGGTTATGAATGAAGGAATAGAGCTACCTATTCAAGAAGGGGAAGTCTTAGCAACGCTGGAATTCATCAACGAAGGTCAAGTAGTCGGCAAAACCCAATTGGTCGCAAATAATGCAATCAGTGACAAAGATATGTTTGTAGAAGAAACAAACTATTTCACTGAAGATGCTGAAGCAGCATCTGCCATGAAAATACTCTTCACAGTGTTAAAGGTTATCTCAGCATTATTCATCTGGCGTCTCATTATGACTTTTGTCAATTTGCAAAAAATCAAAGTCAACCAAAGAAAAAAACGTAGAAAATCTTTATAAAATATCGAAATCAAAAGCTCTCTACCAGTTAATCTGACAGAGAGCTTTTATCGTTATACCATTGAGTTTGCGTTTAGCAGGCAACAACTTCTTTAATCATAAATTCTTTACCGGACAATACAGTCCAAGATTGACAATTGCAATGAGGACATGTATTAGCATTCGCAACTAAATTAAAGACATTTTCACACTCCGCACACAGTCCATTACCAGGCAACACCTCAATCTCTAATACTGTCTCCTCTAATAGAGTACCTTCAACCGCACATGGATAACATGCTTCTACATATCGTGGAATCATGGATGATAATTCACCTATTTGAAGAACCAACTTCTCGATTGATGTTAATTGATTGTCACTTGCAAAGCGCTCGACGGTTTTAATCACTTCAAACACTACGCCTAATTCATGCATCGTCCCACCTCTACTTTTTTGGTCTCAACTTTTTCTTTACACGGTGAACAGCAATCTTACCTTGACGCTTGATCATATTCTTGACAACAACTTTTTTAAGGTCTTCAAAAGGCACAGTCTCAGCATCGTGTACTTTTTCCAACTTGATCGCATCAAACTTACAGCGCATTGTACATGCACCACACCCTAGACACATATAAGGATCTGTAGTTGTCGCACCACAACCAAGGCAACGTTCTGTTTCCAATTGAACTTGTTCTTGTGTAAACGTACCCCGCAGATTGTCAAAGGAGTTCTTCGCAACCATTCCATCAACATGATCAATTTTCTGTCTTGGTATTCTATCATAACCCTCAAGATTCAGTTGCCCCTTCTCAAGTGCATGGTAGGCTTTTCTATCCCTACCGATTACAAGACTTTGTCCTTCATGAACATAACGATGTATCGATATGGCACCTTCTTTACCAGAGGCAATTGCATCAATCGCAAAATATGGCCCAGTCATTGCGTCACCACCAGCAAAAACATCTGCCTCCTCAGTTTGTAACGTAAAGGCATCTACTTTGATTGTCATGTTTGGATTCAGCGTCATTTTGCTGTCAGCGAGAAGGTCGCCCCATTCCACCCCTTGACCAACTGAAATCAACACATGATTGGTTTTAACGATTTTGGTCTCCTGTTCATTGAAAACAGGGTTAAATCTTCCCTCTGCATCAAAAACACTTAGACACTTTTTAAACTCTACTCCGGTTACGCAGCCATTTTCTTCTATAATACGCGTCGGTCCCCATGAGTTGTTTATGCCGATGGCTTCTGAAACCGCTTCATCAATTTCCTCTTGAAGCGCTGGCATTTCTTTCCGACTCTCTAAACAGTACATATTGACAGTCCCTGCACCGACACGTGTAGCTGTTCTAGCAACATCTATCGCAACATTACCACCACCGATGACCACCGTCTCTCCAGATAATGTTGGAGCATTTTCAAGATTAACTTCGCGCAAGAAGTCCACACCTGTCATAACCCCTTGAGCGCCTTCACCTTCCAAGCCAATCTTACGGCCACCTTGAGCGCCAATTGCCAGATAGAATGCTTTGAAGCCATCTTTTCTTAATCGCTGTAATGTGATGTCTTTGCCGACTTCTACACCTGTTCTAAATTCAACACCAAGCTCTTTTAATATATTGATTTCAGCATTGACAACGTCTTTTTCAAGTCGATATGATGGAATTCCTAGGGTTAGCATCCCACCAAGTACTTCTTGCTTTTCGAACACGGTTACCTTGTAGCCATCTACTGCTAGGTAGTAAGCACATGACAATCCTGATGGTCCTGCACCAACAATACCAATTTTCTTTCCATAAGCATTTTTTACCTTTGGAACAAATCTATTTTCTTCGTTGAGATCCTGTTCCGCTATAAACTTCTTGATTTCGTCCACGGCTACTGGATCATCGATATCCCCTCTCGTACAGTCCGTCTCACATTTTCTAGGGCAAATACGTCCACATACGGCTGGAAATGGATTTTCATATTTTATCAACTCTAAAGCTTCAGTATATTTACCTTGCGCTGCTAATTTAATATATCCTTGTACAGAAATATGTGCAGGGCAGTTGGTTTTACATGGACTTGTACCACTGTCGACAACATTGTCTCTATTGGTTCTATACGCCTCATTCCAATGCTCAGGTCCCCATTTAGTATTCGAAGGCAGATCTACTCTTGCTTCAACTTCCAGAGAGCTTTCCGAACACAGTTTTTGTCCCAATTTTAACGAATTCACTGGACATACCGCAACACATTCACCACAAGCGACGCATTTCTCAGCATCTACTTTTGCCGTATAATTCGACCGTACAAAATCACTGTTAAGATACATACTTGCATTTCTTACAGCGAAACAGGAACAACCACAACAGTTACAAATCGCATGAGTTTTACCAGGTCCTTCTGTATTAGGGATACTGTGCATCAAGCCATTCTCTTCAGCTTTTTTTATAATTGCAAATGCTTCTTCTCTTGTTATTTCACGCCCTCTACCTGTACGAATATAATACTCCGCTGCGTCACCCATTTGAATACACATATCTTCTTTTAGATGACCGCACCCTTCGCCCATAGCCTCACGAGAAGTTCTACAAGAACAATCGGACACCGAAAAAAGCGAATTATCATTTAAATACTTCGAAACTTCCTCAAATGACGCCCGTCTCGTTTCCCCTTCTATAGACTCTTCAATTGGAATGACGCGCATGACACCTGTTCCTATTGGAAAATTCCCCGCCGACATTGGTCCTTTTCGACGACCATAATCGTCAAATGCTTTTGCGATTTGAGGGTACTTTTTTACATTCTCCTTGTTGTTGACAATCATTTCGACATGGCCAGGTACCCATAGCTCTAACCAATAATTATCAACGCCGTCTATTTCATTGATAACAGCTGCGCCTGCTAGGGCTAATGACCATAACAGTTCACCAGTTCTTTCCACAGATTTGCCACAACGTTTAGCGATGTCTTCAACAGTTCTAGGTTCACGAAATTCCAAACATAGTCCTGCTTCTGCCATTTCTTCTGTCACGATTGGTTCCAGTATTTGATATTCAGGATACGTTGGCTTAATTTCAGATTTCGACCCTCGCTTCACCCGACTTATTTTATTAGCAAAATCCAATACTTTTTCCTTATGCATGCTAGTCCCCCTATTCCTCTGTATTATTGATGATTCCATCCGTTTACTTCTGTACGAATCCACTCTGCCCACTCTGCAATACCTTCTCCAGTTCTTGCGGAGATAGGAATTATTTTAATATTGGGATTGAGTTTAAGGGCACGTTCTTTTACTGCCTCAATGTCAAAATCAAAATGTTCATGTACATCAATCTTGTTAATTAGAAGAACATCCACAATGGAAAACATCAGCGGGTATTTAAGAGGTTTGTCATCTCCTTCAGGAATACTTAGGATCATTGCATTTTTAGATGCACCTGTATCAAACTCTGCTGGACAAACCAAGTTGCCTACATTTTCAAGAATCACAAAATCTATTGTTTCAGTACCAAGACCTTCAAGGCCCTGTTTTGTCATATCTGCATCCAAGTGACACATACCACCTGTGTGAAGCTGAATAACCTTTGCACCAGTGTTCTTAATCGTATATGCGTCTACATCTGAATCTATATCCGCTTCCATAACACCTATAGATAACTCATCTTTCAACGTTTCTATCGTCTTAACCAAAGTAGTCGTTTTCCCTGATCCCGGAGAAGACATCACGTTTAACAAAAAAGTTTTTTCCCTTTTCAAAGATGCCCTCAACAAATCAGCTTGATGGTTATTATCTTCAAATACACTTTCCTTAATTTCTAATACTTTAAATTCCTTTTGCATTTGATTACCTCACTTTGTTATTTTCTTTGGTCCTGTCACCATTCGTCTAAAGTTTAACATACTTTTTATAAGTAATCAAACGTTCATTTTAGCTGTTTTGTTTACTTTTATAGATTTTTTTATTATACTAAAGACAGTGGTATTTGGTCTGACCAATGAAAGGAGTTATTATGGAATTAAATGAAATTGTCGCTCCTACGATGAAGGAGCTTTTTAAAAACGAAATAATTCGTCAAATATTATCAGGAGAATGTAAAATAGGAGACCGTCTCCCAACAGAACGTGAGATGGAACGAAAAATGAAAGTCAGTCGTACGGTCATTAACTCTGCCCTAGCTGAACTATCAAGAATTGGCTTTGTTAAAATTGTGCCGCGACATGGTGTTTTTATCAATGACTATATTCGATATGGCAATGTTGATACACTCATTTCTATCATGAGTTTCAATGGTGGAAAAATCGACCGGACAACCTTTAATTCTTTTACGGACTATCGACTTCACAACGAGTGTGAATGTGCTTATTTAGCGGCCATCCATCGTACTGATGAGGATTTGAAAATCCTTCATGAGTTAAAGGATCAAATTGAACACTCAACTGATATTGCTGAAGTCTCTCAGCTAAAACTGGATTTTCACCACACCATTTATTGCGCGACGGGAAATTCTATCTATCCCTTGGTATTCAATTCTTTTAACAAATTCGCCTTTACGTTCAACGAGGTTTTATTTAAAAATCTCGGTTGTAGTAGCGCTTCAAGAGATTTGACCGCTCTAATAGCGGCCATAGAGGAACAAAGGCCTGATGATGCAAGGGCAATAATGAAAAGCTTAATTGAAAGCCGTATTCAAGAACTTAACTTATATTACTTCAATGACTAGTCACAACGTACAGTTATTACAAAAACGCAAAAAGACTGTCTGTAAACAGACAGCCTTTTTCTTTAATTACTTATATGCAATCATTTGAATTTCTACAGTTGCTCCAAGTGGTAATCCTGCAACTTCTACACATGCTCTAGCTGGTTTGTGATCGCCAAAGAATGCAGCATAAACTTCATTTACTTGACCAAAATCAGCCATGCTTTGTAAGAAGATTTCTACTTTGATTACATCTTCTAAAGTTGCGCCCGCTTCTTCGATAATCGCTTTACAGTTATCCAGCGATTGTTGCGCTGCTGCTTTGATATCTTCTTTTACTAATTCACTTGTAGCTGGGTTAATCGGAACCTGACCAGATACGTAAATGAATCCGCCTGCCTTATAACCTTGTGAGTAAGGACCCACTGCTGCAGGTGCATTTGAAGTTTGAATTGGTGTGTTCATAATAATTACCTCTTTCTTTAATTTTTTTCTACACGAATTTCATCTAAATAATTGTAGATTGTATATCTTGATACACAAAGTACTTTTGCGACATAATCTATAGCGCCCTTAATAAGGAATGCGCCTTGATTATCAAGTTTGTCAACAATCTGTACTTTTTCTTCTTTAGTCAGGTATGCCACTGGTTTACCGACAGATTCTATCGTATGTCCAACTATATCCGTCAGAACATCATTAATCGTATGAGCTTTAGACGCCGCCTTATCCCCATCGTTCGCTGCAACACTCATAATGTCATTCAACACTTTTTGAGCTACAACCAATTCCGTCATGTCAAAGTTGATACAAAAACAACCAACTACTTTGTCTTTCTCATCTTTGATGAATGTCGTTGAGGATTTTAATACTCTACCTTCAGCACTTTTACCAGTGTAGTTTATGACATCTTCTACCCGACCTTCAGAAATTCTCTTTAGTGAATGTTCAGGCAATGGACTTCCGATACTTCTACCAGTTACATGACCATTTGCTATTTCAACTATAGAATTTTGCATGTTGGAAAAATCGTGAAGCACAACTTCGCAGTTATTTCCGAACGTTTGAGCAACCACATTTACAAGTGCTCTATATCTCTCTAATACCGGATTCGTTGTCACAAACCTTTCCCCCTTTTAGTTTATTAAAGGAAGCCCATAGACAATATGGGCTTCTTCCCCGTTAATCTTACTTTACTACAATATTAACCAATTTAGAAGGTATAACGATTACTTTAACAATGTTTTTACCTTCTGTGAAGCTTACGACTTTTTCGTTAGCAAGTGCAAGTGCTTCGATATCCTCTTTAGATGCGTTCGTTGCAACTGACACTTTATCTCTAACTTTACCGTTTACTTGAAGTACAATTTCGACTTCATCCTTTACAAGCGCAGCTTCATCATAAGTAGGCCATGATACTGTATGCACTGATTCGTTATGACCTAGTACTTCCCAAAGTTCTTCTGAGAAATGTGGTACAAACGGTGCTAAAATAACCACTAACTTCTCTGATAGCTCATGGATAAGTTCCTTATTTAAATTATCCTTTGCCGCTTCTTTATAACGGTATCCTTCATTTACAAGTTCCATTACAGAACTGATTGCTGTATTGAAGTTGAAACGTCCATTAACGTCTTCAGTAATTTTCTTAACTGATTTATTTAAAGCATATACAAGTTCTTTTTCATCTTTTGTTGTGATATTTACAGGACCCGCAACGCTTTGATCCATAAATTCTTCTACAAGTCTCCAAACTCTGTTAAGGAATCTGAATGCCCCTTCAACACCCGACTCAGACCATTCTAAGTCTTTTTCTGGTGGTGAAGCAAATAGAACAAATAGTCTCGCTGTATCCGCGCCGTACTTCTTGATGATTTCATCAGGACTTACAACGTTCCCTTTTGACTTAGACATCTTCGTTCCATCTTTAAGTACCATCCCTTGTGTTAACAAGTTCTTAAATGGTTCATCGACTGGCGAAAGATCTAAGTCGTACATAACTTTAGTAAAGAATCGTGCGTATAATAAATGAAGAATCGCATGTTCAACACCACCAATGTATTGATCTACGTCCATCCAGTATTCAGCTTTTTTCTTATCAAATACTTGATTGTCATTGTTTGCATCTGTATATCTTAAGAAGTACCAAGATGAGTCAACAAATGTATCCATTGTGTCTGTTTCTCTTGTTGCCATTTCACCACACTTAGGACATGGTGTTTGCATAAATGTTGGACTTGTCGTCAATGGCGATTGGCCTTTTCCAGTAAATTCAACATCTGTTGGTAACAATAGTGGTAATTGCTCTTCAGGCAAACAAACTTCACCACATGTTGGACAGTTTACAACTGGAATCGGAACACCCCAATAACGTTGTCTAGAAATCAACCAGTCTCTTAAACGATAATTGACTGTCTTGTCACCGATACCATCGTTGCTTATTTTTTCAATAATTTTTTCGATACCTTCTTTGTTGTTAAGACCGTCGAACTCACCAGAATTAATCATTTTACCCTCGGCAACAAATGCTGCTTTCAAGTTATGGATATCAATTTCAGGATCTTCTGGATCTACAACTGGAATGATCTTTAAATCATATTTCTTCGCAAAGTCAAAGTCTCTTTCGTCATGGGCAGGAACAGCCATAATCGCGCCAGTACCATAGTCTACCATTACGTAGTTGGCAATATAAATAGGAATTAATTCGCCATTTAAGGGATTCACTGCATGACGACCAATAAACATTCCTTCTTTTTCTACATCTGTTGCCGTTCGCTCAATTTCCGATAAATGCTGTAATTTATGTTGGAATGCCTTAACTGATTCCTCATATTCGGTACCGTCAGTCAATTCATTGGCATATGGATGCTCAGGTGCCAACACCATAAACGTAGCCCCAAACAGTGTGTCTGGACGCGTTGTAAATACATCAATTTCTTTATCAGAACCTTCAATCTTAAAGCTAACTTCTGCACCGACACTTTTCCCAATCCAGTTTTTCTGCATTAACTTAACTTTTTCTGGCCATCCATCAAGCTTATCAAGATCTTGAATTAAACGCTCAGCGTAATCCGTAATCTTGAAATACCATTGTGAAAGATTTTTCTTTACAACTGTACTGTCACAACGCTCACAGCCACCATTCACTACCTGCTCATTTGCAAGTACTGTCTCACACGACGGACACCAGTTAACTGGTGCATTTTTCTTGTAAACAATGCCTTTTTCATAAAACTGTGTAAATAACCATTGTGTCCACTTATAGTAGTCTGGTTTACATGTTGCCAGTTCTCTATCCCAGTCATAAGCAAGACCTAATCTTCTTAACTGGTAGCCCATTTCTGCAATGTTTTCAGTTGTCCATGTATCTGGGTGGATATCATGAGCGATTGCAGCATTTTCTGCCGGTAATCCAAATGAATCCCATCCCATCGGATGTAATACATTATACCCACTCATACTTTTAAATCGAGCGATAACATCACCGATAGAGTAGTTACGTACATGACCCATATGTAATCTGCCTGATGGATATGGGAACATCTCTAAACAATAATACTTTTCCTTTGTTGGATCTTCAGTCACGCTATAAGCTTTTGTGTCCAACCACTTCTTTTGCCATTTGGCTTCTATGGCCGTAAAATCATAACTCATATCAATTCCTCCACTTTACTTGTTTAATTGCTTTCAAAAAATAAAAAAAGCACCCTATTGTTTGTATAGGGACGAGACAAACCCGCGGTACCACCCTATTTGGCTTAAAAAAGCCCTCTTAAAGTCTTTATTGGAACTACCCAAGAAAACGTACTGTGAAGCAAGTTCACTCTTTACCCATGCTAATTTCCACTAATCATTAGCTCTCTGAAATGAGATTCAAGCTACTACTCTTCACCGTTTTGTCATTATTTTGATAAAATGCCGTGAGCAGACGCTCACGGCTTTTAAGCTTAAGATTATTTTATATTTAAAGTTTCACAGTGTCAATATCAAATTTAGTAATAATCGCATCACACCAAAGTTTTTCTAAGTTATAAAAATCTCTTTCCTCTTTGTTAAAGATATGCACGACGATATCACCGAAATCTAATAATACCCAGTTACCTGATCTATGACCCTCTTTATGCTTTATAAAGTGACCTTCTTTTTCCATACCATGCTCTACATTATCTGCTATGGCAACGACTTGACGCGTCGAATTACCACTTGCAATAATGAAGTAATCTGCTACAGCACTGATTTTTTGTACATCTAACATACTAATGTCAGATCCTTTTTTATCATCAATTAATTCTGCGACATCATATGCCATTTTTTTAGTATCTATCATTATTATCCTCACTTTTCTTTGTTGTTACAATTATTTGTAGGTGCGCCCTAGTGGACGTACCTAAGAGTTTGCCATCCTCGATGGATGGGAAAACTTATTTGTAGGTGCGCCCTACTGGACGTACCTAAGAATTTGCCATCCTCGATGGATGGGAAAACTTATTTGTAGGTGCGCCCTAGTGGACGGACTTAAGAATTTATCATCCTCGATGATGGTCAGCACTTATTTATGATGATGATGACTATGCAATTGACGTATAAGTTCATTACGCATTGCAAGACCATTGGGATGAATTTCATGATGCCCTGTCAAAAGGAATGTCATCTGACTTTCAATCGACATCAAAAGTGCCTTATCCAGCTCTCCCGACAACGCAAGAGAACGAATCTTCTCCACACCGTTAAAGCTACGCTCCGGCTCCACATAGTCAGCAATATATATAATCTTTGCCAATTTACTTAAAGACTCTCTTCCGATAGTGTGATAAGCAATTGCCTCTATTATTTCCTTATCTTCAACTAGATGTTCACGCTTGGCCATATCCGCTGCGACCATGCCATGTGCTAGAAACAGATTTCTTCTGACAATCTCGTCTACAGCGATTCCATGGGTCTCCATATAATGAATCAACTCATCATTGGACATGTTTTTTGCCAAGTCATGAAACAAGCCTGCAATTTCGGCTTTCTCAACTGATTCACCACATGCTGATGCAATGGACATCGCCATATCTGTTACCCTTAGCGTATGATGAAATCGAGATCTTTTTAATCGTTCTTCAAGTATTTTCAAAACCTTATTACGCATAAAATCACCTATATAAGTTATTCTTAATGATAAATGCCTCTACCGTTTCAGGTAGTAAATATTTAAACGATCGTCCTTCTTTGACTCTATTTCTAATATCTGTTGATGAAATCGCTAATCCAGGGATGCGCGTCAAATGGATTGACGCATTATACGTTTCCCTCAAGTAAGCAATCTTCTTTTCTAGATGCTCTGCATTGATTCCAGGCCGAGTCGCTCCAATAAAACTGCAAAGACCTAACAATTCTTTATAGTCTTTCCATAATTCTATATCCATAATAGCATCAGCACCTGTTATAAAAAATATCTCAACGTCGTCATTTTTTAGACGCTCTTTTATTCTTTTGATTGTGTTGATTGTATAAGACACTTCTTCAGACTCAATCTCAATTTTAGACACTTCAAAATTGGGGTTGGACATACTTGCAAGAAGGGTCATCGAGTAACGCAATTCCTTATCTGTAATGTTTAAGTCACCTTTGTGCGGTGGCACGCCTGCAGGAACAAAGAATATTTTTTCTAAATCGAAATTATTCCTGATTTCCTCTGCAAGTACCAAATGACCAAAATGTATTGGATCAAAAGTACCACCCATAATGCCTATTTTACAACGACCAGTTTTGCATTCAAACACCATGTATAAACACCTCTATTTATTTGGTAATTCAATTTGCGGATCTTCTTTTGATGGACGGTATAAAGTGAATTTTCTACCGATCGATTGCACAAGTTCGCTTTTTGTATATCTTGCTGCATCAATACCAGCTTCTTTCGCTGTTAATCCACTGTTTTCTAATACATTTATTTTAACAAGTTCATGCTTTTCTAATATTACTTCAAGTTGCTTGGTAAAGTTTCTGCTGACGCCTTCTTTACCTACTTGAATTGTTGGTTGTACTTTATTTGCTAAGCTTCTTAAGTAAGCTCTTTGCTTTGATGTAATCATACTAATCTCCTCTATTATACCAAATTACTTCTATTCGAAGTACTCAAATTCTTTATCTTCAATACGCACTGTATTACCGTTCATACAGCCCATTTCCTTGAATTTCGCAAATATACCCATTTGCATCAATATCGTCTGGAATCTTCTTAAGGACTCAATATCTTCGAAGTCAGTCGAATATACAAGTCTTTCAAGACGTACCCCTTCAGCAACGTAAACAAGACCTTCTTCATCCTCATCTTCACTTTCCTCGGTGAAGTAATGAATTGTTGCATCCATTGTGTATTCCTCGTCTTCAACATTCAATAAATCTTCTTCAGTGAATAACGGTTCAATCTCAATTGTATCCAGTAATTCTGTAACGTGTAACATCAACGGCTTTACACCATTTCCTGTCGCAGCTGAAATTGAGAAATACTTATAACCAAGCTTCTCGATATATGCCTTGAATTCGTCTTCCAAATCCGTTTCAAAAGCAATATCTGTTTTGTTTCCAACGACAACCTGTACACGACCAGCTAACTTTTCATTGTACTTTTCCAACTCTTCATTGATCTTTTTAAAATCCTCAATAGGCGTTCTGCCTTCAATACCAGATACATCCACAACGTGAATAATAACCCGGGTACGCTCAACGTGACGTAGGAATTCATGTCCTAGACCAATCCCCTCATGAGCCCCTTCAATAAGCCCCGGAATATCTGCTAAAACAAAACTTCTCCCCTTTACTTCTTCTACAACACCTAAGTTTGGTACTAGCGTTGTGAAGTGGTAATTTGCGATTTTAGGCTTTGCTTTTGTCGTTGTTGAAAGAAGCGTGGATTTCCCAACATTCGGGTATCCTACAAGACCGACATCTGCAATCATTTTAAGTTCTAATGTCACTTCTCTTTCCTGACCCAATTTACCTTGTTCAGCAAATGTAGGCGCTTGTCGAACTGACGTTGTAAAGTGATAGTTTCCTCGTCCGCCTTTTCCACCTTTGGCGATGATTCTACGCTCACCGTGTTCCATTAAGTCTGCAATGATTTTTCCTGATGCATTATCTCTAATGATCGTTCCAGGCGGCACCATAATAATAAGATCTTCACCCGTTTTTCCTGTTTGTTTTTTCTTGTAACCATTTTCACCATTTGGTGCTTTGTACTGCTTCTTGTATCTAAAATCCATTAATGTTCTTAAGTTTTGATCCACTTGTGCAATGATACTTGCACCGCTTCCACCATCGCCACCATCTGGTCCACCAGCTGGCACATATTTTTCTTTTCTAAAGCATACGATGCCGTTACCGCCGTCACCTGCTTTTAAATTCAGTATCGCTTTATCTACAAACATTTTTCCACCTCTTTATTTATCCATGCTATTGAGTTCTACATACCTCATATTTCTTCTCCTAAAACAGGATATCTCCTATGCTAAGAGAAAAAATATAAGTTCCCAAAAAACTAAGCGACGTTCACCATCCTGGTGACCGTCTTGATTGAACACAATGACACGCGTTCCTTTACAAAATTAATGCCCATCATGTAGCATGATGGGCACTCATTAACTAAGCTTCTTTCTCATAGATACTTACTTGCTTTTTGTCTTTACCTTTTCTTTCGAACTTAACTACACCGTCCATTTTAGCAAATAAAGTATCGTCTCCACCTTTACCTACATTAGCACCTGGGTGAATTTTTGTTCCTCTTTGTCTTACAAGAATACTTCCTGCTGTAACAAATTGACCGTCCGCTCTTTTAGTACCTAATCTCTTAGATTCTGAGTCACGACCGTTCTTAGAAGAACCAACACCTTTCTTAGATGCGAATAATTGTAAATTAAATTTGATCATCATTGGTAAGCACCTCCTCTACCTGTAGATCCAAGTAATCCGGATATATTTCCAAAATACCGTTTATTCCAATTAAAAAACTTTCAATTAGTAAATTACTATTGTACAACTGCTCACGGTCTAGTCCCATTGGTAACTCAAAAGATAAATCTCCTGACTCAACGGAATAATCAATATCCTCTATACCTGACAAATTGCCAAGTGATGCGAGTAATGTCTGTGCCAGTATCGAAACACTTGCACATACAATATCTTTACCATGTTCATCATATTCTGCGTGACCTGTCACGCCAACAGCAATAAATTGTTTCTGACTTTTCTTCACACGTATTTTAATCATGCGACCTTCTTAATTATAAAGAGATCTTTTCGATTTTAATCTTTGTGAATGGTTGTCTGTGACCTTGCTTCTTTCTGTAATCCTTCTTAGCTTTGTACTTGTAAACGATTACTTTTTTAGCTTTACCGTTTTCTAATACAGTACCTTCAACAGTTGCACCTTCAACTACAGGCGTACCCACTGTTAAACCTTCTGTACCAGCTACAGCAAGAATTCTGTCAAACTTAACAGACTCACCTTCAGCATGATTTAACTTTTCAACAAATAAAGTGTCGCCTTCTTGTACTCTGTATTGTTTTCCACCAGTTTCGATAATTGCGTACATCATGACACCTCCTTTTCTCTAAACTCGCCAAATCCTAGGTAACTTGCGTTTTTAACCCGAAATGTGCGGCTACCGACTATAAATGATATCACCACTTAGTCCATTTGTCAATACTTTCACCAGATATTTTTACCTATTTATCAATAAGTAATTTTATATGGTGTTTTAAGTGTACAGTCTTCTATTAATTCAACTGTCACTTCTTTGTTTTCATAAAAAACGCCTTCTTTTGAAAGGAGCTCTTTTTCCATTATAGCACCGATAAATCTAGGTGTACAACGGAATTTATAATGACGGCCACTGTGGTGGACCGCTAGTCGTCTGACTTCATTAATAATTTTATTCAAATAATACAGTGTATTCCCGTCATAAGACTTTTCCCCGTCTGTTGGCTTTCTAAATTCGAAAATTTTGTAGGCTGGTAGGGATACACGTTTTCTTGTAATCTCAAGAAATCCAAGACCACTAATGCCAACAACATAACAATCGGACCCCTTAAATATTCTTCTTGCAGCATCCAGCAGTTTCACCTGCTTTGATGGACTGTTCATATTGATCAGGTCCACAAGTATAGCCCCTGAGATATTGCCTTTTTCCAGAAACCATCTTGTCATTTCCATAGCTTCACAATTAATGTTAAAAAGAACATCGTGGGTCGGTGTATTTTTACGCTGCTTGCCAGAGTTTACATCAATGACTGTACAGGCCTCTGTATAATCAATCACAAGCTCACCACCCGAATTAAGTGGCAATTTATAAGCTCTGAGTTTTTCGATTTCATTTCGACACCCTGCATAATCGAAAAGGTCATGACCCGAATAGTATTGTACACTTTTTTTACCTAGTAAAGCAATACTATAATCGTATATTTCTTGATTATTTGTCAACCACTGATCTTTTTGCGGATTAAATTGCTTCTTGTAGTCATCTACAAGGCCCTTTTGCTCTCTTATTAACCGTGGTGCTTTTCCTAGGACTCTATATTTAAGCAGTGCTTTCAGCTGGTTATGCAGTTGTTGAAATTCCTCAGCCAGTTCATCCAAATGAGCCTTATCCGCTTCGGTTCGAACAATCACACCTACCGAGGATAAGTCACCGATAAACTGTTGAAACTTTTCCATTAAAAACTGTCTTTTGTCTTCATCGACAATCTTTCTGGATACGCCTACGGAATCAGAACCGCTTAACAGTACCATGTACTTCCCTTGAAAGGTCAATTCGGTTGTTACCTTGGCGCCTTTTTCCTCGTATGGATCACTGATCACTTGGACCAGAAGATCTTGGCCGGCAACAAGCGTAACATCGCTGGTTAAATCTTTGAAGTTGATCATCGCATTCTTTTCAAGGCCAATATCTATAAAGCCAAAACGCTTTTGATGATTCACAAAGGTTACACGACCTTTGTATATGTTGCCTGCAACTCTTGTTTCATTTCCATACTCAATGTCATAGCGCAACAGACTGCCATTTTCTACGACACATCCCTGTGTCATCAATATATTACTGTCTAAAACAAAAGTTTTCATAAATCACCTATAATTCAAAAATATCATTCTTGCCAGCGTAAATCTTCTGACGATGTAATCTTAAGGTATCCAAGTCTACCGATACACCTTCATAATCGTTAAGCGCCTTCATTAAATCCTCTGCCTTCAAGTTTGATTCAGAGCCAGCATCAAGATGTGCACCTAAGACAATATGACCTTCAGGATCAACAGACACCACTGAAAAACTTCGGATAGCCGGTTTAATATTCTTTTGAACAAGTTTCTTCTTTTTGTTCGTTTTTTCTATGATAATTTCTTCTTGGGCCGTAAAATCACCAACCCACTTCTTAACAGCTTCAGCCGTTGGCTTGTCATCCGACAAAATAGAAATTAGGTATTGGCAACTAGAAACGCTTCCCATTAACTTCTTCTTCGATTGACCGTCTAAATTGACGAATCTACCTTCAATCAGTTCAATTCCTGCTGGAAAGAACTGACGCTGATTTTTAAATAATTCTGCAATATCAATTGCTTCAGTTAGATTAACTTCTAAAACCTCCGCATCACTGGTAACACCAAGTGGTAACGGTGCAGCAAAATTAATCTTCGGTCTAGGATTATAACCACCTGAAAATTCTAGCGGCAGTTTCGCACGTCTAAATGAACGCTCCATTAAGCGCACCATATCCAAATGCCCTAAGAATTTCATATAATCTACTTTACGGTATTTTATTCTCAATACAGCCATTAGCAAAACCCTCCTGAATTAAATACTTGGGTAATACCACAAGCTACACAATTATTTCTACAATCCGGTGTAACTTCACCATTTAGTGCATGTTCCCATTCTCTCCACAAGAATTTCTTCTTTACACCAACATCGATGAAATCCCACGGGAAAATTTCTTCCAACGTTCTTTCACGGCTTGTGTAGAACATAGAATCAATGTCACAGATTTCAAATGCTTCCATCCACTTATCATAACTAAAGTGTTCTTGCCATCCATCAAACTTACAACCAAGTTCGTAGGCTTTGATCAACACTTCGTTTAGACGTCTGTCTCCTCTAGCAAAAACAGCTTCCAGGTAACTTGATTGCGCCTCATGGTAGTTGAACTTCACTTTTTTATTTGTAATGATCTCTCTTAGATACTTTTGCTTTTCAATGAATGTTTCCATCGCATCTTGCTTTTGCCATTGGAATGGCGTAAAAGGCTTTGGTACAAAACAAGCAGTACTGATTGTTACGGTTACGCCACCTTTTTTCTTAGGCGATTGAATTGTTTTGTAAAGATGGGTTGTACGGTTCCCAATTTCATTGATTCCATCTAGATCTTCATAAGTTTCAGTTGGCAGACCCATCATGAAATAAAGCTTTACTCTATTCCATCCCTCTGTAAATACCTGCTCAAGTGTATTGAAGATATTCTCTTCCGTTACCCCTTTATTGATAACATCTCTTAATCTTTGTGTTCCTGCTTCCGGTGCAAAGGTAAGACCTGTTTTTCTAACCTTCTGAATTTCCTCTAATACTTCTACAGAGAATGAATCCAGTCTCAATGATGGTAATGATATACCTATTTTATCCTTTTCACTGTCTTCAATCATTTTATAGATCAGTTTCTCAATCTGAGAATAATCCATTGTACTCAGCGATGACAATGCCACTTCATCGTAACCTGTGGATTCAATCATTTTTTTTGCAAGATTTAGGATTGTATCAACGCTCTTCTCACGAATCGGTCTATAGATCATGCCTGCCTGACAGAAGCGACAGCCCGCTGTACACCCTCTAAAAACTTCCAAAACTGCTCGATCGTGAACAATATCGATGAATGGCACAAGGAAATTTTCAGGATAGTATACGTTATCCATATCCTGAACAATACGTTTCGTCACTGTTGGCGATGCATTTTCATGTATTGGTCCAAATGACGCGATTGTTTGATCGTCATTATAAGTTACTTCATATAATGAAGGTACATAAATCCCTTCAATTTTAGCTGCAGCTTCTAAAAAATCTTTTCTGGCAAAGCCATTTTGCTTATGTGTCTTATAAAGCTCAATTAATTCAACATTGACTTCTTCCCCTTCACCAAGCACAAACAAATCCATGATTTCTGCAATCGGTTCTGGATTATAAGCACATGGGCCACCAGCAAATATAATAGGATCGCCTTCGGTTCTATCCTTCGATCTAAACGGAATATTACCTAAATCAAGCATGTTTAAAATATTTGTATAAGACAATTCATATTGCAACGTGAAACTTAATAAATCAAGTTCTTTTATTGGTGTTTTCGTTTCCAACGTAAACAATTCTATGTCGTTTTCACGCATTTGTGATTCCATATCTGTCCACGGAGAGAAAACGCGCTCACAATATACACCTTCAATTGTATTTTGTAATCCATATAGAATTTGCATCCCTAAATGAGACATGGCAACTTCATATACATCGGGAAATCCAAACCCAACTCTTACTTTTGTCTCCAAGTCATCTTTCATGACCGAATTCACTTCACCACCAATATATCTTGCCGGTTTTTCAACGAGATATAATATCTCATCTAATGTTTTTTTCATTTACTTCCTCCAGTTATTATAAAATCCCGTAACTGCCTCTTTTACGACGGGCATAAACATTCATCAATAGGCCGATTGCCACCATACTTGTTATCATAGAGCTACCGCCATAACTTAAAAAGGGCAGAGTAATTCCAGTAACAGGCATAATACCCATCGTCATACCAATGTTTTCTATTATTTGAAAAGCAAACATAAACGTTACGCCTACAGCAAGTAGACTTCCAAAGTTATCTTTTGCTTTTTTTGACACATTCATCATTTTGATCAGCATTGTCAAATATAATCCAATGACAGCTGCTCCACCAACAAAGCCAGTTTCTTCACCTATAACAGCAAATATAAAATCCGTTTCCTGTACAGGTAAATAATCGTATCTGTGATAAATCCCTTGAAAAATCCCACGACCGGATGACAATCCAGATCCAATGGTTATTTTTGACTGCATTACCTGATAATTTCCGGGCAACGAAGGATCATTAGGATTCAAATACGCATCGATACGAATACGTTGATGTGGCTTCATCAATTTGTAGATTAAAGGTAACGAAACACCTAAAGCCAGCACACCAGTCCCTATCAATCTATAACTTAATCCTGATGCAAACATCATACCAAAGGCAATGAATATGAATACAAGTGCCGATCCTAAATCCGGTTGTAATAAAATAAACAGCATAAAAGGTGACATATACAAGCCGCACATAATCACGTCTTTTAGTGTTTCCAACTCTTCTTCCCTGTTGTCGAGAAACTTTGCAAATGATATGATAAAGGCTATTTTTGCCACTTCCGAAGTTTGCAAGTCAATTATACCTAAATTAATCCAACTTCTTGCTCCAAATCGTTCAATCCCTAATCCAGGCACATACACGAGTAAAAGCACAATAATGCCTCCAAGATAGATAAACCGATAAAATTCTCCAAGAGTATTATAGTCTATCATCATTGTAGCAAACATTGCAAGTATTCCAATGACAAATGCGATCAATTGAACCTTAACTTGTCTGGAAAGGCCATCTTCCATGACATTTGTTGCACTGGCAATCATTACAACACCAAATGAAAACAGAATCAATATAATCAACAACAATGTAAAATCCATATTTTTTAGTATATTCTTCATTTTCACCTCTTAATGCAAGCAAATCACTTGCGACGCATAAAAAAGCCCCTCTACGAAGGGGCTTACCGTTACTTTCTTTTCATACTTTTTATAGGAATATTAGCCACAAGCGCCGGTTTTCCTTCTTCATCAGTCGTTTGTGTAATTTTGATATCAAGGCCTTCTTCATCGATATCAATATACTCTGATATCGTGCGCATGATATCTCCCTTAACCATTTCCAAAAACTCTGGAGAGCAATTTGAGCGGTCATGTACGAGTACAAGCTTTAATCTATCTTTTGCGACATTCTTGCTAGAAATGTCTTTGCTTAAGAATTTGAATAAATCAAACATGTCTCAACCCTCCTATCTTTTGAAACTGAACATCTTCATGACTCTATCCATAAATCCTTCTTGAATATCTAATTCTAGGAATGGAATCTCTTCACCAATAACACGTTTGGTAATGTTTCTGTAAGCCCTACCCGACATGCTTGTTTCTTCTTTGACAGCTGGCTCACCTTTATTCGTGCTAATAACGATATGTTCGTCGTCTGGCACAATACCGATAATATCAATGTTTAAGATATCCGTCATATCATCGATATCCATCATGTCACCGCGTTTTACCATATCGATACGGATACGGTTAACAATCAATTCCGGATCTGTCAAATCATTTGCTTCTAAAAGTCCTATGATTCTATCAGCATCTCTAACTGCAGAGATTTCAGGCGTTGTCACAACAAGCGCTCTATCAGCACCAGCAATTGCATTCTTGAATCCTTGCTCAATACCTGCTGGACAATCCACTAAAACAAAATCATATTCTTCTTTTAACTCATTACACAATTCAACCATTTGCGCTTCACTCACAGCATCTTTATCTCTTGTTTGAGCTACCGGCAGTAAGAATAAACCATCAAATCTTCTATCTTTTATTAATGCCTTCTTTGGCTCACACGACTTGTTTACAACATCTACGATATCGTATACAATTCTGTTTTCCAACCCAAGCACAACATCTAAATTTCTTAATCCGATATCAGCATCGATAACAACTACTTTTTTGCCTTCTAAAGCAAGTCCTGCGCCTAAGTTTGCAGTTGTAGTCGTTTTTCCAACGCCGCCTTTACCAGATGTTATTACGATTACTTCACCCATCATTTTTCCTCCCGCTTATAAATATGGTTCTATAACGATCATGCCATTTTTGATGTATGCAACTTCAGGATCTTCAGGAAGTGCTTCTTCCTCAGGTGGTCTTGTTATAATCTCACCAATCCTTAATTGTACTGGATTAAATACAAGTGCAGCCACAAGTGCTTCCTCATTTTTCGGAAATCCCGCGTGCGCGACGCCTCGTAAGGTCCCCATTACAACTATGTTGCCACCAGCAATAAGTTCCGCTCCAGGATTTACATCCCCAAGAACGACAATATTACCGCTGTGTTCTTCTCTACGTCCAGATCGAATAGTGCCTTTAATAAATTTCGTGTCATCGTTCTTAGACAATTTACGCGCTACAGGAACTACTGGTTTTTTTGGCTTCGGCGTCGATTGAACAGGCGTTTTAGATACCGTCTCCAACGAAACAACCGAAAGTCCATACTGCTTTTCAATAACATGTTTTAATATTTTCTTTTCCCGAATGTTGAAATTAAACCCATCAACCCCAACAATTTCAGCGCTTTTAAAAAACGAATCTGCATTTTCCAGTTTCACCTTTATTTCATCTACAATCTCTTCAAAGTTCCCAAACCCAGACATACGAATAAGAAACCCATCTTTTGTCCCTTTGAAATCCAATTTTTTGTTTGCAACCATTTCACGCCTCCAAGCGGTAAATTCTATTGACCTAGTCAATAGTTGCAGGAGTTTCTTCCCCTTCTATTATATTATCATATAAATTGAAATAGTGGGCATAAATTTCTCTTGCTATTGGTGCAGTGTATCCACCATGTCCACCTTGTGGCACTAATACAACCACAACAATTTCTGGGTCTTCATAGGGTGCAAATGAAACAAAAAGACCATAACTATCATAATCATCTCTAAAATAATTTATATCTGAATCTCTTAAGTCTTTGACACTTAGTTCCTTGATTGCAGCTCTAAAAGTTGATTCAGCGCTTAGGTATCCAGAAGAAATAAGTTCCTCCACCTTCTTGCTCAACTTTTCCTTTTCTGTCTTGTCAGAAGTCTTATCCCGTTCAAACCGCATTTCATCAATTTCTAAATTTCTATTTGCAAGAATTACTTCTGCTTGAGATTCTACCATTTCAACCGCTAAGTCACTATCGATCTTAACCAGATTTTCTTTTAAGTATGCCAATTCATCCGCCGGTGGGATTTTACCCATTCTCTCTGCAGTACCTGTTTTGGCAGCAACAGTAATTGGAAAATTCTTGAAGGTGGAATATCCTGTACCACCACGTTCCGTTGTAACTCTACGCATCCCTTCTCTCAACGCTTCCAATCCACCATTGGCATTCATGCCCTCATTGGAGACGAATTGGTTTTTATTGATTGATACGTTGTCGATTGATTTGATCAGTGTCAGTTCATTGTTATAACCACCATTGGCAATCGTTGCAATGTATCGCGCAATTTGAACCGGCGTATACTCATGGGCCCCTTGACCGATGGCCATGTTAAACGTATCTCCGGCATACCATTTCATTAAATTGAAATAAGAGTATTTAATGATATCTGCTAACGGTTCAACTTCGGTATAGCCTCTGCCAGTTAACTTTTTTAGCCGCGTGATAATTGTACCACGAGAAGGATTTTCATCAGCCCACGAAACAATTTCAGCAATGATTTCATCTCGTTTTTCTTCATTCTCAACAATCTCTGCATCAAAGTAATCCTTCATGGAATACTTCAATTTTCCTCTAAGACCACGGAGAAGATCTCTCTTTTTCTTTTTTGGATCTGGAACACCTCTTGATGTTTCGTAAATCTCAATACCACTTTTTTCATCAAGACCAAACAGTTTAGATGTCTCTATTAATGTTGCGGCATCCATTTCAAAATCCAGCGGTCTATCATTGTAGTAATCATACCCCGTAGAAATATCATACATATAATAGTTACACGATACTTTTAAAGCCTCGACCAAATCAATTTTTCCATGACGACCTCTGTAGTCGTTATAAAACCAACAACCAAAACTGTGGTTACCTATCTTTACATAACCATCAGCATATATTTTCTCGTATGGGTCAAGTCCTTGTTGAACCGCTGCGAAACCCGTTACCATCTTATAGGTTGATCCTGGTTGCGATGCTGAAAGTGCAGCTATATTAAACAAAGGTCTTGGTGCAAGAGGGTTACGGATATTCTCAGGTTGTAACTTTTTCCAATTTTCTGATGATATACCCGTCGAGAAAAGATTCACGTCATAAGACGGATAATTGGACAGTGCCAGCACTTCACCCGTTTTTACATCCACAACAACAACCGCACCAGTTTCGGCTTTATCGAACGCTTCTTTGTATTTATAATCTCCCCACGGGCTATCGTAAACACCACCAGTTGATATTGTATCAATGCCTTTCTTGAGTGCATCGCTTGCTTTCTGCTGTAAATCAATATCAATTGTAAGCGTGATATCTTTACCTGCAACCGATGACTTCGACTCAATACCATCATAGGTTTGCTCTACTTCTCTAACCAGACGTCCCAATACATCAACTTCAACATATTTATAGCCGTTGGTTCCCGTCAACTCAAGTTCGTAATTCCCTTCTATACCGACTTTACCAATAATTTGATTTCTATTATAGCCATTTTCCTTGACGTATTTATTTACTTCATACTCACTGGCAATCCGCCCCATGTAACCAAGGATATGTGCCCCTACGTCTTTATATGGATAGATACGAATCGGTTCAATAGAAACACTTACACCCGACAGTTCCATCCCAAGTTCATTGATCAGTACCGCTGTCGATTGCTTGATTGAATTTGCAACTTTTACAGGTTCATATTTCAAATACCCTTTAGCGCGAATAGCATGTTTAATGGCCAATATTTTATATGCGTCTTCATTACTGACATCATCAGGAATACCGAATTCGCGACGATTACGGATTAATTCAAATGCATCCTCTGCAGATGCTTCACCGTCAATACCATAAGACTTTAAGAAGTCCCGCTTGTTGAGCACCGCTCTATATTCCATTTTACTGACAGAAATTGGTGGATTGATCCCTCTTAAAAGCAATAAGCGTTGCCCCTCGTAAGGATCTACTTCGAAGAATATCCGTTCTCTTCTTAATATCTCGCCATATACCTCTTCCGCCGTTTCATCATTATCGAATTCATTATCAATTAACCACTGTTCTAAACTCGCATCATAATCATAATAAAATTGACCATTGTCAATTTTAATAGGAAACTCAATATGACTTTCTTCATTGTTGTCAAGAATATCGACTAACTTAACCGACACATCATTCAAATCGGATTTCGACATCAAAGAGCCATTGATATTTACAATAAAACCAGGAATACTGCCTGCAATCAACTCACCATTGCGATCGTAAATATCCCCTCGTTTAGCTATTTCGTCAACCTTACGCAGACGATTATTTAGTGCTTGTTCTCTATAATCTTCACCTTGTACCAACGTCAAGACTGCAAGTCGATACAGCATTATGGTAAAAATGATCATAAAGATAATATTTATCTGTGTTCGACGATCTTTTAATTTCGCAAACATTCTACACCTCTATCTCAAACTAAATCCATATTCCTTCATTAAAAACTTCGAATATACAAAAACACCTATTGGAATGTTATATATCATTTCCTTAAGACCGACAATCATAAATTTCTCGAAAACCAAACCACCGCCTAGGAAGAACATCACTCCAAAATACACTAGATAATAAAACAGTGTTGATACCGCTAAAAATACAACAGGCGTCAAGAAATTATCTTTAAACAAGGACACTTCTAACGTATGTATTACATATGCAATAGGAACATATATCAAAATATTGATTCCTAGTGTTATAGAAAGAAATACATCTTGAAAAAACCCTAAAAACAACGCCAAGTAAAGGCCCTCGTTTTCAGGAAAAATAGCAGAAAAAACCACAATAAAAATCAAGGATATATTTGGCATAATCCCATATATCCTTAAAAATTGAAATATTGTCGAATGTAAAATGAAGATAATAAAAGAGAGTAACAATAATTTTCTAGTCTTCATAAATTTTCTAATTTAACTCCTCATACGGTATAATCATCACTTTATCAACTTGCTTGAAGTCAACGAAAGGTTCAACGACAATCCCGGTTAATAACTCATTTTTGTCAACCGTAACTTCCGAAATTTTACCAATCAGGATTCCTTTTGGATAAACACCTAATCCAGATGTAATCAGCGTAACGCCCTCTTTAACATCTGCCGTTGGATCAAATAGATAACCTGTTAAATCGAAATCGATACTGCCATTTAATTGTCCAACGTAGTTGTAGCTGTGATCAAGTGTTTGAAATCCGACAGAAGCTTTGTTGTCAATTACCGACACAACTTTTGCCCATGTATCTCCTACCTCATATACAAGTCCAATAAGGCCAGAACCATTGATAACGGCGCTGTTTTTCGTAACGCCTTGATTTTTTCCTGCATCTACGGTAAATAAGTTAAACCAGTTTCCCTGATCTTTAGCGACTACATCACATGAAACATAATCTTCAATAGCCATTTTATTGGTATAGTTAAGGGCTTCTTTTAAATGATCCAGTTCTTCTAATTCCAATTTCGTTAAGGTCTTATCGATTAACTCTTTCTTAAGCTGCTCGTTTTCAGCAACCAAAGACTCATTAACCTCTTTGATTTCCCAAACGTTAATCACTGGTGCAATTTTTGAAGAAATACCGTTACTCACGGCATATAGCCCTTTTTGTATAGGGGTAATGACACGACCCGCTATATTTTCAAGCAAAGTTATATTTTGACGTCCGCCCATCGTAATACCCATGATAGCGATTAATAAGATGGTCGAGATAATGATGATCGTTCTTTTAATTCTTGATCCTTCCATCTAAACCACCTCTACAACTTCTTAGATGAAATAAACACACTTTTTAGCATGTCATAGTTTTCAATTGCGATACCAGTGCCATGTGCAACACAATCAAGCGGTTCATCAGCAATCTTTACCGGCATTTCAGTTTCACGACGAATCAATACGTCAAGCCCATGAAGCATTGCGCCTCCACCCGTCAACATAATACCATGACTCATAATATCTGAAGCCAATTCCGGTGGTGTTCTCTCCAGGGTGTTTTTAATGCCATCAACAATTGCATTTATCGGTTCACTAAGAGCTGTTCGAATTTCTTCGGCTGAAATCGTTAGATTTCTTGGTAATCCAGTCACCAAGTTACGCCCTGTAATTTCCATGTCTTTCAAGTTTAATTTCGGGAAAGCTGATCCAATCTGCATTTTTATTTTCTCAGCAGTTCTTTCTCCAATCATTAAACTGTATTCTTTTCTAATGTATTGAATAATTGATTCATCTAGCTTATCGCCACCAATTCTGATAGACTTGCTCGTTACGATACCACCAAGAGAAATAACAGCAATTTCTGTCGTTCCACCACCGATATCAACAACCATGCTACCTGTCGGTTCAGCAACAGGCAAACCAGCTCCAATAGCTGCTGCCATCGGCTCTTCAATCAACAATGCATCCTTGGCACCAGCAGCAAAAGCAGCATCTGTTACCGCTCTTTTTTCAACTTCCGTTACATCCGAAGGTACCCCTACAACAACTCTAGGCGCAAAGAAAATTGAACGTTTTGGATATGCCTTATCAATAAAATATTTAAGCATCTTATGCGTTATATGAAAATCGGCTATAACACCATCGCGTAGCGGACGCGTCGCTTTAATGTTTCCAGGTGTTCTACCAATCATTTCTTTTGCTTCATTACCAACAGCCAGCACTCTACCCTCTTCACTTTGGATAGCCACTACTGATGGTTCTCTTACTACAATACCTTGACCTTTAATATTCACAAGGGTATTTGCAGTCCCTAAATCTATCCCCATGTCCTTACTAAAAAATTTCATAAAAAATAACAAAAAAATATCTCCTTTCATACCGTCAATTCTTGACCGTCATACTCTTTAAATTATAACGTAAAACATAGGGAAAATATACACTTAAAGCTCAGAATGTTCCTTAAAACTATAGTAAGAATCTTTCCCTATGATAATATGGTCAATTACTTCTATGCCAACTATCTTACCAACTTCAACCAAGCGCTCCGTTATTTGATAATCTTCCTTGCTTGGATCAGGATGACCACTCGGATGATTATGGGCCAATATCATTGATTTAGCATTTTTCTTTATTGCATAATGAAACACCTCTCTTGGATGAACAATCGAAGCGTTTAAAGACCCTGTCGAAATATCTTCAACAGCAATGATTTGATTTTTCGTATCTAATAAAAGCGTAAAAAATTTCTCTTTTTTCAAATAAGCTACACGTGTTCTGAGGTGCTCAAATGCATCATCCGGACACGTTATACGTTCTTTGGCATATTGAAAATCTATTACCCTTTTACCGATTTCTATCCCCGCCATCAACTGACATGCTTTAGACGTCCCAATGCCTTTGATGGTTGTTAATTCCTCGATGGTCATTGTGCCCAATGCACCGAGACCACGACTATCATGATATAACACATCTTTCGCAATGTCCAGTGCACTATGATTTGCTCTGCCTGTTCTTATCAATATTGCCAATAATTCCTGGTTAGACAGTTGTTCCACACCATGTTTCACTAGTTTTTCTCGTGGCTGTTCCGTTTCGGGTAATTCTTTAATCAATCCATACCCCATCATTATTCACTCCTCTTTATTAAGCGAAGGAATAATCGAAATGCCTCTCTAATACATCAACAATTCTACTAATAGGAAATCCAACGACATTCAAATAGTCACCATCAATTTTCTCTACCATCAATGCACCCTTACCCTGAATACCGTAGGCTCCGGCTTTATCAAAAGGTTCACCACTTTCGATATACCAGTTCACAAAAGAATCATCAAAGTGTTTGAAGGTCACATTCGTGACAACATAATCAACAATTTTCATATGTTGTCCTGCTTTAATGATGCTAAAAGCAGTCATCACCTGATGAGTCTTTCCACTTAATTGCCTTAGCATTTCCTTTGCATGATTGGCATCTGAAGGTTTCCCTAAAATCTTATCCTCGGAAACTACAATTGTATCTGCAGAAATTATTAATTCGCCATTATCAAATTTTTTTGCTGCAGAGAGACCTTTTTGTAGGGCAATGCTCATAACGACTTGATCTGGACGCTCCCAGGCATTTACGATTTCAGGGCAATCGCTGGAAACCAATTCATAGGGAAAATCCATCGTTTCTAAAATTTCACGTCTTCTTGGCGATTTGGAAGCTAGATATAATGTTTTCATATTGCCACCTACAACTTTCTGTAAGCGAACAGCGCTATAACAAGCCCAATGATACTCGCTAAGTTAATCGACATTTTTAAACCAATAGTAAATTGGATGACGCTTAAGTCAACCGTTACAGGTGCAAACCCTATCTCTTTTCCATAAGTCAATATTTCAAACGACTGACCTAAAATATCACCAATAAGTCCACCAATCACCAAGCCTACCAGCAAGACAATCAGTAGCACAACCGACTCTTTACTTTTACCTCTCATAAGCACCTCTATTTTACCATATTTTTACATTTATTAGGACTTTTCTTTCAAAGTCCTATTTTATTCTACTATGTTTTCCTAGATTATTCTAGTATAATGAACTCTTGTGAAGGGAGTGTGAACAATGAAAAAAAGGCTACTATTAAGTATTGCTATCGGAATTATGATCATGACAGTTCTAGGCGACCAATACTTGAAGCGAAGTTATCAAATATCAATGATTGAATACATAAAAGTCATACAACCATTTACTAAAGAAGAAACCGATCGTCTCAACTCGATGGCCAACCTTATATATGGATCAGATTCAAATTCTCCGCCCTTACGATACATAGATCCTGAAACCCATCAATACAAAGGTTTGGTTGTAGATTATCTCGATGCACTTTCGCTTGAATTAGGAGTTTCCATTGAGTTTACGCCAATGGTCTGGAAAGATGCATTAGCAGCACTTTCAGATGGAAGCATCGATATATGTGACATGAATCCATCAAAAGAACGGTCTGTACACTATGATTTCTCAACGCCTTTCTATGCACAGCGGGGTGTCATATTGACGAGAGTCGATTCCCCCGTTCAAAGTGAAGCAGATTTGAAAGGACAACGTTTATCTGGGACTGACGGCGATTACGCTTTTGAATACTTACGAGAAAACCATCCTGACTCCATCATCATTACAGCCAGTGATTTAGAAGAAGCGATCACCCTGCTCCTCAGCGGCAATGTAGATGCAGTCATCGGAGATGAATCTGTAATTTCCTATTTTATAGATCACGAGAATTACTCGGATAGACTCTATATAAGCGATAATTCACTGTATGTTCAAGATGCTGTTATCGCAGTCAAAAAAGGCAACGATGAACTTCTATCAGCCATTAACAAGGGCATTGCCCGGTTGAACACTAAAAATACGATGGAGAAAATCTACCACAAATGGTATGGCGAACAACCGCTAGTCACGAAGGACTTACAGCAAGTCAAATGGCAATTCTTCTTGCAATTGTCAGTTGTATTGTTGTTACTGAGTTTCACTATATTCTACTACTGGAATAGAGAACTGACCCGGGAAGTCGACAAGAGAACCAGAGCCCTTAATGCGTCGACGCAGGTCCTTGAGGCGACATTCAACGGACTGCAGGAATTTCTGATTGTTCTTGATGAGCATAAAAATCTAATTGAATTCAACAACAGTTTTCAAGAATTTATGCAACAACCTAAGAAAGCCCTGAAAAATACAGCTTATGACACGATTCCATTAGTGGTCGATACGCCAGTTTTCAGAAGCAACATCGATAATGCCTATTCTGAGATTAGGGGGTTCCAACAGAATTTTCACTATATGAACAGAGAATATAAAGCGACCAGTTACCCGCTTTCTTCTAATCGAAAAGGCTTTAAACTACTCTTGCTCATCGAGGATATTACCGATTCTGTTATCCAGCAGCAACAATTGCTACAATCTAGAAAGATGGTGGCGGTTGGTCAGTTAGCGGCGGGTGTCGCTCATGAAATCCGCAACCCAATAGGCCTTATCAGAAATCATTCATTTTTGCTGAAACGCCAATTGAAATCAACAATGACTCAAGATGTCGAGGAGTCTTTGACCATTATGGATGCCTCGGTTGACCGAGTGAATAGCATTATCAACAATCTGCTGAATTTCTCAAAACAAAATGGGCACCAAAAGACGACAATCTTTTTAAAAGAGTTCACTGAAGAACTCCTTGATTTAAACAAAAAATCGATTGAGCAAAAAAATGCCCACTTGAGGCTCAGATGTCCAACTCATTTATCAGCAGAGGTTTATGTTGAGTCCATGAAGCATATTATTATCAACTTAGTGACCAATGGACTTGAAGCAATAGAAAACGGCGGTGCACTGACATTACAATTCGATCAGTCACCAGGTGGTTTTACAATGATCTTTTCAGATGATGGCCACGGTATACCTAAGGATATACTGCCGACAATTTTTGATCCCTTTTTCACCACTAAAACGCCCGATAAAGGGACTGGTCTTGGATTATATATTGTTTATAACGAAATAAAAAAAATGAATGGTTCCATTACGGTAGAAAGCGAGCCATCAGAAGGTACAGCATTCACTGTGTTTATACCTTCTGAGAATCCACATCGGGAAAAGGAGGTACTTGATGAACAAACAACACTTTAAACTACTTATCGTCGATGACGACACAAACTATACAAACGTTTTAAAGAAAATACTTTCAACAGAGAATTACACGATACAAACTGCCAACAGTGCTGAAAATGCCCTGTTCAAAGTACAGTTGTCACATTATGACTTAGTGCTGACAGACTTGATGATGGGCGGCATGAACGGTATCGCCTTATTGGAGCAAATAAAGAAGGAATCGCCACTGACTGAAGTTATTTTGATCACCGGCTACGGAACCGTGGAAAACGCCGTTGAAGCTATGCGCAAAGGGGCATACTCCTATTTCATCAAAGGGAATGATCCCGACGAACTTTTGATGACCATCGAAAAAGTTGAAAACAGCATCATGCTTAAAAAACAGAATGCTGCCTTAAAAAATACAGTCAATGCAAGCGGTATCAAATTGACCTCACAAAACCAGCGATTTCTCGAAACTATTGAATTGGCAAAAAAAGCGGCTTTCAGCAACGCCAGCATATTACTTTTAGGCGAATCCGGCGTAGGTAAAGAAGTCTTTGCAAGATTCATCCACCAAAACAGTCCAAGACAATCTGCTCCATTTATACCGGTCAATTGTCATTCCTTTCAGGAGACAATGCTGGAATCGGAACTTTTTGGTCATAAAAAAGGCGCTTTTACCGGCGCTCAGGAAAATCGCATCGGACGGTTTGAAGCTGCCGATGGTGGCACCTTATTTTTAGACGAAATTGCAGATACACCATTAAATACACAGACCAAACTACTAAGAGCCATCGAGAATAAAACGGTGGAGCGCATCGGTTCTAACGAAGGTATCTACTGTGATTTTAGACTGATCTCAGCAACGAACAAATCTCTGGAATCTTTAATTGAAGCCAATGAATTCCGAGAAGATTTTTACTACAGAATCAGCACCATCGTCATCGACATTCCACCTCTAAGAGACCGGAAGGAAGACATCCCACAATTGGTCAACCAGTTCATTCATGACTTGTTCAACGAAATGAAACGACCCTATAAAGGGATGGATCCCGAGGTCCATGAGCAACTGATGGCTTATGACTATCCTGGGAATGTGCGAGAACTTAAGAACATTATCGAAAGACTTGCCGTGCTATCTGTAGACGGATGGATCTCTAAAGAGGACATCAACTTTACTTCCAGGAAAAAAATCAACAAAAATATGACCCTTAAAGACTATCGCGGACAACTGGAGAAGGAATTCATCCAATCCATTCTCGAAGAAAACAACTATAATATGACTCAGTCAGCAGAGCAGTTGGGCATCAGCAGACGACAGCTTTTCAATAAAGTAACGGAATACAACTTAAGAAGTGAGTAATTTTTTTCTAGGGAGTGGGCAATTTTTTGCCCACTTTTTTTGTGCACAATTCATTAAATTCTTTGTTAATTCAAAAACAATCCAGTGTTTGTAGTCAATAATCAGACTTTTTTAATCTATTTTGTATTTTTTTGCACTTTGGCATCAAGGTTGCACTATATATAAGTGGTTTATGAGGACTTATTTATGAGTAACTATTGGGAGGTTATTATGAGAAAAGAAACAAAAGATTTTATTGTCGTTGGTGCAGCATTATTTGCAATGTTCTTCGGCGCAGGCAACTTGATTTTCCCACCAGCATTAGGAATGCTGTCAGGTGATCAATGGTTATTATGTATATTAGGATTTGCCCTTACTGGCGTTGGGTTACCAATTTTAGGTGTTGTAACCATTGCAAAGGTAGGCGGCTCATTAAAAGATTTTGCTGGACGTGTCAGTCCAACATTTGCTAAAGTTTTAGGCGCAGTAATCGTCTTGGCGATAGGACCTTTATTAGCGATTCCCCGTACAGGTGCGACAGTATTCGAAATTGGTGTGTCTCCATTATTTCCGACAATTCCACCATTAGCAGTTTCTATTGTTTATTTTGCAATCACGTTATTTTTTGTCATTAAACCCTCTTCGATCATTGACAAGATCGGTAAAATTCTGACACCAATATTACTGCTGATTGTGGGCATCATTATTTTCCAAGGTGTCACATCACCGATTGGTGCACCTGTACCTACTGGTATTACATTAGCTTTCTCTGAAGGATTCGTTGGCGGCTATCAAACAATGGATGCCTTAGCATCAGTTGTTTTAGGCGGACTTATTCTATTTAGTTTAAAAGACAAAGGCTATACCGATCAAAAGAGTCTTGTAAAACTTACAGCGAAAGCAGGTATTCTTGCTGGAAGTGCATTATTATTCGTTTATGGCGGTTTACTTTATTTAGGCGCTACAGGAAGTGGTATTTTAGCTGCAGGATTGTCTAAAACTGAATTAATCATCGCACTAACAAGCAATCTACTGGGTATCTATGGACAAATTGCACTTTGCCTTGCTGTATCAGTTGCATGTCTAACGACTTCAGTTGGTCTTACCGCTGTTGTTGGTAACTTCTTCGAAGAACTGTCGAACGGCAAATTAAGTTATAGAACAATCGTTATAGCGACAACGCTTTTCAGTATAGTTATGTCTGTTATTGGCGTTGAACAAATCGTTAAATTGTCAGTGCCATTACTTGTACTGGTATACCCTGTTACAATTATTCTTATAGCGCTTAACTTGTTTGGACAACATATTAAAAGCAACGGCGTATTCAAGGGAATGGTTGCAGGCGCTCTCTTTATTAGTGTCTTCGATGCACTTGGAGCAATGTCGATCAATATTGAAGCAGCAACATCTGTCATCGCACAGTTGCCATTTGCCTCATCAGGATTTGCATGGATTTGCCCATCCATTTTATGTGGATTCGTAGGACACTTGGTATCAAAAGTATTGAAGTCAAACGATGGCACTTTAGAAAATATTCCTCAAGGATAATTCCTTGACAACGTTTTCTTGCTCTGATATGATTTAATTAAATTAAGTGAATATTTCGGCGTGTTACTGTTAAATCAGGCATAAACCAATCAAACCTTATACTGTTGATTTGTTTATGCCTTTTATTTTTGAAATTTTATTGGAGGATTCATGCAGGAAAATTACCATATTCTCAGAGTGATGAACAACAATGTTCTTCTGACGAAAGACCTAGAAAACAATACTGAAGCTGTTCTTATAGGAAAAGGCATCGGCTTTGGCAAGAAGAAAGATCAGAATACATTCATCGATCCGAAGACAATAGAAAAGTCATTTTATACCTATGACAAGAAACTGAAAAATGATTATCTGGATTTACTCAACAGCTATAGCGATGTGCTTATGGGGGTATGTGCCGAAATAATATCAATGGCTGAAGCCAGACTTGGGCAACTTAGCGAACGTATTTTCATCGTGTTGACAGACCATATCAGCTTTGCAATAGAACGCATCCAGGATGGCATGGAAATCGACAATCCTTTCGTTCATGAAATCGAAATGCTGTATCCCGAAGAATTTAAAATCGGTCAACATGCAAAGAAAATGTTACTTTATGCCACAGGTATTTCTATTCCAACTGGCGAGATTGGTTTTATTGCCCTTCACTTACAGGCAGCAAAAGAGCATAAGGATGTAAAGGTCACCGTTAAGAACACACAACTGATTAAAGAAATTGTTGTAACAATAGAAACTGCTTTGAATTATGAGATTCCCGTTGGGACACTTACCCACACAAGATTGTTAACTCATATCAAAGGCTGCATCGAACGGATTGAAAAAGAACGTTATATCAGCAATCCACTAGCAGAGACAATTAAAGAGGAAATCAATGAATCCTATAACATCGCTTTAAACATCCAGAAATTAATGGTGAAAAACTTAAAAAAAGAAATTCCTGAAGATGAAATGGTCTATCTGGCCATTCACATCGACCGCATTAGACGAATAAAAGAATATGATTAATACTGAATAATAAATTTTACCGCGTGTTACTATTTAATTAGGCATGAGCGAGTCGTTTATAAAAACGATTCCTCATGCCTTTTTTCGTGATAAAGAAGAATAGCAGGAGTCGGTTTAATAGTAAAACATGAAAGTGTTGATATTTTACTATTAAACCACTCTCCTATTAGGCTCGCAAAGCGAGCCAATGCACGCAGTGGCATGCATGCCTATTCTTGCATTCACAAGAATTTACAGGATTAAGACCTCTAAAGTGGACTTATACTTACAAAACATTCAGAGGCTTGACCATAAATGATCATCAACGAATGATCACAAACACAATTACTAGGAGGGAGTAAATTATGAATCAATCGTTCGGAAAACTTCAAAAAGTCGGTAAGGCACTGATGACGCCAGTTGCTGTATTACCAGTAGCGGCAATCTTACTAAGACTTGGTGTCCTTTGGGATATCCCAATTATCACAGCAGCAGGTGCAGCTATCTTTGACAACTTAGCATTATTATTTGCTATCGGCGTTGCATTTGGTCTAGCGAAAAACAATCAAGGGGCTGCAGGACTTGCAGGTGCTGTAGGTTATTTGGTTATTACGAAAGTCGCTACAACAATGAACGGCGACATCAATATGGGTGTGCTTGCAGGGATGATTTCAGGGATCATGGCCGGTGCACTATACAATAAGTTCTACAATATCTCATTGCCTGATTGGTTAGGATTCTTTGGCGGCAAGAGATTCGTCCCAATCGTTACCTCTTTTGCAGCTCTTGCACTTGGTATCTTATTTGGTTACATTTGGCCACCTATCCAAAATGGATTAGACGGTGTTGGTAACTGGATGATCGGCGCTGGCGCACTCGGTGTATTCTCTTTTGGTTTCTTAAACAGACTGTTAATTCCATTCGGCTTACACCATGTATTAAACTCAATCGTATGGTTTGTATTTGGTGAATACGGGGGCGCAACAGGTGACCTTGGTCGATTCTTTGCAGGAGACCCAGAAGCAGGTATCTTTATGGCTGGTTTCTACCCAGTAATGATGTTTGGTCTTCCAGCAGCGGCTCTTGCAATATACACGACAGCTAAGAAAGAAAACAGACCTGCCATTGCAGGGATGCTTTTCTCAGTAGCCTTTACTTCGTTTTTAACGGGAATTACAGAACCGATTGAATTCATGTTCATGTTCCTGGCTCCTGTATTATTTGTGGCTCATGCTATCTTAACAGGTATCTCGATGGCAGTCGTTCAAGGCCTCGGCATCTTACATGGTTTTGGATTCTCAGCAGGTTTCATTGATTACACAATCAACTGGGGGCTTGCAACAAAACCAATAATGCTTATTCCAGTAGGATTAGCCTTCGGTGCAGTATACTACTTCTTATTTGTTTTCATCATCAACAAAATGAATCTTCCGACACCTGGACGTTTAGATGATGAAACTGGAGACGACAGTGTCATCAATGAATTAGGTGTTGCAGGTGCAGCAGCTGAGTATATCAAAGCTCTTGGTGGTGCTCATAACATCGAAGACGTTGATTCGTGTATCACACGACTAAGATTAACACTAAAAGACAACACATCTGTTTCTGACGACGCACTAAAAGCACTTGGTGCATCTGGTGTCATTCGTCCAAACAGCAAGAATATCCAAGTAATTGTTGGAACTAAAGCCAACAACATTGCTGAAGAAATTAAAGAAGCCCTATAGTTTTTTAAAACACTTTTGATGGACTGGGGAGGCACATGCTTCCCCGCCCCATCACCTCAATACACTAATTATCACTTAAGCAAATTCAACTGTTTACTGGAGTGTTTAAATGAGAATTAATGTATAATAATAGCATACATAAACAAATTGACTAAACAACTATTATATAAAGAAGGTGTAAGAATGAATGTCTATACAAATGGACGTATCCTAATGGAAAATCACATATTGGTAGATCACGTGCTCATCGCTGACACTACTATTCGAGAAATCATCCCTGCAACAAGCTACAAACACAGTCCCGAGGACAATACCATTGATCTAAAAGGGCATTTTTTAGCCCCAGGATTTGTTGACGTCCATATCCACGGCGCCGGCGGATTCGATACCATGGATGGGACAACAGAGGCCTTCCATAAAATATCGAAAATACTCCCACACACTGGTGTCACTTCATATTTAGCTGCAACAATGACCATGTCAAAAGCAGCGATACATCAATCGTTGAACTGCGCACAGACGATTATTGAAAATGACAATCAAAGTGGGGCAAGACTTATCGGAATCCATGCCGAAGGCCCTTTCGTATCAGAAAAATATAAAGGTGCTCAAAATCCTGAGTTTATCGAAGCACCATCCTATGAGTTTTATCAACCATACTACGATATCATCAAGTTGATTACGATAGCACCAGAAGAAGATTTGGATTATGAATTCGCAAATGCGCTTCATAACCACCACGAAGGCGTTGTGCTTTCTATCGGACATTCTAGTGCAACGTATGATACTGCAGTAGAAGCCTTTAATAAGGGCTATAGACATGTGACACACTTGTTTAACGCCATGACCGGCCTACATCACAGAGAACCTGGCATTGTAGGCGCTGCGCTGACTGAGGATTTTTATACTGAGATTATCGCCGACAACGTCCATGTACGACCAGAGCTATACAAATTGGTGCTAAAAGCCAAAGGTAAAGACCGCATCGTTCTCATAACCGATGCCATGTGTGCCGCACACTTAACCCCAGGTCAATATGAGTTAGGGGGGCAAGCGGTCGTTGTTGACAAGGAATCGGCACGATTGACCTCGGGCGTATTGGCCGGTAGTGTTCTTTCTATGAACACAGCCATTAAAAACTTTTATGACCATACAGATTTAAGTGTTTATGAAGCCATTAATTTGGCCTCTAAGAACCCTGCCGAAGAACTCGGTCTATATGACCGCATCGGTAGTATCGCAGTGAATAAAGATGCTGATTTCGTTATTCTAGACGACGATTTCATCATCTATGAAACATATTGTAAAGGGCAACTCGCCTACGCAAAGGAGGAATCAAATGCAACTTAATATTGTTCAGACTTATGATGAATTAAGCGCACAAGCCGCAGCCATCGTCATCAGTCAACTAATATTAAAACCGGATAGTGTATTGGGACTTGCTACAGGATCAACACCAGAAGGTCTCTATCAACAGCTCATCAAAAAGCATCATGACGGCATCTTCTCTTTCAAGAATGCTACCAGCTTTAATCTAGATGAATATGTTGGATTGGAACCGACAAATCCAAATAGCTATCGTTATTACATGGAAGAACATCTTTTCAGCAGTATCGATCTCCCCGAGGAGCGTATCTACATTCCATACGGAAATGCCGTTTCTCCCGAAGAAGAGTGTAAACGCTACGAGGATAAGATCCAGTCTGCTGGAGGTATTGACATTCAAATACTTGGCATAGGTCGTAACGGTCACATTGGCTTTAACGAACCGGATGTTGATTTTAAAGTAGGTACCCACGTTGTGGACCTAGACGACAAAACCATACAAGACAATGCACGCTTTTTTGACAACATAGATGACGTACCAAAACAAGCAATGAGCATGGGCATAAAAACGATCATGTCCTCTAAAAAGATTATTTTGCTTGCTTCCGGTGCAACAAAAGCTGAAATTTTATATGAGACAGTTTATGGAAAAATCACCCCATCTGTCCCCGCTTCTATATTGCAACTTCATAAAGACGTCACCATTATATGCGATAAAGAAGCTGGCGTATTGCTGAAGAAAAGAATAACGGAGGAAACAAATGCTTAATATTTTTAAAAAAAATACAGAAAAAAAATTACTCGCACCCTGTGATGGTCAAGTTGTCAGTATCGATAAAGTGCCGGATCCTGTATTCGCACAAAAAATGGTTGGCGATGGTTTCGCCATCATCCCTTCTTCCAACGATATCCTAAGCCCTGTAGACGGGGAAATCATTCAGGTATTCCCTACGCACCATGCGATTTGTCTAAAGTCTGTGGATGGATTAGAAATTATCGTACATGTCGGTATTGATACCGTTGAACTAAAAGGCGAAGGCTTTACATGTCATACAGAAGTTGGCGCGACTGTTAAAGCAGGCGACAAATTGTTGACTTTTACACCAGAAGTATTGGAAACTCACGAAAAGAATCCAATTACACCTGTTGTTATTACGAATCAGGAGATTTTAAAAAAGATTACTGTTTTATCAGGTACTGTTGCTGCTAAAGATGTTGCAGTAACAATTTCACTATAATATTTAAAACTGGAGGAACTTATGAAAGAAATTAAAATTAACAATCCTACTGGTCTTCACGCTAGACCAGCTTCACAACTTGTTATGGAGTGTAAGAAATTTGAATCGGAAATCACATTGCTAAGAGGCGAGCAATCAGCCAATGCAAAAAGCATTATGAGTATCATGGCAATGGCCATTACAGGCGGCGACATGATCCAAGTGTCAGCAGATGGTCCAGATGCAGATGCTGCAGTAGATGCAATTGCATCATTCCTTGAAGCATTAGAAGACTAGGAGGTTTTTATGATATTAACTGGTATTGGCGCTTCGGAGGGCTATGGTATTGGTAAAGCATATATCGTAAAAGAATTCATCCCCCCTACGACGCGGACAATTGAGGATTCTTCAGCTGAAGTGGAACGATTTAATGCAGCTGTTGAAAGGGCAAATACCGAACTTGAACGCATATATAATGATAAAAAAGAAACCCTGGGCGAAGAAAGTGCATCAATCTTCCAGGCCCATATTGCCATGCTTAACGACCCTGAACTTAATGGTGGCGTTATCAACCATATTGAGTCATCAAATGAATGTGCCGAGTATGCGACGAAAATAATCTGCGACCAGTACTACAACATGTTTTCATCCATGGAGGATGATTACTTCAGAGAACGTGCGTTAGATATCAAGGACATCGGCTTAAGACTGATGAAGTTATTGACTGGCGTTACGACCGGACTGGAGTTCAACGCTTCAGAACCAGTCATTGTCATCGCCAAAGATCTTACGCCATCTGACACAGCAAGTTTAAAAGCAGATACGACTGCAGGCATCGTGACAGAAATAGGTGGCGCAACTTCCCATAGTGCTATTATCGCTAGAACACTGGGTATTCCCGCTGTCATGGGTCTAAAAGATGCAACTGACATCGTTCAGCAGAATGATCTTGTCACCATAAACGGATACACTGGTGAAATCGAAAATGAATTAACTAAAGAATCCATCGCATCAATGGAAAAGAATATCAAAAAAGCAGCTGCAGATAAAGCACTGCTACAAATATATAAAGACATGCCATCAACAACAATAGATGGTTTTGAAATAGAAATTTCATCAAATATCGCCAGTACTGACGATGTCGAATTTGTTGTGGCGAATGGATCGGATGGTGTTGGATTATTCAGAAGCGAGTTCATATACATGAACCGCCAGACGCCTCCAACTGAAGAAGAGCAGTACACTATCTACAAAAAAGTTTTGGAAGGTCTCGAAGGCAAACCAGTCATCATAAGAACACTGGATGCTGGTGGCGATAAGGAAATTCCTTACTTGGATATCCCTAAAGAAATGAATCCATTTTTAGGCTATCGTGCCATTCGTTATTGTCTAGACCACACTGATTTATTCAAGGCACAGATTCGCGCCCTATTAAAGGCCAGTGTCCATGGAAAACTAAGAATTATGTTTCCAATGATTTCATCACTAGATGAACTACTCGCTGCTAAAGCAGTGGTAGAAATATGTAAAGACGAACTGACGGTTGAAGGCATCCCTTTTGACAACAAGGTTGAAATAGGCATTATGATCGAAATTCCTTCTGCAGCAATTATTTCTGATATTCTTGCCAAAGAAGTTGATTTCTTTAGCATTGGTACAAACGATCTCATCCAGTATTCTGTTGCTGTCGACCGTATGAACGAGCAGATCAAACATCTGTATTCACCATACCACCCTGCCCTTATTCGCTTGATCAAAACAGTTATCGATAATGGCCACGCCAATGGCATTTGGGTCGGCATGTGTGGTGCTGTTGCAGGCAACGAAAAGATGATCCCACTCTTACTACATTTAGGTTTAGATGAATTTAGTATGAGCCCATCATCGGTATTAAAAGCAAGAAAAATAATCAGTAACTTAACAAAAAAGAACGACGCCTTTGTACAGGATGTATTAAGTGCGACAACCGCTCAAACCGTTGAAAAAGTTTTATCGCGATAGATGATGGAGTGATTACATGATATTAGAAATATGTACAGATACCCTAGCGTCAAGCCTCATTGCTGAACGCGCAGGCGCTGATAGAATAGAACTTTGCGCCGACCTTTGCGTCGGTGGTACAACACCTAGTGCAGGACTGATAAAGCAAGTAAAGGAAGAACTCGACATTCCTATAGCGGTAATGATTCGACCAAGAGCAGGTGACTTTTGCTACTCTCATGAGGAACTCCAAACAATGAAGGCGGATATCCTCTATGCTAAAGAATGCGGCGCTGAAGGTGTTGTCTTCGGGGTGTTGACACCTGAAGGTAATATAGATAAAGGGTCAATGACGGAACTGATTGAGCTTTCACGTCCTATGGAAGTCGCTTGTCATAGAGCCTTTGATATGACCAAAAATGCCATAACGTCATTGAAGGCGCTAATGGACTTAGGTGTGGATCGCTTGTTGACCGGTGGATTCGCCAATAAAGCGCCAATGGGCATAGATACAATCAGCGAACTCGTCGAACTCGGTGGCGAACATATCAGTATAATGCCAGGCAGCGGCATCAATGCAAGCAACATTATTGAGATCCTCCAGAAAACTGGCACAAGAGAATTTCATCTTTCCGGAAAAAAATCCATTGATAGTCAAATGCTCTACAGAAAAATGGACATTTCAATGGGCAGTGCATCTGGTGATGATGAATATCAACTGGAACAAGCAGATTTTGATACGATTAATGCACTAAAAAATGTATTGAATGACTATGAAGAACACAAGTAAAATCCATAAAATTAAAGCGTACCTAATCGGTACGCTTTTTTTATTATTATCATGGAGAGAAAAAACTTACTCCACATCCCCAAGTTTATCAAATGGGAAGGTTCTAAAAATAACTTTTCCAATCATTCTATCCTCAGCCACTAGCCCTACACTAGCATCTCTGCTATCTGTGCTGTGACTTCTGTTGTCGCCCATTAGAAAATATTGACCCTCTGGTATTTCATCAACGTTTACATAACCCGTTGTAGGCGAGCCAATATAAGGCTCCGATTGAAGTTCACCGTTGACAAATACCCGTTCCTCTTCGATACGTACTGAGTCCCCGGGTACAGCAATAACCCTTTTGATCAGATTTTTATTGACTTCACCTGTAGACATTATTTTCTGAACTGGATTCAACTTCTTTTTATCACTTTCAGTTAACACTAGATTTGATTCGAAAGAGACGATGTCACCTCGAGAATAGTCCTTGTCATGTTTTAGAATCAAGATGTCCTTTTCCATAAGTGTGGGATTCATCGATATGCTATAAACCATAGTCGGTGAATAAAACACGTTTATTGCAAGTACCACCACGAGCGCTATGACAAATGCTTTTATCCATTCAACAATCTCTTTTTTTAATTTATTCATATTTTCTTTTGCCTCCATATTGTAATTGAACACCCATTATATTACTTAAATTCTACACCTCGATGCACTTACTTACAATAAGCAGCAATATTCTTAATATCCTTGTAATCAACTTGAAATGATTTCGCAACGCAAAAGCCAGCTGCACAGCAGCTGACTCTTTTATAATTTATTGACCTATTTGAATGTCTTTGTCCGTAAATCGTAACACTTCAATATTTTTTAGGGTGTCGATACCATCACGCCCCTTTGTATCTTTGACGATGCCATTGGCAATTTCGTACTCATGACTGGATCCTGTAAATTGAACGATATCAATGCCTGCTCCGCCATCCAGTTCGTTGTTACCTGCATTACCCACCAAGATGTTGTCACGTTCATTTCCCAATATGCCACTATTTAGCATCCCTGTTAATCGAACATTGTCAATATACTGTGACTTATGTGTATAGGATAAGGCCGCCGTGTATGTCAATGAAAACGTACCGTCAAACGTTGGTGCCACTCTATCCATATAAGTAAAGCTTGACGGTAAAAAGCTTTCCAATGCAGCATATCCGACAGGGTCTTTTGTCTTGATCGCCTCTCTATTCTTTGCAACATAAAGTCCCCACATGCCACCGTCATTTTCCTCGAATGCCTCCCATAAACCATAATATGAATCTACAACAGAAACAATGTACTCTTGCTCCAAGCTACCTTCTTGACTAAGTTCCATCAACCAGTCTTTGGACTCAAGACCCCATAGACCAATTTTGCCCCAATTACTTTTCTTCGTCGGCAATGCGTTTTTCATTGCTTTTTCAATAGTCTGCTGCAGTTCCGGTAGAGCCCCTGCTTGTGAAGAGGTCCCGATACCATAATCATGGACCATGTGAAGTATCTCCTCATAACTTGCATCTCTGTGCTCATAGTTGTTATTGATGTACCACGCATCGCCTGTCACAGGCACTTCCATTTGATAAAGCGGTTGTCCACTAAATACGGATTCCTTTAATTCAACATCTCCATCTGCCCCATTTGGCATCATGAGCACCGCACCCTTATCAGCCATTTTATTTGCCACATTTGTCATATCATACTGTTTGTGCTTTGTTAGATAAAACGCCAAGATGTTGTAAGCTTTCAACAACTGCTCATCACTTACTTTATCCTGCGCCAGAATATTGATTGGTTTTCCATTTGGTGCAAGATACTGAACATACTTATCAAATACACCTTTATATTGTTTACTGATTGTATGAACATCTCTTTTTATGTCATGTAATTCAACATACTTATTATAATGCTTGTTTTCAACAGTATTACGATACCCTTGTCCATTTTCGTCGCCTGCTTGCGACATTACTTCAGTCGTTGTTTCCGTAGCAACCGTAGCACTCGGTGAGCACCCAACAATCATTGTTACCGCCAATAGCAGCCCTATTAATTTTTTCATAAATCTTACCTCGCTTTTTCATTTGATAAGTTTATGATAAATAATCAGTGTATCCATCGTGTATCTATTCTATCTTTTTTAGTGAAAAATAAAATACCACAGAATTTTTCTCGTTGTATACCCCATAGTCGCTACCATGATGTTCCAATATATTGCGTACAATTGACAAGCCAAGCCCATTACCGCCATGCTCTTTATTTCTTGATTTTTCCCTTCTATAATATTTGTCCCACACTTTGGTCATATCATCCTCATCGAATGTTACACCTGTATTCTGAAGGTAAATATAAACCTTATCCTCTACCTCTTTCATCGATAAACGAATGGTTCCTCCTGCTGGTGTATACTTGATTGCATTACTCATCAGATTATCGAACACCAGTTGAATCTTCCGTCCATCCCCTTCTACTTGACAATCAACTATTGTCTCCTCAAGAGTCAACTGTCCATCCTGTATTTGATCCAAGAACTTCCCCGCCTTACACAAGACGGTTAACGCGTTACAGTCCCTTAAATTATAGACACTATGATTTTCACTTTCACATAGAAGCAACGTTTCCTTAGTCAACGCGTTCAGTCGTTCTACCTCTTCTTCTATAGTTTCAATATAATAAGACTTATTGTCATCACTGACTGTCATCATTTCCAAAAAACCCGACATGATACCAAGTGGCGTCTTAAATTCATGAGACAGGTTCGCGAGCAGCTCTCGCATCCTTTTTTCACTAGCCGCTTTTTCTTCTGCATCTTTCTTAAGAAGGGTCATATTGTGGGACATGCTATCGGATATGCTTTTCAGACTATTTGAGAGTTCTTCTAACTCATCACCGGTTTTCACTTTTTCATGAGTCGAAAAATCCAAAGTCGCAATACGCTTGGCTTCATCGATCAACCGCTTTATGGGTTTTGTAATCCATTTCGAGTAAATAGACGTCAGCAAAATCAATAGCCCCATTTGCATGACAAATAAGTAGCCATAGTATTTGTTGATCACAAGGAAAGTCTGGGATAAATCCTCCATCGTGTAAAGGGAGAATATCCGCATGCCATCTGATAAGTCTTGGGTTTGAATCGTCAGAATCAAGCCTGTCTCAACCTCAAAGAAATCAAAAGATATTTCACCCTCTATGGAATCGTTTAATGCGTAAGACACTTCTCTCATTAATTTACTGCTTTGATCACTGTATATCCCTGAATCCTTCACAATAAAATGCCTGCTTGTCACAACGCCTTCAATTGTATGATAGCCGCTTACCAGTTTGCTATCCATCGGACCATCAAGAATCATTACGTCGTGACCTTTTAATAAGCCACCAGTCACAGAAACGGTATTGCCCAGTGCAAACTCATTATAAGCTGGAAGAATATTCCCTTCTTCATCAACACGATCTCCTAGGAGGACCTTGTAGTTTTTGTCCACTGTTTCGATGCTTACATAATTTAGCGATTCAAAGAATACGTCATTCAAGATCTGGTTCTCATTATCCAACACCAGTACTGGCGCTGTTTCATCCTCTGCATAGTCGACTGTCAGTTCGTTGATGTCATTGGTATTGCCTTTACTTCCTTCAACTTCTTCTGTTAAAGCTTCAAATGCACTCTGCATTTTCCCTGTTTTGATTATGCGGTAAATATCATCCATAAAATACATTTGAACCACTAATTGGATACTCAATGTAATGAGTAAAATCACCATTGTTGATATAAAGACTTTTGTTACAATACTTTTCCTCATCCTACACCTCTATCTTGTAGCCATGACCAATAACCGTCTTAATATGTTGACTAAAATCGCCAAGCTTGTTTCTCAATTTCTTGATATGGTTGTCGACGACCCGAGTGCCACCGTCAAAATCTATCCCCCATACCGATTCCAATATCTGATCTCTCGAGAGTGCGATATTATTATTTTTCAACAAGTATTCCAGCAATTCATATTCTTTTGGCGCCAACGTAACTTGCTCATCCGAAACAAAGACATCACGACTTTGGGTATTGATTTTAAGTTGATGGTATTGGACAAACCCACTGGTCATTTTTCCTAATATCCTATTTATTTTAGCCATTAATATTTTTATTTTAAAGGGTTTGGTGATGTAATCATCTACGCCTGCTTCATAGCCTTCTATGTGTTCATTTTCTCCTTCTACGGCTGTTAACATAATAATGGGTACCGTTGAACTTTTTCTGATTTCGGTGCAAGTTTCAAAACCGTTCATCCCTGGCATCATCAAATCCAAAAGAATTAGCGACACCTCATGATTTCCAAGAAACCGCAATGCCTCTACGCCGTTGTTTGCCTCTATAACCTCAAAGCCTTCTTCCTTTAAGAAAAAACTTACAAATTCTCTGATTTTCTCTTCATCATCAACAATCATTATTTTTTTCATTATGTTCTCCTCAAATTGTAGTGTCACCTGATTAAAGTATACACAATAGATATATCCATTGTATATCCAATAGGACAATAAAAAAACCAGCCATAATCAGCTGGTCTTAATGTCTATACTTCTATACAATTTATTTACGCCTTAATTGCCCAGCGCATCTTTGTTGACTTTGCACGGCTGTTATTAAAACACTCTTCAGCTGATGGACGGATGATATCCGAAGCAATTTCACTGTAAACACCTTCACGGAACAGACGCTTGAATGATTTCTTAACAAGTCTATCCTCACCTGAATGGAATGAAAGAATGGCTACCCTCCCACCTGGTGCAAGAACATCCGGTAACTTTTCCAAAAATTCATATAACACTTCGAATTCTTCGTTAACGTCTATTCTTAATGCTTGGAATGAGCGCTGACAAGATTTCTTGATTGCTTCTTTTCTATCTTTCTCCGGTATAAAGTGTAGTGCCTTTTCAATAACTTGTTGGAGCTCTGTCGTCGTAGTGATTTCTCTTCTCTTCTTCAACGTAGCTACGATTGCTTTCGAAATTTCAAAAGCATGAGGTTCATCAGCATTTTCAATCAACATGCCTTCTATTTCAGGTTGTGTCATTCCCTTCAATCTTTCAGCTGCAGATACACCCTTTTTAGGATTTAGCCTTAAATCCAGCGGTCCTTCTGTTTTATAAGAAAAGCCTCTATCAGGATTGTCGATTTGCATCGAAGATACCCCTAAATCGGCCAATACAAAATCAAGAGGACCTGATTCTGGCAGTACTTGGTCGATGTTGGCAAAATTAAGCTGTTTGATCGTCAGGATTTCTGGACCAAAACCTTGTTTTGCCAGTCGTTCTCTTGTCTTAGGCAATTCGATAGGATCAATGTCCAGCGAGTAGAGATGTCCTTCTCCTTTAAGACATTTCAACATGTGAGAAGAATGTCCGCCATAGCCTAAGGTCGCATCCAAACCGACCTGCCCTGGTTTAATTTGAAGAAAATCCAGTATTTCATCCACACAAATCGAAATGTGCATTCCTGCTGGTGTACTCCCCTTTTGTATAACTTTTGAAATTGTGTCTCCGTATTTTTCTGGATTATGCTCTTTATATTTTTCTTTATAGTTTTTCGGATGTGTCCCTTTATAGCGCACACGTCTTTTATGTTTTTTCTCCTGATTTTCCATTGTTACCCTCCATCAATTAAGAATTAGCCTTGCTCACCGTTCTAAGACGACCTTTTATCGGCTTCTTTTGAAGTGCTTTTAAAACCATCGGTCCTTTGTCATTTAGAATTTCAACGAAAGTCGAAACATCAGTGATACTTATATTACCAATATCATCTTGCGTTATCCCTTCTATGTTACACAGTGCACCAACTACATCACCAGCGCGCATCTTGGTTTTTTTACCCGCGTTGATATGTAATTTCATGATGTCACGATGTAATTCTTGATGCTTTTCTTTTTTGAGCTGCGGTCTTTTATTCAAACGCTCGTTAAAAGCATCTCGATTGGCCTCAACAGCTTCAGGCGTTGGAAGTTCAGATATCTTTAATTCTACGCCCGCCAGCGTCTCAATACTTTTTAGTAGATAAGCGTCTGAAACAACCAGTGAAATGGCTTTACCCAATTTATCTTTTCTACCGGTTCTACCTATTCTATGGATATAGACTTCGGAATCCTCAGGTAAATCATAATTCACAACTAATGAAATGTCATCCACATCGATTCCTCTTGCAGCTACATCTGTAGCAACCAAGTATCTAAAATATCCTTTTTTGAATTTTGCCATAATCCGCGTTCGGTCATCCTGTTCCATACCGCCATGCAATCGTTGACAAGAGTAACCTTGTTCTTCTAACGTTTCATAGACAGTATCAACTTGAAGACGCGTATTACAAAAGATTATACAAGACTCAGGATTTTCGACAAGAGTCAAATCCAGTAATGCATCTATTTTCGTTTCCTTGGACACGTTATATCTCAATTGCTCGATACGATGATGCGTTGTTTTTTTCTCAATTTCTATAATCTCAGGATTACTCATATAATGATGACAGATTTCTGAAAGATCTTCTGGAAATGTCGCAGATAACATGGTCATTGTATAGCCAAGTGGCAAGGCCATCAAAATCTCATTAAGCTGGTCGACAAAGCCCATGTTCAGCATTTCATCCGCCTCATCTAAAACAAGATACTTGATTTGAGATAGGTCCAATGTTTCCCTCTTTATATGGTCGAGTACACGTCCAGGTGTCCCTGTCACAATATGCGTCTTTTGCTTTAGATCTTTTATCTGTGACTTTATCGGTGTTTTACCATATACCGCTACTACCTTCATTCGTTTAAATCTACCGATATTAAACATTTCCTCTTTTACTTGCTGGGCCAACTCTCTGGTTGGTGTCAACACAAGAACCTGAGGTGCATTTTCATCCCAATCGATTGCGTCGATTACAGGAATCGCAAATGCTGCTGTTTTTCCACTACCGGTTTCTGATTTTATGATCAAGTCAGAGTCCCGTTGTAGAACGGGAATTGATTGCTTTTGCACTTCCGTAGGCTCATCATAACCCATGAGCGTCAGCGCACGCTGAACTGGTTCACTTAAATTGTACTCTTTAAATTTATTTTTATTCATAATAGTCTCTTTCTCTCTTTATTCAAGTCTTGATTATATCATATTTTGTTTGTGTTACCTAAAACAATTGAATTCTTTCACAATAAAAGAATAGCCAACAATTCTATGAATTGCTGGCTATTCATTTGTGGCCTATTGCCACTTGATTTACATTATTTACTTTGGGGGAGTTTATAATGTGTATTAGGGTTTATTGGAAACTTTGTGTTTCCCTCGTTTGTATGTACTTAGTATAACCGCCAATTATAAACAAACTATTAACTGAATAAAAAGATTCTATAAACCTTTTATAAATGCTTCAACAATATTTTTATCAAATTGGGTATCACTGCACCGAATGAGTTCTGCAATTGCTTCCTCTTTGATTTTTGCCTGCTGGTAAATCCGTCCTGAAGTCATGACATCATAAACATCGCACACCGCAATAACCTTAGCAAATAGCGGGATTTCATCTCCCTTTAGACCAAGTGGGTAGCCTTTACCATCAACCCGTTCATGGTGGTAGTATACGCCTTCTGATATCTGATCTGAATTAATGATGTTCTTGACAATTTTATAACCCGCTTCAGTATGGGTTTTAATACGCTCAAATTCCTCTACTGTCAACGGACCCTTCTTTAACAAGATACTGTCTGGAATACCAATTTTGCCTATGTCATGTACCCGCGCAAGTAGAGATATATCTTCAGCATCACTGGTTCTATGATGGCCCAAATTGTGGAGCGTTCTAACTGCATGGTGGGCCATACGCATACTGTGTTCATGCGTTTCGACACTTCTTGCATTTAAAGTGTCCAAAATCGTCTCTAAGGTCTTGCTTTTTCTTGAATTACGCTCACCTAGTTTTCTCCTGTACATCAGATTTTCGGCTGTGTTAAAGGCATCATCATATGAAACGACACCTTCATCCACATAGTGGGATCCCAAAGATACACTTATGTCCACATTCATCTTTCTACTTTCTATTTGAAGTACTTGATTTATTTTTTTAAAGGACGCTTCATGATAAGTCTCATCTAATACCTTTGAAAGTACAAGAAATTCATCACCACCCATCCGAGCAATTACGTCGTCTGGATAAAATTGTTTTAATGTCAGTGCAACAGTTTTTATTGCATAATCGCCCTTGATATGACCAAATGCATCGTTGATTAGTTTTAAACCATCAAGATCGGCGATCACCAACATATATTTTGAAGGTAACTTGTTTTCTTTTATAATTGTTTCGATATAATTTCTATTATAGAGATCCGTTAACAAATCATGATTTGCCAAATATTTAATCGCTCTATCCTGTTTAACCCTTTCGGTCACATCAACTAAAAAGCCACCGTCGATTTTAACAGAACCATCCGCATAACGTTCCTCTACCTCCGAAGCGTGTTCACAATAGATGATCTCACCTGTTTTTATGTTTCGATGTTTTACGATCACACCTTCTAAAGAATCAATTTCTCCAGAGGCTATTTGTCGAACTTTGGCTAAATATGCCTGTTCCAACACAAGACCTTCCTCATCGTCAGAATATAGCGTCTCATGGTAACTACTTCTCGTAATCAGTCCCTCGCCTGCACTTTCAAGACCCAATTTAGAAATGAACAATTCATTACCATAAAAGTACTTCACCATATCAAATTCCGTATTGTCCTGGAACCACACCATGACTTTACCTGACTTGATAGCCAATTTATCTGCCCGAATAAGACGTTTAGCCGTTTTATTTAATGCTTGACTCGCCTTTTCCCGTTCTGCCTCATCTCCATTGTATAAGTCTTCATATAGCTGATTTTTTTCATGCAGGTGATCATTTTCCCGCTGTAGCGCTATTAATCTCTCTTCACGATTTGTAATGTCAAATAGAGCACAAGTGATTTCCTGTCCTTCTTGACCAATAGTGACATTACACCACTGAATATTTCCTTCTTCACCTGCAAGCGGCAACAACTGCTCAATAAAAGTCACAGAGCCATTTTAAAAAACAATCACAGCCTTCTTAAATGTTTCAAGTTGGGCAAACACTTCAGGATTGGACATAATTATTTTTTTGTTTTTCCTATAATAGACATTATCTGTTCTTTTGCTTATATTGTATTTAAATATTTTAATTCCACTAAGATAATTAACATAAAGTTGATTTAAAAAATGATCCATATCAATCGTTGGCATCTTTACCTCCATAATTTAGTCCGATTAAATTTATACCCTGTATAAGCTTCCTATAACATTATTTAATAAGAAACGACTTCTTAAGCACGTCCATTAGTCGCGCCAGCAAATAAAAAATAGCCGGCTGCGTATCAGCCGGCTATTCAAGTGAATTTATTCACTTCAATACATTATTTAACTTTGGGGGAGTTATAATGTGTTTGGGGGTTATCCAGGAATGTTACTTCCTGTTCGTTTGTATGACCTTAGTATAATAGAGAAATGTGAACAGACTATAAACGAACTAAGTTGAATTTGTTAAGCTTTGTTACAATTGCATTTTCTATCCTTGTCCATCATATAAATAAAGCCTATAATATAAGGACAACCAACCATTTCATAATATTTTTACAACCAAAAGAAGAGGTGACTTATGCCAAGAAAACACAATAAACAAGTATCATTAGAATGGAAACCCGATCGCACATCAAAGGTATCACTCGTTAAACAAATTGTCGGTTACGTAAAACATCAAGTTTTGAAGGGCGACTGGCTCTGTGGTGATATTCTGCCTCCACAAAGAACACTTGCAAAAACCTTTGAAGTAAATAGAAGTACTGTTGTTGCAGCACTTACCGAGCTGTCACTAGAAGGTGTTATTGAATCAACCGTTGGAAAAGGCACTGTAATCGCTAATAATTCTTGGTCTTTTCTATTTTCTTCGCCGACGCCGGATTGGGGCAATTACATAGATCAAGGCTTCCATAAATCCAATTTACCCACTATCCAAGCAATTAACGAGTATGAATTTATTGAAGATATCATACGACTCAGCACTGGAGAAATATCATCTTCACTGATGCCTCACGATGCATTTTCCACTGTACTATCCAAACTGGCAAAAAATCCGAAATCCTATTGTTATATGGAGCCACTTGGTTTATATGACCTACGTTTAGGACTATGCAAGTACTTAAAATACCTTGGTCTGGATATCACACCAAAGGAAATCCTCATTGTCTCGGGGTCCTTGCAAGCACTACAATTAATCTCTTTGAGTCTACTCGGCAATGAGTCCAAGGTATTTGTCGAATCACACTCATATGCCAAATCTCTAAATGTATTTGATTTTTCAGGTGTAGAAATGCATGCAGTACCCGTTGACCAGAATGGTGCTATCCCGTGGATGATCAATACTAGTAACATTGACGGGCCTTCCATACTTTATACAATCCCTACTTTTCATAATCCTACAGGCATCACAATGAATTTAGACCGTCGCAAGGAAGTACTAGATTGGTGTAAGAATCATAACTTTCCCATTATCGAAGACGACGCATATGGAGAATTGTATTTTGACACGCCACCACCTGCACCAATCAAGACATTGGACGATTCCGGTAACGTCCTTTATTTAGGAAGCGTCTCCAAGTCGATAGCCCCCGGCTTTAGAATTGGTTGGATCGTCGGACCAGAGTCTATCATTGAGCGCCTGGGTGATATAAAAATGCAAACAGATTATGGCGCAAGTACCCTATCACAATGGTTCATGACATATTTTATCAACGACGGGCATTACGAACACCACCTAACAGTTTTACGTCAGACGCTAAAGGAACGCTGTCAATTAATGCTCACTATTCTTGAAGAGCATTTTTCTGATATTGCCTCGTGGAATACACCGGCTGGAGGATTTTACATTTGGCTTAAATTTAGTCAGCCAATTTCTACGAAGAAATTATTTGACCGTGCCTTAGAAGAAAAACTGCTAATAAATCCTGGCTATATCTATGGCTTTAATGAAAACTACTATGTAAGACTTTCTTATTGTTATGAATCAGCAGAAACCATGGAAAAAGGACTGCGTGCGCTTTCTGTTATTGCACATCAGTTGATGGATGAATTATAAAAAGAATGACATAAAGAGACCGGCTGTTACCAGCCGGCGAATCGTTAGCGGTTCAAAACCGCTAAACAGTAATTCACATTTTGAAATGCATGTACTTTCGGTTCTGAACGCTCCTCATTAAAGGCCTTGAAATACCTACTTGTCATATCCTCTGACTTCAGGTGTTCATAAATTAAGAAATCTGCTTGCTCAAGTAACTTTTCAAGATAGCGATAGCTGTAACCGACCATCATTTTTTCGCCTGAAGCAGCTGCTAGGCCCAATTGCTTTTTTACCCGTACTTCGGCATGCTCTGTAAAGTAGAATTCATCAGGATAGTCGAATACAACCGCACTGCCTTTTGGCAGAAGTTTGCTAAGGGCCAATAGGACTGTCTTAAAACAAGCCTCTGTCAAGTAATACGTCACGCCCAATAAACTGCAAAATGTTTTCTCCGACGTATTAAAGGCTGGTAACTCATCCAGCGCACTTGTCCAGTCTTCATTGTTAAAATCTGCAGTTACATAGTGTACGTTTCGTGGTATTCGAAGGCCTGAGTGTTCAATTCTATTTATTTTGTCAGCTTGTGTCAATGGATGATCCAGCTCAACTATTTGAAGTCCCTTTGCCCACTTTGGCTGTCGCAAGGAAAAAGTGTCATAGCCAGCACCCAACAACAAATACTGACTCGTCCCCGTTAGAACCGCATTTTCCAGCAGGTCTTCTGCATAAGCCGCCCGTCCTACTGGCGTCGGTGTAATTTGATGGTCCATTACCCACTTTAGCGCTTCCTCGGTGTTCCCTTCAAAGTCTGGATCAAAAAACGCAACACCTTGGGCCATGTGATGACACATGCCGCTATACTCTTCTTGGGTCAACAGATTTCCTATAAGACGATCATCAAATACTTTCACCTCATTGGTTCTTGCATGATACCTTCGTGCAAAGGCACTCACTAGTGCAGTCATACTTTTCTTCTCCATATTAATCACCTCAACAGTATGGTATAGCTTATCTGAGCAAGATACAAGACTTGACTTTTTGCACTTTTTATGGTAATATATGTATATCGAAAGTCAAAAAAAATATAAAACCAGCTTGGGCAAGCTGGTTTTTTTGTGGTCTACTACCACTTAAATACATTATTTAACTTTGGGGGAGTTATAATGTGTTTGGGGGTTATCCAGGAATGTTACTTCCTGTTCGTTTGTATGAACTTAGTATAATAGATAAATGTAAACAGAATATAAACGAATTAAGTTTATTTTGTAAATCTATTCATTATGTGATTTGTCTTTACAAAAACTCCTTCAATGCCAAACGCACCTTGCCATCGTATCCTGTTACGCTATCAGCGTGAAGCATGGAACTAAGCACCGCTTCTTCTACAGCACTGACCATGGCTTGAAAAACATTTTCTAACTTATCTTCCTTCAGTTGACGCATTTCCAGAATCACATCTTCACTTGCATGCTGGTGTGCTGTCGTAAATCCAATGACAATCTCACCACTCCCATGACCGATGTAAGAGCCCAGTCGTGCCAGTCCAACACTCGCCCGCTTACAAGCACGCTTTAATTGACGGTCCGAAACTGGCAAATCCGTTGCCATTACAATAATGACAGATCCCTTATCCAAAGATGTATCTTCATCAGTTTCTACCTTGTGTTCCTCATACTTTTTGGTTCCCATGATGATTTGTCCAAGCGGCTTCCCATCGACAACTAGATCCTGCAAACGCCCATGATTGGTCTGAACAAGTACACCAAGTGTATAATCCACTCCTGCAAGTTCCACTATTCTAGAGGCACTGCCGACACCACCTTTAAGCTGATGACACGATGTACCTTTTCCACAACCGACATCACCCATTGCAAAGTCAACGCTTGCCGTTTCAATCGCTTCTAGAACATGGGATTGTTTCACCGCTCTAAGATGAATATCATTCAGATAGCTGTCGTTACATTCTGCAACCACAGGATTAAAGGATTTCAACGCTATCCCCTCCATGCGACACTTGTCGACCATATACTCGACAAGACCATCCTGAACCAAGCCAACGTTCAATGTATTCGTTAGTGCAATTGGACTTTCCAAAGTTCCAAGCTCCTCTATCTGAGTCAATCCGGTTGTTTTGCCAAAGCCATTGATGACGTGGCAAGCAGCCGTCAGTTTATGGTTAAAAATATTCTCATCACTAGGCATCACCACTGTAACCCCTGTTTTATGTTGATCCGTATCAATCGTCACATGACCAACTTTAATCCCTGGAACATCTGTAATTTTATTATACAGTCCTTTTTTCATTTCCGTCTCCTCTAATCCATTAAAACTTATTTGTAATGTCTTGTTTTGGTGTCTTCTTAATATGGAAGCCATACTCATTGTCACCACCATTAACCACTATGACTTCTCCAATAGTTATCATCCAGCGAATGCGTTCTCGTATCCACCAGTCTGTCACTTTTAGCCCTTCACGACCAAGAATGTCTCCGATGATTTTTCCCATTTTAGTCGGCTGAGTCGGTAAATGACGTCTGATGAACCCATCATAGAACTCCTCTGACACACTTCGCAGCTCACCATTTATGGATGCTCTAAGACTGCTATTCTCGAGTTCGAGTTGCTTCCAATGGATGCCATTGCTTTTTAGTATAACCGATGACACATTCCTTTCATACTTAACAAAGTCAGCAAATTTGCCTGGATGCACTTCACCCCATCCTTTATAACGGACAAGGCCATTGGGTTCTTTCTCTATGTACCTAGGCAACTTCACTGCAACTACATCACAGTCGAATTTCTGTAAAATCGAACAGACAAAATAATACCCGCACAGTTCACTCGGTGTATCACTATACCACAGTCGAAACGTTTCGCCTTGTGATGCTTTTTGCTCTAAGGATGTTAGCTGGCCAACCGCTCTAGACCAGAATTCATTAAATACTTGATCAGGATTTTCAATCATCCCAACCGGACCCCTAGTCATATCCTTCAGTACAGCCTTTCGCTCATCAGATTGAATGCCACCCGATAAAGCGCCAACATCAAGCCAAAACATTATGCCGATCACATCAGCACTGCTACCACCCAAAGCCTCGCCTTGGTACATTTCCTTCAATTCATCTTCAGATGGTTTCTCTCCGATATATCCAACAGCACCCTTCATCCACTGGTTACTATTATAATTCTTTGCAACCTTCATAGAGCCTAGTACACTCTCACTAAAAACCACTTCAATCATTGGCCCACCACCTTACTTATTTATTATAACCTTTTATGTATAAACCACAATTCAACCATGTTGTGTTTCTCATTTATTAGGGCTCTTTTGTTGTATTTCTTTTGCAAATCAATATGTATGATGAACGACTCACGAAACCTGAACTTGGCTGAGTCGGAGTAAAGAATACATAGTGATTTACAAAAGGAGCTTATACAATAAGCGACACCTACCATCGAGGTCGGATGTCCTCTTAACGCAAAACTAGGTTTTGCGCAACAAATAAAAGGGCTATCTCAATAACGAGACAGCCCTACCTTTATGGTTTAATTATTTCATTTCAATTGCATCTTTAGGACATTTCTCTTCACAAACGCCACAGCCAATACATTTTTCAGGATCTACTTTATGCAATCCCTTTAATTCACCTTCAATAGCATCTACTGGGCACTTCTTTGCACAGATTGTACAGCCGATACATTTCTCTTCGATAACAACCGCTGTCTTTCTTGTACTTAAATCGCCGTAAATTGCTTTTGTAGGACATTTTTCTACACAAACCATACAGTTTGTACACTTGTCGTAATCAATGCTTGCAATGTTGTTTTCAACATGGATTGCATCGAATGGACAAGCACGTTCACACATACCACAAGCGATACATGCAACACCACAGTTTTTCTTAACGTGGCCGCCTCTTTCCTTATTCATACAATCTACAATTGTAAATTGAGAGTAAGGTACATATCCAATAACATTCTTTGGACATACATCAAGACATTTACCACAAGCTGTACATTTGTCTGGATCTACTACTGCAAGACCAGTTGAATCATCAACGTGGATTGCATCAAAAGGACATACTCTTTCACAAGTACCAAGACCCATACAACCTGCTGAACAAGTCTTAGGTCCACCTAATGTTACCATTGCAGCTCTACAATCTGTAAATCCGTCGTACTCAAATTTATTTTGGCAATTGTCTTTTGTACCATTACATAGTACACGAGCAACTTGCTTTACTGTATCTCCAGCTTCTAAGCCCATGATTTGAGCAATCGACTGTACACAGTCAGGTCCTCCTACTGGACAACCTGTAATTGGCGCTTCGCCAGCAACTACTGCTACAGCAAAACCATCACACCCTGGGTAACCACAGCCACCACAGTTTGCTCCTGGAACCGCTTCTCTAACAGCCGTTACTCTAGGATCAACCTCAACTGCAAATTTTTGAGAAGCATAGGCAAGTCCGGCACCAAATAATAATCCCATTGCACCAAGGCTACCCCCGGCAACTAGAATACTGTTCATATCCATAACCTAACATCCTTTCTTCTAAACTAAACCTGCAAATCCTAAGAATGCGATTGACATTAAAGAAGCTGTAACTAGTGCCACAGGGAATCCTTGGAAAGGACCTGGAACATCAGCAACTTCTAACTTTTCTCTTAACCCTGCAAATAATACGATTGCAAGAGAGAAACCAACTGCCGCACCGATAGAATGTACGATTGTTTGAATTAAATTGTACTCATATTGAATATTTAATAACGCAAGACCAAGTACCGCACAGTTTGTTGTGATTAGTGGTAAGAATACCCCTAAAGCTTGATAAAGCGTTGGACTGAACTTTTGTAATACAATTTCAACGAACTGTACAAGAGAAGCGATTACTAAAATAAATGCTACTGTTTGTAAGTATTGAATGTTGAATTGATCAAGAATCAGTTTTTGTACAAAATATGTGATAATACCCGCTAAAGTCATAACGAATGTTACCGCCATACCCATTCCAAATGCAGTTTCAACTTTTTTAGAAACCCCAAGGAATGGACAAATACCTAAGAATCTTGAAAGTACGAAGTTATTTACTAAAATCGAACTTACAAGGATTACAAATAAACCACCTGCATTCATCGTCTATCCCCCTTAAGCTTTCTTAGCGTTCATTACGTTCATACCTGCAAGCAATAATCCTAACGCCAAGAATGCTCCTGGAGGAAGAATCATAATTAATGCTGGCTTGTAAGCCGCACCAAATACAGAGAACCCAAATACACTACCTGCACCAAACAATTCTCTAACAGCACCAAGGATTGTTAAAGCCAAAGTAAAACCAAGACCCATTCCTAGACCGTCTAAAAGAGAATCTACAACACCGTTCTTAAAAGCAAAAGCCTCAGCTCTCGCTAAAATTACACAGTTTACTACGATTAGTGGAATGAAAAGACCAAGCGCACTGAATAACGCAGGTACATAACCTTCCATCATCATACCAACAATCGTTACAAATGAAGCGATAACTACGATAAAAGCAGGGATTCTGATTTTATCTGGAATAAACTTACGCATTAACGAAATAACCACGTTTGCAGCTGTTAATACGGCAGTTGTCGCCATGCCCATACCTAAACCATTAACCGCAGAGGTTGTAACAGCTAGTGTTGGACACATACCAAGCATTTGTACGAAAACTGGATTGTCTTTAATTAACCCGTTTGTAAAATTCTTAATGTTCACAACGCACCTCCACTTAATTAGTTAATGCTTTAAAAGCATCAATCGAATCATTTACACCATCAGTAACCGCTTGTGACGAAATTGTCGCACCAGCGATCGCTTTAATTGCTGTATCAGTTTTTTCAGTTTTAGAAACAGTAACCATATCTGCTACCATACCAGCGTATTGTCCATAGAAGCTTTCTTCTGTAACAATACCACCAAGACCAGGTGTTTCAGTATGACTACCAACTCTAACGCCTGTTAATTTTCCATCGACGCCGACACCAGTGATTACTTCAACTGGGCCACCGAAACCAACTGGTGCAGTCTTGATTACATAACCAATATCTGCGCCGCCAGCTTTACCAACGAATACTTCAAGTACCGCTGGATGTTCTCCTTGAAGCGCTGTAAATGCTGCTTCATCAAGTTGAACAAATTCCTCAGCTGATGCTAAAACTTCTTGACGTGCTGCCTGAGAAGCTGCATCCCTTTGTGCTTGGATAGGACCTTTTGTCGCTTCATTTGTTACAGCAAGTAAACTTGCTGATACCAAACAAATAAGAAGTAACTTAGCACCTAACTTCATAATTTCTTTCATTATTTAGCACCTCCAAATACACGAGGTTGAGTATATCTTTCAATAAGTGGAGCCGCAACGTTCATTAATAGGATCGAATACGAAACCCCTTCAGGGTATCCACCAAAGATTCTAATAATAGTCGTTAAAAGACCACAACCAATAGCGAAATAAACTTGTCCCCTAGCAGTGATTGGCGATGACGCGTAGTCAGTTGCCATGAAAAATGCACCAAGCATTAATCCACCAAGGAATAAATTGTATACTGCCATGTATAAATCAAAACCGTTTAACAAGAACGTCATTACAAGAACTGTTCCGATGTAGTACGCTGGAATTCTGTAGTTTATAACTTTCTTGTACATTAAGTAAAGACCACCTGCAATAAGTAATGCTGCAGACGTTTCACCAATACAACCACCAGTCTGTCCAATCATAACATCTGTTAAAGATGGTAATTGTACAGATAAGTTTTCGCCAATAATACCAAGAGGCGTTGGAGAAGATACTGCGTCAGCACCAGGTTTTACCCATGATGTCATTTCTACTGGCCATGAAGCCATCAACATTGCTCTTGCACCAAGCGCCGGATTCATAAAGTTATGACCCAGACCACCAAATACATGCTTAACAATCGCAATAGCAAAAATACTACCGATGATTGGTAACCAAAGCGGTGCAGTAGATGGAATGTTTAACGCTACTAATAATCCAGTGACAACTGCAGCTGAATTATCAGTCATTGTTGCTTTTTGATTTCTTAATTTTAAAATGCCTGTCTCAGTCGCTACAGCAGAAATAACTGCTGCAAGTACTAATAAAGCTGCATTCATACCAAAAATATAAATACCATAAAGTGTCGCAGGTAGTAATGCGATCACCACATCTCTCATAATGTTTTTAACTGAATCATTTGAGCGAATATGAGGAGATGAGGATACTCTAAATTTTGTTTCCATTATAAACCTCCCCTATTTACCTTTTCTTCTTGCTGCTAAAACTTCTCTCTTAGCAACTCTAATAGAATGTAGTAATGGACGCTTCGACGGACATACGAACGAACACGATCCACACTCGATACAGTCTAAGATGTTGTTTGCTTCTGCTTGTTCAAACATATCTTTTAATGCGTAAGCACTTAATAAAGCCGGTTGAATAAAGGCCGGACAGATCTCAACACACTTACCACACTTAATACAATTTACAGCTTCTGGAAGTTTTGCTTCTTTTTCGTCAAAGCAAAGAATACCTGAAGTTGTCTTTGTTGATGGAATATCAAGACGATCCGTCGCCATACCCATCATTGGTCCACCAAGAATAATTTTACCTGGTGTCACTTTAAATCCATCGCACTGCTCTACGATTTCATTTAAGTATGTTCCATTTTTGATTAATAAGTTTTGAGGTTTTGCAATCGCGCCACCTGTAATTGTACAAATTCTATCAACCAATGGCATACCAGTCTTAATAACGTTTGCTACAGCTGCTGCTGTCGCTACGTTATTTACAACTGCGCCTGCATCCATAGGAAGGCCACCTGACGGTACCTCTCTCCCAGTACAAGCATAAATTAATTGCTTTTCTGCACCCTGTGGATACTTTGTATGTAGACCCACAACTTCAATATCACCGTATGCTTTTGCAGCTTCTTGCATCGTTGCAATTGCATCAGGCTTATTGTTTTCAATACCGACATACCCTTTTGTAACACCTAAAGACTTCATAATAGCTCTTAAGCCATCAATTACTTCGCCTGGTGTTTCAAGCATTAATCGATGATCCGCAGTTAAGTAAGGTTCACACTCTGCACCATTTAAAATAACAACATCAATTGTTTTTTCTGGTGGTGGAGATAATTTGACGAACGTTGGAAAACCAGCGCCACCCATTCCTACAATACCTGCATCCTTGATGATACTTAGAATCTCCTCTTTCGATAACGATTCTATGTCTCCTTTTGGTTTGACACTTTCGTGTAACGTATTTTGTCCATCGTTTTCAATAACAACACACATATCCGCTCCACCAAGCGTCGGTTTACTTACAACCTCTTTAACAGTACCAGATACAGAACTGTGAACAGGTGCGCAAACAAAAGAAGTGGTCTCTCCGATCTTTTGACCAACTTTAACTGTATCGCCTTTTTGAACAAGTGCTTCACATGGAGCACCAATGTGTTGTCTCAAAGGAATCGCTACAATTGATGGTTCAACTGCTTTAACAATCGCTAATTCTTCAGTCGATTTTTTAGCATGCGGAGGATGAATACCACCTCTAAATGACAGTAAACCCATAAAATTCACCCCTTTATAGTTAAAATAAGTTAAGTTTTATTTGCTTAAACACTAATAATTCTCAACTGATAGTTTTGGTAAAGAATTATTAGCATTTAAGACTTCGAATCTTAATTATTATATCATAATACTGTATACAGAATGACATAAAAATTAACACCCTATAATATTTTACTATAATCTTCCCAATAGTCAATGAAAAAATGCAGGGACACATTGAAAATACTTAATTAGTGCGCGTCCCACTGTTAAAAAAATAACAGAGTGAAAACCTTTTCATCCTGTCAAATCTAACTTCATAAAAATGGAAACATTCCGATAATTATTAAGAGAATGTTTTAAATGCTCGTTTTTTTGAATAGTCTTATGCAATCTATGGTATAAATAGATAGAGAAGTATTTGTTGACATTACTGATATTAACAGACATGGAGAGATAATTATGAGAATGGTCCCAACTAATTGTGCAAAATTAGGCACATCCCTTGCGCAGGATATATATAATGAAAGAGGTTCGATATTACTAAAAAAAGGGGTTGAACTGACAGAATCACTTATTTTAAAAATTGAAGAGAATGGTGTTTACACGATTTATATTGACGATGGATACAGCAACAAAGTCATCGAGGAAATTATTCGTCCTGAACTTAAAATGAAGGCTGTTGAATCCATCAAGACTACTTTTGCTTCCATCCAAAAAATGAATAAACAAGCCATGAACAAAGAAAACATTCACTTTAAGGAAAAATTACAATTGCTGAGTATGGGGAAATACTTAGGGTCTTTAAAGAATATTTCTGAACGTATTATTGAGGAGTTATCAAATAATCACACATTGATGGTAAACCTCGTTGATATCAAAAATATTGATAACTATACTTATGAACACAGTTTAAACGTTGCAATTCTATCAACTATTCTTGGTATGGAGTTGAAACTCACAAAAAATGAACTCTACAAATTATTTATGGGTGCACTACTACACGATATCGGCAAGGCCTTTATTTCAAGTGAGATTATCATGAAAAAAGGACCTCTAAACGAGGCGGAAACCGAAATGATGATGGCTCATCCACAACTGGGTTACGACTATTTAAAAGAGTCCTATGGACTTGATGCCACATCGAAAATCATTGCATTACAACATCATGAAAAAATTGATGGCACTGGTTACCCTCAACATGCAGAAGGAAAGCAAATTCACAAGTTTTCTAAAATCGTTGCAATTGCAGATGTATATGACGAAATGACCTCAGATACATCCTATTCACGAGCGATTCCACCGAACGAAGCCATTGAATTTATCATGGCAAGTGCTGGAACGCATTTTGATTTTGAATTGACCTCTATATTTTCCAGAAAAATAATTCCTTATCCAGAGGGTACAATCGTTAACTTAAGTGACAATCGTATTGGCATTGTCAGTGCGGTAGTCCCTGATTTTCCAATGCGACCAAAGGTTAAGATTTTCGAAAAAGGCGTCCCAGTTAATCAATTTAAAGAAGTAGATTTATTAGAAATCACAAATTTAACGATCTTAGGGGTGCGTTACGAAGATCCCAACGATTAACATACGACAAAAAAAGGTATTCCGAACTCGGAATACCTTTTTATATTTATAACAAAGAACTCTATTTCATCACCTGTTGAAGGACTTCAAGTATTTTATCTGCCTGAAATGGTTTAACGACGAAATTCTTGGCGCCTGCCTTTATTGCCTCAATAACCATGCTTTCCTGACCCATAGCGCTACACATAATAATACGGGCATCTGGAAACTCAGACACAATCATTTGTGTCCCTTCTATACCAGTTGTACCGGGCATTGTTATATCCATCGTCACAACATCTGGGCGCAATTCTTTATATTTGTCATAAGCCTCTTTACCATCGGAAGCTTCACCCACAACCTCATAACCATTCTTATTCAATATATCGGTTAACATTTTTCGCATAAAAAGCGCATCGTCTACTATTAATACTCTCGCTGACATTCTCTCTCTCCTTCTAGTAATACGGTTTTGACAACTTCTTGATTCGTAATGAATTCATCATCCCGTCTAACAGTACAATAACAGCTATGGCTACTGTAAGTATTTGTAATATTTTTTTCATAGGATCCCCTCCTATTAGAACTGATACCCTGTAGCATTTCTTCCTAATCAAAAAATACTCACCAGCGTCATACAGCCCATTAACGCAATCATACCAAGCACTATGCTTTTAAATTTCTCCTCGCGAATTCCCTCGCCAATGTGAATACCAATCAAAGCACCAACAATGATAACAACCATACCAATGCCTGATAGTTTTATAACCTCGCTTGTGACCAATCCCTTTGCCAAAAAAGAGGGTATTGTAAAAATATTAAGGGCCAAAAAGAAAGCCGATATGTTCTTCTTAAAATCGTTTTTAGATGTACCTTCATTTACAAGCATGAGTACAACTGGCGGTCCACTTAGTGATACACTTCCATTTAATACGCCACTCAAAAATCCCGTCACTGCATAGGTTAATTGCTTGCTTTTAAACTCAACATGTAGTCCCTTAAACATGACGATCGAAGATAGAATAATAAGGATCCCTACCCCCGCTTTAAGATACACTTCATCAACAACCGTCAGTAATTGAACACCTAAGGACGTTGAGGCAATTCCGATAACCAACATCATCAAAATTCGTTTTAAATGCAATTGTCCTTTTAATCTAAAAAATATAATCAGGTTTAGCCCCAAGGAACAAACCACCAATATAGGTACTATTATTTTAAGGGGCATGAACATCGCTAGAATCGGCATTGCTATCAATGAAAATCCAAAGCCAGTCATTCCTTGTATCAGTGATGCCGCAAAGATGATGACACTATATAAAACCATAAACGACTCCTCCAAAGTAAAGATTTTGCACCATAATAAGTGCTGACCACCATCGATGAGTAGGACGCACTTGCAAAAAGAGTATGCTTCGATAAAAAGCATACTCTTTTTGTTATAGATGTTCAACCATTCAACTCGTTTTTAGCCTAAGGCATTAACAATTTTTGGCCTGGCATAATTAGATGCGCATCTTCAAGGCCGTTAATTTCTGCAGCTTCTTGCCATGTGATGCCATATTTTTTGGCAATTTTCCATAGGAAGTCACCTGATTTAACTTTATATGTTTTCATTTTAAGTTTTCCGTTTTTCGTTAATTCAAAAATGTTGATTGCATCGACATTTTTTGTACGACCATCTTCTGAGGTAGGAATAACAACTTCTCCAGAAGTGATTAACGGGAAAACCTTGCCTGTAATCTTTTGATCTAAATCAAACCCGATAACCGACCAGTTATTATCAACTGTTGGATTTAATTGGCCCATCTTTACATCTTGCGTGTATTTGATAATCAAATCACGAATTCTACCGGCATCTTGCATTTCCTCGTAAGATGAATAGTATTGATCGTCAGCAGTAACAAGACCTAAATTAATCAAGGTACCAAAACGGTAGTTGTTGACTGCTAATTTATAAACATTGTCCATTTCCAATGGATTATCATCAATCATGGCATCTATAATTCTAGAGCCTGCTTCTTTTGTTACATCAATCTTATAATCAATACCTGAGAACATATCATAGTTGTATCCTCTTACCTCAGGATTGAAACTTAACGTCACATCCCCTGATTCAACCGTGTTGTAATAACTCGCTGACCATTCCATATACTTCAATAAGTTCTCACCTGTAATATTAACGCCCATTAAAGTGTTCGGATACTTGTAAATAAAGGCTACATCCTTCTTCTTAAAATCGCCCGCTTTTAAATTTGAGCCAAAGTTAAACAAGGCTGCAGATGAAACATCTGATTTCGTGTAATACATCTGCACATCATTGATTAGGTCAATTACTGATGTATCTATTAACTGAGCCGTCGGCATTGTCGTAATCTCATCTTCTCCAGTAATAAAATCTGGACGCCCTATAAAATCTTTTGAAATCTTGCCCACAACAGTATTTGCATCTTCAATTGATTTTTCATGAACATATGCGAACTTCTCTAACATCTCTGGTGCTTCTTCAACTTTTTTAGTTTCAAGTTGTTCTATAGCAACTGACTTCACATCATAACCATTACCTGATTTCTCAACTGTGATTTCCGCTTTTGCCAAAGCCCAACCGTATTTACCTGGCGCAACGATTTTTACGCCATTGACTTCTTCATTAGACTTTGAATGTGCATGGCCTGTGAAGATGGCATCAAATTCAGGGATGTTTTCTGCAATTTCTCCTGCACCTATGTATCCATGATCCCCTTCGACACCAAGGTGGAAGGCACCAATCAACACATCGTACTGACCTTCAAGCTCTTCAACAGCTTTCTGCGCTTCTTCTAAAGTTCCTTTGAATTCCAATCCTTCAAAATGACTTGGCGAGCTCGCTTCCCATAATGGTATATGTGGTGGGATAAGGCCAACAATCGCAACTCGTACACCATCTACATCATAAATCTCATATGGCGATTGCCACCTTGTATCGGTATCTTTGTTATAAATATTGGCCGATAGTACATCACCTTCAAAAGCTTCGATATTTTTCTTTAAAAAGTCCAGTTCAAAATTAAACTCATGATTTCCAATAACCCATGCATCATAATCCATGAAATTTAAGGCTTCCACCATTGGATGTATAGCTTGGCTATTAAATAGTTCTGCACTGTTATCCTGCACGGTATCACCTGTATCTATCAATAATAAATTCGGGTCCACCAACCGCTCTTGCTTAACAAGCGTGTAAATCTTAGCTAATCCTGCATCACTATCACTGGAATCAGTTGCATAATCATGGGCATATATTCTTCCATGCATATCTGATGTCTGGAGAATTGTTACCGTTTTTTCCTCTGCTGCAAAGGACATCATCGTAAATCCGTTCAACAGCATCGCAAGTACCATTAGTAGTGACAATACTTTTTTGTTGATTCTCATTCTTCACCCTCCTAAAAATAAAATTAAGTTTCACTCCACTTATATCTTTCGATATATAATAGGAAAAACCTTTGTATATTATTAATAAATTGTAGCCAAAGGCTAAAAACTCATGATAGGATATAAGAGATATTCAAACTACATACGAGGAGGCTCACAATGATTTGTCCAAATTGTCAGGCTAAATTTAATGGATTCCGTATGGGAAAAGAAAAAGAACAACATATTATCAAATGTGGTAACTGTGAAAAATTTTTAATCCCAACAACACAATCGTTTAATGCTCTTAATAAAAGAAAAACACTTGGTATGCTTGTAATAGGTGCCTTGTACGTACTAACGATAGTCGGCTACAACATGATTTTTGCCAACCAAAGCGACTGGTATTTCTATTCACTATTGATTATCGGCGCCATTGTCGGTTCAAAATTTTATGTGATGTATTATAAAAACAAATACGAGAGCGTTGTTAAATTCGAACAGTATGATGTACGACAAGTACAAAAATGTGATATTGACACTTAAACTTAAAAAGTCTGCAATTTTTTTGCAGACTTTTCTAAACTTTTTGAAAACTTGGCCGATAATATTAATACATACTTTTTCTGGTATGAAATTAATTCCAAGCTGTTATATTTCTTTTAAAAGATCCGGTCTTCTGGGTCTTTTCTTTTTTTGAGCCGTCTTACAACTGGCAATCTCGTTACCAAGACAAGGCCACCAACCAAATAAGCAAACTGTATGGACAAGGCCTTTGACAAGTACCCAAGGCCTAATTGACCAAGTACACTCCCCCCCGAACCAATCAAAGAATCGAAGGATATAATTGTTGCCCGTTTGTTGGACGGTATTAAACTATGCAAATACGCTTGTTTCATCGTCATACTTAAACCCATAAAAAATGCAAATACCATGAAGCTTGATACTGACACCGCAAAGGATGTTGATAGACCAATAACAATTATCGAAAGTCCTTGAACACTATAGGCTATCATTAGTACAGATGTACGGTGTGAAAACCGCCCCATCCAATGATGCAATGAAAAATTGGCTATGATCTGACAAATGGAAACACCTGCTGAAACAAAACCAGCAATCCAAACAGCTGAAGAATCTCCATACAACGCCAAAAATAAGGGTTGCCAAGCATACCATCCCCACATCATAAATCCAGAAAAAATAAAACTTAGGACCATGTGAAGTCGTACAGATTGATGATGGATTCCATATTTAAAACTATCAATGGTCACTTTACGCATTTCTTCTGGAATTTTTTGTAATGTCAATTGTCTTGGTTCAAATCCCAATTCCTTCATCCCGAAAAATGCCACCAAAGCTGCCAACACAAGGGTGACCGATCTTATGACATAAGGCAGTTTTAAATTGTATGTGCCTATAAGACCTCCCGAAATCGTTCCGACCAGCATCATGGCATTTGCAACCATGCCTGACCGTGCAAACACCTTATCTATTTGGCCATCATACCCTGTGCTATTCAGTGTATCAACAAGCCATGCTTCAACAGCACCTGTATAAAATGTATAGGCAAGTCCCAGAACAATCGACATTAGGGAAAAATATAATAAGTTATTCTCTAAGCCTGCTGCATAAACATAGCCCAAGGTTCCAAAACTCAAAACTATTGTGCTCATAATAAATGAATGTCTGCGTCCCAGAGTATCCGCAAACACACCTGTAGGAATTTCGAACAATGCCATTGCAGCGGTATAAATTGCATTCACCAGAAACACCTGGTAAATATCCAATCCCGCGCTCATTAAAAACAGAGTGTTGATTCCCCATATCAAGGAAGCCGATATGGTAAACAGCCCTGTAATCCACAAATAAATTCTAATGATCTGTCTGCTATTCATTTTCACCTCCAATTCCTACCCACATTATAAAACATACCCTGATTACATCATCATTATCTTCTAACAAGGTAATATTCAGAAATATATAAACATAAATATGTTAATTCTATTTAACAATATATAAAATTTAGATATAATATAAACATGTTTAAGATTGAAAAGAGAATACTACAAACGGAAGGATTGATTGATTAATGAAATTAAGAGCAAAAATATCACTAGTGACCGTATTAATTGTGATCATTTCAAGTGTCGCACTAACTTTTATGAGCACACAAAACACACGACAACTAGCGCTGGACATGATGGAAGATGAAGGCTTCACTCTGGCAGAGAACGTTTTAGATCAAGTCGCTGAATCAGACGACTTTATTCAAGTAGTGGACGATTTTCTGGGCAGCAAAATTCTACAAGCATCAAACGCAGTCGATTACTCCGATCAAGAACAATGGGGAACATCATATCTTACTGCCCTTGCAAATGATCTAGATGTTACGGAAATCAACATCATCGGTCTAGATAGAAAAATCAAGCACTCGAATATAGAGGATTATATTGATTGGGAGTACCCAAAAGGCCACGCCATGGATGTTATTTTTGATGGCAATACACAGACATATATGGAAGATGTCAGAGAAAATCCAGTGGATTTAAAATTCTATAAATATGGCGGAATCAATTTAAAGTCAGATTATTACGTTCAAGTCGGGATTACTGCTGACGAAATCAATGCCATCAAGGAATCTTTTGCTCTAAATCAAATTTTATTGGCCGAAGAAGCAAAAGAAGAAATCAAGTACGCACTTTTTATTGACCAAACGGGCACAGCAGTCGCTGGTACTCAATCAATGATTGGAACCCATTACGACGACGACGTTTTAAAAGCGTCACTTAATGGTCAAAGAGGGGCGGCCTTATGGCTTGATGAAACCACTGGCATAAATGTTTACGATGTACAGGTCCCTGTCATTGAGGATGGACAAGTTATCGGTTCAATCGACCTTGGATTTTCCCTTGAGGACATGGAAGAGGCTGTTGCGGCAAATGTTCAAAAATCAATTTTGACAACCGCTGTGATTATATTAATCGCCCTTGTCATTATCTATATCTTTGCAGGCATATTAGTAAAGCCACTGACTGAACTTGTAACAGTTATGAGTACCCTTGCCAAAGGTGACTTTACATCTACCATCAGCAAGAAAACACTTCAGCAAAAAGATGAAATTGGTGACATTTCAAAATCTTTAAATGAAATGCAGGACTCATTAAAAATTCTTATCCATAACGTTATAGGAAATGCCAAAGAGGTGGGTTCATCAACAGAAAGTCTATCTGGCATCATGGACGAAACTTCAAAAGCAATTGAGGAAAATGCACACGCTATAGAATCCCTAGCTTCTTCATCAGAAAATCAAGTTGAAGCCGCTGACAGCATCTCTAAAAATGCTTCTAAACTTGGTATGCAAGTCGATAACAGCAAGGCTCTTATCCAAGCAGCGAATGAAAGTGTTATAACTGCTGGTAAACAATCAGACGAAGGAAAACTACGCATCCAAGAGATGGAATCTATTTCTGAAAGAAGCAACCAAAACGCAGTCAGAATTGAAGAAGGAGTTATGGCTGTGGATACTGCAATCACAGATATGGTCAACTTCATTGATATCATCAAATCTATATCGGAGCAAACCAATCTCCTTGCCTTAAACGCATCGATTGAAGCTGCAAGAGCTGGTGAAGCTGGTAAAGGTTTTGCGGTTGTTGCTGACGAAATAAGAAAGCTGTCTGTTGAAACCAATGAAGCCACAGAAAAAATCAATGGCTTAATCGACAATGTACAGGACAAAGTCAATGGATCTGTAAAAGAAGCAAAAGGCGTTAGAGAGATAGCATCAGAACAACTGTCTGCCCTTACAAGTGTGACTGGCGCATTTGAAAACATCAACGGTGCCCTGTCAGACCTAATCGTTAAAATGGATGGCGTGATGACCAGTACAGAATCTGTTAATGATATGAAAGAGTTAATCGTCCAATCGACAGAGACCATGGCTGAAATGACAGAGTCAATCTCCGCTACTTACGAGGAAATTTCAGCTTCTACAGAAGAACAAACTGCATCGGTGCAGGAAGTGACTTCCTTAGCGGCCAACAATATGCAACTTGCAGAAGGATTAACTGCAGAAGTAGAAAAATTCAAAGTATAAATGCACCACAGTTTTGTAATTCATGGGCTATCCTTTTAGGATAGTCCATTTTTTTAATAGTTCAACTTTTTTAGGAAATTCAAAGTGTACCCTTAATCTGACTGATTCTCTCCTATCTATTGAATTCACACACTACATCTGCTATATTAAGCCTTATACTTTCAGCGTTCATTGCTGAAACAAATACAAAAAGGAGGAATATCACATGGCATTCGAAATCGTTGCACAAATTCCGACACCGGAAGAAATGCGCGCACTCATCCCACTGGATCCTGCTCTCGCAGCAATTAAGAAATCCAGAGACAAAGCAATTCAAAATATTTTCTTAGGAAGTGATGATCGATTTATGCTCATCATCGGTCCATGTTCAGCACATAACCAGGATGCTGTAAGTGCATATGTCTCTAAACTTGCACAAGTACAAGAACAAGTAAAAGATAAAATTCTAATTGTCCCTAGAATTTATACCAATAAACCAAGAACTACTGGAGAAGGTTACAAGGGCATGATGCATCAACCCAACCCAACCGAACAGCCAAATATGGTCGAAGGGATTAAAGCCATAAGAAGAATGCAAATACAGGTGCTTAAGGAATCACACCTTAGCTCTGCTGATGAAATGTTATACCCTACCAACCTCGGGTATGTAGATGATTTGTTAAGTTATATCGCCGTTGGTGCACGTTCAGTAGAAAATCAAAAGCACCGTTTAACCGTGAGTGGTGTTGATGTAGCAGTCGGCATGAAAAATCCTACCAGTGGAGATATTGGTGTCATGCTTAACTCCATTAGAGCAGCTCAGATTCCTCATGTATTTGTCTACAATAACAACGAAGTCAAAACGACTGGCAATCCGACAGCACACGGCATTTTACGAGGGGCAGTCAATCAGTATGGTCGCAATATTCCCAATTATCACTATGAGGATTTAATGTATGTTGCCAAGCAATACCACAAGCGTGGTCTTGAGAATCCGTCCTTAATCGTCGACTGTAATCACGCCAATTCAATGAAACAACATATGGAACAACCTAGAATTGCGATGGAAGTTATCCGTAACATGAAATATAATAATGATATTAAAAATATGATTAAAGGCCTTATGATTGAAAGTTATTTGGTTGATGGTCGACAAGATGTTACAGGAACAGTATTTGGACAATCCATAACAGATCCTTGTATTGGATGGGAAGAATCTGAACGTCTGATCTATGATATTGCAGACCAGTTATAAATGAAAAAAACTCTAATCCGCCATTTTGGGCCGTGATTAGAGTTTTTTATTTCCATTTATTCATCGCTCGCAAGGGGAATATCCATAATAAATCGCGTAAATTCACCTAGCTCACTTTCAACATACATTTTACCGTTCATTTCTCTTGTCACCAAACTGTATATTAGTGAAAGTCCAAGACCGATATGTTCATCCGTATCGCTTGTCGAATAAAAAGGTGTAAATACATTCTGCATTTCCTCTTCAGAAATCCCTTTCCCGAAATCTTCAAAGACAATACGCACCATCTCTTCAACTGTAACCAATTTAATCACAATCTTCCCATTATCCAGTCCCTCATATCCATGAATCAAGCTATTGAGTATGAGTGCGTGGAAAATCTCATTGATCCAAGCCTTGGATGTATAAATTGATGCGTCCGATCCAATAATAGAAATGTTATAAGTCTTCAAACGACGGTCAATATCGCCAACGGTATTCACAATTTCATTGATAAAAGCATTCAAATCAATCACACATTTTTTGCCGCTCCACTGTGATGTTTCCAGTGATTTAAAACGATCGATAATCTCACCTGAACGCTCAAGATTACTGATAATAGACGCTTGTGACTGTAGTGCCATATCCAAGAACTCTGCCACATCCTTAATGGACAAGTCGTTCTTGATGATTCGGTAGGACAATTCACTTGTCTTTTTATTCATATAGGTAATAGAGGTCAAACTGCTGCCCAGTGGCGTGTTTAATTCATGCCCCACCCCTACTATCAACTCACCAAGTACCGAATATCGCTGAGCCTCCAGGAGTTTTTCCTGAGTGTTTAACAAGTCTTCCATTGATGCCTCGAGCTCATCGTTAGCCTCAGCAAGTGATTCCGTCCGCTTCTCGATTTTGCTTTCCAGCTCTTCATTCAATTTATATAATTCTTTGGTCTTTGACTGCACTTGGTGGCGCAGTGTCGCATTCCAGCTAAATATGGCCAACAAGAGGCCAAGTACTAGAGTGACTGCTGCAATAATAAGTTTCATATCACCATCACTGAAACCACGTTCATCCCTAATTGCAACCCATTTTCTGATAATCTCGTCTTTTTTATCTTGGTTAATTTTTAATAATGCTTTATCTAACATGCTTCTTAATTCAGTTTGATTTTCGGTTACGCCAAATCTTAGACTATAAGTATATGGGGTTTCTGTCTTAATGACAATATTGGATATATTCAGCTTTGATATATAATAACTCAACTGGCCTATATCACCCATCAATGTATCAACATTTCTAAAAGACACTGCCATCAGCGCTTCCTCGATTGTTTCATATCCAATGGTTTCCGCTTCTGGATAGACAAGGGCAATGTATTCCTCGACAGAGTAATCATTTAAATAGCCAATTGTGTAATCGTCGAGGTTTTCTAACGTTATGTCGTCAGTCAATGAAACATTGGATACAACAATGTTAGGATAGCCAATAACGGGTTCAGTAAAAATTAAATACTCACTTCTATCCTTTGTTTTTGTGGCAAAGATAGAATCAATGTCACCTTGCTTTGCATGCTCGATAACACTTCCCCAACTGTCATATTCAACATACTCGAAGCGAAGGTCTGAAACAGCTTCAATTTCCTTAAGCAGGTCAGGGACAATGCCTTTTAATTGATTATTATCAAAGTATTCATAAGGTGCATATGCAGGATCCGGCGCATAGTAAATAATAGGGTGTTCATCAAGCCATTGCTGTTCTTCATAAGTCAATTCAATGGTTTTTCCCTCTCCAAAACTGAGCGTCATCATTAGCATCAATAGTGATAGTATTATTATGTGCTTTTTCATATCTGTCACCTCATCTTATATATACCCTTCGTACAATGTACTTATCCTTTATTCTATAAAAACTATAGGTTAATTTTTCCGTCTTCTGCATCTCGGTTTACCATTTTTACAAAGGAGACAGCTGTAATTATAACAATAATCGACACTGGCAGTGCCGCTACGATAGAGACCGTTTGAAGGACCTGCAACGGACTATTCATCAGCATAAAACCAACCGGGACAAGGGCCAAACTAAATGCCCATAGCAACCGTAGCCACCTGAGAGGATCTTCATCCTGTCGTAGCTGTTTTTGAGACACTGCTGCTAGTACGTAGGATGCAGAGTCAAAGGTTGTTGACATAAAGACAATGGAGATCACCGCAATCAATCCAATGCCAAAAGTGGAAAAAGGCAGTTGCTCAAATATGGCAATCACTGTTTGAGGACCACCCATGGCGCTAAGGCTCGAAACAACATCAAGGGTACCTGACAAGTGTAGCTCTAATCCAAAGCTACCAAATATAATAAAGAACATGGCACAGCCTGCCGATCCATAACCAATGGCCCCCATCAACATATTCCGTATGGTTCTTCCGCGAGATATTTTGGCGATAAACATCCCCATAAATGGTGCATAGGCACCCCACCAAGCCCAGTAAAATACAGTCCAGGTTTGTGGAAATTGGGTTTGACCGACAGGGTCCAACCAAGAGGACATCCTAATAAAGTTTTGTCCCATCACACCTATAGCCGTTGTGCCTATATTAAGTGCAAAAACTGTGTTACCAGCAATAAATATAAATATCAATAAAACAAACGTCATGAGTACATTTACATCACTCAGTATCTTGATCCCTTTTTTCAATCCCAAATAAGATGAAGTCGCGAATATGACCGTAATAACAGCAATTATGGACAGCTCAAGCACTCTGGTTATCTCTATATTGAGGACCTGTGCAAGACCTGCAGTTGCCAGCGGTGCGCCAATACCTAAGGATGTTGCAGTCGCCCCTAAGAGACCCAACATAAATGCCACATTGATGACACTGCTAAGAGGACCCTTCATCCGACGTCCTAAAGCACCTTCACAAGCGCAGGATACTTTGAGCACTGGTACTTTGCGTACATAGTAAAGATAGCCTATCGCGCAGGCTGAAACAGAATAAATGGACCACGCAACCGGCCCCCAATGAAATATGCCATAGGCGATGGACATTTCAGCCGCCTCGAAAGAGCCAACTTCCAAGCCAAAAGGAGGTGCCTTGAAGTAATAAACCCACTCGATAGCCCCCCAATAAATAACCCCTGCACCAATTCCAGCACAAAATAGCATAGCCGCCCAGCTAAAACGCTTAAATTCCGGCTTGTCTCCTTCTTCTCCAAGCATGATCTTTCCATATTTCGATAGGATGATCCATAGGACAAACAAAAAGGCAAATAAACCATACCATATATATATGAATCCAAATTGCGTCATGATAAAGGTCTGCACACCCGTCAGGAAAAGCGCACTTTCTTGTGGAAAAAGAATAATCAATCCACTGATGAAAAGTAGCACAATATAAACAGGCAAAAAAACTGATTTGTCGATTTTATTCATGTGCACCTCCTCGGTCTCATAAATACTCGCTTATCTCTTTTATACCCTTGTAGGGGTAGAGACATTCAATCAGTGTTTTGTCTTTAAATAATTGCATCCTCCCTGTATACTGGTTGTATTGGAGGGATGACATATGATTTTTGAGACTGAACGTTTAGAATTTAGATTATTTGAACCATCTGATATAAAGGCAATGTTTTCATTTTGGGGAGATTCCGATGTAATGGCCTATTGCGGTGGTGTTTCTAACCCGACAACTGAACGATTCGAAGGCACCGCCAAATTATACAATCAACTCTATCAAGACAGTGGATACACCGTATTTGCCGTTGTCCTAAAGGAATCAGGTGACGTCATCGGGGCAGCTGGCTTTAATCCAACCGACGAGGATAGAGAAATCGAACTAATCTATCATTTTGCCAAAGCACACTGGGGCAAAGGATACGCTACAGAGGCTGCAAGTGCATGTATGCAATTTGTCAAGAAACTAGAAGATATAAGACTGGTTTCAGCGTCCATTGATCCAACTCATATGGCGTCACGCCATGTACTGGAAAAGATCGGATTTGAATATAAAGGCATGAAGTGGTTTGAGGATATGAAACAAGAAGAGCCTTATTTCGAGTATTTGGTGGGGTGATGCAAAACATTAAACTCACTTAAATTGTAAAGATAAGCGAAATCAATAATTTACTTAGTTAAAAACAATAAGACCCTAATAGGGTCTTATTGTGATGGTCTTTCTTATGTGTGTTATCCAATGATAGAGACTGTAACAAATTTTGTGTAATTAAATAACCACGAAAATAGAAAATGTTGAA